>Ga0180216_1002093_pt1 | contig 17014 bp, 17 predicted proteins | sample eDN3rd37CBELigMG_FD_128879 | JGI IMG/M metagenome (GOLD analysis project Ga0180216, IMG submission 128879) | Enriched Miracle-Growth compost microbial communities from Emeryville, California, USA - eDNA 3rd pass 37_C BE-Lig MG (version 2)... ... | reverse complement strand
CGCTCGCGGCCCAGCCCCAGGCCCAAGTTCCAGGCCCAGGCCCAGGCCCAAGTTCCAGGCCCAGGCCCAGGCCCAAGTTCCAGGCCCAGGCCCAGGCCCAAGTTCCAGGCCCAGGCCCAGGCTCAGGTTCCAGGCTCAGGTCGAGGTCCCAGGCCCCGCGTGGCCCGGCTACCGCGCCACGATCCAGGCGGCGATCTTCTGGACGACGTCCTGTTCCAGGCCATTGAAGCCATGGTGGGCGGAGGCCTTGCACGGATCGCCTCTGCTGGTCCCGCCCTTGAAGGACAGCAGTTGGCTGCGGGGCGCGTGGCCGAGCTTGGTCATCAAGGCCGGAACCTCGGCGAAGGGGCAGTGATCGCAGCCGTCCTGCTCGTGGTGCACCACCAGCACGGGCACGCGGAGCTGGTCCACCGCCATGGCCGGCACGGGGCGCGACTTGCCGTCCGTCAGGATCGTGGCGGTGAGGACGAGGCCATCCGGACCCTCGGGGCCGGCCAGCGCGATGGCCGCGTGGGCGGCGGACTGGGTGCCGCGGCTGGTGCCGACGAGCCAGACGGGAACCTTTGCGCTGTCGCGCGCCCACGCGATGACGGCCTTGACATCGGCGGCATGCTCGGGCGACAGGCGGAAGCCGCTCAGGAAAGGCGGGGATTGCCGGTCGGATGGGGCGTCGACGATGATCACCAGCAGGCCCTGCTCGGCAAACCTGTGCCGCGATCGCACGAGGAAGTTGTCCTCGCCCCATTTGATGGCGCCGCTGGCGAACAGTTGCAAGCCGCCATGGCCACCGGGAAACAGGATCACCGCCGCCTTTGGATCGGCCGGCGAGAGCACGAGCATGCGTTGCGTGACCCCGGGCCTGGTGGGGATGTCGACCACTTTCTGGGCGGTCTGGGCCCAAGCGCAGGGTTGCGTGCCAAGCAACAGCACCACGAAAAGAAGGATGAGCCTGCGCATGATGGATTCCCCGGTGCCCGATGTGGGATTTTCTCATTTTTGCTTCACGGCATTCCTTGATTTATTGCAAGACGGCAAGGGGCACAGGCGCCGTTCGACCGGCGGGCCTCACGGGCGCCTTTTCGCCGCAAGCCGGGGCGCGCCGCCGCGGCGGCCGGGCGGCGTGAACGCGCCGCATATTTCCACGAGAAAGTCCAGGAGCGCCCGCACCCGCGGCGACAACAGGCGGCGGCCCGGATAGACGGCGGTCAGGCGCGCGCTGGCGCGGCCGAGGCGGATGTGCGGCAGCACCTCGACGAGCCGGCCGTCGGCGAGAGGCTCGGCGCAGTATTGGTGGGGCAGCATCGACAGGCCGCCGCCGCCCATGACCACGCGGCGCACCACCAGGGGATCGTTGACCCGCGTGATGCCCCGCGCCAGGTCGATGGTCGCCGCCTCGCCCCATATCTCGACCGGCGTGCGCCGCAGCGCGTAGCGCGCCTCGCAGATCTGGATCTGGGCGCGCACCTCGTCCAGGGTGGCGCCCGGCCGGTGGCCGGCCAGCCATCGGGGGCTGGCCACCCAGATCAGCTTCCCCTCGATCAGCGTGCGCGAGACGAGCTCGCTGTCCTCCAGCGGGCCCACCACCACGGCCAGGTCGACGCGGTCGCGCACGAGGGCCGCCCCCTGGCTGGTGACCACGATGTCGAGTTCCAGGCCGGGATGGCGGGCGCGGAACTCGGGCAGGCGCGGCGCCACCACCTCGAGGCTGAACGCCGGCGGCAGCGCCACCGAGACCCGGCCCGCCGGCGCCGACCCCAGCCCCGCCATCAGCTCGTCCGCCTCGCGGGCCTGCTCGAGGATCAGCAGCGCCTGGCGGTGGAAGGCCTCGCCCTCGGCGGTGACGCGCAGGCTGCGCGAGGACCGGTCGATCAAGCGCAGCCCCAGGGCCCGCTCGAGCCGCGCCAGGGCGGCGCTGACCGTGGATTTCGGCATGCCGAGCTCGCGCGCGGCGGCCGAGATGCCGTCCTGGCCGATGACGGCCACAAACACCGGCAGATCGTCGAGGCTCCATTTCATGAGCGGCATTATCGTCCAGAAATCTGGACGAAGCATCCAGATCCAGATGATTGTCCAGGAAATACTATATCACTAACATATTCGCTTCATAGCCCTTTCACAACAGGAGACAGACATGGCTCGCATCGTCGGCGGCATCGGCGCCTCGCACTCCCCCACCATCGGCTACGCCAAGGACACCGGCAAGCAGGACAGCCCGGCGTGGAAGCCGATCTTCGAGGGCTTCGACCGCATTCGCGCCTGGGTCGAGGACAATCGTATCGACGTGCTGTTCATGATCTACAACGACCACATCACGTCCTTCTTTTTCGACCACTACTCGGCCTTCGCCCTCGGCATCGACGAGCTGTACGTGGCCGCCGACGAGGGCGGCGGCCCCCGCGAGGTGGCGCCCGCGCACGGCCACCCGGGCCTGTCGCAGCACATCGCCATGTCGCTGATGGCCGACGAGTTCGACATGTCGATCTTCCAGGGCAAGCCGGTCGACCACGGCATCCTGTCGCCGCTGTCCATGCTGGGCGACGAGCGGGGCCCTTGGGCCGGCAAGGTCGTGCCGCTGCAGGTCGGCGTGCTGCAGTTCCCCATCCCCAGCGCCAAGCGCATGTGGAAGCTCGGCAAGACCCTGCGCAAGGCGATCGAGAGCTACCCCGAGGACCTCAACGTCGCCATCATGGCCACCGGCGGCCTGTCCCACCAGGTGCACGGCGAGCGCGCCGGGTTCATCAACGAGGCCTGGGACGATGAATTCCTCGACCTGCTGGAAAAGGCGCCGGAAAAGCTGGTCGAGATGCGCATCGCGGAATTCGCGGCCAAGGGCGGCATGGAGGGTGCCGAGGTCGTCATGTGGCTGATCATGCGCGGCGCGCTGTCCGAGCAGGTGCGGCGGGTGCACCGGCAGACCTACGCTCCCTCGGTCACCAACATCGCCACGCTGATCTTCGAGGACCTGGGCGGCGCCCCAGACCCGGCCGCGGTCGAGGCCTATCGCCGGCACATCGGCCACGAACTCGAAGGCGCGGGCGACATCCCGGGCTCGTACCCCCTCACCCATGCGCGCAGCCAGGCCAACCTGCGCATCAACAGCTTCCTGCACGACCTGGTCAAGCCCGAGCATCGCGCACGCTTCGTCGCCGATTTCGAGGCCCTGGCGAGCGAGCGCGGACTGTCCGACGAGGAAAAGGACCTGATCCGCAAGCGGAAATGGATCGAGATGGTGCGGCGCGGGGTGAGCTTCTTCGTGCTGGAAAAGATGGCCGCGGTGCTCGGCGTCTCGAACCCCGAGGTCTATGCCGCCTTCCGCGGCGAGTCGCTGGAGCAGTTCCTCGCGACGCGCAAGGTGCCGATCACGTACTCGGTCGCGGGCGGCGACAAGGCGCGGGAGATGGACAAGGCCTGAAGGAAGGGGGCGCCGGGGGCTGCCGCCCGGCGGCGTATAATGCACCCGGCGTCTCCATCATGGGTTCCCTAACCCCATCCATCAAAAAGGTCCACATGAAAACCGCAACCGTCCCGCAACCGCGGGTTTCGCTCCAGCTCGCCCTGCTGGTCGCATTCCACATCCTCATCATCATCGCCAGCAACTACCTGGTGCAGTTGCCCATCGATCTGTTCGGCTTCCACAGCACCTGGGGCGCGTTCAGCTTTCCCTTCATCTTCCTGGCGACGGACCTGACCGTGCGCCTGATCGGCAAGGCCGAGGCCCGGCGGGTGATCACGCGCGCCATGATCCCGGCGCTGGTCGCCTCCTACATCGTCTCGGTGCTGTTCCACGAGGGCGCCTTCAACGGCCTGGCCGCGCTGGGCGACTTCAACGGCTTCGTGTTCCGCATCGCCTTCGCCAGCTTCGCCGCCTATGTCCTGGGCCAGTTGCTGGACGTGCACGTGTTCGACCGCATGCGCCGCGACTACGTGCAGTGGTGGGTCGCGCCGGCGGCCTCCTCCGTGGTGGGGCAGGCGCTCGACACGGCGGCGTTCTTCAGCATCGCCTTCTGGCGCAGCGACAACCCCTTCATGGCCGCGCACTGGGGGGAAATCGCGCTCGTGGACTATGCCATCAAGCTGTCCGTCAGCCTGCTGCTGTTCGTGCCGATGTACGGCATCGCCTTGAACGCCCTGGTCCAGTTCATGAAGCGGCGCGGCGCTCAGCCGGTCACGATCTGAGAAAGAACCGCCTGGCGTGCTCCGCCGCCGAGCGGGCGCGCTCGCGGGCGGACCAGGCCCGCTCGCTTTCCACCGGCGTTTCGATGACCATCTGAATGCCCGCGGGCAGCCTCTCGATGATCTCGCGCAGCGGGATGACGCCTTGCCCCGGATGGAGTCGCGCGCCGCGCGCCTCGGCGGGGAGGCCGGCGATGTCCGGGGCGGCCGCCACGCAATCGGACAACTGGGCGTATGCGATGCGATCGGCGGGTATGCCGTCGAGGTCGGAAGGCCGGGAGCCGGCCCGGAAGAAATGCAGCGTGTCGATGATCAGGCCGGCGTTCCTGCGCCCCGCGGCCTCGATCATCCTCGAGGCGTCACGCCAATCGCGAATGTCCCGGTAGAGCATGAATTCGACGCCCACGGTCAGGCCGAACTCGGCCGCCTGGTCGCACAGCCGCGCGAACAGCTCCACTCGTTGCTCGTCGCCCAGCAGGCCGGCGCCGGGCGACGGCTGCGTATCGGCAGTCGAAAGGCCCGTGCCGGAGGATGACTGCATACCGGCGGCTGAAAGGCTCATGCTGGACGACGGCTGCGCATCGCCGGCTGAGAGGCCCGTGCTGCCGGACGACGGCTGCGCACCGGCGGCTGGAAAACCGGCCGGCCATTGCGTGCCGATGGCGGAAAGGTGCGTGGCGCCCAGCTCGGCCCCGAGCGCCATGGCCGTCCTGAAGCGCGCGAGGTCGGTGTCGGGAGACAGCACGAAGGCTTCGATGTCGAAGGCCCGGATGCCGTTGGACCGGAGGGCGGCCTTGGTCTCGCGGATGGCCGCCGGATTGCCGATCAGCTCATGTTCCAGGGGCTGCGGCGTGGCGGTCATGATCAGCAGGCCGACCGCGCCGAAGCCGGCCTCGGCGGCCGCCTCGATCAGTTCCGTTTGCGGGATCCGGCCGACCGTGAGATTGGCGAGGGAAAACCGCCGCAAATCGAAGTCTCGTTCCAGGGTCATCGCGTGCTCGGGGTACAGGGTCATCGCGGCTCAGTAGGTCGCCCGGCCGCCCGAGAGGTCGAAGGTGGATCCAGTGGTGAAGCTGCACTCGGGGCTCGCGATCCACGATACCATGGCCGCGACCTCGTCCACCTCCAGGAAGCGCCCCATGGGGATCTTGGCCTTGGTGGCCGCGATGAACTCGGGCGTCATCTGCTTCAGCAGGTCGGTCTGGGCCATGGTGGGTGCGATGCAGTTGACCAGGATGCCTTCCCGGGCCAGCTCTTTCGAAAGCGATTTGGTGAAGGTGATCACCCCGCCCTTGGAGGTGGAATAGGCGCAGCTATTGGGATTGCCTTCCTTGCCGGCGATCGAGGCGATGTTGACGATGCGGCCATGGCCGCGCGCCCGCATGTGGGGCACCACCGTGCGGCAGCAATTGAAGACGCCGGTCAGGTTCGTGCGGATCACCCGGTCCCATTGCTCCGGCGGATAGTCCCAGGTCGTCGCGATGGGCCCGTTGATCCCCGCGCTGTTCACGAGGACGTCGACGGATTCGGCCGCCGCCTCGACCTCGGCAAAGGCGTCCGTCACGGAACGCAGGTCGCCCACGTCGACGGTCTGCGCCAGCAGGGGCGTGAAGCCGGCCGCGCCGGGATCGAAATCCGCGAGGTTCATGTCCCACACGACGACACGCCGGCCCTCGGCCGCCAGGCGCCGGGCAACGCCCAGGCCCAGGCCGCGGGCGCCCCCCGTCACGATTGCCGTGCCGGGCCGGATATCAGAAGAATTCATGCTGCATCGAGTCCTGTTTCAGTGTCAGCCGCGAAGCACGGCTGGAGTTTCCGTGGAATGTCCGATGAAATGAAAGGAGGCCTACTTGACCATGTACACGCTGTATTCGGGCCCGTCCGGGTGCCTCACGCCGATCCCGACGGTCACGACATTGTTGAGCCAGGCGTAGCGTTCCGCCTTCGTGTCGAAGATCGGACTGATGGCGAAATAGTACTGGTCCCGCTCCACGCTCAGCCCCTTGCTCAGCCTCTCGATGACGTCCTGCGGACCATGCCGGTAGCCGTGGTATTGCATCCCTATGGGCGCGCCGTCGTCCGTGCGCAGGACCAGCCGCACGTCGAACAAGAGCGCGCCATCCGCACGCCTCTCTATCCAGTCCGAGCCGCCCGGATTCACGGTGCCCGACCACTCGTTCCCCGCGGGGTCCTTGCCGGAAAAATGCCCGTGGCTGATGGCCACCACGGTCCGATTGCCGAGCTCGACGGGCGGCCCGACGTAGAGCCTCAGAGTAAACAGGTAAAGCAGGCGGTCATCGATGGAATTTTGCACACTCATTCCGTTTCCAGTATTTCCGATTGAATCCGATCAAGGGAGGCATCCCGTGGATGCCCCCCATGGAGGCGGGCGCGCCGCCGGAGCGGGCCCGCACGCGACGCGGCCGAGGCCGGCCTCAGGCGATCTTGATGTCGACGATGGGGGCGATGAACTTGTTGAACGCCTCCCTGCCCTCCGCATCCGTCCGCGCCGCCCACCACGGCACGATGTTCTCGGTGCTGATCTGCTTGAGGGTGGGACGCCATTCGGGCTTGCTGGGCAACTGGATCGTCATGTTGTTCTTGCGCGCGAGCGCCAGGCCGGTATCGACGTTCTCTTGCCCCATGGCCCAGCCCATGTCGGTCAGCTCGGGCGCGATCTCGGTGACGACTTTCTGCAGGTCCGCCGGGAGCTTGCCCCAGCCCTTCTTGCTGACGACGATATAGCAGCCCAGGGGGGCGATGTGGATGTCGGAGACGTGGGCCGCGATCTCCCACATCTTCATGCCTTCGACCCATTCGAAACCGGTGATCAGGCCGTCCATCACGCCGCGCTGCAGCGCGCTGTACACGTCCGAGATCGGCATGCTGAGCGGCTCGCCGCCCAGGGCGGTGATGTAGCGCGACTGGGCCGGCGAAAACACCCGGATCTTCTTGCCCTTTAGCGCGTCCAGCGAGTCCATCGGGAACCGGGTAAAGAGCGGCATCGTCCCGTAGGAGAACGTGGCGATCGCCGTGCCGCCCATGCGGTCCTCGTGCTTGCGCACGAAGTCCTTCACCCAGACGTCATAAATCTGGCGCGACTGCTCGGTGCTCGAGATCAGGCCCGGCAATTCGGGCGCCTCCATCACCGGGTAGTCGCTGGCCACGTAGCCGCTGAGCACCTCGGCGACGTCGATCAGGCCCGACTTCATGACGCGCAGCATCTCGGCGCCGGTCAGGCCGAGTTCCGGGATGGTGGTGAGCTCGAGCGCCAGCCGGCCGTCGGTGCGCTTGGGCAGCTCGGTCTCGAGCCACAGCCATTTTTTGTATTGCGCGCCGTTGCGGTGCTGGAGCACGGCCTTCCACGTCACTTCCGGCTTGCCTGCCGCCAGGGAAATGCCGGGAACGGCACCCAGTGCGGCCGCCCCGGCGCCCATGCCCGCCTTCACGAGGAAGGAACGGCGGGCGGTGCGCGCTTGCGCCGCCGATGATCGATTCTGCTTATTGTCCACGACTCTCTCCTTTGATTAGAAAACGACACGCAAAGATTGCGCGGATGCGGTCGCCTCCGCTATTTCATGGCGTGCACCAGGTGCATCGCCACGCCAGGCCAAACAATGATCACGACCAGGACGGCCAGCATCGCGATGACGAAGGGCAGCGAGCCGACGTACAGGTCGGTGATCGGACGCGCCCGCGACGACTGGTCCAGCCGGCTCCTGACCCCTTGCAGCACGAACAGGTTCATGCCCACGGGGGGCGTGATGAGCGAGACCTCGACCATGATCGTGACGATGATGCCGAACCAGACCAGGTCCACGCCCATGGCCGAAAGAATGGGCACCACGATCGGCACCGTCATGACGACCATGGCCAGGCTCTCGAGGAACATGCCCAGGATCAGGTAGATGAAGCACAGCAGGGCGATGAGCTCGAGCTGCGACAGGCCCAGCCCGATCGTCCACTTGGACAGGGCCACCGGCACGCCGCTCATCGACAGCACGAATTGCAGCAGGAAGGCGCCGATGAGGATCAGGATGATCAGGCCCGTGGTCGCGGCCGTGTGGGAAAAGGCGTCCTTCAGCATCGCCCAGCTCACCCGGCGTTTCGCCAATGCGACGACGAACGCGCCGCAGGCCCCGAACGCCGCCGCCTCCGTGGCGGTGGCGATGCCCATGTAGATCGTCCCCATGACCAGGCCCAACAGGACGATGATGGGCAGGATGACCAGCAGGCCGCGCATCGTGCCGACGGCCAGCAGGACGGCCTTTTCGAGCTTGGGCGCCTTGGACGGCGCGACGATCGCGAAGACCAGGATGACCAGCGAAAACACCACCATCATCAGCAGGCCCGGAACGACGCCCGCGATGTACAACTGCCCGATGGAGACTTCCGCCAGCAGACCGTACACGATCATGATGATGCTGGGAGGGATCAGGATGCCCAGGGTGCCGCCCGAGGCCAGCGAACCCAGGGCCAGGCGCTCGTCGTAGCCATACTTGCGCATGGACGGTATCGCCGCTGCCCCGATCGTGCTGGCAGTGGCGACGCTCGATCCGCTGATCGAGGAAAACAGGCCGCAGGCCAGGATGTTCGTATGCAGCAGCCCGCCCGGGACGCGCGCGAGCAGCCTCGCCAGGACTTCGTAGAGCTCGTCCGTCACGCCGCTGCGCAGCAGCAGCTCGCCCATCAGGATGAACAGCGGGACGATGATGAGCGTCGATCCGCTGTTGACATTCCAGGGAATCTGGCCAAAGAACGACCAGACGTCGCCTACAAAGATCAGCCCCACCAGCAAGGCCGTCAGGCCCAGTGCGACCGCCACATACGAGCCCAGGATGAACATCGCCAGCAGTATCGCCAGCAGGGAAAACGCGACTGTCGTCATACGGCCTCCTGGACCTGCCCATCGTCCGGCAGGGCGTCGGAAGCGAGCGCCGACACGCAGAGCAGAAAGGCCTGGACGGCGAGCAGGGCGAAACCCACGGCGGTGAGCGCCTGAGGCACGGACAGCGGGAACGGGATCATCGATTGGGGCACGAGCGCGCCGATTTCATACGAAGCGTAGGCCAGCGCCGCGGTCTGGCAAGCCAGCACGGTCGCGAACACGCCCATCGCGAAGAACGCCAGGATCTGGCAGAGGCGATTGAGCGCCCGGGGGAAAAGATTGGAGACCACGTCGATGCGCACGTGGCTTTTCATGTTCAGCGCATGCGCCAGGGACCACGTGCCGCCCAGCGCCATGACCAGCGACGCGATCTGGTCCATGAAACCCGTGAAGGGCCCGCCGAAATGCCGGCTGGCGGTCTCGGCCGCCATCATGAACGCCAGCAGCAGGAACATGGCGCCGCTCAACACTCCCAATGCCGAGGTGAGCCTGCCCAACCGTCTATTCAAAGTGTCATGCGAACGCTTGCCCATTGTGTACCCCGATGGAAGATGATCGGCCTTGGCTTGTCATCCTATCGTTCAGCTATTCGCAAGCTACGAAATTTTGGAAAGCGAGCGTTCAATCGGCGGCAGCCCGCGCATTGCGCGGGCTTGGAGATGCCGGTCGCGCATATTGTCAAAAATATTGCGACATACTGTTAAAATCAGTTGGGATTGTAAAAGAAAATCATATGGTTAATCATGCTCCTGCAGTGTGGCGGCGGGCAGTTTGCACGGTCCGCACATTTTGAGTAGGCCAGAATAAATGGAGGTGGCATGAATAAGTTTTCTCTTTCCGTGGCGATGGCGGCCTGCATGGGAGCCCAATTGTTCTCTCAGCCGGCATTCGCCGTGGAGCCGGTCAGGATCGGGGTCCTGGTCGACATGAGCGGTCCCTATTCCGCCTTCGGCGGACCGGGCGTGGCGCTGGCCACCGAAATGGCGGTGAAGGATTTCGGGGGGACGGTGCTCGATCGCCCCATCGAGGTCCTGACGGCCGATTACCAGAACAAGATCGACATCACGTCGACGCGGGCGCGCGAGTGGTACGACCGCGACAAGGTCGACATGATCATCGAATCCACGGACTCCTCGTCGGCCCTGCTGCTCCAGAAACTGGCCGCGGAAAAGGAAAAGGTCGTGATATTCGCCGGCTCGGGCACGTCCCGGCTGACGAACGAGGACTGCTCGCCCTACGGCGTCCATTACGTGTTCGATACCTATTCGCTGGCGAACTCGACGGCCAAGGCCCTGACGCAGGCGGGGAACAAGAGCTGGTATTTCATCACGGTCGACTATGCCTTCGGCAACTCGCTGCAGGCCGACGCCAGCAAGGCCATCGAGGAACTCGGCGGCAAGGTCCTGGGCAGCTCCAAGCATCCGGCCTCCTCGGCGGACTTCGGCGCGTTCCTGATGCAGGCCCAGGGATCCGGCGCCAATGTCGTCGCCTTGGCGAACGCGGGCAAGGACTTGCAGAACACCCTCCGCCAGGCGTCCGAATTCGGCATCTCCGCCAAGCAGATCATCGCACCCTTCTATATCTTCGAGACCGACATCAAGGGCGTGGGGCTCGACCTGGTGCAGGGCGCCCAATACACCACGGGCTTCTACTGGGACCGCGACGACCAGACCCGCGAATGGTCGAACCGCTTCTATGAAAAGCACAAGGCGATGCCGACGATGATCCAGGCGGGCGCCTATTCGGCCGTCATGCATTACCTGCAGTCGATCAAGGCCGCCGGCACCGCCGATGCCGCACCGGTCCTCAAAAAGATGAAAGAACTGCCGATCAACGACATGTTCGCCCGGAACGGATACATTCGCGAGGATGGCCGCATGGTCCATGACATGTATCTCATGAAGATCAAGGCGCCCGCGGAATCCAAGGGAGAATGGGACCTGGCCACCGTGCAGACGGTCGTGAAGGGCGACGACGCCTACCGCCCCCTGTCCGAGAGCACCTGCTCCCTGGTCAAAAAGAGCTGATCGCGCCGGAATGATTGCACAAGGAGATCTCGAATGAATCGTCTAGAAGGAAAAGTCGCGCTGATCACGGGAGGGGGCGCGGGGATCGGCCGGGCGAGCGCCCTGCTGTTCGCCCGCGAAGGCGCTACCGTGGTCGTCGCTGAATGGGACACGCAATCCGGCCAGGAGACCGTGGCCCAGATCCAGGAGGAAGGAGGGGAAGCCCTGTTCATCCAGACCGACGTCACCGAGGCCGCGGAGGTCGAGCGCGCCGTCGCGTCGGCCGTCCAGCGCTACGGACGATTCGACGTGATCTACAACAACGCGGGTGGCTCCACCGTGCGGGACTCGCGCGTCACCGACGCCCCCATCGAGGAATTCTGGAGCAAGATCAAGCTGGACCTGTTCGGCACCTGGCTGGGCTGCCGCTATGGGATCCAGGCGATGATGGATGCCGGCAACGGGGGCTCGGTCATCAACTGCACCTCGATCTTTGCCCTGATCGGCACGCACGGCAAGGATGCCTATACCGCGGCCAAAGGCGCGGTCAGCGCCCTGACGCGGTCCATGGCGGTCGAATACGCGCAATACAATATCCGCGTCAACGCGGTCGCGCCGGGCGCCACGGCCACCGCGCGGGTCCTGAAGCTCCTGCAAGAGGACAAGGTCACGTCGAAATCCCTGGACGGGCAACTGTTCGGCATCATCAAGCCCGAGGACGTGGCCTACGCCGCGCTGTACCTGGCCTCGGACGAGTCGAAATCGACCACCGGCCACATCCTTTCCGTGGACGGCGGACTGACGATCTCGTGACCCGCGCCCCCAGAATCACCGAGGAAACCATGTTCCACCACATCGTCATGCTGAGCCTGCGCGAGCCGCTGTCGCCAAAGGACCACGAGGAAATCGACGAGGCATGCGCCCTCATGCTGCGCGAGCTGCCGGGCATCGTCAGCCTGCGGTTCGTTCGCAATCATTCGGACCGCTCGCCCGCCTACACCCATGCCTTCGTCTCCAGCTTCGTCGACGAGGCCGCGCACGACCTCTACCAGCAGACGCCGCTGCACGCGCCCCTCAAGCAGAAGGTCAAGGAAATCACCGATCACCTCATCGTCCTGGACTACGAGACCTGATCGCACGGAGGCACACGCCATGGACATGCAACTCGCAGGCAAGAAGGTCCTGATCACCGGCGCGTCCCGGGGCATAGGCGCCGGGCTCGCCGACGCGTTCGCCCAGGAGGGCTGCTCCCTGATGCTGGTCGCCCGCTCCGAGGCCTCCCTGAAAACCCTGCGCGACGATCTTCGCACGCGCCATGGGATCGCCATCGAGACCCTGGCGCTCGACCTGACGTCGCCGCGGGCGCCCGAGAGCCTTGCCCAGGCCTTCGGCGAGGCCGATATCCTGGTCAACAATGCGGGGGCGATTCCGGGCGGCGACCTATGGCGCGTCGATGCCCGGCGCTGGCGCGAGGCCTGGGAACTGAAAGTCATGGGCTACATCGACGTCACCCGGGAATTCTATGCGCGCATGCGCGAACGCGGACACGGCGTGATCCTGAACAATATCGGCAGCGGCGGCGAAACCTTCGATTTCAACTACATCGCGGGCACCACCGGCAACGCCGCCCTCATGGCCTTCACGCGCGCCCTGGGCGGCCGCAGCCTGCGCGACGGGATCCGGGTGCTGGGCGTGAACCCGGGGCCGGTCGCGACGCCGCGGATCGTGGACCTGATGCGCACCCGCGCGCAAGAGCAGTTCGGCGATCCCGAGGAATACGCCCGGCTCTTTGAAAAACTGCCCCTGGGCCGCCCCGCCCATGTGCGCGAGGTCGCCGACCTGTTCGTCTTTCTCGCCTCGCCCCGGTCCTCGTACACGTCCGGGACCATATTCACGATCGATGGCGGCATGACCTCGAACCAATCCATAAGCTGAGGCCAAGGATTCGTCCAGCCCCCAACCCGACAGAACCCACCGACCCCCTGGAGCAGCCATGTCTCAGAACGCCAGATATTCGGGCTATACGCACATCAATTTCGACACCCCGGCGCCGCACGTGCTGCGCCTGACGCTCGACAAGCCCGAGACCATGAATTCGCTGGATGCCGTCGGGCACCGCGAGATCGCCGAGGTCTGGAAAGAGATCGACACCGATCCCGACGTCAGCGCCGTCATCCTGCGCGGCGCCGGCCGCGGCTTTTCGGCCGGCGGCGATTTCGAGATGATCCAGGAGATGCTCGACCACCACGAGGCGCGCGCCCGCGTATGGCGCGAAGCGCGCGACCTCGTCTACAACATCATCGACTGCTCCAAGCCCATCGTCTCGGCGATCCACGGGCCCGCGGTCGGCGCCGGCCTCGTGGCCGCCCTGCTGGCCGACATCTCCATCGCCGCCAACAATGCCAAGATCGTCGACGGCCACACGCGGCTGGGCGTGGCGGCGGGGGATCACGCGGCCATCATCTGGCCGCTGCTGTGCGGCATGGCCAAGGCCAAGTACTACCTGCTGCTGTGCGATCCTCTCACGGGCCAGAAGGCCGAGGAAATCGGCCTGGTTTCACTGGCCGTGGACGAGGCCGAACTGCAGGACAAGGCGCTCGAAGTCGCCACCAGGCTCGCCGCGGGATCTCCTTCGGCGATCCGCTGGACCAAGTACGCCCTGAACAACTGGCTGCGCCAGGCGGGCCCGATCTTCGATACCTCCCTGGCGCTGGAAATGCTCGGCTTCGGCGGACCCGACGCCCGCGAGGGCCTGCAGTCGCACCGGGAACGCCGCAAGCCGGCATTCCCGCAATCCTCGCCGTTCTGAGGGATCGCCCTTCAGATCCGTTCGAGCACGACGGCGATCCCCTGGCCCACCCCAATGCACATGGTCGCAAGCGCATAGCGCCCGCCGGTCGCATGCAGGCGGTTGACCGCGGTCGTGGCCAGGCGGGCGCCGCTCGCCCCCAGGGGATGCCCCAGGGCGATGGCCCCGCCCCATGCGTTCACCCGCGCGTCGTCATCGGCCAGCCCCAGCAGGCGCAGCACGGCGAGACCTTGCGCGGCGAATGCCTCGTTGAGCTCGATCACGTCGATCTGGTCCAGGCTCAGGCCGGTCTGGGCCAGCACCTTTTGCGTGGCTGGCGCCGGGCCGATTCCCATCACGCGCGGCGCCACGCCGGCCACCGCCATGCCGACGACGCGCGCGCGGGGCTCGAGCCCGAATCGCGCCGCGCAATCCTCGTCGGCCAGCAGCAATGCGCAGGCGCCGTCGTTGACGCCGCTGGCATTGCCGGCCGTGACGGTGCCGTCGGGCCGCACTACGCCTTTCAGCCGGGCCAGGACTTCCAGGCTGGTCACCCGGGGATGCTCGTCCTTGTCCACCGAGACCGGCTCGCCCTTTTTCCGCGGCACCAGGACGGGCGTGATTTCCCGGGCGAAGTGCCCGGCCGCCTGTGCGGCCAGGGCCTTTTCCTGGCTCGCCAGGGCCATGCGGTCCTGGGATTCACGGCTGATGCCGTATTCGGCGGCCACGTTCTCGGCCGTCTCGGGCATGGAATCGACCCCGTATTGCGCCTTCATGAGGGGATTGACGAACCGCCAGCCGATCGTCGTGTCGTGGACCGCATTGGCGCGTGCAAAGGCGCTCTCGGCCTTGGGCATCACGAACGGCGCGCGGCTCATGCTCTCGACGCCGCCGGCCAGCACCAGCCCGGCCTCGCCGGCCTTGATGGCGCGGGCGGCGGTGCCCACCGCGTCCAGGCCGGAACCGCACAGGCGATTGATGGTCGCCCCGGGCACGGATACGGGCAAACCCGCGAGCAGCGCGGCCATGCGCGCCACGTTCCGGTTGTCTTCGCCGGCCTGGTTGGCGCAGCCGAGCAGCACATCGGACAGCGATTCCCAGTCCACGCCGGGATTGCGCGCCACGAGAGCGCGCAGCGGCACGGCCGCGAGGTCGTCCGCCCGCACGGAGGACAGGGCACCCCCATACCGGCCAAAGGGGGTTCGCACCGCATCGCAAATCAGCGCCTGGCTGCTCATGGGAAAGCTCCTGTGGATCGATTGCCAAAAAAGACTGAAAGATCGGCGCGCACGAACCCGTGGCCAGCCGCCTCGCCCAATGCCCGCAACCCGGCCTCCAGGCGGTCCACCGGCTGCTGGCGCGCCCAGAACACGGGGCCGCCGAACGCTCGCGGAAAGCCATAGCCTTCCGTCAGCACCACATCGACGTCGCCCGGCCTCAGCGCGATGCCCTCTGCGAGCAGCAGCCCGGCTTCGTTGGCCATGGCGAGCAGCGCCCTGCGCTGGATGGTCTCGGGCGCGAGCGGCCGGCGGACGATTCCGCGCCGGGCGCTGGCCTGCTCGATCACGCCCCGGACCACGCCGTCCGTCACCGCCGAGGCCTTGCCATCGGCATAGTGATAGTAGCCGGCGCCGGCCTTGCGGCCCAGGCGGCCCAGCTCGCACAAATGGTCCAGTATCGGCACATGGCGCTCGCGCGGATCGCGCGTGGCCGCGCGTGCGCGGCGCATGCGCCAGGCGATGTCGAGCCCCGACAGGTCCGCCACGGCGAATGGCCCCATGGCGAAACCCATCGCCGTCAGGGCCCGGTCCACGTCCTCGGGCCAGGCGCCGTCCTCGAGCATGAACTCGCATTCGCGGCGATAGGCGTTGTAGATTCGGTTGCCGATGAAGCCGAAGGCATTGCCGGCCAGCACGGGCACTTTCCCGAGCTGGATCCCCAGCGCCATGCCTGTGGCGATCGCCGCGGGGGACGTCCGCGTGGCCCGCACCACCTCGAGCAGCTTCATGACGTGCGCGGGGCTGAAGAAATGCAGGCCCAGGACGCTCCCGGGGCGCAGGGTCGCGGCGGCGATGTCGTCGATGTCCAGGTAGGACGTATTGGTCGCCAATATCGCGTCCTGTCGGGCCAGCGCGTCGATCCGGCGAAAGACGTCCTGCTTGACCGCGAGGTCTTCGTATACGGCCTCGATCACCAGGTCGGCTCCGGCGAGGCTCGCCCAGTCCGCGGTGACCGCCAGCGCGGACCCGCGCGCACCGGCCGCCGCGGCCTCGATCTTCCCCGCCGCCACCCGCCGTTCATAGTGCCGAAGGATATGCCGCCGGCCCCGCCGGGCGGCATCGCCGTCCTGATCGATCAGGACGACGTCCAGGCCCGCATCCAGCAGGGCAATGGCGATCCCGGTGCCCATGGTGCCCGCGCCGATGACCGCGACGCGGAGGATGGGTAGCGGTTCGGCCTGCAGCGCCTGCGGCAGGCGGCTCGCCTCGCGGCGGGCGGCCGCGAGATGAGCCAGCGCCTCGGCCTCGACGATGGGATGAGGGTTGACAGCCATGGACGGAGGACTCTGCGAAGGAAGGACCGGGGCACCTACTCGGAACGCATCAGGTGCTTGCCGATGACGAGCTGCTGGATCTGCGTCGTGCCCTCGTACAGGCGCAGCAGGCGCACATCCCGGTAGAAACGCTCGACCTTGTACTCGTTGATGTAGCCGGCCCCTCCGTGGATCTGGACCCCGCGGTCGGCGACCCGGCCGACCATTTCGGTGGCGTACATCTTGGCGCAGGAGGCCTGCATGCTGATCTCGGGATCGCTGGCGCCCGCCGGCTTTCCGTCATAGCGGCGCGCGCAGGCCTGCACCAGCGACCAGGCGGCCAGAAGCTCGGCCTGGCTGTCGGCCAGCATGGCCTGGACGAGCTGGAATTCCCCGATGCGCTTGCCGAACTGCTTGCGCTGCTGGGCATATGCGACGCTCTCGTGCTGGATGCGGCTGGCCATCCCGCAAGCCAGGGCGGAGATGTGCAGGCGTCCGCGATCCAGGACCTTCATGGCCGTCTTGAATCCCTTGCCGGGCACGCCTCCGATGATGTTGGCCGCCGGCACGCGCACCTCGTCCAGGTGGACGTCGCAGGTCTTGGTCCCGCGCTGGCCCATTTTCCT
>Ga0180216_1002091_pt1 | contig 17019 bp, 14 predicted proteins | sample eDN3rd37CBELigMG_FD_128879 | JGI IMG/M metagenome (GOLD analysis project Ga0180216, IMG submission 128879) | Enriched Miracle-Growth compost microbial communities from Emeryville, California, USA - eDNA 3rd pass 37_C BE-Lig MG (version 2)... ... | reverse complement strand
CCACCCCCCCTCTTCCCCTAACAACCGCACAGGGCGCGTACGGCAACCCATCGGTGGGCTACGGCGTCCCGGGCCAGGGCGACTACTACGACGGCTACGGCTATGCGCCGTCGCAGCGCAGCTACGGCGGGTACAACCCGCGCGGCCCCAAGGGTGGCGCACCGGGCCTGGACAGCTACGGGCAGGGCGGCGGCAGCAAGCCGGCGTACGACCGGCAGGGCGGCAGCGACAGCCAGAACGCCGGCAACGCGTCCCTGAACGGGCCCGGGGCGCCGTCGGCGTCCGCGGGCGCGCCCGGTCAGGGCGCCGCGCCCGGCCGACAGGTCTACGGCGGTCCGGGCAGCAACCCGTACGCCAGCCAGGGCCGGTCGCAGTGGTGAGTGCTCGGTGCATTCCCCGGGACCACCCGCCGCACCCCTTGTGTTGTTAGGGAAAAAAAAATGAAAACTTCGTTGCATGTACAAGCGCATGGGCCGGTTGTTTTGTTTTCAAATGCAAACGAATTAGACTTCCAGACGCTTTACACGCTTTACACGCTTTACGTCCACACGCAGCCAACACTTTACACAAGCGCTACACATGCCCGGCCTGGCCCGCATTCCTCACGGGCCCTGCTTGATCGGCTCAAACAGGGCGCGCTGGATGTTGGGCTCGGCCTCGTCCTGCTCGATCCAGACGATGCTGCCAAAGATCCACACGCTGTCCTGCCGCAAATGGTTGCTGGCGCGCGCCCGCGCGAGCGATTCGGGGTGCGCGCGCAGGCGCAGGTCCTGCCACGCGTGGAAAGCGACCCAGTCGGGGCTGTCCTTGGCCTTGAAGAACACAACGACGTCGCGGGCGCGGAAGCCGCTCACCGCTACGTAGCGCGGCGGCGCCGCGTCCGTCACCTCGAACGCCGCGGCCACCTGCGACAGCGCCGCCTGCGCCTGCTGCACAAACGCCGTGCCCGTCGTGCGCCACAGCTCCGCTGCGCGCGCCGCGCCCTCCGGCGAGTACTCGTGCAGCAGCGCGTCCTCGAGCGGCTGCCGCTGCACCTCGGTGGCCGGCCACGTCACCATCGGCAGGCGGCGCAGCGTGCTGTCCACGTTGAGGACGCTCTGCAAAAAGAACTTTTGGGCGTCGAAGAGCGCCTGGCACACGGCGCTGTACTGCATGAGCTGCGCGTCGCGGTCGGCCAGCTCGGCCTCGGCGGTCGTGCACCGGTCTTTCCAGCTGTCGCGCTCGCGCGCCAGCGCGTCGGCGCTGCCGCTGCGGTCGTGCAGGCGGGCCACCTCGGCCCGCAGCGCGGACGCTTCCGCGTCGGCACGTTTCACCCGCTCGCGCAGCTCCTTGACCGTCGCGACGTGGTTGGCCTGGGCGCGCGCCGCCTCGGCGACGTCGGCCTCGAGCGTCGCGCGCTCCGACTCGATCGCGTTGATGGTGGCCGTCAGCTCGCTGATCCGCTTAGCAGCCGCCTCGGCGTCCCCGCTCGTGCGCTGCTGGAGGGCTTGCATGTCGGCGCGCGTGGATTGCAGCTGCGACTTGGTGGCGTCGTGCTCGCGCTGTTCCCGCTCGTACGCCGCGCGGGCGTCGGCCGCCTCCGCCTGCGCCGTCGCCAGCTTGTCGCGCAGCTCGCTGTCCACGGTGCTCGCCGCCTCCCGCGCGCTCTCCAGCGCTTGCACTTGCGCCCGCAGCGTCGCCGCCTCGGTCTCGGCCGCCTGGCGCGCGCTGGCCTCCGCGGCCAGCTGCTCCTGGACCTGCGCCTTCTCGGCCTTGAGGGCCTCCAGCTCGGCCTTGACCTGCTGCAGCTCTTCGGCCGCCGCCTGCGGAACGACAATGGGGAGACACACGTGGGAGGCGCGCGCCGCGCGTAAAGATTGGGCTACTCCCACGGACGGCACGGCGCACGCGGCGGGGTGCACCTGCTGCGCCTCCAAGGTCGTCGCGTCGACCACCACGAAGAGCTCCCGGTCGGCGGCGGCGGCGTCCGTGTCGCTCCCCGGGGGCAAGGGCTCCGCCACCTGCATCGGGTCGGTGGCAACGCGCTCGCGCTGCCGGGCCTGGTCCGCCTCGAGGTTGGCGGCGCGCGTCTCCGCCGCCGCCGCCCGCTCGGTAGCTTTCGCCAACTCGGCTTGCAGGCCGGCGACGTCCAGCTGCGCCAGCCGCTGCTCCAGCTGGGCAACCGCGGCCGCGAGCTCGTCGCATTTGGCGGCCTGGGCGGCGCCGTCCGCGCGGGCCGCTTCCAAGGCCTGGGTCGCTGCAGCGAGGTCGGCCTCCAGCGCGGTGACGCGCTCCTGCGCATCCTTTGCGGCTTTTTCGGCGACGTGCAGGTGGCCCATCGTCGTTTGCAGCTGCGCAGCCCACACACCCGCACCCGTGCAAACCCATCGATCGGAATGAGCGCTGGCCCTGGGCGCGGTTGGCGTCCGGGCCCTTTGGCCGGTGCCGTACGGTGCTGTAGTACTGCTTCGCATTCTTCTCTGCAGCTCGTCCGCACCGCCCGCCGCTGCAGCCGTCCGCCGCCCGCCTACGTCAGCCCAAAGACACGCCAGCCTTCCGACAGGGCAGGGAGACGCACCGGCCGCGTCACGTTCGGCGGTCATGAGGCGCAGGCTGTACTGCACTTCTTGGATGCGCACCAACAGATCCTGTACACGCGCCACCCGATCGCGGACAACTTGCACCAGCCTGAGTTAATCCTCCGCCGCGAGAAGCGCGCTTCGCCGCATTACGGCCGATGGCCGTACCGCAACCGCGGCGTCGCCGTCGGTGGCTGCGGCGGCCGGCGCCGCGGCGGCCGGGACTGCAGCGGTCGGGCCGACGACGGGGGCGTACACCTGGGCGTTGGCCGCCTGCTGCAGCTCCTGCACCACCTGGCGGGCGGCGGCGTGCTGCACGCCCTGCAGGCGCTTGACGAACTCGTCGTAGGCCGTTGGCGGGGGCCGCAGCGCCGCCGCCGCGCCGCGCGGAGTGTGAAAGAGGAGCTGCCTGTCGGCGCTGGCACGCCGCTTCGCCTCCTCATCTCTCAGCGCATCCAGCGCCGCCTGCGGGGCGCGCAGCGTGCTCATCGCCTCATCCCAGAGGGTGCGCCGCTTCTGCTCTAGCAGGCTGCGCCCGTACGCCAGCGAGACCGTCTTGAGGCGTTCGAGGGTCGTCGAGCAGGTCTCCTGCTGCGTGCGGCGGGCCGACTGGATGTAGTCCGGCAGCTTCAACCGGCGGTCGCTCAGTTTTTGAAGGCTGGAGGACACGCTGCTGTCGTTGGCAATGATGGCCGCGGCCGCCCGCTGCAGGTTTGCCGAAACGGGGAGCACCACCGCCGAACCGCGCTCAGGCCACCGGCGCTCCCAGATTGTTCGTGCTGCTGCGCGGCGCAGCCCGTACGTTTGCTGCAATGATCTGGCGCTCCACCGCCGACAGCGCCTCGACAGTGGCCACAAAGTCTGCAGGAGCAATGAGAGCAGGGGGGGAGAGAGAGGCAGGTCGCATGCTTCAGCACCGTAGCTGCATCGCCCGATCACTGCGGAAGCAGAGGCCGCAGCGTACTGTCGCACAGTGCGGCGCCCTCTTCGGCCTTCAGTCCGGCGGTGGCAGCGGCATCTGCGCCGTGCACCCCAGCCCCTGCGTCAAAGTTCGCGTCAGCGCAAACGACCGCATCCTTACACGCCACACGGCGCGCAAGCCTACAAGGCTGCATGGCATCGAAGAGTTCTTGCAGCGAGGTGGCAATTTCCTTGAGGCGCTGGTGCCGCTTGGCGACCTCGTCCGTACTGTCGCGAGCGCGCACGCGCAGTGTACCGCCAGGTCCATTGGACGATTAGGCTAAGACAGCCATTTCTTTCCTTTGGCATCGCCGTCGTGCCCGGGCTACGTGCCTAATGAGCGGGTTCACTTGGGCCTGTGGGTTCTTGGGCACAAACGGCCCCGAAAAGAGGGGCTTTTGAAATTGGGGCAGCGCGTCGTTGAACTTGCGCATCGTGGTGCGAAGCGTCGCGACGAATGTCGCGACGCTCGTTGAATCGGCTCCGTTGCGCAGCGGCACGTCGACGTCGCTGAGACGTTTGCCGCCCACGTCCAGGAAAGCGGCCTCGACGGTCGTGCGTTCGATCTCGTCCGCCCTGGCGACGCGAGAAACGCATGCCCACTGACCTCGGTGCCGCACAGGGTTGGGACGTCATCGTACGCGGTCGCATCCTACAGGCGACCACGCTTACCACGCAAACAGGCCCTCGCACGTCGCGTTGAGCGGATCGAGAATCGCCGCAAACTGGCGCAACCCCTCGGATAGCGCCCTGGGCGACGCCCGCAACGACGCTGCCCGGAACTTGTTCGTGGCGGTTAGCTGCCCGCACACGGCGACACATCGCACGTGCCGTCACAGGGAAGGCAGCGCGCGTACTGGTTGCACTTGTCGTTTGCCTCGCGCAGCATCTTCTGAGCCTGCAGCTGCATGTTAATTTGGTTGTTGAGCGTCAGCGCCGACTTGTACATGGACATAATGTGCGGCCACGCTTCCAGCTGTCTCGCCGACGATGCGCGCGCGCTATTAGCGACCGCTGGATGACGTTAGCTCCTCCACGCGACCTCAGCTCCCGCGGCAATGGCGGGGTGGGGGCCATACCAGCCGCTGCACACGCTCCGACAGTGCCAGGGTCGTCGGCACACCCGTCACCGGTGCAATCGCTGAGCAGGGCGGGCAGCGTTCGCGCAGCATGCTCAACAGGTTTAGAAAAGGCGGCTCGTCCGGACTCTGCCGCTCCGCACCCGCACACGTACACGTCGGCTGCGGCCAGCCCTCGATGTCTTCAAAGTGCGGCTGCTGGAACGAGAACACGTAAAACTAATCGTCGGCCGCCCGAGCGCCGCAATAGCTGGCACCAACCGCTCTCGTCAGCCGCCAAGGGCGTGGGTAAGCGGCGCTTCAAAAAACCGCGCACACGCACCGGCTCGTTCGCGACGAACGCGATCGGACTGTCACCGACCTTGGGCTTGGTGTACAGCACCGACCCGTGGAGAAACACCCGCTCGGCATTCTTGGGCGGGATCGCGCTCACCATTTGGAGCACCTGCGCCACGCTGTCGATGCGTCGACCCTTCCCAAAAGCTGCAGACAGCGGGGTGGTCAGTGCCGGGATCAGCGACCGTGCAGGCGTCGACGGCGACAAAGCCCTATACGTGTGCGAGTGCGGAATGTCGCAGGTGTACAGCCGGCCTGTCTCGGCCATGTAGATGCTGTACTCGGGCATGGCCGCCGCCGCGTTCCTCGCGCTGCCCTCCCTAGGGCAGGCGGCCATCTGGTGCGCAGTGGGGCCGTACCGGCCGCCGTACCGGGTGTCAGCATGCCGCCGCGACCTTGCACCTGACGTGGCCAGGAGGCGTACACAGTACCAGATAGTGCTGCTGGGATTAGGTTGGGTGGACGGCTGGCCAACGGCCTCGGTGCGTGTGGCCTTGCCGCGGCGACCCCAGCGTGGCGCCCGCCCCACCCCACGCACCCACCGCGAGTCGCCTCCTCGTGCCGGTGGCCTCCTTGGCGGCCGCCCAGCACGCCCTGCGTCCTCACCGCGCCGCCCGCCGCCTGGGCGGTGTCTGGGCTCTCGGCACGGATGCTGATGCTGATGGTGGTGGTGGTGGTGGTGGTGATGGCCGGCGCGGCGGTGCGCGGCCTTATCTGCGTCGGGCTCTGGCCGCAGCCTCGTGTGGTATCCTCCTGCGTCCGTCTTGGAATGCTCTCTGCCTCCTCCAGGCCGTCGTCGGCGTCCACGGCGTCCGCGTCCGCGTCGGCGTCCGCGTCGGCGTCGGCGCCGCAATGACCAACACACTCTTGTCGCGCCAAAATTTAATAGTGTCGGCATGAAATGAGCAGCTACCAATGGAAAAGGCCTAGAGACACCCGTCCCCCCTGCTGCAAGGTAGCGCTGTACCGCTCTGCTGCAATGGACGCGTGGTGGGCTTGGACCGGCACGGGTAGGCGGGAGGGGCACGCCCTGCATGGTCGCGGATGCCGCGGATGTTGCAGACGCGCGCGCGTGCCAACCATAGTCGCCGCGGGAGGACGGACGCAGGCAACGCGGGCAGCGGGCGGGCGGGGGATGGGGACGGAGCGTGGATGGACCCAAGGCAGCGTAGGGCGGGTGTTCAGGCCGGACGTGAAAGGTGTCGGCAGGCGAGGCGCATGCGGGCCGGCATGTGCATGCGGCGCCCGCGCCCAGTTCAGAGTCGCGGCGTGCTCAAGCAAGCGCACGACATACGGCAGAAACGCGGCAGAAACGCGCCAACCGCATGTTTGGGTCGCCGGGTGGCAGACACGCGGCAGAAATGGCCACACGCGCGCCATAGGGAAGGGTCGCCGCGGGCGGAATCAGGGGTAGACTCGCGCCATGGCGTCACCGCCCAGTCCACCCCATTCTGCCGCTGACGTCACGCGAGCGAAGGTCCGGGAAGACGATGCAAGCTGCCCAGATGTCTGGGCAGGCCGCATGCGCCAGACAGAGCACGCAGGGCATGCATGACACACAAAAGGGGGGAATCTGTACAGCGGCGGACTTGGGCTAGCGCGTTGGGTGTCACTTGCTGAGCGAGTCTTGGAGCGCCGAGACCACCGGGTGGAGCACCTTGCCGACCTCGGCCCCGAGCTCCAGCAGCAGGCCTGCACCAGGGCAGAGCGGCCCAAAGGAAACGTGCCGGCGTCAGGCCGGCCGCCACGCCCAGCGCACCAGCATGCCCAGGGCGCGTACCAGTGTTGGCGGTCTTGTCCGCAAAGAGCGACACGATCAGCGGCGCGTGGTTGAACTGCAGGAGCTGCAGCCGGTCGAACGTGGTGGTGATGACCGAGTTCTTGCCCAGGCCCAGCTTGCCCGCCTGCGGGGCCGTGGCCAGGACCAGGTGGCCGAGCGGCGAGCAGGTCGGTCCCGGTTCGGCTGGCGGATGCCAGCGCGCTTGGCCACATACCTGGTCCGACGACGTTGCAAAGGCCGTGTACACCGCGGGCTCCAGCGCCTTGGGCGGCAACGACTCGGCGCCGGCTGCGAAGCGTGCGCCGCAACGTGCGCCGGCGCTGCTCGTGTTAACGAAAGGGCTGGCGCCGACCGCCCCCCTGACAAAACAACGACCGACCTTTGAGCAGGACGACGCCGTCGCGGTCGGTCACCACGACGGCCTGAAGCCGCTCCACCCTGGGAGAAATAAGCGGAACTAGGGCAGCGAAAGCCGCGTCAGCGGAGGCAGAAACGGGTCAAATGCTCTCGGGGGGTGGGCCCACCGTTTCAGGGCGCCCTCCAGGTACGTTTGCAGGGACTGCCCGAAGCAAACGGACCGCAGGCGCTCGAGCGGCGTGGTGAGTCACAGGAACTCGCCCACCAAACACATACCCGGTCGCCCCCCCTTACGTCCGTCATGGTTGTCACACAGCTGGGGCCGCCTGCGGCCGCCCGATCGTCCCGCGACGGCGGCGGCGCACACGCTTCAGCGGGCGGGGTCCGTCTGCGGCAGCGAACGTTGGATGCCGCGGCTGCTTCGTCCCCTGCCTCGCACGCCGCTTCGCCACCGTCCGTGTGCGTCCTTACATGCGCCGACTGCTGCGTGCGTGTCTGCGTCTTTGCTCTTGCGCTCCCCGGCAGCAGCGGGCGGCGGCTGCTGTCAGTGGGGGGCCCAGGCGTCGTCGGTCGCGTGCGCTGCCAGCCGCCGCTCTGCCGATGACGTCATTGGGTCTGTTGGCGCGCACCGTCGCGACGAGAAGACGAGGACGCGCAGCAGCAGCAGCAGCAGCAGCGCGCCTGGACAGGGCGGGCGGCAGGCGGGCGGGCAGGCAGACAAGGGACGAGACGCCGCGCGCGCTTGGAGGGTGTCGATGCCGCGGGAGAAAGTGAAGACGAAGAACGCAGACCCTTTGAACAGGCAGGACCGCACGTCGCTTGCAAGCGTGGAAAGGCGGCCAACTGCCACTTGCGAAGAAGCTGAGCGGCGACGCACGTGGTGGAGGTGAGGGACAGGAACGCAGGCGCTGTGACCAACCGCCTGTACACACGTCGTGGAAGCCAAAAGAAGACCGCCACGCGCCAGGTCGGCGGCGAATCGCGCGCCAACCGAACGGCCAGCAAGATCGGCGGCGGGCCGCGGCGGCGGCGGCGGTTGTGTGAGTGGCGCGGATGGCGGCGGCCCCAGCACCCACATCTACCACGACGGCCGCCACGGCGGCCACGGCGGCAGCCACGGGCGCGGCCGCGGCCGCGCCGGCCGCACAGCCATGGTCCGCGGCGGAGGCCGACCCGCTGGGCGCGTTCACGGATGAGGAGGTTGCGATGATCCTGGGCAGCACGGCGACGGGCCCGCCGCCGGCGCTGGTGTCGTCCTCCAAAGCGGCGCGGACGACGGCCGCGGCGGCGGCGCCGGGCACCGTGGGCGGCGGCGCGCGGCGGTCGCCGCTGTCGGACCCGCCGGCGGACGAGGCCGAGCGGCGCGCGCGCGAGGGCCTGTTTGGCCAGCACGTTATCGACGGCTACCCGCTGCTGCGCATGGCCACCTTCGAGCAGCTCGGCGTGCTCCTGCAGCACGACGAGCAGGCGCCCAACGACGAGCGCAAGTCGCTGCGGCTCGCGCTGCTGGGCGGCGAGCTCATGGAGCGCGAGCGGCTGGAGGACGCCGAGATCCTGCTCAAGCGGGCGTTCCGGCTGTACAAGGACATCTTTGGGCTCGACAACATCGCCATCCTGCTGCGCATGGGCTGCCTCTACCAGCAAAAGCTCAACCTGCCCATCGCCATCAAGTTCTTCGAGAAGGGCCTCCAGGTGGCCGAGGAGCGCGGCGCGCCGGACCCGACGCTGCTCTTTGGGCACGTGGGCCTAGCCTCCAGCTACCGCATGTCGGCCGACATGGACAAGGCCGAGGCCTACTGTAACAAGCTCCTGAGCGACGGCTTTGTGCCGCTCAAGCACCCGATCGAGCGCGCGGTACGCGTGGCCAGCGGGACCTAGGCGGCCCGGCGGCGCCGCGTGCGTCGCGCTGACGATGAGACCACGGCAGCGGCGCTTGTGGGCAGCGCACCCGCCAGCACCTGCGGTTCCTCGTCCTCAACCTCCAGGCCGAGATTCTTCTGCACAAGGGCCTGTACACAGACGGCATCCTAAAGCTCGTCGAGGTGCGCGCTGGCGCCGTCGCGAACGGAGGGGCAATCGCAAGCTACGCGGCTAATCCTATGTCCACCGCGGCACGCTCGCTTGCGCTGGGCACGCCGCAGGCGCTGCGCGTGCGCAAGGAGCACGAAATGGTGCCACTCTTCATGAGCCAGGTGACCGATCGGGCCGCTCGGGGGGGGGCCGCCAGTCCGACAGCTGCGCTGATGGCGCCATTGTCGTGGGAGCGGTTGTTCGTGCCGGGCAGTCGTACCACCTGCTGGCGCGCGTCTACCGGATGCTGGGCATGTTTGAGCAGGCAGCCCGCATGATCGAGCAAAACGTGCTCATCTTTTCGCAGTCCTTCGGTCCCGAGAGCCTGGACGTCAGCATGTGCCTCTCGCAGCTCGGCGAGATCAAGCAGTGCACCCAGCAGTACGACCGCCGCGCGGTGCCGGCCGATACCTTGACACCCCGCACCGTGCTTACGGCCATCGCTCGCCCTGCCGACGCATTTAGAACGGTTAGGTGGGACGAGGCCATCAACCTGTACCGCCACGCGCTCCGGCTGGCGCAAAAGTTCTTTGGCCCGATCCATCCCAAGGTCGCGAGCATCTTCTTCATGGTGCGTAGCCTACCGGCGCGCAGGACCGCGGAGGCGGCACCGCGCGCCGTGCTCACCGACCGTGGGCGACCAGCGCCGCCTCCGGTCGTGCTGGCCAGATGGGCGAGGCGTACGCGGCAGCTGGCCAGTATGCCGAGAGCGTCAAGTACTTGCGGCGCGCCATCGCGATAGTGGAGACCTACGAGATCGAGTCCAATTGCGACGTACGCCAACCCTGCTGCGCCGGCGCGCAATGGCGCCCCTGCACACAGAGCTCATTTGGGGGGCGATCCCCTGCTTTTGATAGTGCCACGGGCCGCCACCCACAGTATGGGTTGATCGTCGCCGACTACTACTACTCGCTGTACATGGTCTGCCTGGCGTGGCGCCGCTTCGCGGAGGCGCGGCGGTACCTGCGGTGGGCGGCGTCCATCCTGGAGTCCATGGAGGACAGCGCCGAGAACGAGCACTTGCGCCCCCACCTGGCCATCCTGCGGTACGGCCGCTAGCCCGCGGCGCGCTTTCTGCGCCCCGAGCAATGACGCTCAATGACCCGTGCCTCGCGCGTCCCCCACCAAGCGGATGCCATCTCAGGGCGGAGATGTCCAAGCTGCGCCACACCAAGGTGGCGGCGCCCCCGCCCGCGCCGCTGAGCCGCGCTGCGGGTGCATCCGCCGCCGCCATGAAACCGGCCGCTGCGTCCTAAACGCCTGTACATAGCATGTCGATCGGGTGTGCAGGAATGCGAGCATGTACAACATGTCTTGTACGATGGCAGAGATGGTGATAAAGTGTACTCGAGTCGATCTCCTAGCCTGCCCGATCCAGTTCTGGCCACATGCCCCGCCCTAAATTCCCACATACCGCCCTGCAGGTCGGTTACGTCTACCTGTATCACGGCGAATCTCTCACCGGTCACGCATGCGTCCTCCGCCGCGCCCTGCACCCGCAGCACCCATCATGCACCCCTTCGCCGCCGCCGCTTGTCTCCACGCCGTGCACAGAACATGCGTGCCGCCCTGCCTTGGCCCTGCCCGCGCATTCCGCGCAGCTTTCGCTTCACCCTCCGCCAGCATCGTCCCACCGCGCATTCAACAAGGCTCCGCCGTGGCCTTCACCTCGAGCTGCGCCTCGGCATCCGCCGCGTCCATCCTTCCTCCCCGCGCCGCTCCGCCTCAGGCTTCCACCTCTCCACCTTGGCCTCCGCCTCGGCTTCCACCGCTCGGTCGCCCCGCGCGCGATCAGGCCACCGTGTCACACGCATTCCCCGCGTCGTCTAATGGGCTCACGCGCCGTTTCCTTTTCCGGCAGTGTCACGCGCCGTCGCCCGATTGCCGCGCGATCGGTCAAACACGCCACGGCCGCGGCGGCCAATCAGCGCGCGGCGCCGCGGTGGCACGAGCAGAACACCGTGGAAAATCAGGCCACAGTGGTCCCCGTCAACTCGCAAATTGCCACGGTTCAAAAACAGCAGAAACGACGTCGCTGTTCAAATGCTGCTGCTGCTTTCGTCTTCGTCGTCGTCACCATCGGCCTATCGACCTGCATCGCCCCATACCCACGCACGCGTTCGTCTGCACTGCGCGTGGCGACGTCTCGTGTACGTGGGCGCGGGCGCGGTGCGGCCGTGCCGGCGTGCTCGGCTGATCGGCTGACACAGGGCGGCGTGCGCGCGGCGGCGGGGGGCAAAGTAGGCACTGGCACAGCCTGTTAGCAGATCACAACAGCGGCAGATCAACGCGCGCCGGACCAGCACCGCAACGGACGCTGCTGCGCAGGCATCGGCAGCGCGGCCAGCGACTCCACACCCGCCATCAGCGAGAATCTGCCGCCAGAAGCAGCCGGTAGGCACACGGCGCGGCACGGTATCTGCCGCGCCCGAGCGGCTGCAACCTGACTGGGACGATCTCCGCTTGGGCTTATCCCTGCTGGGCGCGGCTGCCAGTCGGATCGCTGACCTTGCAGGTGCGTGCCGGCCGTGCGGCGCCAGCGCCGCCCGGTCACCGACGCCAAGCCGCTCACCGCCCGCTCCTGCAGGGCGCCGTCACCGCCCGGGCATTGTAGAGGCACGATGGCGACCCCGGGCATTAGCCAGGTGCTCCACACATCGGAAACCAAGCTTCGCGGCAACGAGGTAGCCAAGGAGTTCGCCGAGTACGATGGCTTCTTCCGCAACGACAAGGGCCTCCTCAGCGACGAGTCGGCCGACAAGCGCAAGGTGCGGTCCGGGCGCCCCCCCTTGCCTGAGGCGGCCGGCCGCCACGCCAGGCTCACCTGCTCCGCGCCGGCCGCGGTCCTGCCGCGCGGCCTCGCCCACAGAAAAACTACATGACCATGGTGAACAACTTTTACGACCTGGTCACCGACTTTTACGAGTACGGCTGGGGCGAGTCGTTCCACTTTGCCTGCCGCTGGAAGGGCGAGACCTTCCGCGAGTCCATCATCCGCTCGGAGCACTTTGTCGCGCTCAAGCTTGGCCTCGCGCCCGGTCAGCGCGCCGTGGTACGGGGGCACGGGGCGCGCCACGCGCGGCCCCTGGACGCCGCAGGCTCACTCCCCCCGGGCGTGCGCCTAGATGCGGTGTGCGCCGCCGGGCGCCCAGGACATTGGCTGCGGCGTCGGCGGCCCCATGCGCTGCATCGCCAAGTTCTCCGGCGCGTCCATCACCGGCATCAACAACAACGAGTACCAGATCCGCCGCGGCACCAAGCAGAACGTCGAAGCCGGGCTGGATCACCTGTGCAGCTTCCTGCAGGTGCGGCTCCTGCGCCCCACGACCCGCCGCCGTGGGGCCGCCGGGAACTGACTCGATCCTCCCTCCACGGTGCCCGCGATCCGCGCCGCCGCTGGCCAGAGCGACTTTATGAACATCCAGGCCCCGGACGAGTCGTTCGACGCCGCGTACGCCATTGAGGCCACGTGCCACGCGCCCAGCAAGGTACGGTGCGCATTTGGGCGTGTGTACTGCGCTGTTCGTCATGCTGAGCCACCGCTCCGACGCGCGCACGACTGGATGCCTTCGCCGTGCAGGCCGACTGCTTCCGCGAGGTGTACCGCCTCCTCAAGCCCGGCGGCCTCTTCGCCGTGTACGAGTGGGCCATGACCCCGCTCTACGACCCCAACGTACGGCACCGTGGACGACGCGCGGCGTCGCATGCCGCGCCCGCGTGCTCACGACCTATCGCCCGCTGACCGGGGTGGCCGCGGCGGACCGTCGCACAGAACCCGGTCCACCGCGAGATCAAGTTTGCGATCGAGGTCGGCAACAGCCTGCCGCCGATGGCCACCTTCGCCGAGGTCGACCAGGCCGTGGTCGACGCCGGCTTCGAGCTGGTCGAGGCGTTCGACGCCAACGCCAACTACAAGGACCCGCACCAGGTGCCGTGGTACACCACGCTGGCCGGCGCCTACACCATCGACGGGTTCAAGCACACGATCCCCGGCATGTACCTGTCGCACACGCTCGTGTCCACGCTGGAGACGCTGGGCGTTGCGCCGAGCGGGTCGACCAAGGTGCACGGCATGCTGCTCAACGTGGCCAAGGAGCTGCGCCGCGGTGGCGAGCTGGGCATCTTCACGCCGGGCTACTTTTTCCTGGCCCGCAAGCCGCTGGAGGCGCCGACCCCGCGTCGCGGCCGCAAGTAGTCGATCGCGAACCGTGTGCACGCGCGTCTTGTGTACATTTGAGTCCTGCCTTTGTCCCTAGTGTCAAATTCATTTCTAGAACTGCCCCGGCACACAGCGTTCTAGGCTAGAGTAATGTACACGCCGCTGCGCTGGAGGCGCGCACATGAGACGCTGGACAGGGCGCGAACGGCGCCCGACGTGGCGGGGCGCTCGCCGGCCGAGTGCAGGGCGGCGCCACTCGGTGAAACGTCCAGCGAGGCATGCGGCACGGTGTTGGTTTGTCGTGGCCAGCGGGCGCGGGTGACGCAAAGCTGCCGCGGGTTGCAAGGTGCGACGGTGGCAGCCGTACGTCGGCGCGCGGATCGTGCTGGCACGGGCGTCGACCGCTGCTGCGATCCTCTCCCCACGGGCCAACAGGACCGTGGGGCGGACGCGTTCGCGGCGCATCGCCCGTACCCGAGTGCGCGCCGTTAGGCCACCGCCACCCCCTCGCATCGCAGCACCTCACACCACCAGAGGCCGCTAGACACAACCACCGCAGTGCACCGCACAATCCTCGCCAAACTCCGCCGCAGCGCCGCCCAACAGGCACCCCCCCCACACACACACACATCGTACAACCACCCAAAATGCATTGCCAATGGTAGTTCATGCATGTTGTGTGTTTTTGACTGAGCCCACCCCCCCGCAACCCGTCGAGACCGTCCCACAGCGCGCACGGTTGCGTGATGCGCGCGCTCCAGGAAGCGGGGGAAGGGTCCCGCGGCGGGGGCACTATACAAGGGGAATTACATGAAAGCAGAACCGAAAAAAGGAACCGAGCAAGACCGGCACCGTCGCGCCGCCACCACCGACCCCCACACCACCAAAACCCGCCAACAGCGCCGGAGCCGAGCCGCCACGGTCGGGCGCCACGAGCCTCCTTTCACGCCAGTCTGGCCCCGACCCCCGCCCAGCCCGCGCGCCCAGGAAAGCAGGCAGGAACTGCTGCCGCACCGCCGCGTCGGGCAGGCGCGGCCGCCGCAAGCGCGCGCGCGCGCGCGCTCTTAGTAGCGGCCGCCCCAGCCGCCGCGGCCACCGCCGCCGCCGCCGCCGCGACCCACGGGGGCGTAGCGCGCCATCTCCAGGAGCTCCGGCGGCGGCTCCTGCTGGGCCTCGCGGATGACGTTGATGAGGTCGTTGGCCAGCTTGGCGTGCTCCGAGGTGAAGAAAGTGTACGCGACACCGTTCTTGCCGGCACGGCCGGTACGGCCGATGCGGTGCACGTAGTCCTCAATGTTGTTGGGGAAGTCGTAGTTAACGACGAAGGCGATGTCGCGGATGTCGATGCCGCGCGCGGCGACGTCGGTGGCCACCATGATGCTGATGCGGCCGGCGCGGAACTCGTTCATGACGTAGTCGCGCTCCGCCTGGCTCTTGTCGCCGTGGATGGCCATGACGGGCCACGACTCGTGCCGGAGCATGCGCGTGATGTCGTCGGCGGTGCGCTTCTTGCCCACAAAGATGATGGTCTTGTTCTCGGGCTCGCGCATGATCTTTTGCAGCACGCGCTGCAGCCGCTGCAGCTTCTCGTACTCGGAGCAGACCTCGATGATTTGCGTGACGCGGCGGTTGGCCGTGATGTCGTCCGAGCCGATGTTCACCTGGTAGTAGTCCTTGAGGAAGTCACGCGCGAGACGCTGCACCTCCTTGGGCCAGGTGGCGCTCCACATGAGCGTCTGGCGGTCCGGCCGGATCTGCGACACGATCTTGCGGATCTGCGGCTCGAAACCCATGTCGAGCATGCGGTCGGCCTCTGCGGCGCCGGACGCACCCATGGCACGGCAAGCCCAGAAAAACAAAGAGGTGAGCCTCCCGTGTGGTCACTCGCGCCCCCCGCCTCCCTCGCTCGCTAGGCGCCGGCGCGTACCGTCGAGCACGAGGTAGGTCACGCGGCGCAGGTTGGTCTTGCCCATCTCGAGCATGTCGATCAGGCGGCCGGGCGTGGCGATGCAGATCTCCACGCCGCGCTCGAGGTCGCGAATCTGCGGGCCCTTGGGCATGCCGCCGTAGATGCACGTGGTCTTGATGCGTGAGGTGTGGCCAAACTTGGCGCACTCCTTGTGGATCTGGATGGCCAGCTCGCGCGTGGGCGCCAGGATGAGCACAATCGGGCCGTCGCCCTGAACGCGGCCAGGCGAAATGAAAGAAGAGGGGACCACAACAAGTCAGCATGCCCGTGCATCACACCCCCGTTGTACGGCGGCCGCGGCGGCCGCACCGGCTTGAGGTAGGGCTGCGCGTTGATGTGGACGATAGCCGGCAGCGCGTAGGCGAGCGTCTTGCCGGAACCGGTCTCGGCAATGCCGACCATGTCCTTGCCGCTCAGCGCCATCGGCCACCCCTGGCACTGGATGGGCGTCGGCTCCTTGAAGCCGGCCTCGACGAGCTCCTTGTAGAGGTACGACGGGAAGTTGGCCTCGACAAAGGACGTGATGGGCTTGGGCACGCCCTGGCCCTGGACGCGGATGCCGTGGCGCTGGTAGAACGCGCGCACGTCCTCGTCGCTGCGGGCGGCCACGTCGGGGTGCTCCTTGTAAAAGTCCTTCTCGAACTTGATCAGCTCGTACTTGCGCCAGTCCACCTCGTGCAGGTTGGCGCCGAGGGCGCCCATGCGGTCGCCGCCAAAGCCGCCGCCGAAGCCGCCGCCGTAGCCGCCACCGTAGCCGCCGCCGTAGCCGCCGCCGTAGCCGCCGCTATAGCCGCCACCGTAGCCGCCGGCGCTGCCGTAGCCGCCGGCGCTGCCGAAGCCACCGCTGCTGTAGCCCGCGCCGTACGAGGAGGACGGCGGCGGCGGCGGGGCCGAGTACGAGCTGTAGCCGTTCGAGCCGTAGCTGGACGAGCCATAGCCGTCCGGCCTGAGCAAGGGACACGACCCGGGCGTACGCGATAGGATGGTGAGCAAGTCTGGGGTAAGCCATGCCGTTGTGAGGGGCGGCGCACGGGTTGCTCGCGCACGACGTACCCCTTGCGGTCCTGACGACCGTCGTCGTCGTAGCGGCCGTCCTTGGACGACATGATATCGAACGTTTCCGGCCCGAAGGGGGAGAAGGGGAAAAAAATGCTTGCGTGGAGACGACCGGTGGAGGGTGACAACGGTCCAACAATGTACAAATGCTCCGGCAGCACGTGCGCGCAGTTGCTCCGGTGGCAAGGAGAGCGCACGGGTGCTGTACTGTGCTTATCGCCGCGCCCATTCACAAGCGGGGAGCAAGACCGTTAGTTTTGTCGGTGGTCCTTGTGACTAGCGATGCGACACGGTTCCTATGGCACGCTCGCCGCCAGCCTACAGCGGCCCACTGCAAACGACGACGCGGACGCGGCTGGAGGAATCGAGGCTATGCAGCGGCGAGAGGGCACGCCGTCGCAAGCGCTACTTGCGCGCCGAATCGGCCCAAAACGGGTCGGCCACGTGCGTCGGGCCTGCCACCGCCAGCGCGGCGCGACCCGGCGCAGGTGGAAGCCGGCGGCGACCGCCGAAACGCAAGCCGCACTTCATCACGCGCCCGCTTCCCGTACGCGGCGCCGGGGCCTTTGACGGCCAGGGCGGAGTAGAGCCCTGCCTCGTGCGCTCTGCAAGCAGCAGCACGCGCATTCCCGGCGTCGCGCCCTGCGTGCCAGTGTTCACCCTTGGTGCCGCCTCCTTTCTCCTCTTTCGCTGCT
>Ga0180216_1002090_pt1 | contig 17021 bp, 11 predicted proteins | sample eDN3rd37CBELigMG_FD_128879 | JGI IMG/M metagenome (GOLD analysis project Ga0180216, IMG submission 128879) | Enriched Miracle-Growth compost microbial communities from Emeryville, California, USA - eDNA 3rd pass 37_C BE-Lig MG (version 2)... ... | reverse complement strand
GCGCCGGCGATCGACGTGCCGACCTTCCGACGGCGGTTCTCCCAGAATCAGGCGGCCTCCACCGGAGGGACCACCGGCGGAACCACCACCTCGACCTCCGGCGACTCCCGCAACCACCTGACCTTCGACCAGGTCGGGACCTCGATGTCCACCGGCATCGTCACCGGCGCCTACGCGATGGTCGCCTCGGCCCTGGACTACTGGGCCAACCTCAACAATGACCAGGGGGCGAGCTCCGACGCCTACCTGACCACCCCGGTCGGCGTCCGCAGCCTGTTCTTCGGGCCGCACGCCATCGCCGACCTCACGGCCTACAACAACCCCGATGGGATCAACGGGATCCTCGCCTGGACGGCGGTGCCCGCCTTCGACGTCGACGACGGCGCCAGCCTCTCCACGCCCGACTTGATCAGCACGACCGACAAGCAAAACGGGTTCGTGGGCGGCTATGAGCCCCCGGCCTACGCCCGCGTCTCGATCAGCAACGCCATCGCGGCGATCGAGGGAACCATCGCCCTCCGCTACCTGATCGACAACAACGTCCTGCCGGTCATCGACGCCAACAACGACGGCGTCCTGACCGCCCAGGAGATCCAGGACTTCACCGACACCTCCGCCTCCAAGGGGATGGCCGAGGCCGGCGCCATGGCCCGCCTGTTGGGCGGCACCGCCACCACCGCGCTGCCCGAGGGCGGCCTCAACAACCGGCTGTTCAACGAGAACCCCGACCAGCCCGGCGCGCTGCAACGGCGGTTCAACTTCTTCGACTTCGTGGCCAACGGCCAGCTCAAGGGCGGCGTGACCATCGACGGTCTGAAGATGCTCTCCAACAACCTCTTGCCGCAGCCGGATAGCTACGTGGTCGTCGATCGCCAGCGGGCCTCGATGAACGGCTTCCTGGTCGATCCCGACGCGCAGCGGAACACCACGGCGCTTCAGCACAAGCTCCCGCGCTTCATGTGGGTGCCCAAGGCGGCCGTCGCCAAATTCCGCAACATGTCGCCGGCGCGGTTCAAGATCGGCCGCAACGAGACGCCGGGGACCTACTTCCCGGTCTACACGCTGTTCCAGAACACCCCGGCGGCCCAGGCCCGCGCCGCGGGCGAGACGATGTCCCGCACGGTCAACGTCAATGGCCAGCCCGTCTCGGTGAACTTCGTCCAGCGCGGCCCGGTGATCACGCCCCAGGCCCCGGAAGCGACCGCCCCGGAAACGCCAACGCCGCGCCCGACGCCGAACCATCCGGTCGCGCCGACCCCGACTCCGACTCCGACCCCAACGCCGACGCCGACCGCGCCGGACGGCGATGAGAACGCCAAGCGGGTTCTCGACGCCCTGCTGAACCTGGCCAACCAGGGCCAGCAGAACCAGGCCAACGCGACCTCACTGCCGACGGCCACGCCGATGGCGGTTGAGAACACCGCGCCGGCTGCCCCGGACGCGGCGGCTGCGGCGGCGGCTTCGGCCGCGGCACCGCCCGCCGAGGCGACGCCCGCGCCGACCGCCGCGCCGGAGAAGTCGGCGGAGACCGAGTTGGCAGAGCAGCAACGGGCCGCGGCCGCGTCCCAAGCCGCCCGTCGGCAGGCCATCCTCCAGGCCAACAACAGCAAGAAGTCGAACGTTTTCCAGCAAATCTGGGACGACATCAAGAAGCCCTTCTCCTGATCGACGGGCGATGATCGCCTGAAACGGCCAACCGCGGCCGCCCCGGTCCCTTCACGGATCGGGAGCGGCCGTTTTTTCATTGCTCGACCGCCCGAGACTCGCCCCGAAAATCTCCCGTGAGGGCGTGAAAGCGAAATTTCCCGCATGCAAGACGACTTGGAAAGGATTAGAATTGCGGAACGCGGCCATCGGCGGCCTGAATCATCCAAGCCGGCTCGAGATTACGCCGGCGGACCTACATCCCCAGCGGAGATCGGCGGCTTCATGTGGGACTCGGCGATCAACCTGTTCCGCGGCGCCTGCGGACTGGAGGCGCCCTGGGTCTTGCGGTGCGAGGAGGCCGGCCCCGACCACGAGGTGGAGTCTCGATCGCGGCTCGCCCTGCCGTTCGTGATCATCGGCCGCGACCAGGACCAGGGGCCCAGGCTCGACGCGCCGGAGGTGAGCCGCCGCCACGCGCTCCTGCAGATGATCGGCGGCCGGCTTCGGGTCATCGATCTTCAAAGCCGAACGGGCGTTGTTTGGGAATCCCCCGCCGAAGCGCCGGAGGGGGACCTGTTTCTCGACCCCGGCCAGGCCATCCGGATCGGTCCCTACCGCCTAAGCTGGTCGCGGGGAGAAGGCGATGCGCGGGCCTCGGCCGACCCCACCGACGCGCCGGCGATCGCCTCGTCTCGAAGCCTCGCGCTCGCGCCCCGCGCGCCGGAGGGGGCGTTCGTCATGCCGATTCGGATCGACGACGAGGAGTCGCTCTGGCGCGTTGACGAGGATCTGACGCTAATCGGCCGCTCGAAGCCGTGCCGGATGGTCCTGAACGACCAGAGCGTCTCGCGGATCCACGCCGTGGTGGCGCGCACGCCGCTGGGCGTCTGGATCGTCGACGCCGGGTCGAGAGAGGGCGTCATCGTCTCGGGGGTTCGGGTCCGGTGGGCCTGGCTCGACGACGGCGACACCGTGCGCCTGGGGCGGTTCACGTTCGTCTTCCGCTACTTGACTCCCTTCGCCGGAATCAAGCGCGACGATGTTCCCTACATCGCGGGCGCCGCGGACGACGCCGACGAAGGACGCCCACCCGACGCCTCGCGCCCGCGGTCGGGCCAAGCCGGTCGGGAACTGGCCATGCGATCCTCCTCCGGGCGGTCTCGAGGCGTGGTCCGCGTCGGTCCCTCTGCGGTCACGCCGGCCGCGACGACGGCGCGGCTCAATCCAGCCGCGGACGCCGTGTGGACGTCTCTCTCCTCGGCGGGGGGAATCCCCGTCGAGCTTTGGCAACGGCAGATGGAGATGATGGAGTCGTTCCACAACGACATGATCGCGATGGTTCAAACGTTCTTCGCCATTCATCGCGAACACCAGGCCTCGGTGCGCGAGGAGATGGCGCGGGTTGAGGAGCTCACGGCCGAACTTGATGCTCTGAGGCGGAGGATGTCCGAGTCCGACGCCGCCCCCGGACGAGCCGACGCGTCCCCCCAATCTCCTCCAGTTCCAAACGCCCCGTCGCGCGACCGCGCCGCGCGAGGTCAAGAGGCCGACGGTCATGATCCTCGGCCTCAAACGAAACCGAAGCCGGGCGCGGCGTCGCCCCATCCCGCCCCGGTTCCTCCCCCGGGCGGCGAGAGGATAACGGTCGCCTCTCCGGAGATGCACGGCTTCATCGCGAATCGAATCGCGACCTTGCAACGGGAGCGCCAAGGCTACTGGCGGCGGATCTTGAATCAGATCAACTCTTAGCGCCGCGTCCCGCCGGCGGGGTCGGATGGGAGTAGTGGGGCGGCGAGCGGCTCAACCTCCCAATCGCGCAACTCGACCCGAGCGCCGCGGCCCAGGAAATGGACGGCGGCCACGAAATGGTCGCCGTTGACGCGCTGAATCACCCGCCCCTCCAACCCGGCGAGCGGCCCTCCCTTGATCCGCACGAGGCTCCCCGCCGTGATCTCCGGCTCGGCCTCGATTGGCAATCCCGAGCCGAGCATCCGCTGGATCTGGCGGAGGTCGCTTTCCAGACCCTTCTGGTCGTCGACCTCCAAGACCGAAACGAGCCGATTCCCCCGCAGGGCCGCCCCTCGGTCATTCCAATCCCCATACAGAAACACGTAGCCGGGAAACAGGGGAATCAACGAGCTGATCTTGCGTCCCTTGGGCGTGCGGGATTCCTGAATGGCCTGGGGGAGATAATAGGTGAGGCCCTCCCCCCTTAGGTCGCGGGCGATGGCCTTCTCCTGGCGTGGTTTGGCGTGCAGGCACCACCACCGAGCTTCGGGCTTTTCGGTCGGTATGGCCGATGGGTCATCCCAAAGGCCGGGTGGATGGAAGTCGGGTTCGGCGGGAAGAATTGGCATGGTGGATACCTTCTGACCGTCGACCGTCGCTCGCGGCCCTCGTGGAGAGACTCCCCCGATCGCTCAAGCGCGGGCGGTGAAAGCCCTCATCCTTCTTTTCGGTCTAACGCCGAACCGGGGAGGGCACCCGAAGCCATGCGAGCCACCGCGAGAACAACCGCGGGCCCCCGTGGTGAAACATCTCCGGGTCGGATCGGGCGGAGGGCCGGCGCGAGAACTCGAGGTGCGAGGCCACGATCTCGCTCAGATTCCGTCGCCAGTCGTGAAGGGCGGCGGATTCCGGTTCGAAGGCGAGAAGCTCCTGGAGATCGGCGGCGGATAGGTCGTAATTCAGACCCAGCAAAAAGATCGCCAGCGCAAGCTCGGCCAACCCGCGATCGGATTCGCCGTCCGCCTCGCGAACCGCTCGCAACAGCTCCGAATAATGAGCCGCGTTTTCGGCTTCGGCGGTTCGAACCACCGCGGCCGGCGCCGGGAGGTTCCAGACTCGATCATCGGCCAGAAGAATCCCCGACCCGCCCCGAAAGGTCGAGCGCCGGCTCGCCAGTTCCTTATCTCGACTCATCATCGGTTTCCAAGAATGGAGATCCGCGGCATCCCCAGGACGCCGCCGCCATCGATCCCTCAATTTGGATTCTAGAACGCGCAACGCGAATTGGCGAATCGCGGCGCATAATACCCCCAAACCGTCCCTAGGAGAAGATGGGTCGGATATGCGATAATCACTCTCTTGGCGCGTACGGACAGCCACTCACGAACAGGAATGAGTTCCAATAGATCATGAGCGAAGGCGGCAACCCCGGGGGACAGGCCCCGATTTCTTGCGATTTCTGCGGGCGGAGCACGGCCGAGGCCGGGCCGATGATCGAGGGCAAGGCGCTGCTGGCGGCCGACTCGGAACACGCGATCGCGCACATCTGCAATCATTGCGTCGACGTCTGCGATGGACTCTTCGCCCAACACGAGCGGCGCAACGCCCGCATCGACCGGATCCCCACCCCCCGCGAGCTCGTGGCCCATCTTGATGATTACATCATCGGCCAGGAGAGCGTCAAGAAAACCTTGGCCGTCGCCGTCGTCAACCACTACAAGCGCGTTCTGGGCGGCGAGATCACCGACCCGGCCCTTCGGGACGTCGAGGTGGCGAAAAGCAACGTCCTGTTGATCGGGCCCACCGGCTGCGGCAAAACGGCCCTGGCGCAGACGCTCGCCCGGCGGCTCCATGTCCCCTTCGCCATCGGCGACGCCACGACGCTGACCGAAGCCGGCTACGTCGGCGAGGACGTCGAAAACCTGATCCTCAAACTTGTCTCGGCCGCCGACTACGACATCGCCGCGGCCGAGAAGGGGATCATCTACATCGACGAAATCGACAAGATTGGCAAGACCAGCCAGAACGTCTCGATCACCCGCGACGTCTCGGGCGAGGGGGTGCAGCAAGCCATGCTGAAGCTCCTCGAAGGGACCGTGGCCAACGTCCCTCCCCAGGGGGGCCGCAAGCATCCCGAGCAGCAGTATCTTCAGGTCAACACGTCGGGCATCCTGTTCATCTGCGGCGGCACGTTCGTCGGTCTCGAGGAGATTATCGGCAAGCGGCTGGGCAAGAAGATGATTGGGTTCGGTCGACCCGCGACCACCGACCGCGAGGTCGAGCGCAACGAGTTGGTCGCCCAGGTGACTCCCGAAGACCTGGAGCGCTACGGCATGATCCCCGAGCTAATCGGCCGGCTCCCGGTCATCGCCACGCTCGACCAGCTTTCCGAGGCCGACTTGGCCCGGATCCTCGCCGAGCCCAAAGACGCGCTGACCAAGCAGTATCAGGTCTTGTTCCACCTCGACGGCGCGAAGCTCGAGTTCACCGACGGCGCCCTGCGCGAGATCGCCAAGCTCGCCAAGGCGCGCGGCACCGGCGCGCGGGCGCTCCGCTCGATCATGGAAAACCTGATGCTCGAAATCATGTATGAGCTGCCCGAGCGCGAGCCCGGCCAATCGTACACGATCACCGACCGGATCGTCCGCAAGGAGGAGAGCCTCTTCGGCCCCAAGGTCGGAGCCTAAGGGAGCCCGGCCCCTTTTCGAACGCGAGGATATGGGAGCCGATCCGCGGGGGCGGCCACGTGGCCGCCCCCGCGTCGGGCGCTCCTGGTTGGTCGCGACGGTCGCGATCAGCTCAGGCCGGTCAAGGGGCCGTCGCCGCAGAAGTCGGGGTTGCCAAACGTGGTGATCTCGTGGCCCATGCCGTGGGCGATCGACATCAGCAGCCGGTTGTGAGGCACCTTGGGGAGCTTCAACGACTGCCCCATCTTAAAGTCGAGACCGTTGCCGACCAGCACGAAGGGGATGTTGTCCAGGGTGTGGGAGTTGCCCTTGCCCAGCTCATTGGTCCAGATGATCGTGGTATTGTCCAGGAGCGAGCCGTTGCCCCCCGGCTCGGGCGTGTCGGCCAGGCGCTGGGCGAGGTAGGCGAGCTGCTCGCAGAACCACTTGTTGATCTTCGTCAGCTTCTCGACCGAGGCCTCGTTGTTGTCCGGGTGGTGGGACAGCTCGTGATGCCCCTCGGAGACGCCGATCCAGTTCATCTTGGCCATGCCGACCGAGTTGGTGTACTGAAGCGTGGCGATCCGCGCGAAGTCGGCGACGAAGCTTTGGACCATCAGCTCGATGTGGGTCTTGCTGATCTGGGGGATCTGGTCGTTCTCCTCCTTGATGTTCGGGTCGATGTCGGGAACGGCGTGCCCCACGTCGGCCGACTCGGCGCCGGCCTTCAGCTCCCGCTCCATTTCGCGGACGAACGAGGCGTGCTCGGCGAGGATCCGGCGATCCTCGACGCCGACGGCCGACTCCAGCTTCTTCAGGTCGTCCTGGACGTCGTCAAGAATGCTCTTGAGGCTCTCCTGGTCCTTCAACCGGCCGTAGAGCTTGGCGAACATCTGCTTGGGGCTGTTGATCGGGGCGATCGGCCGGTTGGGGCCGTCATAAACCATCCGGGTCCAGGTGTCGGCCCGGTTGGGCACCATGACGCCGAACTCCAGCGAGCCGAACCGGGTGCGCGTGGCCGGGTTCGCCTGGAGATATTTCTTGATTTCCTGGTCGATCGACAGGCCGCTGGCCCAGCCCGCGGGCGTGTCGGAGCCCCCCTGAATGTTGCCCGGATACAACTCGATGCCGGTCAGCAGGCAGCCCATGCCGCGCATGTGGTTGTCGCCGTCGCCCCGGACCTTGTCGCAAACGCCGTGGAGGATCAACGTCCGATCCTTGAGCGGCTCCAGCGGAGTGAGGCTCTCCTTGAGCGTGAACTCCGAGCCGGTCTCGTCGGGCCAGAACGCGCTGGGGATCACGCCGTTGGGGCTGAAGATCACCACCAGCCGCTTCTTGCGGGCCGGCTCGCCGGCCATGGCCAGACTCGGCAGGTTCATGGCGAAGGGGATCGCCGCCGCGCCAACGCCCAGATCACGGAGGAAGTCGCGTCGATTGCGGGTCCAGGACATTTGGAGATCTCCGTGTTGATTCCAGCGCCGCGCCGGGCGGCGCCGGGGAATCCAGATCGAATCGTAAAGGGCGAATCCCGAGGGGTTTTCGCCGACCGGGGCGTTATGGATTGGCGGCCACCGGCGCCGAGCCGGCCTTGGCGACGCTCTCGGCGCGCGAGGTCAAGGCCGAGGCGGCCATGATGTCGACCGCCAACTGGCGGATGTTGTAGTTGTGTTGCTTGAAGGTCCGGGCCAACGACGGCAGTTCGTCGAGGCCGAAGGCGTTGATCGGCTGCTTGACCAGGTAATGGAAAAGCTGCTCGGAAAAGGCGGAGCTCACCTCCTCGCTGGAGGCCAGGAAGTTGGTCAGGTCCAACGGACCGTTGAACACCACCTGGCCGTCGTCGGCGGACTCGTAGCCTCCCGTCGCGTCGATCGGCTTGTTCAATTCCTCGGTGCGGAACCGGCCGACCGCGTCGAAGTTCTCAAGAGAGAAGCCGAGCGGATTGATCAGTTCGTGGCAGACCATGCACGCCTTGGGACTGGTTTGCAGGGCCGCCAGCTCGCGGGTCGTCATGCCGGGATGGGCGTCGGGGGCGAACGGCGCCGACGCCTCGGGGGGAGGCATCAGGAACCGCCCCAAAACGCCCCGCGAGAGGAACACCCCGCGATGAATCGGCGAACTGGCGTGCGAGTAGGCGTAGTTCGCCAGCACCAGGGGGTGCGTCACCACCCCCGCGCGGGGCTCTCCCTCCAGCTTCACCTTCTGGAAGGGAGCGTCGGCCGGCAGCGACGCGCCGTAGAACTCGGCCAGGCGGCCGTTCATGTAGATCACATCGTCGGTCATGAGACGATGGAAGCTGGCGTCGTCGCTCTGGAGCACGTCCTCGAGGAACATCTCCAGCGAGGTCCGCAGGTCGGAGGCGACCGCCTCGTCGAAATTCGGAAACATCTTCGGGTCTTTCCCGATGTCCCGGGCCCGGGCGTGATCGATCCGAAGCCATCGAATCAGAAACGTCCGGAGCTTGGATTGGGCCCGAAGGTCGCCGACCATCCGCTCGGCCTGGGCGGCGATCTGTTCCGTCGTCTTCAATTCGCCCTTCGCCGCGGCCTGAAGCAGCGTCTCGTCGGGGAGCGAGTCCCAAAGGCCGAACGACAGCCGAGAGGCCGCGTCGTAGTCGTCGAGCGTTCCCTGGAGCTCGTTGTACAGGAACCAGGGGGCGTTGAGCGCAAGCAAAACCACCCGCTTGACCGCCGACTCCGGGTCGGGCCCGGCCTCGAACTGGCGATCGACCAGAATCGCGCGCTGTTCGTCCGAGAGCGGACGGCGGAAGGCGGTCTCCACGAACCGCCCGCAGAACTCCCGGAGCTTCGCCTCGCGATCGTCCGCGTCGGCCTTGACCTTGGCCAACTCGTTGAGTCGGTCGACCACATAGGAGGCCGTCTCAAGCGCCACGTCGGTCGTCGCCGCGTCCCATTCCTTCGAGACCGACGAACCGCGCTCAAAGCCCATGCTCTGGTCGTCGGGAGGGAAGGGTGTCGACGGGACGAACAATTCGGGCGTGTTGGCCGGCGAAAGGTTCCGCGTGGGAACGACCTCCACGGCGCGGTGGGGTTGTTTCCAGAGCAGGGCGATGGTCGCCTTGGTCGGCGGGGGGGTGTTGGTCTTGCTGTCGTCGACGCCCTGCTTGCCCTTGGACATCTCCAACCGAATCGGATAAACCCGGCCGCCGATCAGGTAGATCGACCCCCGAAATTCCGTGTCGTCGCCCGAGATGACCCAGCGGTCGACCACGGGCGTCTTTTGGTCGTTGACCCAGAGCCGAACCGAGTGCTCGGAGCGGACGGTGAACTCATAGTCGCCGGTCTCGGGGGCAAGCAGACCTCCTTGCCACCGAATGTAGAACCGGTGGCCGATCTCGTCGGAGTCCGGCAGGTTGACGCCGAAGTCGAAGTCGATCGTCGGGTCGACCCGGTCGATGATCCGGTTTTCCTTCTTCCAGTGCTGGTGCGAGTTGGAGTACTCGCCGTGGAGCCCCTTGGGGCCCTCCCACGCCGAGGGCCCGCGGAACGCGCCGATCAGGTCGATCAGGGCGTTGCGATGCTGCCTGACGGTCAGTCGCGACAGCTCGATTCGCGGGGGCTTCATCCGGGCCTGGGCGATGCTGGAGTAGAAGGTGTCGTAGATGTATTGGGCCACCGCGTCGGCGTCCTCGCCCACGCAGAGATCCGGATCGTCCTCGGGCATCCTCTTGGTGATGTACCGGGAGAGCTGCTTGACCGATTTGTCGCCGATCAGGGCTTGGGGGTAGTCCTCGGTCCCTTCGCCGACTTTGCCGTGGCACGAGGCGCACTGCTGGGCGTAAAGCGCCCCTCCGTTGGGGGAGCCGTCGGCCCGAGCCGAGGCGCTGGCCAGCGCCCAGAACAAGGAAAACGCCAGGGCCGGCGTTAGCGCGCGCCGGAGCGCTTGAGAATCAGGCTGCGTCATCATGGAGAGCCAACCCTTGTTCGCGAGTTGGAGAAGCCGTCCGAGGCCGACGCGAGGCGGTCGGACGGTTGGCGGGTGGATACGTTGGGGCCCTCATCCGGTCCACGACCCAGGCCCCGGGGACTTTATCGGATTCCGCGTCTCGCAAGCGTCCAACATTTCTTGTACTGGATGACCGGAACGAAAGCAAGCCGTGGGCGGGCGCGTCGCGCGGCCCCGCCCTCCAGGATGTCCCGAATGAGCGCCTTTACCCCAAAAATCGCCAGGTTCGCGATCGCGTCGTTCAGCCGGTCTCCCAATCCTCTATAGCGGCGCATCGGCGTCTCCCGTCCCGGAAATTTCTTGGTCAACGTCGAACACGCCCCGCCCGCCGGGCGATCGAGTCGGCCCGTATCCTTGACATCCCAACGAGCAAACCAAAGGCCATAGTCTCGACTCGCTCGGCCCCCCGAGTCAACGAGCCGGTTGAGCCAGTATTTAACGTACGTCACAAGCGGGCGTCCGCGACGCGGATTTCCGGAGCGTCCCCGCGTCGAAAGCCGGGCGCGCGGCGCGAAGCCTCCCTCCCTCTCATCGTCCCGGCGCGGCTCGCGACTCGACTCTTGGGCAAGGGATGGAGGACGGGCGGCCGGTTGGCCCCTGAAAGCGCGGGCGCCCCCGCGGGGATTTCGACGGCCCGGACGACCGCGGGCGGCGGGGATTCCCCGAGAAGAACCGAGTCCGCGCGCCACAAGCTCCCATCCCGGGCGTTGGGCGATGCGCGTGAACGGAACCGGAGGGAGACGTTGAAGGGCTCGGAGCCCCTGGGCGATCGCCCAGGGGCTCCGATGGAAGAGAGAAAACGGGGAAGGGGGGACGGGGAACGCGAATCAGTCGACCAAATCAAAGTTGAAGGTGTTGCTCTTGGGCTCGACCTTGGCCTTGAGGCCGGCGTCGGGCGACTCGTATTTCTTGGGAATGGAGCTCTTGGCCTTTTTGTAGGCCCGGGCGACATCATCCTGTCTCATCAAGCCGCCGATCTTCGCCGCGTTCTCCTTCGCCTTGGACAAGTCGGGATCGCGCGCGGCGATGGAGACCTGGTACTCGCCGGGAAAGGCGCCGTCGTCATTCCCCTGGGTGGACAGGGTGTAGTAGCCGTCCTTGACGACGCCGGACGCGCCGCGTTGTTCGCCCGTCGGGCCGCCGACCGGATAAAACGAGATGGAGGCGCTGGGTACCGGTTCGCCTTTGTACGTGACCTTGCCGGAAACCGGATAGCGCTCGCCAAGGCCGTCGTCACCGCAGCCCGCCGAGAGCAGGGCGAGGACGGCGGCGAGGGCGCCCGCGATCCGACCGCGAAAACGTCGAGAAATCCACGAAGCGTATGGCATGGGCAATGTCTTCCCGCTCTGGGTAAACACGCGCCGAGGCGCGTGGAGAAAACGCGAATCGCGCGGAGCCCGGCTCGACCGCGGGGAGGGGTGCGAGCCGGGCTCCAACGAATTGACCAATGAGGCTCAGTAGGAGTCGGAGCTGATGACCTCGCCGCCGGCCCGGCTCCCCAGGGCGCAGTAGGTGGCCAGGCTGATCGAGTTCTTCAGGAAGTGAACCGAGCCGTCGGCGAAGCAGAAGTTCGCCCCGCCGGGGTGTTTGCTCTTGGCTCCCTTGCTGGCGTAGCTGAACCGGTTCTGCCAGTCCGCGCTGCCCCAGGGAAGCGAGCCGTCGGTCGGCGTGCGGAGGGTCTGCCAGTTGATGGGCACCGTCGTGCCGAAGGTGCAGCCGTTGTTGTTCCAGAAATTGCTGTCGGCGGTCTGCGCCGGGAGCACCTCGCCAACCATCAGGGTGTTGGAGGTGCCGTCGGTGATCGAGGCGATCGTCACCGGGCCAATCCCCTTGATGCGATAGGCGAACATCCCCCGAAGCGCGCCGCCGGTCTCCGCGGCGATCGCGGCGTCATACCGGGTGCCCCAGAAGCCCGGATAGCCGATGCGGACCTGGCCCGCCGCCAAGGTCGGCGGATACGGGTAGGTTTCCCAGGGGTTCTGGGCGGCGGTGAGGGCCCCAATGCAATAGTTGTCGCCGAAGCTCCCGGCGTAGTTGGAGACGATCGTCCGCGTCTCGGCGGCGTTGGTGAACGGGTTGAACGGGCTGGAGCCGTTGGGGTAGTTCCCCCATTCCCCGGTCGCCGACCGGAGCCCCGGGCCCTGGCCCATGTAATTGTCGTCGGAGGGGCAAAGCCAGGCGGTGTTGACCGTCATCAGCGCGGTCCACTGAGCGGCGCTGTCGACGATGTTGTTCAAGGGGAGGTTGAAATTGATCGCGTTGTAGATCGTGTTCCCCTCCATCTGCGGAAGCACCAGCGCCCGCCACGACGCGAGGTTGTTGCCCCCCGCCGCGCCGCCCCACACATTGTTCACGCCGTTCGGATCGCCGCTCTCGTCGGCGACGCCCCCGGTGGGGAAAGCGCCGTTGACCCCCTCATAGTTCATCAAGGCCAAGCCGATCTGTTTGAGATTGTTGGTGCACTGGGCGCGCCGGGCCGCCTCGCGGGCCGACTGCACCGCCGGGAGCAAAAGCGCGATCAAGACCGCGATGATCGCGATCACCACCAACAATTCAATCAAGGTGAAGCCATGCCGCCGCATCTGGATGTCTCCCCGAGAAAAAGAGCGAAGGGAAGCGATCCGGCTCGCGACTCCGAAGGGTTTCGCTCGCCGAATCGAACACGAGGCGCAGACCACATCGAATTGGCAAATCCACGTCGAACGCGACCGGAGGGCGAACGCCCCCGGACGGGAAACCGATCACCGCGCGGACGACGAACCGTCCGCAACAAGGCGAAGCACTCGCCACGAGAAAATGGAATTGGGAGTTGGTCGAAGATCCAGCCGCCGTTGAGAGAGGTCTTTCCTTATCAAGGCGGCGACAACGATTCTTTGCTCAATCCGTCCCCAGAGTCAAGAGCCAAACGTCCGTTTTTCCTGATATTTCGATATTCTGAGTAACTACGAATTCCTTAGTGACCCCCTGGGGCCCTCCAGGTGGCGCCGCGGCGGGCCCGCGAACGAGCGCGGCAAGTCCTTGGCGATCTTGGTCAAAGCGCTGGATCACCCATACATCACCATGCTCTCGATGATTGTCGGATAGAGCGGATTTGAAGGTCGTCGTGAGCGCGTCGAGCGGTGGGGCCCCCGGGGGGGCATGCCTAATTTGCGCGCGGTTGGCACGCTATTCTCTGTTGAAACAGCGGCGAGTGACCGCGACGCGGGCTGGACCGGTCGCGCTGTGCGGGATCAACGAATTCCTTGGGAAGGGGCCGGCGCCGCGTCCGCGGGTTGGGCCGGCCGGCCGCGGCGCCGCGGTCGTCGACGAGTCTCCCCCGGCTTGCAACGCTGGTGGGGCCATGCGATCCTTTGGGGGAATTCGACGTCCGAGCGAGCCAAACGGCTCAAGCGACTTTCGGGAGGAGAGACAGATGATGAATCGCCGAGCGGCGCTGAAGACCAGCGCGGCGGGACTGGCCGCGGCTTCGATGATGAACGCCCACGCCTTCGGGGCGGCCGACCAAAAGACGTATCGCGTGGGCTTGATTGGTTGCGGCTGGTACGGCAAGAGCGACCTGTTCCGGCTGATCCAGGTCTCGCCCGTCGAGGTCGTCTCGCTTTGCGACGTCGACAAGCGGATGCTCGAAGGCGCGGCCGAGATGGTCTCTAAGCGCCAGAAGTCCGGCAAGAGGCCGAGGACCTACGGCGACTACCGCGAGATGCTCAAGGAGAAGGATCTCGACATCGTTCTGGTCGGCACGCCCGACCACTGGCACGCCCTGCCCATGATCGCGGCGGTCGAAGCCGGCGCCGACGTCTACGTCCAGAAGCCGATCAGCCACGACGTTCTCGAAGGCGAGGCGATGGTCGCCGCCGCCCGCAAGCACAATCGGGTCGTGCAGGTCGGCACCCAGCGCAAGAGCACGCCCCACCTGGTCGAGGCCAAGAAGCAAATCGTCGACTCGGGGATGCTCGGCAAGATCGGTCACGTTGAGCTTTGCTGCTATTATCACATGCGGGCCAACGACAACCCGCCCGAAACCGACGTCCCCGACTTCCTCGACTACGAGATGTGGACCGGCCCGGCCCCCCTGCGCCCCTACGACGGCCTGCCCCACCTGCGCTGGTGGCGGACCTTCATGGAGTACGGCAACGGCATCACCGGCGACATGTGCGTCCACATGCTCGACACCGCGCGCTGGATGCTCGGCCTGGGCTGGCCTTCGAAGATCGAGTCGACGGGAGGCATTCGAGTCCAGAAGGACGGGAAGTCAAACATCAGCGACACGCAGGTCGCCACGTTTGAATATCCCGAATTCGACGTGGTTTGGCAGCACCGCACCTGGGGAACGCCGGTCGATCCCGAGTACCCCTGGGCCCTGTTCATCTACGGCGAGAAGGGGACGCTGAAGGCCAGCACCATGCAGGCCGATTTCATCCCCCAGGGCGAGGGGAAGCCCATCCACTTCGACTGCGTCTTCGAGCGCGAGAAATACCCCGAGGACGTCGACGAGCCCGACATCGAGCTCAACGCCGCGCCGGCCACCCGCGCCCACATGAAGGACTTCCTGGCCGCGATCGAGAGCCGGGGCCGCCCCATCGCCGACATCGAGGAGGGCCACATCTCGACCGCCTCGTGCATCCTGTCCAACCTCTCCATGCAGCTTAACCGTCCGCTCGTCTACGACCCGAAGACCATGTCCGTCGTCGAAGACGGCCAGGCCACGAAGCTGCTTAGGCGATCCTACCGGGCGCCCTGGAAGCACCCGGCCGAGCCCGAGGGCTGATAATTTCCGAAAAAATGGACCCCAAAGCGCATTGAGGGGCGGTATCCCCTGGAGACGCGAGATGATCGACGGGGGCCCCGATGAAAACGACCGACCGAGGCCGGGCGCTGCAAGACCTTGAGCGGCTTTTTCATCGGGGAACCGTCCCTTCCAGCGACCGCGCGCTGCTCGACGCCTTCGTTACGGAGGGGAGCGAAGCGGCGTTCGAGGCGCTGGTGGATCGCCACGGCCCCATGGTCCGGGGCGTTTGCCGGCGCCTGTTGTCGAACCCGCACGATGCGGACGACGCCTTTCAGGCAACGTTCCTGGTTCTGGCGCGAAAAGGGGCCCGAATCCGCGACCCCGACCGCCTGGGGCCCTGGCTTTACGGAGTGGCCCTGCGCGTGGCGGCCAAGGCCCGTGCTCGGGCCGCGCGCCGGCGCGAAAACGGGGGAGAAATCGCCGACGTTCCCGCCCCCGTCGATTCGACCGCCGAGTGGTCCGACGTGATGCCCATCATCGACGCCGAGTTGAATCGGCTTCGGGCGAAGCATCGCGACGTTCTGGTTCTCTGCCTGATCGAGGGCGCCTCCGCCGAGGAGGCGTCGCACCGCCTGGGCTGTCCGGTCGGGACCGTCAAGAGCCGCCTGGCGCGCGCCCGGGAAACCCTCCGCGCCCGCCTGATCGGCCGAGGCGTCGCCCCGGCCGTCGCCCTGACGGCCCTTGCCTCGTCGGCCGCCCTCGCGTCTCCCGTTCCGCCCACCCTAACCCGCGCGACCCTCCAAACGATCACCGCCAAAGTGGTCCCTCCGGGAGTCGCCGCGCTCATTGCGGGAGTCGCCCCAGCCATGATCTGGAAAACCACGCTAACCACCCTCGCGCTTGTCGGCTGCGTCGGCCTGAGCGCGGCGTACTGCAGCAAACCATCCCCGGCCCAGGAGCAACCGCCCCCCGTGAATGCGGAGGCCAAGGACAAAGCGACTGAAGTCACGGACGCGATGAAGCGCAAGGTCAACAACCTGAAGCAAATCATCCTGGCCGCCCACAATTACCATAGCGACAAGGAGACGTTTCCCCCGCCCTGGATCTCCGGGGACCGCGGCTCCCCTTTGCTGAGTTGGCGGGTCGCGCTCTTGCCCTATCTCGGCCAAGAGGAACTTTACAAGCAGTTCCAACTGGACGAGCCCTGGGACAGCCCCAACAATTTCCCCCTGATCGAGAAGATGCCTGCGGTTTTCGAGACGCCCGACGCGCCGGCGCCCAAGGGGCTGACTCGCTTTTGCGACCTCGTGGGCCAGGGCGGGACCATGTTCGATCCGACGCTCCGCACCGGCATACCCAGCCAGGGCCCCAGAGGCGTCCGACTCGACGAAGTCACCGACGGCGCGTCCAATACGGCCTTCGTCGTGGTCGCCCAGCGCCCGACCGTCTGGACCAAGCCCCTCGGAGGAGCCCCGTTCATACCGAACAGATTTTCCCCGCCGCTCGACGAGAGCGACCCAAGGGGGATCATCCTGGGCATGGTCGACGGTTCGGTACGCCCTGTGAGCCCCAAGTCGTCGCCGCAGGTTTTCACCGCGTTGGCCACGCGAAACGGGGGCGAAATCATCGATTGGTCCAACCCCGGCGGCGTCCCACAACTGGCGAACGCCACGCAGCCAGCCCTGGCCGAGCCCGAGGCAACCCCGAGCCCGCGCTTCCCCCCGCGCTGGAGCAACGGCTTAAAACCGTCGAGGAGAAACTCGACCACCTGCTGCGCAAGCTCGACGAGGCCCCACGCGCCGGCGGCTTTGAGTAGGGCGAAGCGGTCGGAGCGGCCGGTCGCCCCCGTCGTCGGGTTTACGGAAGGGCCTCTTTGGAGTGCGGCGGCTTGCCGCCGCTCTTTTTCGGTTCGCGCGGGGGCTCGCCCATCCGTCGCCGGTCGAAAGCGGGTGCAAGCCCCCGCACTCCGAAGAGGCTCGCCCGCCAGACAGGTTCCATGAATCCGCCACGCCCCGAAGGGAGTAGGAATGAAACGCCGCCTACTCGACCCGTGAACGGCGCTTATAATGGAGGCGTACCAATCTTCACTACTCCACGCGCGAACACGCCGCGCAGGCTCTTTTCGGGAGCATTCACGCCATGTCCTCAGCGACCCGCTTCGCCTGGCTCTCCAGTCCGATCGGCGATCTATTGCTCACGACCCGGGATGGCGCGTTGACAAGCCTCCACATGATCAACCAGCGCTCGGACCATCCGATCCCCAACGATTGGTGCGAGGGGGATGAAGT
>Ga0180216_1002086_pt1 | contig 17033 bp, 16 predicted proteins | sample eDN3rd37CBELigMG_FD_128879 | JGI IMG/M metagenome (GOLD analysis project Ga0180216, IMG submission 128879) | Enriched Miracle-Growth compost microbial communities from Emeryville, California, USA - eDNA 3rd pass 37_C BE-Lig MG (version 2)... ... | reverse complement strand
TAAACGAATTTGCCTCTGTAATTATTTGGTATCTTTATAATCTGACTTTACGAGATCCTCACGATCCATCTCCGCAGCAATTTCGACCTCTTCTTCTTCATTCTTCTTCATATCCTCGAGCTGCTGCTGCAGTTTAGTATAAATTAGATTAAAATTCCAGTAAGCAACAGCCGCGATCACGCTCCCAGTAAAGAAAGGAAGTAGCCATGTAAATTGAGTGAAGCTTAAAAACAATACAAACCCAACTAATATTGCTGTCGTAATCGAGCGTAACGGCTTACCAATGGTAATAAGCACTGAGTTTTTAATTAATTGGAACGTCTTCATATGATAATGTACGAGCATAGAGAAGAAATTAAGTAATGAAACTAAAGCAAGTACGATTAATCCAATGAAAATACCTGAAACAATTTGTCCGCTGCCGCTGTTTGCGAAGAAGTAATAATCGACAACAAGAACAATAATAAGAATCGTATAGATAATGCCACCGAGCATACTTTGCTTAAAGTTATCCTTATATCCCTTAAAGAAGGTTTTGAACATCGGTACATCACCTTCACCCGTAACCCACTTACGAGCAACAGAGAACATCGCAGCCGTTGAAGGGAAGAATGTGAATGGTGCTAAGACTCCTAAGGTTAAACAAGCGGTCTGGATGAAGCTCAACATTTGATCTTCAGGCACTTGTCCATTTACAAGAGATATAAAGCTCATAAAGAAGAACACAAAAAACGGCGCGCCGCACAATATCCATAATAGATTAATGACCGATAGCCTCATTATCCACTCTGTAAGTCGGTAAATCCCACCCATAACACCTCTAGGTTCCATTGAATACGCCTCCATTTTCAAAAAAAGTACAGAAGAGAAAATAGCCCAAAATCACATTATCTGGGTATTGGTCTAAACCAACGATAAGCTACAGCATAGTATATGGTATGTTCCCCAACAAGAAAACTTAAAGGAGGTTGCTAATATGGGCAACGCATCATACAACAACTGTGGATACGGTGGTAATTACGCTGCATGGGTTTTAGTACTATTCATTCTTCTAGTTATCATTGTTGCAACATTTGGCTTCGGTAACGGTTACGGTTACTAATACGTTAATCGATTGAACAAATAAGTAAATATGTAGAAAAAGTCCGTGTTGCCCGCAGGCAACACGGACTTTTCATGTTTACTCGCTTTTGGAGTAGGAGTTGGAACGAGGGCGTCTATCAGAGCGGCCTTCGTAGCTGCGTCCTTCACTTTTTTTCGAGTAGCTTCGACCGTTACCATCCCCACTTCCGCTGCGGTTGTTGCCGTAGCGACGATCACGCGAGCTATTGTTACCGCCGCGATAATTGCTGCCACCACCACCACGCTGGAATGGGCGTCCACTGGAACGTACATCAGGTCTGCGTTTTTTTGCACGAAGCGGCTCTTCAGGAGTAAGCTCAATTTCAACTTCCTTCTTATCACCTGTTAGCAGCTTCAATGATGCTGCAAGCAACTGAACTGAATCATATTGCTCAAGCATTTGAATAGCAAGTCCTTTATATTCGGCAAATTCACCATGTTCCACAATATCAATGATACGCTCAGCAGTAATGCGTTGTTTACCCTCGATAGCTTCAGTTAAGCTAGGCAACGGCTTACGCACCATGCGTTGACGTGTAATACGCTCGATAAAATGTAAATGGTCAATTTCACGAGGTGTAACAAATGACCATGCCTTACCTTCTTTACCTGCACGGCCAGTACGACCGATACGGTGTACGTAGCTTTCAGGATCCTGTGGAAGGTCAAAGTTGATAACATGTGTAACACCTGATACATCTAGTCCACGTGCAGCTACATCTGTAGCTACAAGAACATCGATGCTTCCGTCGCGGAATTTACGCATAACGGTATCTCGTTGATTCTGAGACAAATCACCATGCAAACCATCTGCACTATAGCCACGTTTTTGCAACGCTTCGCTCAGTTCATCAACACGACGCTTCGTGCGTCCAAAAATAATTGCAAGCTCTGGAGACTCCATATCAAGCAAACGGCTAAGTGCTTCGAACTTTTGACGTTCATGCACTTCGATGTAAGATTGCTCAATAGATGGTGCAGTAACCTGTTTAGGGATAACAGATACATGCGCAGGCTCTTTCAAGAACTGCTGTGCTAGGCGTTGAATGTTAGCTGGCATTGTTGCAGAGAACAACATCGTTTGGCGCTCTTCTGGAACCTGCTTCAAAATATTTTGAATATCTTCCATAAAGCCCATATCCAGCATTTCATCCGCTTCATCAAGTACAACAGTTTGTACATCTTCAAGACGAATCGTTTTACGATTAATGTGGTCTAGAAGACGTCCAGGTGTTCCAATAATAATTTGCGGCTTCTTTTTCAGTGCACGAATTTGACGGCCAATCTCTTGTCCACCATAAATTGGCAATGAACGAAGTCCTTTGTATCTCGTAAGCTTACCGATTTCTTCTGAAACTTGAATAGCCAGCTCACGTGTTGGAGTCATAATAAGCGCTACAATGCGCTCCTCGCTAACCGGGATTTTATTAATTAGCGGTATCCCGAACGCCGCAGTCTTACCCGTACCAGTTTGAGCTTGGCCAATCAAGTCTTGTCCAGTTAATGCAATCGGAATCGCTTTATCTTGTATCGGTGTAGATTCCTCAAAACCAAGCTCTGTAATTGCTTGCAACACCTTAGGTTCCAAGCCAAATTCAGCAAATGTTTTCAAACTTTTCTCATACTCCTTCTATTTTAAAGCCTCTAAAAAAACGTCTTACCTATTATACCACAGTTTTACATGTGAATACTAGCTAACGTTTATCATAATACTATAGTAATAATAAGCCGTCTTAATTATACATAGGAGTGATTAGTAAAAATGCGTAATCTTTTGCTCAGCAAAAAACAGATTGTTTTTCGCTTTATTATGATGACTGTCAGCTCCTTACTGCTAGCTTTTGGATTTAATATGCTGCTTGTACCGCTCCAGCTGTTAAGTGGTGGTATATCTGGTGTTGCGATGGTCATTGGTTACATTACAAAAAGCAATATTGGCTGGCTGTACCTATTATTAAATTTACCAGTACTGATCTGGGGCTGGTTCGTATTAGGTAAGCAGATTGTCATTTGGAGTATATTTTCAGTAGCAACTTCAACACTGTTTATGCAATTAATACCGGTGTATCAGCTAGCACACGATGAGCTTCTAGGAGCAGTTTACGGTGGCATCGCGGTTGGCTTAGCTAGTGGTATTGCCCTTCGCTGCGGAGGATCGACTGGTGGATTCGATATTATTGCGTCGATCGTAACGTTAAAAAAAGATTTGCCGCTCGGTGTTATCCTTTCAACATTAAACGGTCTCGTTATTACACTACATATTTTATTCACTTGGGATTTTGAGCTTGCGATGTACTCCCTTGTATCCATCTTTGTCGCTGGGAAAATTATCGATGTCATTCACATTAAGCACTTAAAGGTAACCGTGTTTATTATTACGACGGAAACTGATGCCATGCTCAAACAGCTGTTGAACCACCCAAGAGGAATTACCATCATTAAAACCCGCGGAGCCTTTACGTCCAATGATCGAGATATGCTTATGACCGTTCGGACAAGATACGAGCTTGCAGGGCTAAAAAAAGAAATACAGAGCATTGACCAACACGCTTTTGTTAATATTGTTGAGACGGTCAGCGTCATCGGGCAATTTAGAAAACTTACATGAAAACTAAATGCGAAAATGTGTTATCTTTGTTCTTTTGTGGTATAATAAAAATGTTCCATAGCAACGTTGTAACGATGTTTTTTTCCTCTCTTTAACACTTTAAACTTTGGGATTGGGGTGTTGTTGATGGATATGGAAACAGTTAAACTTGCAACAATTGTTGAACGTCTAGCGCCTGAAATGTTTCATTTTTTAACGTCAGAGGAACTCGACACCAAAATTGTGCTTCGAGATGGAATAGAGCTTCTCGAGCCTTCTGATGCACTGGAAATCGTTCAATTCAGCATCTGTCGGGGACAGCTAGGAACAATACTGCATTAACAGGTAATCGGGTAATATCGCCTCACTTTAATATTTTTAAAGCCTTTGCCACGTGGCAAAGGCTTTTTATTATCCATCTATAAAAAAGAGATCGTGAAGCCGTTTATTGCCTCACCATCCCTCATTTTTATACATTATTGAGATAAACGCAATGCCAGATTGTACATATCCATGTTGAATGGACGTTTCGTTGTCGTAACGACTTCAATATCTGTTGTCGTTAGCTCACCGTTCACAACACCGCAGCCTTTACCAGAATTCCCTTCCATTAGCTGACGAACAGCGAAGTCGCCTAGTCTGCTTGCTAACACTCGATCCTGAGCTGTCGGCGTTCCACCACGTTGAATATGTCCAAGCACGGTAACACGCGCTTCGATACCGCTAAGCTCAGTAAGTTTATTAGCAACATCCTCGCCCTTACCTGCCCCTTCAGCAACGATAATAATACTATGACGCTTTCCTTTTTCGAAATTATGCTTCATACGGTCTGCAACTTCATTAATATCGTACGGTACTTCAGGCACGATAATCGTTTCTGCACCACTAGCTAGACCTGCATACAGCGCTATATCTCCGCAGTGACGACCCATAACTTCAACGACTGACGTACGCTCATGGGAAGACATCGTATCACGAATTTTATTGATCGCATCAACTACGATGCCAACAGCTGTATCAAAGCCTATTGTAAAGTCAGTGTAAGGAATATCGTTATCAATCGTTCCTGGAATCCCCATCGTCTTGATGCCAAGCTTGCTCAGCTTGTTCGCTCCTTGATAAGAGCCATCTCCACCGATGACAACTAGACCGTCAATACCTCTCGCACGCAAGATGTTTGCACCCTTCTCTTGTCCTTCTGGCGTCGTAAACTCTTTACAACGAGCAGTTTGTAGAATTGTACCTCCGCGTTGAATAATATCACCAACACTGCGCAGATCCATTGGACGCAAGTCGTCATTCAATAAGCCTTGATATCCTCGTTGTACCCCATAAACCTCAATTCCATGGAAAATCGCACTACGTACTACCGCGCGAACAGCAGCATTCATCCCTTGAGAATCCCCACCGCTAGTTAATACTGCAATTTTTTTCACTGATGACATTGTTAGTTCCTCGCTTTCAAAATTTCAATATATATTAAGCCTGCTGCTTTCGTATCCACATGCTATTCATTAAAAAAAACAAACGAGTTATCGGGCTTCTTTTCATCAATTGCTTAGAGACCTTACGTACATCAGACTGCTGCTGTACTTTAGGGTCAGATAAATATAAAGCTAATAATCCTTCAATGATTAAACGATGAAAACCAGATTCGGGAAGATGCTGTACATCCTCTCTTGCCCGATTCACAATCATAGCGATACGTTCTACAAGACTTGCTTCATCCTTGTAGTAGCTGCAGAAATTCAAATCACCACCAGCCTTATCTTCCGCCTGGTCAATTAAGTAATCAAGCAAAATATGTAAGGCACATACATGAGGGAAATAAATATCTTTAAATGCTTGCCCCTCTTGCTCAGTCAACTCAGGGTCAGTTGCGTTGAGAAACAACATAAACATACCAAGCGTTGATCCTGTTGCAGCAGCAAACTCATTCCATTGTAACTGAGGATACTTATTCTGGTGAAGCCTCCACCATGAAAGCAGTTTTTCCTCCCGTTGATCCTTCGCAATATGCTTGTACACCTGCAAATCACAATATAATGATACAAGCTCATGAACATGAGGCTGCACCTTATCATATGCAGGAAGCTTTCTAATTTGTGTCTGACATTGCTGTACTAGACCGTGCAAATACCCGTTGTCATCTTTCTCCGTACGGTAAGCGTAATAATCCTGCAGCTTAGCTGTCGGATTAATGGCATCGAGCATAGACTGATGAAGCATACGAAAATCATCTGCATCAAGAGACGTACTTCGATCACACAAATTATCTAAATAATCACTAATCGTTTGCAGAGCGACAATTAGTGAAATTAACACTTCATGATATTGTAAATTAGCAGCAGCGTATACTCCACCGCCTTGGCAATGAAACTTCTTATCCCTAATACTGTTCAAAGCTTGCTGCCTTAATTCGGGATCCGGAATATGTTGTGCTTTTTCCTTCAACTTTGCCAACTCAGCATCTACACTTGGCAATACATACTTGTACACCCGATGCATTAGTCGGATAGCACCCGTCGGAGCCTGTTTGCTCCTTTTGGCTATGATCATATGAATGTACCTCCTGGATCGCAGTGACCATCCGTGCAGATGAATAGTGCAAATCTGATCTCAAATCATCTACAACCTAATGTAACATAATTTGCCCATAATAATCTAGCATTTAACTATTACAGTTTCATGATTTATGTAAATCACCTTACTCTTCACTTCATAATATGTATAAAATTATACAAAATTCATACACAAAAAAGAGGGCTTGTCTGCAACATCAGTGCAAACAAACCCTCTTTGGCTTAGCTCATTTATTTATAGCTTCTGAACATTCGCAGCTTGTGAACCACGATTACCTTCAGTAATGTCAAATTCAACTGACTGTCCTTCATCTAAAGACTTAAAGCCATCGCCAAGAATTGCAGAGAAATGTACGAAAACATCTTCACCATTTTCTGCTTGAATAAAACCATAACCTTTTTCTGCATTAAACCATTTTACTGTACCTTTCAAATTACACTACCTCCTAAAATTGACCACCGCCTAAGCAGTGAATACAAACATTATAAATTTAATTCAATTAAATTGCAATTTTTACAATTATTGAATATGTTTTATTATATGGGGCATTATTAATAATTATGCCTTTTAATTAAAATAATATTTTGCCAATCTTAGTTAATGTCACGAATGCCGCACAATTTCAGTTATATTCAACAACTGTTATGTTTATGCGCGCGCATTACATGCCAACTTTTCACATATTGGAAACAAATACGAGCCTACTTATTAATACTAATGAAATTATTACGAATGAAAAAATCTACTCGCTCGGTTGATTAGCGAATTAATTATAGCTATGATGGTACTATTAACCATAAACAATATAGAAAGTGTGATGAGTTTGTTCAAAAAACATGTGATTTACAAGCAGGATAAATACAATATGCTTACGGTGGAGGAGCAAGGAAAAACACTTGTTGTTCGACACATTTCAGATCAATGGGGAGAAGAAGGCTTCCAGTTTATAAGTCGTGCTGAGCTGCTTCATTGGGCTGAAAACTTCTTTCGTAAAGAGGACTTCATTGGCCGTGAGGACGAGCTCGAGCAGATCATGAGTAATCTACGCAGCATTTAAAGGAATTTTTGATTAGCTCGGTCTTAGTCTGGAGGTGATTCGTATGGACAGCACAATTAGCATTGTTTTTATTATCGTTGCATTTTGTTTAGGTGTAGTTCTTATTATGAAGAAGGATACGATACCTCCTCCGTTGAAGAAGTGGATGGCTATCTCTTCGATTGTGATGATTTTGTTCGCATTTTTCATAATCGTATATTCTTTATTTAGCCTAGGAACATAATCTAACGTATACAGACCAGCTTAAGAATGAACGAAGCACGCTTGGGGAAAGATAAATCGAAAACTTTCTCAAGAGGTGCAATGATGAACACGGCTGTAAAGAAATGGCTATGTCTTTTCCTGATAACCGCTCTCTCTAGCTCAGCTAACCTACATGCTGCAGCTGAGAAGCCGTATATCAAACAAAATGAAATAAGGAGGAATACGATGACTACTGTAAAAAAACGCGAGGAAATGGATACTCAATATCAATGGAAGCTGGAAGATATTTTTGCTACAGAAAAACAATGGGATGAAGAATTCGATAAAGCTAAAGGCTTGATTCCTAAATTCGAGGCCTACAGAGGCAAGCTGAATTCAGCCCAAGAAGTGCTAAGCTGTTTCGAGCTGGAAGATGAGCTGTCTAAGCATTTAGAGCGACTTTATGTTTATGCCAACATGCGTTTGCATCAAAATATGGCTAATACCAAATATCAAGCTTTATCGGATAAAGCGCGCAAACTAAACGTTGATGCAAATGAGGCATTATCCTTTATTACTCCAGAAATTCTGTCCTTGTCTAATGAAGAACTGGACCGCTTAATTGCAGATCCATCCCTTAGCGACTATAAGCATGCTTTGACGGAAATGAAACGCTCCAAGGCGCATATTCTAACTCAAGCAGAAGAGGCTCTACTTGCTCAGGTTGGCAATATTAGCTCTGCACCGAGCAATGTGTTCGGCATGTTGAACAATGCTGATATGAAATTCCCGAAAGTAAAAAATGAGAACGGTGAGGAAGTCGAGCTTACGCACGGCACTTATATTCAATTCCTTGAAAGCAAAAACCGTGATGTACGTCGTGAAGCATTTCAAGCCGTTTATGCTACATACAAGAAGTTCAGCAACACACTTGGGGCTACATTTACAGCGAATATTAATAAGAACCTATTCTATACGAAGACTCGCAAGTACAATTCAGTGCTAGAAAATGCCCTTTACGGCGACAATGTGCCAACTGATGTTTACAATAACCTAATCGATACGATTCACGAGCATTTGCCGCTGATGTACCGTTACATGGAGCTTCGTAAAAAGCTGCTTGGCGTAGATGAGCTGCATATGTACGATTTATTCGCTCCACTTGTTGAAGAGTTCGACATGAATATTACATATGATCAGGCAAAGGACATCGTAACGGAAAGCTTGCAGCCACTAGGCGATGATTACCTAACCGTTTTAAAGCAAGGCTTTAATGATGGCTGGATTGACGTTTACGAGAACGAAGGCAAGCGCAGCGGTGCGTATAGCTGGGGAGCCTATGGAACGCATCCATATGTACTGCTCAACCATAAGGATAATCTGAATAGTATGTTCACATTGACGCATGAGATGGGTCATGCGCTGCATTCCTATTATTCTGACGAGGCTCAAAACTACCGCAATGCTCAGTACCCGATCTTCCTTGCTGAAGTTGCATCGACTCTGAACGAAGCATTGCTGATGGATTACTTGCTGAAAAAATCAACTGATCCGAAAGAAAAGCTTTATCTGTTGACGTATTATGCGGACCAATTCCGTACAACGGTGTTCCGTCAGACGATGTTCGCGGAGTTTGAGAAAATTGTTCATGAGCGTTCTGAGAAAGGTGAATCGTTAACACCTGAAGATTACAGTGAAATTTACTATAATCTGAATAAACTATATTACGGCAATGGTGTCGTTGTAGATGAGGATATTGCGATGGAATGGGCACGCATCCCTCATTTCTACACTAGCTTCTATGTATACAAATACGCAACAGGCTTCTCTGCTGCAACTAGCTTCTCGAAGCAAATACTGGATGAAGGCGCTCCGGCTGTAGAACGTTATCTCAGCTTCTTAAAAAGCGGGGGCAGCGACTATCCAATAGATATTTTGAAGCGCGCAGGTGTGGATATGTCATCCCCTGAGCCAATTAAGCAAGCGATGAGCGTATTTGGAGAGCTTATTGAGCAGATGGAGCAATTAGTGAAGTAGCGAGCGCAGTTTTTAGCACATTCACGGTCGCTTCGAACATGGCGTGGCTTCAATTGCTGTTGATTCCACGCCATGTATCCTGCAAGCCTCATCGTCATCAAAGTCGAAACTACAAAAACCGTCCCTTAGTTAGTAAATGGAAGGATGACCTAACCATTTACAAGGAGACGGTTTTTTCTGTGCATGGACCAATGTATTTCACTTGTATCAGCATTGCTCCATTTTCCTATATGGCACGTAGAGGTTCTCTCTACGCCATAACCATACTAAGTCATGATCACTGAGGTTGTTCAAAAGGTCCAACTTTGATCACGAAGCGGCAATGAATGCTTTTCGTCTTCGAATCTTGAATTCATCCGGGCCTTTCCGATGCTCACGTACCAATACCGTACGCTGCGCTTCTCAGTCCCTAAGCTTCATCCAAACTTCTCGGTGCTGAAAGCCTGAACCTTTTTAACCCTTATTAAGAGATCGATAGTAAAAAAGCAATGAGTCCGGCGATGATGCTCGATAGCATGTTCACTCGATCATTGTTTAACCAAGCAGCGCCCCGTATCGAGGTCGTTCTCTGCTTGCAATGCGAGGTTCGTTCTGTTTCCTTGCCGCACACGACGCAGCGATACATCGCCTGCCACTTTGCACCAAGCCATGAATCTGCAAGAGAGCCTAGTAATCCTGTCAGCGCTCCAATCCAAATGGCATGCAGTAAGGACGAATCCATAATATAAGCAGTTATACCAATCAGCAATCCACCTGCTGTAGATGCCGCTAATCCAAGAGCTGTCACTCCACCACTTGTTCCAGGTTGAACAGGTTTAAGCGTTATGACCGAGCGTGGCTGACGTTTGCTTAATGCACCAATCTCGGTTGCCCACGTATCTGCTGTGACAGCTGCCATTACACCAACATAGGCTAGCAGCAGACCTTGCAGCTCCGTCGCAGCATAGACTACGCATAGCAAGAGACCGACTCCACCGTTCGCCCATACCTGACCTGCATCACGCTGACTTCCCTTCTCGTACAATTGTTCCGCATTCTGCTTCGATTTAGAAGACTTTCGCCATTTGGACCAAAAGCTTGAGCTTATGAAAAATACGATGAGTAATGTAAACCAGATTGGCTCTCCGAAAAGTATGAAGCTCGTTCCCATGACGATAGCTGACATCATCCCTGACTGTGACAATGACCTTGCGCGGTATGCTGCATATCCCATCAGGCCGCTTCCTACTAAACCTATTAGCAGCCGCAGCCACCATTCTGATACAATTGCAACCATTCTTTACTGCCTCTTTTCTATATTGGCCACTGCAATACTACATGATTGGCTATTGCGAAGCCGATAAATTACCTCTCTCGTCAATTCTAACATCGAACGAAACCTCTTCTAAGAAATCAAACAGCTGCTGTGATGCCTCGCCTTCAATCGGTGTCGGCTGAGCGTTAACAATTTTCATCGGTGCGAATTGCGCCTCACACTCTGCTTGTGCATTGCAGGTTGCCGTCAACACTCCTGTTTCAGCTTGCCTGCCTTTAGGATGTGCTGCAAATACAAAGTTACCTAATGAATAAGCAATCCACTTTCCGTTATACTGCTCAAAGCCTTGCAGTACGTGCGGGTGACTGCCAATCACTAGATCTGCCCCTGCATCAATATATCTTCTTGCCAAATCCAACTGATATGGCTCAGGAGAATCAGAGCGTTCAATCCCCCAATGTACGAGCACAACAGTAATATGCGCTTCATCCTCTATCTCTTCTATTGCTTGCAGCGTTTGTTCTGGTGCATAGGACTCTGCTAAGCCTGCCTGATAAGGCGTTGCCTTCCAAGTCGTGACGGGAAGCACCCTACTCGTTCCAACAAACGCAACCTTTATACCATTAGACTCCTTGATGACGGGGGCATAGGCTTCTTCTGCATTATTGCCCGCTCCTACATGCGCAATACCGTATTCATCTAGATACTTTCTCGTATCCAGCATACCGTCAATCCCATGATCCAGCGTATGATTGTTGGCAAGTGACACGACATCGATGCCAGCATGAACGAGTCCAGTTAATGCTTCTGGCTTTCCTCTAAATATATACGTCTTGTCCTCAGCTGGCTGATCTCTTGTTGTAATAGGCATCTCCAAATTACCTGCAGTTAAGTCAGCGGACGTTAAATGGAATAACGCCTGCTCATAAGGGTAATTGTAGCCTTCCTGCTGCAAATAGCCATCAATATATTCTCCCTGTAATATATCACCAACAAATGCAAGTTGAACGGTCGCATCTATATTAGGCTCAGACGGAGGTGTTAAAGGCTCCTGTACACCATCTTCTCCTGTACCTGGATGTCCGGTTATCCCACCGCCTTGGCTCCCGTCACCGGAAGCTTCTGTACCGTCTTGCTCAGACGAAGCAGGCTCCTCAATATCAATAGCGCCATCCGTTGTCCCGGTCACAGCATCTTGATTGGTTTCTGTTACATTCTCGCTCCAACCTGGCTCAATATCCACAACATTATGTATTATGCGTTCCTCTTTACTAAAGCTATCACTTATCGAGCTTAGCATATCCTTTATACGGTCATATTGAAATACAAACGCGAGCCCAATAAATAATAATGCGACCAAACTGACCGATATTAATGCTGATCTTTTTCTTTTTTTCCTGTTACCCTGCGTTTGCAATTGCTGCTGTTTTCGAGACTCCACTCTTGATAACGACATGACCGCACCCCTTTGTTAACAGTGTTCATTCTCGTGGCAAGATTTTCTATTCATTATAACTTGTTCTTGAAGTCTTGAGTATCCTATATTTGCATCCTTCAGAAAAATAAAAGGCTGATTCACTACCACTAGATAGTGAAATCAGCCTTTATAATAGAGATTGTTCAAAAGTCCCTCTTTGATCAAGAAGCAGCATTGAATGTTATACGACATCGAATCTTGTAGCGTTATGATTTATGTGCGATATAGTCCAACATCAATCGCGCAGCTTCTTTCCCTTGACGAATACAATCCGGTAATCCAACGCCGTCAAAGGCTGCTCCAGTTACCCACACGCCAGGCAGCTTTTCATTCAGCTCTGTTCTCAGCTCACGAATTGCTTGCACATGACCGACTGGGTATTGTGGCATCGAACGATTTAAGCGCGTAATCTCCGTGAAAATCGGTGTTGCCTTTAATCCAATGGCCTTCTCAATATCTTCACGAACAGCTGCAACTAACGCTTCATCATCTAGCTTGATCGACTCTTGATCCTCTGAATGCCCTACGTAGCATCGCACTAGCACTTTATCATCAGGAGTGGAATGGAGCCATTTATTAGAAGTCCAGGTACACGCGGTAATACGCAAGCCTTCTGAACGAGGGACTAAAAAGCCAGACCCGTCAAATTGCACATCGATGGTCGATTTATCGAAGGCTAGCACAACATTTGCTACTGAAACATAACGTATCGCTTCTAGCATGCGATTTTCGATATGTTCTTTAAGCAGATCATGGGCAGCATATGCAGGTGTCGTCACGATGACAGCATCTGCTTGCAGCTTTTGACCGTTAGATAGTGACAGCTCATAGCCTTGAGCCTGCGGGTTCAACGCATCTACCTTTACACCTGTATGTATCGTGATTGACTCCAGCTCTTTTTTTAGTGCCTCAACCATCGTTGTTAGACCTTTTCTAAATGTCATAAAGGTTGCCGGAGGCTTCCCTTTATTCTTCTCTGCCATAAGCGCTCGCTGATGACGCGAGCCTAATATGATGCTGCCATGATCCTTCTCATACTGTGCAAACTGTGGGAATGTTGCTTGAAGACTTAGCTTGTACAAATCTCCCGCATAGATGCCTGCCAATAGCGGTTCTGCTATATGCTTTACGATCTCATCGCCTATTCTTCTAGCTAAAAATCCGCCCAGCGATTCATCATCATCCTGTGGCTGAGGTCGCTTCCACACATCCGCAAGCGCAGTTAGCTTGCCTTGCCCGCTCACGAGGTCAGACTCTAGAAAGGGCAATATACTCGTAGGGATGCCTAGCACGAGCCCCTTTGGCATTGAATGAAGTTTACCATCCTTCATGATATAGGTTTTTGCAGCTTTCGTATTTGTCGGAACCAGCTCTTCCTCAATCCCAAGATCATGTGCCAGCTCGATGATCGGTAGCTTTCGTGATAGAAACGAATCCGGTCCCTTTTCTATAACAAAGCCATCTCTATGCAGCGTATTAATTTTACCTCCGAGCTGTGGTCCCGCTTCTACTAGCTCGATTTGGATTGATCTTCCTTGCTCCTCCGCCATTTTACGCAAGTAAAAAGCGGAGCTCAGTCCACTGATCCCCCCGCCAATTACGACAATCGTATCAATTGATTCTGCACTCCGCATATACTCAATCCTTTCCTAGCTGTTCACGGACAGTTACAACCGATTCGGCCAACGTTTCCATGTACAGTGGATCTGTGTTTAACATTTCAATTCGATCAAATGCAATGCCAAGCTCTGCTGCCTTTGCCTTTGCTTCAATATCGAGATCATATAGTACTTCCAGATGATCGGACACGAAGCCGATAGGTGCAGACAGAACCGCCTTGTATCCTTCTTGTGCGACCCGTTCCATCGTATCTAGAATATCTGGACCAAGCCATGGCTCGTTGGTACGACCAGCGCTCTGCCATGTAAATTCCCAGTCTTCGATTTCTGTAGCTTCTGCGATTGCCTCGGACGTATTTAACAGCTGCTGCTCGTACGGATCGCCAAGCTCTCTAATTTTTTCTGGTAGGCTATGTGCACTAAATAACACCTTTACCGGCTTCTCTCCACTTAGTGGAAGCAGCTGCTCATGCACCTTGTTGACACGATCGGAAAGCGCACTAACCAGCTTCGGATGCAGATGGTAGGAATGAACGAAGCACATTTTAATACCTAGCTCCGTAGCCTTCACCTGTGCTCGCTTAATATATCCACCGACACTCATCACAGAATAATGCGGTGCAAGTACAATACCAACCGCTTGTGTGATGCCTGCTTTTGCGATTTCCTCTACACCATCTTCAATAAACGGTTCTGCATGCTTCAAGCCCTGAAAGCATTGATAGCGGCCAGGTGCAATTTCATCCAACTTGGCCTGCAGCCCTGCAACCTGAGCATTCGTATTTTCACGTAAAGGGAATACACCACCTACAATCGCTTCATAGCGATCCTTCAGCTCTTGAAGCTGCTCCTCTGTTGGAGGATGACCTCGGCGAATATGTGTGTAGTATGCTTCGACGTTATCTAGCGATGTCGGCGTGCCATATGACATGACGAGCACACCTATTTTTGATGCTTGCACCATTATGATTTAGCCTCCTGTTTCTGCTTTGCATATGCTTGATCTGAATAGTCATGGATGAATTCGGTTAATGCTTTTAGCTTATCCAGTGATGCCTCAGGGTACAGTCCATGTCCCAAATTAAAGATATAGCCGGGCTCTTGTATACCTTGATCTATGATCTCTGCTGCTCGCTTTTCAATTACATGCTGCGGAGCCTGTAAAATCGTTGGATCTAAATTCCCCTGAACCGCTACTCGATGGTCAAGTCTGCGTCTACCTTCCTCTATGGAGATTCTCCAATCCAGGCCGATCACATTTGCTTGAACGTTCTTCAGCTCAGGGAGCAGCTCTCCGGATGCAACTCCTGGGAAATAAATTTTTGGTTGTGGCAGATCACTCAGCTCTGCAAAGATTCGTTCAATCGTAGGCAGCACAAACGTCTTGAAATCCGCTGGTGTTAGTGCACCTACCCAGCTATCAAACAGCTGAAATGCTTTTCCGCCCGCTGCGATATGTGCTCGCAAATATGTAATAACCATGTCACCAAGCTTATCCATTAATTGAAACCAAACGTCAGGAGCACTATACATGAGCTCCTTCGTGCGGAGATAATTTTTCGATGGCTTGCCTTCTATTAAATAACTAGCAATCGTAAATGGCGCACCCGCAAATGTAATTAGTGGTACCTTTAGCTCGCCTGCTAATATTTTTATCGTCTCGATCACATGCGAAAGATCGCCCTCCACATCAATTGGCTTCAATCTTGCTACATCTTCAGCCGTACGTATCGGATTGTAGATCACCGGTCCAACATTCGCTACAATATCAAAATCAATACCTAGCGATGCGACAGGGTTCATAATATCTGAATATAGAATTGCAGCATCGACTCCGAGTTTTTTTACTGGCATCATCGTTACTTCTGCCGCTAACTCAGGCTGCTTGCAAATTTCCAGCAAACTATATTTCTCTTTAATCTTGCGATATTCAGGATCATATCTCCCAGCCTGACGCATATACCATACCGGCACACGTTCAACCTTTTCTTTCATACAAGCGCGTAAAAACAAATCATTGTATGTCATGAAGACCCTCTTCTCACTTTATATTCATTTCTTACTCATTATGCCCCATTTCACTTGGTACTAACAACTCATCGTTGCAGATTCCTTTGACAATCCAATGACATTTGAGTTAAATGCAGCGTATAAAATATTGTTTTGCAAACATGCTATAATAATAGTATGGAACAATGGAAAAAGAATCTTATCGTCTTATGGTTTGGTCAGTTTCTAGTAATGTCTGGCATGACTATGATTATGCCATTTTTGACCCTATATTTGCAAACTGATCTAGGCCTGAGTGATCCCCATGCAATCGGGATATGGGCTGGAGCGATTTTTGCCAGTAACTTTGTTACCGCCTTTTTATTCCAGCCGTTATGGGGTAAACTGTCCGAACGCTATGGTCGTAAGCTTATGCTACTGCGTTCAGGCTTCGGTATGGCGATTGTCATGTGCTTGATGGGCTTTGCCGCAACACCGCTCCATTTACTGCTGCTGCGATTGCTCAACGGTGTCATCTCAGGCTTTAACCCTGCTTCAGTAGCTCTTGTCTCTGCCACAACACCTAAAGAAAAGCTTGGATTCGCTATGGGAACGCTGCAATCTGGAGGAATTGCTGGTACGATTCTTGGTCCGCTTATAGGTGGAATTCTTGCAGATGCGATAGGCTATCGATTTATATTTTATATTACAGGTGCCTCGATCTTTATTGCGACAATGATCGTTTTATTCGTCGTAAAGGAGCGCTTTAATCGCAAGGAAGCGTCTAACACTGAGCAAATGTCCGTGCTAGCCGGATTCAAGCAAATCATCGCAGTGCCTCAGATTATGGCATTGTTTATGATTACGGTTTTGATTCAATTTGCTAATATGAGCCCTATGTCGTTAATACCGCTCTACATACAGGAGCTTAATCCTGAATTAGTCAATATCGCTTTCTTCGCAGGGCTTGTAAGCTCGGCCACCGGGCTTTCTAATATGCTCGCCTCACCCGTGCTTGGCAAAATTGGTGATCGCATTGGTGCAGAAAAAATATTGCTCATCAGTCTAGTTGGAGCAGCAGTCAGCTTTATTCCCCAAGCCGTCGCTTCAGATGTTTGGCATTT
>Ga0180216_1002084_pt1 | contig 17042 bp, 22 predicted proteins | sample eDN3rd37CBELigMG_FD_128879 | JGI IMG/M metagenome (GOLD analysis project Ga0180216, IMG submission 128879) | Enriched Miracle-Growth compost microbial communities from Emeryville, California, USA - eDNA 3rd pass 37_C BE-Lig MG (version 2)... ... | reverse complement strand
CTGTCGGCGTCGTCCAAGTCGCGGACCAGCGCCTCGACGAGGTCGCGCTGCTCCGTGCTCATGTGCACCGCCGGCATGGCCGGCTGGCCCACCCCCGGCGGCGGCCGCTTGGGCGCGGGTGGCTGCAGGGCCGGCGCACGTTCACAGCATCACGTAGCAATTGCTAGTTGGTGGACGTACACGCGCGCACCGAGGCTTGTGCGCGCTAGGCGGCGCACCGGTGGCGGCGGGTCGGCAAACGGATCGGTGGGGCGGGGCGGGCCGCCCTTGGGGCTCTTCTCGCGGGCCTCCGCCTCCAGCGCCAGCCAGTAGTCCCGGTAGCCCGGCGGCAGCTACGTTGGTTGCCGCCATAGGATGCGTTGGGTCTCGTTGACGTTAGCCGCCTGGCTCGGCTTTCGCATCCAGTCCCACCGCGCCCCGCTTCACCATGCGGTAGATGGGGATGTGCGGGCACGCCGAAAACATGGCAAAGACGGCGCCGTGGTGGCGGGCCTCCTGCGCCGAACCGTACAGCTCGTGCGACGAAAACTTGAGCGTCTTGACGGTCGTGCCGGCCTGGTCAGGTCGGGTCAGTCGGCTGCGATTCCTGTAAGCCTGGTCAGTTGGTGCAGCACTGCGTGCGTGGGCGCTGGACCGGGCCGACCTTGCCCTCTTTCTTGGACAGGGTGACGTCGCAGCAAAAGCCCGGCTTGCCCCGCGGCTGGAACTGCATGCAGCCACGGGCCCGTCCTGTGCACGCACCGACCCAGTGAGCACAGCACCCGCGCCTGACCGCGGACGCCACCTGTTGCCGTACCGCGTTGACTTGGGGCCGTTCCCACTGGTTGCGCTGGCACATCTCGTTCAGCAGTGTCAGCGGCGTCTTGCCGCTCCAGCTCGCCAGCGCCGTGTGGTACGGCTTCTCCGGCACCAGCCCCGGCCCCGAGCTGGCCGCCGCCGCACCGCCGCCGCTCGCCGGTGGCGGTGACGGTGTCGTCACAGGGCCCTTGCCCTTGCCTGCCGACGGACCGGCTCCTCCTCCTCCTCCTCCTCCTCCTCCGCCGCCGCCGCCTTTGGCCTTGCCGCCGTCGGCCTTGAAGACCACCTCAAAGGCCGGCTCGGCCGCCTTGGTGAGCTTCTTGTCCGCGGGCCCCGCGTCCTTGCGGCCCTTGCCACCGCCGCCGCCGCCAGCGGCCGAGCCTGCCGCAGAGCCAGCATTGGCGTTCGCCGCCGCCTGTGTGGGCAGGTCGTTGCCGCGGAACTGCTTGTTCTGCTTGGCCCGGACGAGGCCGCGCGTCATGGCGGCGCGGCGTGCGTGCGGCCGCCCGGCCGGTCCAAGTCGGCCGGGCCCCAGCGGCAGCGCCTTGCTCAATGGCCACACATCCAACACCGCCACGTCGTGGCCCACGTCCTTGGCAATCCTCCGCCTCGGTCGCAAGGGCCCCACGGCCGACACTGGGCCGCGGCTGCCGCGGCTGCCTCCACGGCCGCGGCTGCGTCGTCCGCCGCCGCCCCACGCCCGCCTCCGATGACGTCATTTAATGATGACGTCATCGGAGGCGATGGCGGGCAAGGCGGCGGACGGCGGCGACGCGGGCGCCTCGCCGCCGCCCGGCGGGGCGCCCGCGGCCGCGGCGGACGGACGGACACCGCCGCTGGGGGCCGCAGACGCCAAGGATGCGGTGGATGACGCGGCGCCGGCCGCGCTGCACCTGGCCGCGGCGAACGACCGCGCCGCCGACGTGCGGCGCCTGCTGGCCAACGGGGCCGACCCGAACGGGCTCGTGGAGAACCAGGGGGTCCGGTCGACCGCGCTGCACTGGGCAGCCGCGTCGGGTGCCGTCAGCGCCATGAGCGCCCTGCTGGAGGCGAGCCCGCCGGCGCCCGTCGACTGCTTCGACTCGCAGGTGCGCGCGGCGCCAACCCGATGTGCGGGTTTGCCGCTCGCCGCTGGCTGAACCGCCAGGCGCCGGTTCGGCGGTCTCGCGCGCACACGGGCACCAGGGCCTCACGCCGCTGCACGTCGCCGCGTCGTACGACCACCACCTGGCCTGCCTGCTGCTGATCGCCCACGGCGCCGACGTGAACCTGCCCGACCGCGCGCTCCACCGGACCGCCCTGCACTGGGCGTGCGCCGTGTCGGCCGTGAGCGCCACCACGGCCGAGAGCCTGCTCAAGGTGGGCGCCGACGTGACGCTGAGCGACACGTACGGCGCCCAGCCGCTGCACCTCGCCGCCAGCCTGCATAAGTGGGACGCCGTCGTCGTGCTGCTGCGCGCGGGCGCGCCCGTGACGCAGCCCGACAACGGCGGCAACACCGTCTTTGTCCTGGCGCAGCTCCCCCTCTCCTACAAGACCACGTGGCTGCGCGAGCGGCTCGGTGGCGCCAAGGACATCTTCCGGTCCCGCCGCTCCTTTGTACGGCGGCCGCGGGAGGCAGACGGCGCCGTGTCCTTACTGCTGACACGCCGAGAGCACGCGGCCGCATCGTGGGCGCTGCGGGCACCCATGCAGGCGGCCAAGCGGCGCATCCGCTTCTTCATTCCGTTTGTGGCGCTGCCGGCGTTTCTGGCGGTGTGGTGTTACCTGTCCATTGGCTACGCGTGCTTGGCCGGCCTGGGCGTCGCGGTCGCCACCACGTGGACCTTTGAGTTCCACATGCCAACGCCGCGCATGGAGCCCTTTGTCGGCGTGTTCTCGGGCGTCTACCTGGCGTCGTACATGGTCGTCGTGGCCACGCACCTGCTCAACGCGCCGCTGCGGGAGGGTACGGATGCGGCTCGCGCCATGGATCAGCCGCGCACCTGTGTAACGGCAGCGAAGTTTCGGGGCACGTTCGTCGATCCTCTCCCAGCCATGCTGGAACGGCACCCGCTGCTGCACGCCATGTTTGTGGTGCTGGCGTGCGCCATGCCCTTCCTCATCGCGCGGGTGCGGAACGCCGACCCGGGCTACTACCCCAAGGCCGCGAGCCGCGCCGACGAGCACGCCGTACGCCGCCGGCGTGTCCAGCGCATGCACAGAGCACGTACGATGCCGACGGCCTGCCTACTGACGATGCCATGCTTTTTTTCCGGATGATCGTTTGGCCGAGTTCCTGGCAGACGATTCGCCGGCTGGCGCGCGAAGGCCGGCTGAATCGCGACTACTACTGCTGGAAATGTGGCGTATGGCCGTCGGTGACCCCGGCGAGCCGCGATCCATGGCCTGTCGCTAACCTGACGCGTGGTGCGGGAGGCCTCACCGAGGGCGCCCGCCTGCAGGTGGAGCGCCCGCTGCGGACCAAGCACGAGTGGTCATCGGACCGCTGCGTCACCCGGTTTGACCACTACTGCGACTTTATCGACAACAACGTCGGCAGCAAGTACGCATCCGCGGCAAGGTTGCGTCGGGGTCGAAGCGCCGGCGCTGAGCTGAACGCTTGTCTCTGCCGATCGCGCTGGAGGGAGCGCGCGGCCTGGGCGGCGACGGCAGGAACCACCGCCTCTTCATGATCACGCTGTGCTCCACCGTCGTGGCGCAGGGCTTTTGGGCGTACATGGCCCTGGAGTGTACGCGATGCTGCGCGCGGCCGCCACGCGCCCGTTGCTCTGCTTCACTCACGCCCCCCCGCAACGTGTTCGGGGCGCCCACAGACCTGCTGGTCCCGGCGGACGCCGTGCCGCACACGCTGGGCGGCGGGCTCGCGCTGCTGGGCAGCTTCAGCTGGTGGTCCGCCGCGGGCGCGCTGCTCGGCCGCATGTGGGCCGGCCACTGGTCCTGGATTGCGCTGGTGGCCACCTGGACGCTGCTCAACGCCGTGTGGCTCTCGCTGCTCACGATCGCCCAGGTACGCTGACCGTGCTGACCCAGCAGCGCCGGCGCGGGTCGCGCCTGACGTGCCTGGGCGCGGACCGCTTGGGCCGTGGGGCCAGGTGTACACCAACATCCTCTGCAACGTGACCTCGTACGAAATCTACTTCCCGTACGCCATCAACTACCAGTGGATCGATGCGGCGCCGGGCCGCAAGAGCAACGCGCCGCTGTTCCTGCGGCCGTTCCTCAACAAGCGCAGCAAGGCCCGCCCGGGCCTGCCGAGCCTCTACTGGAACTGGTTCGACCGCGGCGTCCTCCACAACGTCGTCGACTTTTGGACGGGGCCTTCCGTGCCACCGCTCGGCCCGCCGACCCGCGGGCCTCGCGACGACAAGAAGCACACATGAGTTTGTTGTAAACGCCCGCCGCCTGTTTGCACGCTGTGCTTGCTTGCCGCTTGTATGCTTGCTTGCTGCCCTGTACATATGCTACACCGTGCTCTAAAGGAACCGCGGGCTGGGGCCCAGCCCCGGTTAGCCGCCCGATGCCGCCGCTGTTCCTGGCGGACGCGACGCCACCAGCGCCGGCCGGCGGTGGAACACGGCGAGCGCCGGCTCCAGCAGCGCCCACCACGACGCGACCCACGCCGCGGGCCCGTCGCGGGCGATGCCCGTGAGCGCGCAGATCAGCACAAACGCCGTAAAGTGGCCGAGCGCCGTCCATCGCACGCGGCGGTCCTCCTCGGCCGTCCGCGAGAGCGCAAAGATCTGCCGAAAGTTGGGCAGGCCGGCCATGGTGCCCTGGCGCCGCGGGACGCCGCCGCCGTCGCCTGTGTGCCGTACCGTTGGTGGCGAAGGGTCAAGGGCACGCGCGGCGAATGTCTTTCTTCGAGGCCGCCCCGGCGTCGGTCGGGCGGCCTCTGCGGAGCCACTGGTGGCGGCGGCAGCGTTTTGACTTTTGGTCCGATGACGTCATCAAGGCGCGGCGTGGCAGGCGGCAGGGCGGCGCGCAGGCGGCAGCCGGACGGCCCGTCGGCGTGGCCACCGACCCGTCAACGGCAGAGGGGAGCGGCTGCTGACAGCGCGGGTGCGACGTAGAGCTTCGAGGTGGCGCAAGAACGTGGCGGCAGTACGGTTGTGGGGCGGTGTGTCTGGTCTGGAGAACGCCAACGGGCGCGCCGGACGCTGCCCACAGGGCGCGGCCACCCCAATGGCGGCGGTAGTGCCCGAGCCGCCGCTGGCGGTGGGCACGCTGAGCGGCGCCGCAGGCGCTCGCCCGCCGCCCACCCACCTCAGCCAAATGTGGGACCGCACCGACCTGCGGCGCCTGCGGACACCGGCCCACGTCGCCCGCATCTGCCACCTGCACATTTCGCGGCTCGGTGCGTCCTCGGACCGGCCCCGCTCGGCCGGGCGGCGCCCGCGCACCGCTAAGATGCGCCACCACGGTGTTGCTGGTCTCGTTGGGGCCGCCAGAGTTCCTGAGGCCGCTGCCGCAGAACCCGGACCACATCTTCCTCAACGTGCGCATGCGGCGGCACACCAAGTTCCGCAAGTCGCTGCGCACCGACAAGATTGCTGTGCCAGTCGGGGCGGGCGTGCACGAGGTTCCGCTCGACGCCGCGTTCACGCTGCACTACTCGCACGACGTGGTGGTGCGCGGCCCGACTCCCCCACGCGTCCTCCTGCGCCCGGGGAAGGCGAAAAAGCTGAACGCGGCACCGGCTGCCGCATGAGGGCACGCGCGCGCCACCAGCGGCCGTCCCGGAACGCCCTCCAGATCACCATCGGCCGCCGCAAGAAGCGCACGCGGCAGCCCAAGGCCATCTGCTCGGTGCTGCTGCCGCTGGAGGATGCGGTAAGGCGGGCGCATGACTTAGTGAGCAGGCGGGCGGCCGCCGCCCTTCCTCACTGTTGCGGTCGTGTCGCGCCGCCTCCGCGCTGCCGGGTGGGCAGACGCAAATGTCGCTGGCGCACACCGTGGTCATCAACGCCCCGAGCAACCAGCGCGGGCGGCCGACGCCGATCTGCCGCATGTCCATCAAGCTGAGCTCCGTGGCGGCCAACGAGGACTACCGCCGCCAGTCGCAAGTGCGTGGCGGCGGCGTAGCATGCCCTGGGCGTGGGCTGGTGCTAAGCATCCGCAGTTGGACGTTGCTGTGCACGCGTCGCGCTCGCCAGGTGCTCTCCACGGACGCGCGCGACGAGCTCTACGGCGCGTCCGACGAGGACGTCGACATGGACGGGTGCGGGGGCGCTCTGCGCAATGAGGTCCGGAGCGCGCTGCCCCAACATGACCGGCGTTCTTGCTGGCCCGGCGACGGCTGCCGCACGACAGCATGGACCTGGAGGGCGGTGCGGCGCGCCCGCCGCCGGCCAAGGAGGTCGCGTCGCGGAGCTGGGTGGGCTCCAACAACATCAAGTCCCGCCTGTCCAGCTTCCTGCTGCGTCGGCGTCGCGGCCATCCGGAGCACGAGCCCAGCCGCGAGAGCCTGGACGAGGTTCGTGCATCCTTTGGCTGGACGGGACAACGCGGCGGGGAACTGACGGGTGCGTCCGTGAGCGCGAGCCGGACGAGCCACGCCATGCAGGAGCTTGTCCGCGAGTCGAACGAGATCGTCGTCGACGTCAGCGACGGCAACTTTGACGACGAGTCGGACGAGGAGCTGGAAGACGATCCGCAGGCGCGGGCCATGCTCCACGCGGATCGGGACGAGGTGCACAAAGCGGGTTATCGCCCAAAAGTAGCACGGGCCGGGGCTCACGCGTGCGCGGGCGACGCGCCCGGTCGTACCATCGATTTCTTCGCAGGAGCTGTCCCTGGACGAGTCCGACGACATGATGATGCGCATGTCCGACCCCTCGTCCAAGAGCGAGAGCGAGCTGTCGGACGACGAGGTAGGCCATTTCGGACGCCCGGCGTGCGATGCCCGCGGCCCGCGGCTGATGCCGATGTGCGCAGTGGACTGGATGGCCCATCAAACCCCAGGAGATCGCATCGCCGACCGGGTCCTTGTAAACCGCTGTAATGAAAGTAGTGTGTAAAGTCTTTGTACAGGTGCATTCACTTGCTCGACGCCGCCAAGGTCCAGTCCAGCTGCTTGCCCGCCCAAAACGGCACCACCGCGCCGTCCGGCTGCGCGCCGTCGTTGCCGAACGGGAACTCGTCCTTGACGACCTGCGGCTGCCGCAGGAGCGTGACCTGCCGCTGCTGCTGCGGCAGGCCGTAGAAGCGCGCGCCAAAGGTGCTCAAAAAGTCGGCCAGACGGTGGAGGCAGCCGCGCCGCTCGAAGAGCGTAGCGAGGTACGGCAGGAGGTACGGCGCGGTGAAGACGCCCGCGCAGGCCGTGGCGCACTCCTTCAGGTGCCGCGGATGCGGCGCCGAGTCCGAGCCCAGGAAGAACTTGGGGTTGCCTGCGCGGGAGCGTCAGGCCGGTCGGCAGTGAGGGCGCGTGCCATGAGCCTCGGTCTCGATCGCGTGTGGCGGCAAGGCGAACGGGTGCACGCACCGTCCTCAATGACCTTCCAGAGGGCCTCGCGATCGGCAGGGAACTTGGCGACGGGCTTGCAAAAGTTGTGAGCCTTACCGGCCCAGTCGTCGACCGTCAGCTCCAGGTGCTGCGGGGAGGTGGGGGGAGCGCCCAGGAACGCGTGCGTCGCCCAATGGGTGCGTGAGGTGGCTCGGTCAGGAGCCCCCTACGTGCCCGTGAGCGTACGTGAACCGTGATGGTCGCCGCCACGGTGTCGCCGAGCTCCTTGACCTGCGATCGCTCGCTCGCCCGCCGCGGTGCACCAGCAGCGGGCGCGGTCGATGAGCAGACATCCCAAAGGAGCGGTCGCCGGGCAGGCGTGCGCACCTTTTGCACGGCCGCCGCGGTCGTGGTGTGCTCCAGCACGATGCGGAGCTTGGGGAAGCGCCGGTGGATCTTTTCCAGGTGCGGGAGGAACCGCTCCTCGGCGTTCAAGACGCACGTGTTCTGACCACGCACGCGGCCACCGAGGCGCGCGGCGTGCTCAAGTGGTCAGCCACCGGATCTGAGCTGAACCAATGCCATGCCGCGCGCGCGCGCCGTACGTTGCGGTGGTCGCTGGGCAGCTCGCCGTGCAGGTTGAGAACGAGGCCGTGCTCTTCCATGGCCGCAAAGACCGGGTCGTAAATGTCGTAGTTCTCAATGCCGCCCTCCGAGTTGGTGGTGACGCCCTTGGGGTACGACTTGACGCCGACAATGCCGGCCGCCTTGGCGTCCCGGATGTCCTGCGGGGTCAGGGCACTGTTCAGGTAGAGCGTCATGAGGAACTCGACGTCCGGCGCCAGCGCCTGCAGCTCGGCCTTGTACGCCAGCGCCTGCGCCACCGTCGTAATCGGCGGCGACAGGTTGGGCTGCACCGGGAGGGGACGAGGCGCCTGGAGCGGGCGGGCGTTCGTGAGCACGGATGCCCACACGGATCCGCCGCGCCTGCCTGCCCAGCAGCCGCACCATGACGTAGACACGGCGGCAGCCGCCGGCGACGGTCTGGGGCACGACCATGCGCATCATGCTGCCCGTGCGCAGGTGGACGTGGAGGTCGTCGGCGGCCGGCAGGCAGAGCGTCGGCGCCGCCATGGTGGCCAGTCGCTTGTGGAGCCGCAGGGGGGCAAGCGGCCGTGTCGGTAGCAGGCGTGAGAGCAGCAGCGGCGGCGTGGGCGGCGGCAGGCGGCCGGGGCGGCAGCGACGGACGGCGGCGGCGGCAGCGGCGGCGGCGGCGGCGGCGGCGGCGGCCGGTCGAAATTTTGGCGCCAACATGGCCACGTGGGAGAAGCAGATTCGAACTGCGCGCCGCCGCCGCCGCCGCCGCCGCCAAGGAGGCCGCCGCCGTGGCCGCCGGCCACCAACAGGGAGGCCGCGGAGCCTGTCGTGCAGCCTGCAGGCAAGGCAGGACGTCACGCGTGAGTGGGCTGGGCGGCCCTGGAGGACACGGTGTCCGCTTCGCGCGGGCAGGCCCCCGCGAGCTCGCCATGGACATTGTGCGCGCCGTCGTGATCAGGGCGGACAAGACGCTGGCCGCCGTCGGCCTGAACGCATACCAGCTCTTCTTCTACCTGGGCCTGCTCGCCCTGTACCCGGCCGTGGTACGGAATCGACGGCGCTCGCGGACGACGCGAAGCATTCGTCCTACCCTGACGCGGTCGTGCGGCGCCCGCGTCCGCTCGGCTCCCACTCAGGTCGGCTTCATCGCGACCCGCGGCACCAACAACAACTTTCGCAAGATCTACAGCAACATCAAGCGCTACCCGTTCGGCCACTGGCTGTTCTGCCGCATGTTTGCGGCGGTCAACCCGTTCCCTTACACGCTCGGTGCGTGAGGCGGCGCCCGCGCTGCGGCAGCGGCAAGCGTCGTTCTGACAAGGCCATTTACCGCCGCCGTCGTCTCGGTTAGTTGGCGCTGGCCGCAGGCTTTTCGATCGAAGAGTACACGCTGACGCGAACGGTGCTCTCATTGCCGGTGCGGGCCCGTCGAGCCTGCGCGAAGGCTGCCCCGGCCCCTGCTTTGACCGGCGCCGCCATCCACCTATGCCCGTTGGTCGCCGGCCGTTCAACAGGATCGGCAGAGCGTGCGGAACCCGGTCCGCGCCATCCATGTGGGCGCCCTGGCCACCCTCGCCGAGACCGCCGCCGGCCTGATGGTGCTGGGCCAGCTGGAGCGCTCCGACCGCTTCCTCCCGACGCAGCTGACGTGCAGCTACAGCAAGCAGGCGCGCGGTAGGCCCGATGCTGCGGCCTCTTCGACGCCTTGCATGGCCGCCTCACTCACCCCTCCCCCCGGCTCCCGTGCACGCGGCGACTTCAAACGGCGGCCAGGCACCGTGTACGCCGTGTGCGAGTTCCTCGTTCCGGCCGAGCCCGGCAAGTACGACCTGCAGGTGCCCGTCGTCGTGCGCAACGAGGCCGGCGAGGACGTGTGCCACGTGCACGTCAAGTGCCGCCTGGAGATCGGCGACCGCACCGGCGGCGTCGTGCGGGAGGCCGGCCCCGCGGCGGCGGCGGCCTCGGCTGCGAAGAAGCGCGCCTAGACGCCTGTACAGACGCCTCGCATGTATAGTCCTTGAGGCGAACAGTCTATTGCAGCGCTGCTATTCCGTCACAATGGGGTGGTGGTACAAGGGCAAAGTTTGGCCACACGACGAGCAGGTCTACAATGTCCTAGGGCAGCCAAAGGCGCTGGCGTCCAATACACGGGATGGCACGTCTACTCGTCGTCCTCGTCGTCCTCGTCGTCCTCGTCGCCCTGCTCCTCCGTGTAGTTCACGCGGGACCGCTGGCGCTTGGTGGTGATGATGTTGCTCGGGTCGATCTCTGCCGACGGACACAGGCGCGATACCAAGCAGCTGGCATTAGCTGGGCCTTGGCCGGCTGCGGTCAGCGCGGGACGCCGGCGCACCTTCATCGCCCTCCTCCTCCTCCTCCTCCTCCTCTTCCTCCTCCTCGTCCTCGTCCGCCTGGGACCGCAGGATGGCGCGGCGGCGGTGCGGCGCAAGTTAACAGCTGGAACTGCACTGTCCACCGAGCACACCCGGCACCGGTGCGCACCTTTGCCTTGCCCTTGGCGGTGCGCTTGCGGGCGGGCGAGGGCTGGCCCTCCTCGCCCTCCTCTCCCTCCTCCTCGTCGCCCTCCTCGTCGTCCTCCTCGTCCTCCTCCTCGTCCTCCTCGTCGTCGTCCTCGTCGTCGTCCTCCTCGTCGTCCTCCCCCTCCTCGTCCTCAATGTCCTCTGCATCCGCGGCAGCACCACGTCGCATGTCCAGCAATGCAATGAGCGAGCAGCGACCGGCAGCCGCACGGCGAACGCAACGGGCTGCGCACCCTCGTCGTTCTCGTCGCTCTCCTCCCTGCAGCGTCGTGAAGCACCGCCCGGTTGCAATGCGCTGCCCCGTCAGCCTCTGCGACCGCGGTGTGGCCAAAGAGTGGCCGGCGCGGCGCCCTACTCCTCGTCCTCGACGTCCTCGGCAGGGACCTCCTCCACCGGCTTGTCCTTGTCCGACGCCATGGTTCCTTGGAATGCGCGCGTGGCGGGTACGCCGCTGCCGTGCAACAACGAGAGACGGTGCAGCCAGTCGGTTAGCGTCGGTTGGCGCCGGTCGGCCGGGCCCTGCATGGCCACGCCGCAGATCCGTCAGAGGGCAGCGACCACTGAAGCGCCGAAATCCACGCCACCTTCCACGACCGGCTCACGCAGCCGCGCGCCGCACGGCTTGCACGGCTCGCCCGCGGTGCTACATGGCGGCCGCGGGCCGGCCCGAGGCGCTACCGCACCGCCAGCGGCCGCGCCCGCGGGCGGGGTCCATGCTGCCTGTCCTATCCGTTGCCTGCCTTCGACCCCCCATCCAGCGTCAAATCGCCACTGCCAGCGCGCGCTCCAAGTTGTCCATCGCCTTCTGCGGCCTCTCCACACGGTGTCAGGGGCCCTCTCCGGTCGCACGGGCCGCGGCGACGGGCGCAGCGGCGTCGGGCGCGTACGCGACGTTTTTCTCGTGTGCGCAGACGAAAAAGCGAGTGGCGCCATCGCAAAAGCATCGTTCGCCAAATTTTGCCGCCAAAACCGGTTTCGTCCTTGATCCCGCAGTTTCACCGTTGCAGCGGGAGTCCAACCAAGTGCAAATTGACGTTCAAACCCACGATTGCTGCAACGGATCAACGACGACGATGCAAAACAAACGGAAAACCCGGCGCAACTGTCCAAGTGGGGTCGTGACGTCATCGGGCGCAGCGGCGGACGACGACGACGGCGGCGACGCCGACCCGGGTGGCACCCAGGCTGGACGGCGTCCGGACGGGGGGAGGCGGGCAGCCGGCTGGCACCCAGGCTGGACGGCGGCCGAGGGCAGAGGGCGGCACGGTGTGGACTGGGAAACGGGTCCCGCAGCAGGCGGCCAAAGAGGCCGAGGACCGCCACACAGTCTGCCCCGGCAGCTCGGGCGGGCCGTGGGGGGCGCTGGGTCCGTAACGCTGCGGACGTTCGTGGACGTTCAGGAGCGAGGCAACTAGGGGCACCAGCACCGACGGCGAAGGATGGCGGCGGCAGCCGTTGTCGACGGCGCGTCGGCGCCGGCGCTGCAGGTGCTCGTCACGGTCCTGGTCGTCGAGCTGCTGCAGGTGCTCCTGCGGCGCTTCGCGGTCGCCCGCGCCGCCACCCCGCCGCCCCGCATCGCCGAGCTGCGCAGCGAGATCCCCAAGCTGCGCCGCACCGTGCAGACCATCAGCCCGCAGGTAGGCCGCCGCGCCGCGGTGCTGCGGCCCGCCCACCGGGTCCTGGCCAGCCTGACATGGCGCATGTGGCCGCCTTGGGCGCTCGCGCCCTGCCCAGGACGAGTTCACCCGCTGGGCTCGCACGCAGCGCGAGCTGGACCGCAAGACGCTCGAGCTGGAGAAGCTTGGTACGGCGTCGCCGCGCACGGCGCGGCACGCCATGCAATTGGCTGACCCACCCGGTTTCACCTTCCTGCTGCCCGCCTCACCGCAGCGAACGAACTGCATGCGACGGTGCAGAGCCGGACGGCGCGCGTGGAGCGCGCGCTGGCGTGGCTGGGCGGCGCGCTCCACCTGGGCCTGGTCGTGATGCTTCGCGGCCAGGCGGTCGTGTATGTGCCGCCGGCGTGGGTGACCCCGCTCGGGTGGCTGCTCGCCCTGCCGGGCGCGCCCGCCGGCTCGGTCAGCGCGGTGTGGTGGATCGCCATCTGCCGCAGCGTCGTGCGCCGGCTGCTGGCGCCGCTGCAAGCTCCCGTGACGCAGCTGGGGACCAGCAACCCGCTCGGCGCGATGCTCGCCATGTGATGCAGGGCACTTTGTTTGGCGGTAGTGTACAGGACCGACAACGACTGCGGGGGTGCGCTGTACAGCGGTGGAATACACGGTGGCCGCGCCGAGGCCCGGCAAAAAAAACATGGGAACTGAGAGCGGCCATCGAGTGACGACCGTGTGGGGGCCGAGAAGAGCTCACGCGTCGTCGTCCTCGTCGGAGCCGTCGCCGTCGTGGCTGCCGCCGCCGCCGACCGAGGTGCCCGGGAACGGGTTGGACGGGTTGCCCGGCAGCAGGAGCATAGAGCACGAGTCGCACACGCGCACGAGCGACTTGAAGTTGAGCTGCGGAATCGCGGCGCGCTCGCGGGTGCACGCCTTGCAAAAGACGCGGCCGCAGCAGCGGCAGTGGTGCTTGCGCACGCGCTGCTCAAACACCTGTCGGCGCCGCGCCGTCGTCGGCGGGCGGCAGCTGGCCGGGCCGTGTCAGCATCTGGCGCGGACCACTCGCGCACCAGATCCGCCGCGCGGCGCGGCGTACCCGGCCGCAGCCTTGGCCCTGGCACGCGGCCACGAGCTGGTCCGGCACCCACGTGAGCTTCTTCTTCTTGAGTTGGAAGAGCAGCAGGTCCTGCCGCGCACGGTCGGCCTCGTCCAGGTCGATGTGCACCTGGCGCAGGACGCCCTCCGTCTCCTGCATGACCTTGCTGACCTTGTTGCTGTACACCGTCTCGATCTGGCGCGTCAGCCCGCGCGCAATGAGCGAAAGGCGAGGCAGGCCTGATTCAGTCAGCACGCGCCGCGAAGCGAGCCGGCACCATCTGCCTCGCACGGACCCGCTGCACTTCCTTGATGCGCGCGTCGACCGCTTCGTCCCGCTCGCGCTCCGCCTGCGCGATGCGCTGCTCCAGCGAGGCCACCTTCGCCTCCACCTCCTGTTGGCGCGGTGTGCGCGGTGTGGTCTCGCGAGAGCGTGTAAGCGGGCGGGCACCCAACTTGCGGCGCTTCGGGGGGCGGGGGCAGCAGCCACGCACCACTGCGTTCTTGGCCATCGCCGTCGACAGCTTCTTGTTGGCCACGGCCAGCTTGTCACGCTCCCTACATAGCACCGCGCCCCGTCAGCACTGCGCGCGCGCGGCTGTGAGCACCGCCTCATTCGCCAGTGCCAGGCACATTGAGGCCGCTGTACTCTTTCAGCTGGGCGATCTCGCGGCGGTGCTGGATGCAGTCAAAGCACGTCGACAGCTTGGCCGGCGCCGTGCTTGCCACGATGCCCTTGGCTGTGCGATGAAACCACGCCGACGCGGGCTTGGCAGCCACCGCCGTCCTTCAGCACGATGGTTCAGCTCTCCAACCGCCGTCGGCGCGTCCGCGGTACCTTCTTCGACGAGGCGGTCGCCACGCGACGGCGGGGCCGCGGCGCTGGCTTGCGACCGCGTCGCGCTCGCGCTGAGCGGCGAGCCCGCGGCATCGTCGGCTGCGGACGGCCCGGCTGCTGCGTCGGCCGCCTGGCTGGCGGGGCTCTCCGCCTCGTTCGCCGCCTTCGCCGGCGCGCTCGCGGGGGCCGCCGGGACCCGCGCAACGGCCGCCTCCAGCCGCTCGATGACGCGGCGGCTCTTTTCCAGGTCGGCTGCGGAACGCCTCAAATACGTGGGAGCGAACAGCCCCAGCCGCACTGCTCAGACCTATCAGCAGCCGCGCCGCCGGCGCCGCCTCGCGGCCTGTACCTTGCATCTCGTCGTACTGGCGCAGGACCATGTGCAGCGCCGTCGCCTTGTCGGCATCGAGCGTGCTGCCCGGGTAGTCGGCCAGCTGGCGGAGCAGCTTGACGGAGGCGCTGAGCGTGGCGCGCTGCAGCAGCTGCAGGATGCCCGGCTGCGCGTTCCGGCGCTGCGCCAGCTGGAGCGGCGTCTCGCCGTTCTTGGTGGCGGCGCGCAGGTTCGCGCCCTCGTGCAGGAGCATGCCCAGGCACACCTCGTGGTCCGGCTGCGTCCCGCACACGACCGCGTGGAGCGGCGTCCAGCCGGCCTCGTTGGCCAGGTTGACGTCGGCGTGCCGCTCGATCAAGCGCGCCATCGCCTGCACGTTGCCCTGCTCGGCCGCGTAGTACATCACCGTGCAGCCGTCGCGGTCTGCGGTGCCCAACAAACACAGCAGTGGCGTGCGGGAGTCAGCCCTGCGTCGTCGACGCCCGTCGCGCTTGTGAATCCACGTACCGCGCGAATTGACGTCCTCGCCCGCCACCAGGCGGCGCTCGACCTCGTCATAGTCGCCGGCCTTGGCGGCCATCACCAGCGGCGACGGCCCCAGAATCACCGCGGACGATGCTTCACACACCCAGCGAGCAACGCGGATGTGCGCAGGGGGGCGGATGCACCGGTGAGCCGCGGCGTACGCGCGTGCAAGCTCTGCCAGCCGGCCGACGTGGGGCTACGTACACGACTTTTTGGCGATGGAGAAGAGCTTGTTGCGCGAGGAGGTCTTCTCCGGCGCGGCCGGGTGGGTGCGCGGGGGCGCGGGCGCCGGCTCGCCCTCGTTGCTCAGACTCGTCACCGAGCTGCGCTTTTCGTGCCGGCGGGCCCCCGCCGCGGCGTCCAGTGACCGCAGCGGCACCACCGCCGCGTCGGTGCCTGTGGAGAGGTGCCGGGCGTCGTTATTGGCAGCCGCCTATGGTGAGCTACCGCGAGCCTGCACCGGGTCGCTCACGCAGGGAGCAACGTACGCTCACTGCCCGAGTAGGCGGCCACGGGCGATGTGCTGGGAGGGGCGACCGACGGCGTCGCCGCGGCAAAAGGGGCGCGCAGTGCCGCGGGCGACGCGGGCGACGGCGGCGACGGCGGCGGCGACGCGCTCGGCGCCTGCGCCTCGTGCGCCGCCAACTTTATCGAGCCGGACGAGGCCAGCCGCAGCGGGCTCGGCGCCGCCGGCCGTTGCGGCGACGCGATGGGCGACGGCGTCTCCGTGGGCGCCGACGCTACCGCCGGCGTGGACTTCCCAGGCGCCTCGACAACGGCGTCGGCCTCCTTGGCAATCGGCGACGGCGGCGGCGCGGCGGAATCCTTGGCGGGCACTGCCGGCGGCGCGGCCGCCTTGGGCGGCGAGCTCGCCAGCGGCGCCTCAGCTGCTTTGGGTTCAGGCGGCTTGTCGGCCGTCGCCACGGCAGCAGGTGGCGTCGGCGCCGCTGCTGGCTCTGCGGCCGTGGGCGTCACGTCGGCCGGCGGCGGCGCCGTCGGGGCCGGCGCCGGCGCCGGCGCCGGCGATGGCGCGGCGGTGACGGGCGTGGAGGGCGACGGCGGCGTGTTCAGGGACGACCGCGACGCCGTGCGCACCGCTGTGGGCTTGCCGCCGCTGCGGAACCGCGCCAGCGGCAAGCGCGACGTCGGCGGCTTGGACCGCTTGGCCAGCATGCCCACGATGCCGTCGCGGCCGCCGGCCTTGGCGTAGTCCTGCGCCGTCTTGCCTGTGGGCGGATCGCAGCTGCGTTTAATGATGGGCTGAGGTCAGGGGCTAGGCCCGGCGCGCCCGCGGGCGTGGGCCGGTTCGCACGGACCGAGCTTGTCGGTGCGGTCGACGTCGATGGTGGGGCTGGCCAGCAGGGCCTCGACGGCCTTGGTGCTGCCCGCAATCGCCGCGCGGTGCAGCGGCGTGTACAGCTGCGCAGCGGGGATGGCCGACGGCGAGCCGGTCCACGCGTTAGGCAGGTGTCAAGGCATGCCTGGTCGCGGGAACCGCGTCGTACGTGTTCCAGCTCGGCCAGGTTGGGGTCGGCGTTGTGCTGGATCAGCACTCGAATGATCTCCACGTAGCCTGGTGTCGGCTATGCTGAAGGAGCCCCGGTGGCCGAGATTGCGTTAGGTGGACGAACAACGAGTGGGCCTTGCGTGCGCGGACGCACCTTTGTCGACGGCGTGGTGGAGCGCGGTGTTGCCCTTGGTGTCGCTCATGTTCGGGTCGGCGCGCCCGCTGCTCAGCAGGGCGATCACCTGGCCGACGTTGCCGCGCTTGGTCTCGTCGATGAGCGACATGGCGTCCGGCGCGTGCGCTCGTCGGCGCGGGCGGGCTGCCCGGCACCGTGCTCGGCGGCGGGTCTCGCGCTCCGTGTGGCCCTGGCGTCTCCTCGTCCGGCGCTCGGCAGGCTCCGATCGGCCTGTCGCCTTGTGGGTTGTGCGGGGCTGCGTCGTCCTCTTCTGTGTTCTCTTCTGCGTCGTCGTCCACTGCGTCCACTGCGTCCTCCTCTGCGTTGTCCTATGCGTCGTCCTCCACTGCGTCGTCCTCTTCTGCGTCCTCTGCGTCCTTCTCTGCGTCTGCAGCGTCGTCCTCCTCTGCGTCCTCTCCAAGTTCCTCCCCTGCGTCCTCCCCTGCGTCCCCCTCCACTGCGTCCTCCTCTGCCCCCGCCGCCCCCCTCTGTGTCCTCCTCTGCCCCCACTGCCCCCCACTGCGTCCTCTGCGTCGTCCTCTTCTGTGTCCTCTGGTCGTCCTCTGCGTCGTCCTCTTCTG
>Ga0180216_1002081_pt1 | contig 17057 bp, 16 predicted proteins | sample eDN3rd37CBELigMG_FD_128879 | JGI IMG/M metagenome (GOLD analysis project Ga0180216, IMG submission 128879) | Enriched Miracle-Growth compost microbial communities from Emeryville, California, USA - eDNA 3rd pass 37_C BE-Lig MG (version 2)... ... | reverse complement strand
GCGATCAACAACATGATGGGAGCCAGCCATTGCTCGCACGTGCTGCGCCAGGTCGCCCAGTGCTACCTTGAGCTGGCCCGTGCCAGCGAAAGCTCCGCCTTGAGCGAACTCGCCCATCTTGAGCGTCTCCATGCTGCCTCGATCACCACTGCCGAACGCGCCGGTGCGCAGATGCGCCAGATCGAGACCGAGCAGCGCCAGCTTGAGGAGATTGCCGAGATCATTGAGCGCTCGGGGCGTTCGATTGAAGACCAGATGACGGAAATCGTTGCTGAGGAAATCGGCGATCTGCGTGCGAAACTTTTTGCAGAAGTGGACCTGCACGCCGCTGAGGAGCGCGATGTTCTGGTCGATACGCTTCGTCGTGGCCGTGCCCCGCGCGAGTGGCAGTGTGAATCGATTGGCCTGCGGCGCGGTCTGGCCGAGATTTTCACAAGCGGATTCCAGAAGTCGGCTCGCCGGATTTCGGACCTGCAGGCGCGGGTCACTCCGGAGCTGCGGCAACTCATGTCCATGATCGCGCCCCGCGAACGCACTCCGCGCGAGCCAGATGGCGGACAGTTAACGGCGCCGACTCCGCCAATGGCATCGCTGTCAACGTTCATTGCCCTTGATCTCGGAGTGTCATGGTGGGCTGCGTGGTTTTCCAGGCGCCCCACCCCGGAAGAGCGCGGAGCCGAACTCGAAGCCCTCATACGTTCCGAGTTCGATCCCGTTGTCGAAGACCTCGTCAGAGTGGCTGAAGTCGAACTCCGCCAGTTCAGCAGCATGATGAGCCGCTGGTCTTTCGGAGTGTGCAACAGCATCATCGAAGCCCTTCATCGCCAGCGCAAGGAACTGGTCAGAACCTACGAGGGGCTCGCAAACACGGTTGACGGCAGCGCCGATCCCGCAACCGTTGAACGTCAGAAGTCGGAAATTGCCCGTCAGCGCAGCCGTCTGGCCCAATGTGAAATCGTCAGCCGTGAGCTGGAGCAGATCGTGGCATCGATGTCTCCTTCAGAGTTGGCGAAGAGGCCGGAAAGGGCGGCGGAAGCACCATGACCCTGAGCCTGGAACTCACCGTTGAAACGATCGAGGCCGCGCGTCGCAAGCTGTCACTTCCGGCCTGTGATCTTGCTGAACTCAGTTTCACCCGGCTGGCTCTGGAGCGTCTGGCAGGCGCATTGCGGCGGGTGCCGTGCGTCGTTGTCATGGGCGAGGTGAACGCCGGAAAGACATCCGTGGCAAACCGGCTGATTTCAGCATCGGTCCTGCCGTCGGCAGTGGTCGCCAACACGGCTGTCCCTGTCCGGGTCCGCTATGCCGCGACGGCAAACGTTTCCGTTCTGGGCTCCGACAAGCGCTACCCGTTGAACTCGGTGTCGCTCGATGAAGTCAGCGACGTTGACGTACAGGCTGTCGAGGTCGGTCTTCCCGAACCGCGTCTCAAGTCATTCGAACTGATTGATACGCCAGCAGAGGGCGATCTCACTGCCTTGGCCGATGAGGCTGATATTCTTGTCTGGTGCACCACCGCGACGCGGGCATGGACAGAGAGCGAGCGGCGGAAAGTCATGGATCTTCCCGCCAGATTCCGCCGGTCCAGTATACTGGTGGCCACCCATGCTGATGCCTTGTCGGAGGCTGACGGTGAACGCGTTCTGGAGCGTCTGCAGGACATGGCCGGGGATCTGTTCTCATCCATCGTTCTGGTGAACGCTGCCGAGGAACGGGCCCCGGCGCTTCAGGTTGCTGGCCGTGCCGTGCCGCAGGTCGCAGCCCTGCAGGCGAAGCTCGATTTCCTGGTTGCGAAATTTTCCGATCACCGGGCCACGGTTGGTCGTAAACTGCTCCGTCGTCTGGCCAGGATGTCGCTTCAGGCGCTTCCTGAAACCCCGGATCAGTCGGAGCCGCGCCGGGATTGCGAGCAGGCGTTTGCTGTCCTCAGCCGGTTGGCGGATTACCCGGACGGGAGCCGACGTGTCGCCTGAAGGCGGTCACGCCGGACCTTGCATGGGTTATCCAGCCCGATTTTGCCCGCTCCGGGCCGTATCTCTCCTCAATTCCCAGCGAATCTGCTCGAAGGTATGAGCCATAAGGACCTCTGCCGTGCGCGCACGGCAAAAGGCCTGAGGGCATGCTAGGCGCGAGCCGTCGTTCCATCACAAGCCTGGTTATCGCGAGGGGAGTCATGGCGAATTATGCCACTCATATTGCCGTCGGCACCGTGGCCTCGGGTGCGCTTGCGACGCTGACCCTCGCTGCCAACGTCATAGATGCATCGAGCCTGATTGCGGTCACTCTGGCCGGTGTCGCAGGGTCTGTACTGCCGGACATCGATCTGCGTGACTCGCGGGCAAGCCGGATCCTGTTTTCCGGCATAGCCGTTTTCACTTCCTTTTGCGTGCTGTTCATCGGCGCCTCCCGCTATTCCATCGCCGAGCTGTGGATTCTCTGGATCGGCGCGCTGCTGTTCGTGCGCTACGGCGTACATGCCATGTTCCACAGGTTCGCCGTCCACCGGGGCATCTGGCACACGGTCCTTGCAGGCGTGTTCTGGAGCTTCGTCACAGCCATCATCTATCGCTACATGCTCGGCATGCACGAGGGCGTTGCCTGGCTCGGCGCGGGCTTCATGATGACCGGATACCTCGTCCATCTCATTCTGGATGAAATGTACTCGGTTGATTTCATGGGCAACCGCCTGAAGAACTCTTTCGGGACGGCCCTCAAGGTGATTGACAGGCGTTACCCGGCGCAGTCCGCCATGCTCGCCGTCGCCACCATTCTGATCGCCCTGATAACACCCTCGACCACCGCGTTCGTTGACCACATCACGTCGCGAGACTTGTGGTCCGGGCTCCATCAGAGGCTGCTGCCGCGGGATAAATGGTTCGGCCTCATCGAGGGGCCGCCCCTGCTGACCAGCGCCGGATATGAGGGTTGGAGAAAGGAGGCTGATCCAACCGAACGGATCAGCACCGGCTCCCTTCCTGGGCCGAAACCCTCCGCAACGCCGCCGCAGGAATGATTGTCATGAGGCTGCCTGCATAAACGCAGTGCCGGTTCAGACTATTTGCAACTGACCGCGCAATTGTTCCCTTCGAAGTCCACGCACCCGTGCCGCGGGCTATGGGTGGTTTTCTCGTTCCAGGTCATAACCGGCAGCAGGGATTTTGCGAAGGGCACCGGCACATAATCGTAGTTCGCACTTACAACAATGGCGCTGCCACCCAGCCCCAATATGCCGGGCGGAAGCTGATAGGACGTGCACCGGGGTTTGCTTACCCGAATGACCCCGTCCTTGCCGCGTTTGTAGGAGGGCGCATAGGTGCGCGTATCCTCGCCATTGCGTCCGAAGGCCATGACCGGGATGATTTCGATCTCCAGCGCGCCGCCATGATCGTCGCCCATGACGTGATCGATAATCTTCAAGATCCCGGCGACGGTCGTGGCGGGGTTGGCGCCCATGTCCTGTTCCCGCGAGACGAGATCTCCCGTCATCGTTGTAATCAGATGGAAGCGCCTGTCGAGACTGATGGCACGGCTGACCTCATAAGCCGCGATCAGCAGCAGGAACAGCACAGGCGCAATCACGGCAAATTCGACTGCAGCTACACCTCTCGAATCTCTTACGGCGGCCCGCACACGGCTAACGGTGGCAGCCAGCGCCGCCTCGTACAGCTTTGATGTGTACGCGTTGAGAACGTGGGGGATATCCTGCAGAACGCGCATCACTGATATGGCTCTGTCTTGAATGTCGCTGCGGCGCGGATAAGAGACGATCCGTTGGCCATATTGCCGAGGCCCAGCGAGCGGGCGAGATCCCATTCGTAACAGGCCGTTACCAGAACGACTTCGCCGGCTCCTCCTGCAAATTTATCCACCCGCTCGCTGGCGTTTCCCGCCGGAGGGGTCAACGCGCCGTCCTTCAGGCACTGGACCGGCGTGAGTGCTGCCCAGCTCGAAGCCTTTTGAATGTGCAGGTTGAGCTTGCCGGGCTTGAGGAGTCCGGGACCCTGATCGACGACCAGTTGTTTGAACTCGCCAAGGGTCAGGCCACCCGACTGCGCCTGTCCGGTCAGGATCTTGCGCGAAGCGGTCTCGACTGCAGATTCCAGCGTACTGGTCGTGAAAAAGTGCAGGCCAATGCCGATAATCCCGATAATGAATAAGAGGAACGGCACCGAAACGATGGCAAATTCCACGGCGGTCGCGCCGCTCACATCACGGCGCAACCGGAAGAGCAGTCCTCTGACGCAAGGCTTCTGATCAGCCTCGTGCAGAAGGCTGGCTTCAGGCATGACACACACACTTTCTCGTATAACTGTTACGTGAAGCGCAAGTTAGGTCATGAAGAATGAAATAAAGATTGAGATGATCTCCGGTCATATGCCGCCGATTGCCGAAAGCTTCAGGTCTCACGCTGGCTGACCGTAGGCAGGCAAGACTGGCGCGCGGCCTTCGATCCTACTGAACGTTGATACCGGCCTGGCCCTGTTCGGAGAAACCGGTTTTCTCCTTGGCATGCTTCGCGATCATCTCGAAGTAGGCAGTATCATCACCAATGGTGATCGTTGGCGTGCAGTTGGGTGAGCAGGTGAAGGACTGCCGCTGGCTACCCTTATGCAGATTGATGACCCGTGCCTCGTCGCGCTGAACGATCACCCGCTGGTCCTGGATGACGTTGCGCTCTCGATCGAGCGCAATGATGTTGGTCACACCAAAGGTCTTCCCCGTGACAACGAGGAGATTGGGGCCCTGCACCGCGACGTCTGCGATCGACGGGTTGCCGATGATGACCTCACTGACGGGCCGTGGAAGTCGCAACAGCTGCGACTGATCATAACGCACGATCAGATCGCTGTTTGCCCCGGCCGGAGATGTTGCCATGAGCATCGTTGACGTCAGGATCATTGCAACAACCGCTCGCGCCCCGCGGGCAGACGTATCGGACATCAGTGCTTGCAGCCACATGATCAGTGAACCTCCCCGGCGTTTGGGAGAGTTTAGGCCAGCAAATGATGAAGGATTGGCAAACAACCGTCTCTTGGCGAGGCAGCTTCATCATCGGCTGAAGTAGTGTTCGGCCCCCTGGCATGCCAGTCTCCGTTACCGGTCTGCAGGTATCCTCCTGAAAGGAGCGCTCTCTGAGTGCATGCCGATTGTATTCATTCCAGGATACGGGGCAGTACTGATCTCTGGATTGTGGATGTTAAAGGCGCTTAATACAAAATTAGCATTGAAAATAAGGAAATTTTGCGCGGACACATGGTATGATCAAGTAAGTTCTTGAGAAGTGTATGGCGATGCCGAAGATGAAGTTGTTACGATTAATACTAATACTTGAATCGTTATTGATTAACGGGTGTTTATGTATTTGAAATTGGTGCAATTTAACTTGAGATTAAGTGGGGTGCCGCTAGGGTCCGCTCAGGCTTGAATGAGAACGGCATCGCCGTATTCGAGCCCTGAGCAAACAGTCGAAAGTTCGGAGAGAGTTGTCATGAAGAATTTCGTTTCGCGTTTCGCAAAGGACGAGTCGGGCGCGACGGCCATCGAGTATGGTCTGATTGCTGCCATCGTCAGCGTCGGCATCATCACCGCACTTACTACTTTGCAGGAAGAGCTGAAGAGCATTTTTGGTACGATTTCGGGTGAGTTGAAGTCCGCGAGCGGCGGCTCCAACTAATTGGATCCCTGTCTGCAAGTAAGTCCGATCACGATTACGGTCGAGCCCCCCGAACCGGGTGGCTCGGCTAGATCGTTCCAGGGGCGATCCGGTTCCCCGCGACCTGCGGAGTGGCGATGATGCAAATTCTCCGACGTTTTTTCGTGTCGACGGATGGAGTAACCGCCATTGAGTATGGCCTGATCGTTGCCATCATTGCGCTGGGCATCACAGCGGCCATGTCCCCGCTGCGTGATCTTGTCGAGAACATGTTCCTGGCGGTTCTGGCCGCATTTCCGGATTGATATTTGCTTATTCTGCTTCCTGAGAAACTGGTATTCTTCTGAGTGTTGGGAGTTGTCGGGTGTTCTTCGAGTATCTGCTGTTGCTCGCCTTTCCTGCCGCCATGATCCTGGCCGCAATGAGCGACCTGTTCACGATGACCATCCCGAACCGCATCTCGATTGCGCTTTTGGCGCTTTTTCTCGTTCTGGCACCCATAGCCGGGCTGACGATTGAAGAAATTTTGATGCACCTGGCGGCCGGATTTGCCGTGCTGGCCATTGGCATTGTGCTCTTTGCCACCGGAACCTTCGGCGGCGGCGATGCCAAGCTGATGGCAGCCGGTGCGCTATGGATGGGCTTCGGTCAGGTCGTGCCCTTCTTTGCATACATGACGCTGCTTGGCGGCGCCCTGGCCCTTGCTGTTCTGGCCTACCGCCGCGTCCCCGATATGTTCATCCCGTCGAAGGCATGGGCAACACGGCTACATCAGAAGGATTGCGGCATCCCCTATGGCATTGCGATCTCGACCGCTGCTCTCATCGCGTTCCCGGCGACGAAACTTTACGCGTTGATCCTTGCCTGAGTTTCTGCAGAGACGACGGCAGAATGGCAGCTCTCCGCTCCAGGCCAGAACGAAGTTTAATTCTCCGTTGACGTTTGTGACGCAATGTCGGTCCGGAATCGAGTTCTGGCTCGTTGGCGGAAGGGACCACCTGCGCAATGAAGAAGGCACAGATACTGGGGATTGTGATTGCGGGCGTTGCCGGCATTGCAGCCTTCGCGATGATGCGTGGTCTCGTCAATCGCGCCCCGGAGACGCTGACCCGGGAAGTCACCGTCAACGCGACCAAGGTCCTGGTGGCACGCAACAATATAAAACTCGGCGACATTGTTACCGCTGACAGCTTTGACTGGCAGACCTGGCCGTCAGACGCCGTAGGCAGCGCCTACATCACCTCGGACCGAACAGGAGCCATAGAGGAGCTGGCGGGCTCGGTCGCCCGTATGCCCTTGCTTGCCGGTGAGCCGGTTACGGAACAGAAGCTGATCAAGGCGGGCGATGGCGGCGTGCTCGCCGCAATCCTGCCGCCCGGCATGCGCGCAGTATCGACACGCATTGAACAGAGGACCGCTGTCGCCGGTCTGATCCTTCCCAACGATCACGTGGACGTCATTCTGATCCGGCGCGTGCGCGGCCGTTCGGGAGCAGACGAATATGCCAGCGATACCCTGTTCCGCAATGTTCGCGTGCTGGCGATGGGCCAGCAGCTTGAACCGGAGCCCGGCCAGAAGGCCGCCGAGGCCAGCAGCATTACGACCGCAACGCTGGAACTCACTCCGAGACAGGCGGAACTCCTCGCGCTGGCGGGCGAGATGGGCGAGATCACGCTCGCTCTGCGTTCCATCGCCGACATCAACTCGGAAGGTCAGAATCTGACGGGCGAGGCCCTGGATCGCGACCAGTCAAACTCCGTTCAAGTGCTGCGTTATGGAATGAAGTCACGTGCGTACGGCGTCAATTAGGGCCCGGCAGGGAGCTCGTGAAAGGCCTTGAAGAACAATGCAGGTAATGCAGAAGAAAGTTTGGGGATCTGTTCTATTGGCAGTGACCGTGTTGGTTGCCGGTCTGGGCCTTGCCGGCGTCAGGGATGAAGCACATGCAAATGGCGGCTATCTCCACTCGGAAGCTGCTCAGGGGCTCAATCATCATTCCATAATTCACATTCCCGACACGGATCATGTCGTGAGGCGCAATGTCCGCATTGGCCTCGGCAAGTCAGTTCTTATCGAATTCCCCAGAGACGTTCGCGACGTCCTGGTCTCGAACCCGCAGGCCGTCGATGCCGTCGTTCTGTCCAGCAACCGGGTGTTTCTACTGGCTCGCCGTATCGGCGAATCAAACGCGTTCTTCTTCGATGCCAACGGCGAACAGTTCGCGACGCTCGAGTTGTTCGTTGAGCGCGAGACCGCCGGGCTTGAACTCATGCTGAACCGGTTGGTGCCCGGAGGATCAATCAAGGTCGAGATGATCAATCAGACGGTCGTCCTGACAGGTCATGTTCGCTCCCCCGTCGATGCCTCTCGCGCCGCTGAGATCGCCAAGCAGTTCATGGCTGCTGAATTCGAGACGACCACCACGGCTGTGACCGAAGGCACGGCAATCAAGTCCTTCAAGAGAAGCGACACGGATGGCGGTGTTATTAACCTCCTGCAGGTCGAAGGCGAAGAGCAGGTCATGCTCCGCGTCGTCGTCGCCGAGGTCCAGCGCTCGATGCTCAAGCAGTTCGGCATCAATCTTGGTGCCGCAATAAACTCGGGCAACTTCTCGACGGCCATCCTGACGGAGAATGCGCTGCCGCTAACCGCCGCTGCTGGCCTTGGTACGATGCCGATCCCCGGAATTGCTGACGGCGCACTCAAGTTATTCAATGGCATCCAAGCGCCCGGAGCTGAAGCGTTCGGTAACAGCGGCGTCGCCGGTGCATGGACAAGCGGCAGCAATCGCATCGCGTATACTCTGCGCGCACTGGAACGTAATGGCCTGATGCGCACCCTGGCGGAGCCAAACCTCACCGCCATCTCCGGCGAGCCTGCCAAGTTTCTGGCCGGGGGCGAGTTTCCGATCCCCGTCATGGATGACAAGGGCCGTACCAACGTCATCTTCAAGGAGTTCGGCGTCGGCGTGTCCTTTACCCCAACGGTCATGTCGGAGGGCCGCATCAGCCTGAAGATTGAAACCGAGGTGTCCGAGTTGAGCGATCAGGGCGCGGTGACGATCCAGGGCCTCCGCATCCCCGCGCTGCAGAAGCGTCAGGCCAATTCCACGGTCGAGTTGCCGTCGGGCGGCTCGCTGGCCCTCGCCGGATTGCTGTCCGAGAACACCCGCCAGAACATCGATGGTTTCCCGGGACTCAAGGATGTGCCGGTCCTCGGCACCCTGTTCCGCAGCCGTGACTTCATCAAGGAAGAAACCGAACTGGTGGTCATCGTCACGCCCTACATGGTGCGTCCGACCGCGCGCAAGGAGCTGGCCCGCCCCCTCGATGGGCTTGGTGCCGCGACCGATCGCAAGGCCAATTTCCTGGGCCACATCAATCACATCTACGGCCGTGGCACGGCTATCCCGGATGGCGGCTTGAAGGGTGACTACGGGTTCATCGTCGAATGAGCGGCGCGTCGGGGGAATTGCTATGATGTCTTTCAGGCCTACAACGATCCGCAGCACTGCGGTGTTGCTCGTGGCTGCGGTTTCGACACTGGCGCTCGCAGGTTGTCGGCATACCGAAAGGGGGCCCCGTGTCGCGGGCTGGGCGCTGGTGGATCCCGCCGAGCGTCACCCGATCACGGTTTCGCAGGAGCCGACGACTTTGACGATCAGCGTGCCCCGCGGCTCGTCTGGTCTGACGCCTGCGCAGCGTTCTCGCATCATTTCCTTCTACGCACATTTCCGCGCGACCGACACCGGCAACAGCCGCCTGATCATTGATGCGCCAAGCGGCGGCTCCAACGAGATCGCCGTGATGCGGGCGGTGCAGGAGATCCGTTACATCCTGACAAGAGAGGGCATCCCTGACAGCGATATCATCATCGAGGCAAGTCACGTGGATGGCGGCTCTCCACCCGTCCGCCTGTCCTACCTTCAGCACGTCGCCATACCGCCAAAGTGCGGCGACTGGCCGACAAATCTCGCGCGTGATCCGGACAACCTGCCCTATCCCAACTTTGGCTGCGCAACGCAGCGAAACTTCGCCGTGCAGGTTGCCAATCCTGCGGATCTGCTCGGTCCACGCAACGTGACCGCTCGCTCGTCGGAACGCCGCGATACGACCTGGGGCAAGTACGTCAAGGGCGAAACCACGGCTGCAACGAAGACGGCAGACGAGAGAATCTCCACCACCGGTGATAATTGAGGTTGCCAAGCGTAATGACGAACCAAGCTCAATCCCTGCCGCAATCACCGGTTCTGGAGAATCTGGACGCGCTGCTCGATGCGGCGGATCAGTCGCGCGCCCACATATCGGTGCGTGCCCGCCCGGTTCCGCGGATATCGATCCACGCGTTCTGCGAAACCGAGGGAGTGGCCGGCGCCCTGAAGAGCGCCAGTGAAGATCGCCGTCTTGCCAGAACACATGTGTCGATCAGCATGGGCGGTATCCCGTCGGCGATCTCCTGCTTTGAGGAAAACCCAACGCCGAACCTGATCATCGTCGAAACGCGGGCGCCCACCGGTCAGATGCTTGCCGAACTCGACCGGCTTGCCGAGTGCTGCGACGCGGGCACAAAGGTGATCATCATTGGCGCCGTGAACGATGTGATCCTGTATCGCGAACTCCTCAAACGCGGCGTCAGCGAATATCTGGTTGCTCCTGTGGGCGCGAGAGAGGTCCTGGAGAGCATCTCAAATCTCTATAACGATCCCGAAGCCGGCCCGGTCGGTCAGGTCTATGCCTTCATCGGAGCCAAGGGCGGCGTCGGCTCCTCGACGGTCTGCCACAACACGGCCTGGGCGCTGTCGGAAACGCTGAAAACCAGCGTGACAATCGCCGATCTGGACCTGCCGTTTGGCACCGCTGGCCTGGACTTCAATCAGGACCCGGTCCAGGGCATTGCCGATGCGCTGGACAATCCTGAACGGCTCGATGAAGTGCTGCTCGATCGCCTGCTGACCAAGTGCACCGAGCGGCTTTCGATCTTCACAGCCCCTGCGGTTCTCGACCGCCACCATGACATCTCCGTCGAGGCCTGCGATACGGTCATCGATGTCGTCCGCCAGAACGTGCCCTACGTCTTCCTCGATATCCCTCATATCTGGAGCGACTGGACCAGAAGCGTGGTGATGCAGGCCGACGAGGTCGTCGTCACGGCATGCCCCGACCTCGCAAACCTTCGCAATGCCAAGAACATCATTGAGCTGCTGCGCACCGAACGAAGGAACGACAGCCCTCCGCAACTCGTCCTCAACATGACGAAAGTGCCGAAGCGGCCGGAAATCTCGACCAAGGATTTCGAGCAGGCTCTGGATCTCTCGCTTGCCGCCGAGATCGAGTTCGATAGCGAGACTTTCGGTCAGGCCGCCAACAACGGCCAGATGATTGAAGAGCTGAATGCGCGGGCGAAAGCAACGCAGCACTTCCGCGATCTCGCCCTGCGGCTCGCCCATCGCCAGGAAATCCGCCCGGAGCGCAGATCTCCGTTCGCCCCTTTGCTCGAAAAGCTGAGGCTCGGCAGATGACCAGCCGTGCCTACGTTCGCTAATTCGCCAAGGAGTCCGGTGTCCCCATGTTTGGCAAGCGGAAGCAGGATGCACCCCCACAGCGCACAGCGCCTGCGGCACCACCTCAGCAATCGCATGCCCGTCCGGCGGCAGCTGCACCCAATCCTGCCCCGGCCAGGCCGGAACCCGTCGAAATCGAGATCAAGCCGAACCGGCACTCCGCCGAATACTATGACGTCAAGACGACCGTCTTCAACGCATTGATCGATACCATCGATCTGACGCAGCTCGCCAAGCTCAACAGCGCCGCCGCACGCGAAGAAATCCGCGACATCGTCACAGAAATCATTCAGATCAAGAACGTCGTGATGTCGATTGCGGAGCAGGCAGAGCTGCTCGAGGACATCTGCAACGACGTGCTCGGCTACGGCCCGTTGGAGCCACTGCTCGCGCGTGACGACATCGCCGACATCATGGTCAATGGCGCATCCACGACCTACATCGAGGTCGGCGGCAAAGTGCAGAAGACGAATGTGCGCTTCGCGGACAATCTGCAGCTGATGAACATCTGTCAGCGCATTGTCAGTCAGGTCGGGCGGCGTGTCGATGAAGCAAGCCCTATCTGCGATGCGCGGCTACCCGATGGCTCGCGCGTCAACGTCATCGTGCCGCCTTTGGCGATCGATGGCCCCGTGCTGACGATCCGGAAATTCAAGAAGGACCGGCTTCGGCTGGAACAACTGGTTGAATATGGCTCGATCTCGCCAGAGGCCAAAACCATCCTGGAAATCATCGGACGGGTCCGGTGCAACGTCCTGATCTCCGGCGGCACCGGCTCGGGCAAGACCACGCTTTTGAACTGCCTTACCGGCTCCATCGACGACGACGAACGCATCATCACGTGCGAGGACTCGGCCGAACTTCAGCTGCAGCAACCCCATACCGTGCGGCTTGAAACACGCCCGCCCAACCTGGAAGGCGAAGGCGAGATCACCATGCGTGATCTCGTCCGCAACTGCCTGCGCATGCGTCCCGAGCGCATCATTGTCGGCGAGGTCCGGGGACCGGAGGCCTTCGATCTGTTGCAGGCGATGAATACGGGCCACGACGGATCGATGGGTACGCTGCACGCAAACTCCCCGCGCGAGGCCATCAGCCGTCTGGAATCCATGATCATGATGGGCGGCTTTTCTCTGCCGGTCCGCACCATTCGCGAAATGATCACGGGCTCGATCGACATCATCATTCAGGCGTCGCGCCTGCGCGATGGTTCACGCAAGGTGACACACATCACCGAGGTTCTGGGCATGGAGGGTGATGTCGTCACCCTGCAGAACCTGGTGGTTTACGAGGTCACCGGCGAAGACTCCAACGGCAGGATAATCGGCCGTCATCGCTCAACGGGTATCACCCGCCCGCGCATGTGGGAACGCGCCGAGTACTACGGCGAGCATCACCGGCTTGCCGAGGCTCTCATGTCGTCGGAAGTCAAGGATGAGCATGGCAATCCGATGGGGGAAATCCATGCCTAGCCCGGACGTCATGGCCCTCGCGGTTCCAGTGCTCGGCGCGGTAGCGGTCGGGGCTCTGATCTTTGCGGTCTTCTATCCGGTTTTCTTCAGCGAACGGGAATCCGATAAGCGCCTTGCGTCCATTTCGGAAGGACGCAGCCGGACTGCGGGCGTTCGCAATGCCGCAGAACAGGCCGTCATGCGCCGTAAGCAGGTCGCCGAAACCTTGAAGGAACTTGAGGCGCGGCAGCGAGAAAAGGAAAAGGCTTCGTTACGGTTGCGCTTGCAGCGGGCGGGCCTCGACATGACCACCCGGACCTATTGGCTACTCAGCGCCGTTGCCGGGCTACTGGCCATGCTTGCGGTGCTGGTGTCCTTTGAACGCACTCTGCTCGTACAGATTACAGCAGCCATTGCCGGTTTTGCCGGCATGTTCGGCGTGCCTCGCTGGATCGTCGCCAGATTGACCAGGCGCCGTCAGCAGAAATTCCTCAACGAGCTTGCCAATTCAATGGACATCGTGGTGCGTGGCATGAAGTCCGGCCTGCCCCTAGGCGAGTGCCTGCAAATCATAGCGCGCGAAAGTCCCGAGCCGGTCGCCAGCGAATTCCGTGAAGTCGTCGAGCAACAGCGCGTTGGCGTCCCGCTGGTTGATGCACTCGAGCGATTGGCACAGCGCATGCCGCTGCCGGAGGTTCGTTTCCTGAGCATCGTGATCACCATTCAGCAGCAGGCCGGCGGCAATCTCTCTGAAGCGCTTGGCAATCTGTCGGGCGTTCTGCGCGACCGCGTCCGCATGAAGATGAAGGTCAAGGCTCTCTCGGCTGAAGCCACGACCTCGGCCGCGGTGCTGTCCAGCCTGCCCCCCGGCGTTATGGTCATGACGTATCTGGCGTCTCCCGACTACATCGCCCCGCTGTTCACGACGCCTATGGGCAACTTCTTCATCGTCATCGGACTCGTCTGGATGGCGTGCGGTGTGTTCGTGATGCGCAAGATGATCAACTTCAAGTACTGACGCCGCTGTGTCCGCTGCCTGCGGGTTCACACTCAATTCGAGGGACTTATTGAACCGCCATGATGGACTTCGTTGATCTGGTCGTGAATCCCCAGTTCATGGTGATGGCGCTTGCAGCAATCTCGGCCTTCGCCACGGTGCTCACAATAGCTCTGCCGATCCTCTCGCGTGACCGGACCAGCCAGCGCATGAAGGTCATGGCGGTTGAGCGCGACAGGATGCGCGCACAGCGCCTGGCCGAAATGAGCAGGGATCGCGAGCGTTCCGGGCTCATGCGGCAGCAGGCCCCCAAGGGCTACATGCGCCAGCTGGTCGATCAGCTTCAGCTGCAAACGCGCTTTGATACCGAAGAACTCCGCGCCAAGCTGAAGATGGCAGGCTTAAGGGGAGAGGCTCCCCTTATCACCTACATGTTCTTCCGGGTCGTCCTGCCGCCAGTCCTCTTTCTGGTAGCGTTGTTCTACGTGTTCGTTGTCTTGAAGCTGTCGTACCCGCCTCTTGTGAAGGTCGGTATCGCTCTCGTCGTCGGATTGCTCGGGTACTACCTTCCGAACCTTTTCGTTGAGAACATGGTGCAGAAGCGGCAACAGGCGATCAAGCTGGCCTTCCCTGATGCCCTCGACATGCTTCTGATCTGCGTGCAATCCGGCATGTCCATCGAAGCCGCCTTCGGTAAGGTCGCGAGTGAGATATCGGGCACCTCACTCGAGCTCGCCGAGGAACTGTCGTTGACGACCGCCGAATTGTCCTACCTTGGAGAACGCCGCCTGGCCTTCGAGAATTTTGGGAAGCGCACAGGTGTTCCTGGCGTGAAGGCGGTTTGCACGGCGCTGATCCAGGCCGAGCGGTACGGTACGCCGGTCAGTCAGGCGCTGCGGGTCATGGCCAAGGAAAACCGTGAAATGCGCATGGCGGAGGCTGAAAAGAAGGCGGCATCCTTGCCGCCGAAACTGACGGTCCCGATGATCCTGTTTTTTCTGCCGGTGTTGTTTCTGGTCATCCTGGGACCGGCGGCCATCACCCTGTGGTGGAGCCCGAAATAGGTAGGTATCCAACTCGTCCGCGGCTCGCCCGACACAACAGGAAAGCACCGAAGCATGGCCGCGGTGCTTTCCTGTTGTTTCTTCTGGTCAACGGACAGGGCGTGAGGCCTCAATAGGATTCCGCCGAGACAACCTGTGCGCTCCAGTCCCCATCCGGACTGTGATCGTCGGCGGTGCTGCCCTTGAGCTGCACCCGGGCGACCTGAACGTCATTTGCTGCCGGCGCTACCGGATTCAATTTCGTCAGCTTGCGCAAATAGGCAGCATCTTCCGCTGCCGTTGCCGCAGGAAGATCGCGCGATGCCACCATCGTGGATTCCTGGTATTTGCCCTGCAACCCGAGAACGAGCGCGAGATTCTGCCGGACCTTGGGGTTGCTCTCACCCGACTGTGCAGCCTGACGCAGGAGGTTCTCCGCCTTCTTCGCATTGCCGGTCATGGCATGCGCGAGTGCCAGATTGTTCAGGACGGACGGATGATTGTCTGCAAGTGTCAGCGCCCGCTCGAAAAAAGGTATGGCCTCGGCGTATTTCCCCTGTTTGGCGAGGACTGTGCCGCGCGCGGAGATGACCCGCCAGTTCGGTTTGGCTGGATTATCGGCAAAGGCCAGAAGCTTCTCGGCAGTACCGATCTGTCCCATATCGAGCGCCAGACGCCCGTATTCACCTGCCAGCTCCCGGTTGTCGGCATGGAACACGCTGGCTTGCTGCAGAACCTCCAGGGCCTGGGATTTCCGGTTCGATGCCTTGAGATTCCTTGCATAGTTCAACGCAGCTTCCAGATCGGAAGGTGTCTCGGCATACCGTTTGCCCCAGTAGTCGGTGGCTTCGGCAAGCTGCTGTCCGGTGACGGGGCCCTTGCTACCCGACTGCGTCGACTCGGCGCCAGCGGGTTTGGCTGCCAGCTGCCCCGGATTGGTCAGTTCGGCACCCGGAAACTCGCCGTGTTGAGCGCAACCGCTGCCCAGAAGACCTGCTGATACGACGCACACAATCCTTGCGGCCCGGCGGGTCGGGTTCGGGGCCAACCGATACGCCATTTAGGTATTCCTTTGATAGGGTTTCGCGAAGCGAATCACGTTTGTATACGTCAGGATGTGAGACGCTGGTCAACAAAGCCTTAACCGGCCGCTTCGCCAGGCCGCGGCCCCTCACGCCACTCTGACAGATCAAGACGTGCTAGAAAGACCGGCGTGGATCAGGCCATTGCCGATCCAGCGCCCCAGGCGCTGGTCGGGCAGCGGCAATCCAAAAAAAAAAAAATCGGGAGCAGGAACATGAGCACCAATGATTCTGGCGCGTGGCAATTGCCTGTCGTCGACGTCTTCACAGTGCGCGAGGCTGGCCGTGAAGCTCCGGCCGGAATTCCGATATGGCTCGCGCAGGACGGAGCGCCGCTACCCGCAGAAATCACGGCCAATTCCGCTCATAAGCGCTGGCTCGAAGCCCAGCGGTTCAAGGGGGCCGCACGCCGCCAGGTGCTGCTGCCGGCACCGGATGGATCGATCAGCGGGGTCGTGCTTGGCACCGGTAACGGCAGCTCGGGCGACCCCTGCGGTCCGTCCGATCTGCTGATTGGCGGGCTCGCCGCCACTCTGCCGCCCGGTGATTATGTCCTGCCGAAGCCCAACGGCTCCGGCGAGCTCTCAGCTGTTGCATGGGGGCTCGGCGCCTACCGCTACCGCCGCTATCGTCAGAGCGAAAATGATGCAGCGCCGCCAAGGCTGGTCATGCCGGAAGGCACCGATGCGGATACAGTCCGCTCCATCGTTGAGGCAGTCTGGTTTGGCCGCGACCTGATCAACACCCCGCCGAGCGATATGGGACCGGACGAACTGGAAGCGGCGGCGCGCGCTCTTGCTGCCCGTCACGGCGCCCGGATTTCCACCATCACGGGCGATGACCTCCTTTCAGCCAATCTGCCGATGATCCACGCCGTCGGCCGCGCCAGCAGCCGCGCACCGCGCCTCATTGATCTGCGCTGGCAGTCCCCTGGCTCGGGGCCCCAGACAAGGCAGATCTGCCTGGTTGGAAAGGGCATATGCTTCGACACCGGCGGTCTCGACCTCAAGCCTGCAGCCGGAATGCTGTTGATGAAAAAGGATATGGGCGGCGCCGCCACCGCGCTCGCCATCGGCCACATGATCATGTCGGCCGGCCTTGATCTCCGCTTGCGCATCCTCATTGCCGCTGCGGAAAACTCGGTCTCCGGTAACGCCTTCCGCCCCAGCGATGTCCTGAAAAGCCGATCGGGCCGAACCGTCGAAGTCGGTAATACCGATGCCGAAGGACGCCTCGTCCTGGCGGACGCCCTGAGTGTGGCCGACGAGGAG
>Ga0180216_1002080_pt1 | contig 17063 bp, 21 predicted proteins | sample eDN3rd37CBELigMG_FD_128879 | JGI IMG/M metagenome (GOLD analysis project Ga0180216, IMG submission 128879) | Enriched Miracle-Growth compost microbial communities from Emeryville, California, USA - eDNA 3rd pass 37_C BE-Lig MG (version 2)... ... | reverse complement strand
GCTTGCGCGCATCTCGCGCACGTTCGGCGTGCCCGGCAATGTCGTGCTCGCGATCTGGGCGCGCGAGACCGACTACGGCGGCTACAAGCTGCCGCACGATGCGCTGCAGGTGCTGGCGACACAGGCCTATACCGGCAAGCGCAAGGACTTCTTCCGCAACGAGTTCCTGCACGCCTTGAAGATGCTGCAGGACGGCACGCCGCGCGCCGACATGCGCTCGTCCTGGGGCGGCGCGATGGGGCTGACGCAGTTCCTGCCGTCGGAGTATTACAAATACGCAATCGACTTCGATGGCGACGGCCGGGCGGATATCTGGCGTTCGGTGCCGGATGCGCTCGCCTCGGCGGCCAGGCAGCTCGCCGGCAAAGGCTGGCAGCGCGGCGAGCGCTGGGCCTACGAAGTGAAGGCGCCGGCGAACGCCGATTGCACGATGGGCACGCCCGAGACGACGATGCCGATCGGCGAGTGGGTGAGGCGGGGCTATCTGCTGCTGCCGCCGCGCAAGCTGACGGCCGAGGCGCTGGCGAAGCCGGCCTCGCTGCTGCAGCCGGAAGGGACCTACGGTCCCTCGTTCCTGACGCCGAAGAACTACTTCGTGCTGAAGGAGTACAATTATTCGGATCTCTACGTGCTGTTCGTCGGCCATCTGAGCGACCGCATCGACGGCGGCGGCGCCTTCATGACGCCGTGGAGCAAGGCCGATCAGCTCAAGACCCGTGACGTCGAAGCCATGCAGCAGCGGCTGACGGCGCTCGGGCTGTACAAGGACAAGATCGACGGCAAGGCGGGCATGCTCACCCGTGCGGCGCTCGGCGCTTACCAGAAGCGCAACGGCTTGAAGGTCGACTGCTGGCCGACCACGGCGGTGCTGGAACACATGCGCCGCTGAGCGCTCTCATCAGCAAAACGCCCGGCCAGGGGGCCGGGCGCTGTATCAGGCGGGCTGCGTTCGATCAGTCGCAGACTTCGACGCGGCGGCTGCGCCAGCCATAGCCGTCCCAGAAGCGCTGGCGCTCGAGATGGCAGACGGGGCCTTCTTCCACATAGACGCGGCGCGGCGGCGGGGGCGGCGGCGGTGCGACATAGACCGGCGCCGGCTCGTAATAGCGCGGCTGGCTGTTGGCGATGGCGCCGCCGATGATGGCGCCGGCGGCGAGACCGCCGACAACGCCGGCGGCAACGCCGCAACCGTCACAGCGCGCCTGCGCCCCGGACGGCACCGCAGCGGCAACCAGACCGGCCGCAGCGACTGCGAGAAGGGTGTGTTTCATTGCTCGTTCCTACGGCCGAGAGACGTGATGCGATGATGCACCCGAGCCCTTACGCGTTTGTTAAGAGCCGATGAACCATCGGACCACACCACGCCGCGTCAATATGTCGGAAATTGGGTGCAGCGCACGCGCGCCGCCGAGACGAGGAACGAAACGAAGAAAAGCCCGGATTCCTTTAAGGAGCCCGGGCTTTCCTGTTCAGACGGAAGTCCGCGTTAGCCGCACACGCGCACGCGGCGGCTGCGCCAACCCCACCCATCCCAGAAGCGTTCACGCGTCCAGTAGCAGCCGGGGCCGTAATAGACCGGCGCGGGGCCGCCGTAATAATAGCCGGGGCCGGGGCCGTAATAGCGCGGGCCGGCAACAGCCGAGCCGATCAGGGCGCCGGCGGCGATGCCGCCGATGATGCCGGCGGCCACGGCGCCGCCGCCGCGGGCCTCAGCCTTTTGGGGCGTAGCAACGGCCGCGACAACGAGAGCCGCGGTTGCCGCGAGAGCTGTCAGGGTCTTGCTCGTTCGGGTCATGGCTTGCGTTCCTTTGCTCAAACTCGTCGTATCATTCAACGACCGACCGAATTGCTTCCTGCGCTTTTTTCTCCGCCATCTTTGGCAAACGTCGCATCTCTGACCGCAAGAACAATGCTTGGTCGCAGGGTCAGGTTCCCCTTTGGCGCGTGAATGCGCGGTGAACGAAGTGCGGAAATGCCATGCGCGGCGCATTAATTCGCGGCAAGCTTTGCGGCGCGATTGCGGCAATGGCCGAGCGGAATTTGGCTGCTTAATTCGCTTACAAACAGATGCGACTGCAACGAAGACGATGTTCAGAGAGCGAAGGCGCGCGCACGGCTGTGACTGCGGCCGGGTTTGGGGAGACGTGCGGGTGATCGGCATAGCGCGATGACCAGCGTCAGTCGGCACTGACTTTCGGCGAGGGTACCCGCGCAACCATCGCAGCAAGTCTATTTCAGTCTAGGGGAGACACGGATCCGGCGCGGCCGCACCGAAGACAGCCGGCTAGCGCCTGGCTTTGTTCTTCGGCTTGTTCTTCGGCTTATTCTTGCGCTTTTTCTTTGGCTTGTTTTTGGGCTTGTTCTTAGGTTTGTTCTTAGGCTTGGCCTTGCGGCCTTCCGCCTTCTTGGTCTTCTTCTTGCCGCGCTTGCGCACGAGCGTGCGCCCGACGCTCTTCAAGAACAGCTTCTCGAGCGGATAGTGCAGCTTGCCGACGGCGTCCTTCAGCGGCAGCCACGCGACCGCCGTGATGTCGCGCATCAAATCGCGGCTGGGATTGGGGGCCGCGCGCATGTGCCAGAACTCGATCACCTTCGGCCGGCCCTGCTCGGCGTGATAGGTGATGGCGCCGAGGAATTCGCGCACGTCGACGCGGTGGCCCGTCTCCTCGAACACCTCGCGTCGCGCGGCGGCACGCGGGCGCTCGCCGCGCTTGAGCTTCCCGCGCGGCAGCACCCAAAGACCATCCTTGGCGCGCTGCACGATGGCGACGACCGGCTTGGCGCCTTTGCGCACCACAATGCCGCCCGCTGCCTGGATCGTTGTCTTCTGCGCCATCTGTTTTGATTCGGTCTTCATCGGTCTCTAGCGTTTAGCAAAAAATGCGCAGCGGCTCGCCTGAAAATGCAAAGTGCTCCGCCCGCATTGGTAAACGCGCGGCACGGTCACGCTCTGCTCGCGTCCTTCGGTAACGTGGGCGGCAGCGCTTTGCCGACGGCGGCTTGCCAGCGCGCGCAGACGTGTTCGACGTCGCCTTCGGTCATCGCCGCAGCCTCGGCGAAGCTCACATTCCTCTCCGCGGCGAGGCCGACGCAGGCGAACCAGAGCCGGGCGGCCGGCGGCAGCCGCGGCAGATAACGCGGCAGGCAGCTCAAAGGATCACCCCGACAGATACGGCCGGTGCGGCAGCCGCCGTCGTTGCAATGGCGCCAGAGCGCGAGCAGGGCGCTCCATCTGTGCGCCGCCGCACGCAGCGACAACCGTCTGCCGGGCCGGGTGCGGCAAGGGACCGGCCGGCGGCGCGGCCGCGTCATCGCCTCAGGCGTGCGCCTGCCGAGAATGTGCTGCAGCAGACGGTCGCCCGCCGCCTCATGCCGCCGCAGCGGCGCGCCGGGAAAGCAGCGGCGGGGATAGCGCGTGAAGGGCGCCGACGCGCCGCGAACGGTCTCGGGTCTCGCCACGGCCTGCTCCTCTCGCTAGTCGGTGACTGACGATAGGATTAAAAACCATAACGCCATATAGATCAAGGCTGCGTGGGGAGTTGGTGCGCGGACGCCCGGCCGCTCGATGCGGAGGGCAGGTAAGGCTTGCGCCGCCGTGTGGGGTGCAAACAAAAACCCCGCCGGGGTGAGCCGGCGGGGCTTCGAGCAAAGCGTAAGGTGCGAAGGGCCTTAGTTGAACTTCAGCCCGGCTTCCTTCGCGATCTTTAGATTGAGGTCGATCTCGCGCTTGTTCATCGCGTCCATTTCGGTCGGCGACAGGGGCTGCGGTTCGACGCCCTGCACGGCCAGCTTCTGCTGCACTTCCGGCAGCGCCAGCGCCTTGGTCACCTCGGCATGCAGCATGTCGATGATCGGGCGCGGAGTCTTCGCCGGCGCCAGCATGCCCGTCCAGTAATTATAGTCGGAGTTGGCAAAGCCGGCTTCGACCGTGGTCGGCACATTCGGCAGCGAGGGCGAGCGCTTGGCCGAGGACACGGCCAGCGGGATGAGCTTGCCTTCCTTGATGAAGGGCATGCTCGAGGCGATGCCGATGAAGCAGAAGTCGACGCGCCCGGTCATCACTTCGGTCAGCGCTTCGAGGCCGCCACGGAAAGGCACGTGCGTGCCGGAGAAGCCGGCACTGACGCGGAAGCGCTCGGCCGCCCAATGCGTCGCGCTGCCGACGCCAGCCGACGAGTAGGTCATGTTGCCGGCCTTCGCCTTGGCGACGAACTCTTGCGCGGTCTTCACGCCGAGGCCCGGCGCCACCAGCAGCACGTTCGGCACGCTGCCGAACGACGCGATGCAGGCGAAGTCCTTGGCCGCATCGTAAGTGAGGTTCGGATAGGCGGCCGGCGCGCCCGAATGCGCGGCCGCGTTGATGAGAAGCGTGTAGCCGTCGGCATCCGCCTTCGCGACCATGGCCGAGCCGATGCTGCCGCCGGCGCCGCCGCGGTTCTCGATCACGATGGTCTGGCCGAGCTGCTTCGCCAGCGGGTCGGTGACGATGCGGCCGATGATGTCGATCGACGAGCCGGCGTTGAACGGCACGACGGCGCGGATCGCGCGGTCCTTCGGCCAATCGGCGAAAGCGATGCCGGGCAGCGCGGGCGTTGCCAAGGCAGCGGCCGAGAGCTTCAGAAAGTTGCGACGATGAATGAAGCGCATTATTCCCCCAAATAATCCATGCGCGCCTGGTGAATTAGCGCGACGTGATTGATGCCATGATGCCGTCAATGCGTTCGCCCGAGCAAGTGCCGCGCTCTAAAAAACGCTGCGATTTGGCATCATGAAACAACTTTGTGCGTGAAATGAAGGCGATAGCAAGCGCTATTGCAACGGGCCCGCGAGAAGCCGGAAGAGAATTGGGCCTGCGACATAAAATCCAACGAGCAGGTGACGACGCGGCTGCGCGATCGCGTCAAGCAAAGACAGGCCGGCGAGCGGCACGATTGCAATCAACGGTAGATAGTAGCGCGGATAAGCGTCCATCATCCAACCGTAATCGAGATGGCGCCGATAGCTGAAGCCGATGTGAATGATGATCGTGGCTGCAAAGGCGAGCGCGCCGGCGGCCACGATCACGTCGCGCGCCGTCTCGGTCTGTCGTGCGATGCGCCGGAGCGACAAAACGACGCCGGCAACGGCGCAGAGCCCCGCGACGATCGGGATGGCCAGCACGCCGAGGTTCAACGCGTTGCGCGGCGCGAGGATCGGCATCCATTCGAGCGTGAAGCAGCCGATGAAGTGGGCGGCGTAAGCGAGCGGCGACAGGCGCGTCGCACTATCCCAGCCGGCGAGCTTGGCGCCGTCGGTGAGAAGTGCGAGCTGCCCCGGCGTGTTCGGCGCGGGGCTGCCGTACTGCACGAGCAACGCGATGTAGGGCGCGCTCGCGAAGGCCGCGACGAGCGCTAGCGGCGCAAGCCACCGCGTGTGGAATCGTCCGCGCCATGCGAGCCACAGCAGCACGCCGCCCAAGAGGCCGCCGGCGAGCATCAGCCCCGTGAGCTTTGCCCATGACGCGATGACGACGCCAGCGAGCGCGAGCACAAGCCAGCGCGCGCGGCCGGTCGCGATCAACTGCCACGCGCCCAGCATCGTGAGGGCGCCGCCGGCAAAGGCCGCGTTGTCGTTGTTGACCGCTCCCGCGAGCGGAATGAGCACCGGTATGCAGGCGATCGGTACGGCGTAGGCGTAGAACACCGGCGGCGCGAGACGGGCCTCGATGCCGAGCATCAGCAGCGCGGCGATGCCGAGCACGGCGAACGCGATGTTGATGAGGCGGTGAACGACGATCGCTTCGGGATGACCTTCGAGCTTCGGCCCGACCGCCGCGAGCAGCACATAATACGGCGCGGGGTGATTGAGGTAGTTCGGTTGGCCGGTGAAAGTGAAACGTTCCGGCTCGAGCATCCGCATCTCGGTGAGCGGTGGCCGGAAAAGGTCCCAGCCTCGGCCCGTGTGCTGGATATGCGCAATGTAAGAAGCGTGCGCGACTTCGTCGAAGCCTTGCGTGACGTCCTTGCGCAACGCGCTCAAGGCCGCGGCCACGATCAGCAGCACGACAATGAAGATGCTGCCCTGTGCGTTGGTCGCCGCGATCGACCCGCGCGCCTGCGGCAGCGTATAAGACGGGCTGAGCGAGGACATCGCCGAAGCATAAGCCGGCGCGGTTAAACATTTGCTAGGTTGCGCACAGACGCTGCGTAGGCAATATGGGCGCCGCACAAAAAAGGAGGGCCGGTCATGGCGCGCGTTACTTGGGATCACGTTCATCTCCGCACCCCGGACCCCGAAGGCATGGCGAAATGGTTCGCGGAGATGCTCGGCGCCGAGATCATCCGGACCGTCGAACAGGGCGGGACCCGCGTCGATCTCAATCTCGGCGGCCAGAAGATCTTCATCGCCGGCGTGCCGCCTGAAGGCCTCAACCCCGCGCCGAAGACGCCTTATCGCGGGCTCGACCATCTCGGCCTCTTCGTCACCGACATCGACGGCTTCGTCGCCGAACTCAAAGCCAAAGGCGCGCAGTTCCACAAGGAGCCGCACTCGCCGCGTCCGGGCATCAAGATCTGCTTCCTGCGCGGGCCCGAGGGCATCTCCGTCGAATTGCTCGAGCGAGACCCGAAATACGTGTGATCTCTGAGGCTTGCGCGCGCTGCTTCTCCGCGCTCTTGCCACTTTTGCTTGGGACAAGGCGCCCGCCGGTTGCCCGGCTGCCGCGTGCTCGCGTAAATGTCGCGAGGCGCGGGACGTGAGGAGAATTGGAATGCGGTTATTTGCTCTCGCCCTTGGCGCGGCCTGTCTTTTCACCACACAGGCGATGGCCATGGACCCGCGCTTGGAGCGCGTGCTCAAGAAGTTGGACCCAGCCGCCCGGCTCGAGCAGCTCTGCGATTACGCGGCGATGAGCAATATCAAGAAGGATCAGCGCGAGTATCGGCCCGATCGCGCGGTCGCCGGCGCGCGCGGCGAGCCGCAAGTCAAGGGCCACACGATCAAGGCCGAAGGCGCGGCGTTCCGCAGCCGGGGCAAATGGTACGCGATGAGCTACAGCTGCGCCGCCGACGCGGACCACATGAAGGTGCTGTCCTTCAAGTACAAGATCGGTGCTGAAATTCCGACATCGCAGTGGGCGGCGTACAATCTGTTCGATTGAGGCGCTGCTTACCTGGGGCTAGTTGCCGGTGGCGATTGTATTCTTGGCGCCGTCGGCGCCGATATAGACCGCGAGAATGCGCACCGGCACATCGCCACTGTTGGTGCCCGCATGCGGCACGGTCATCGCCTCCATGAAGGCGTCGCCCTTTTTGTATACGCGCTTGCCGCGGGCTCCGTAATCGACCGTCAGTTCGCCATCGAGCATGTAGGCGAACAGCGGCACGCCGTGTTCATGCACGATGGTCGACGCGCCGGGCGCGAGGGTGACGATGGCGGCGGTGACGCGCGCGTCGCCGTTGGGATAACTCAGGCGCTCGCCGAGGACGGTCTGCTGCGCGGACAGGAGAGTTTCGAGCGGATAGCCTTTGTCGGCGGCGCTCGCCGCCGTGACTGAAAAGGCAAGAAGGATAGCGGCGGCGGCGGATGCTCGGGTGGGCATGATCTTCGCCATCGCTGCAGGGTCCTATCTGTGTTCGACGACCACTTTGGTGCCGACCGGCACGCGGCCGTAGAGATCGATGATGTCTTCGTTCACGAGACGGAAGCACCCCGACGACATGGCCTGGCCGATGGTCTCCGGCGCGTTGGTGCCGTGGATGCGATAGATCGTGGTGCCGATGTAGAGCGCGCGCGCGCCCATGGGATTGCCGGGGCCGCCCGCCATCCAGCGCGGCAGATAAGGCTGGCGCTCGATCATTTCCGGCGGCGGCGTCCAATCCGGCCATTCCGCCTTGCGCGTGATCTTGTGCGTGCCGCCCCACTGGAAGCCGTCGCGGCCGACGCCAATGCCGTAGCGCAGCGCGACGCTGTTGCCGAGGATGAGATAGAGGAAGCGGTCGTTGGTGTTGACGATGATCGTGCCGGGCGGCTGGTCGGTGCGATAGAAGACCGACTGGCGCCGCAGCTCCGGCGGCAATTCGACGTCGCGCGCGGTGTGGTCGACGCCGGGGTCGACCTCCTTCATCGTCGGCTCAGGGATGCGCCCATAGGCCCCCTGCGCGGCGGCCAGGCCCGGCAATGTCAACACAGCAAGGCAGGCGAGGGCGGCGAGGACGGAACGAGGCATTGAGGGATCCACCGGCTGACGTAGACGGTTATTGTACAACGTAAATTGGTACGCAAATCAATACGACCCAGGTACCTGTCATATCGCGATTAAGGGTGAGTTACGCGTTCAGCGGCAAAAGTCGCTGCAATAAGGCCCGTCGCGCGCGCGGCAAACCCGCAAAGATAGAATAATAGCGCCGAGTCCGCGCAACGTGCGCTCGCCCAGGCAGCAAAAACGGTCACGCCGGCAAACCTTGCGCGGCGCGTGCGCGCTCGACGCTGTCGCGCGCGGCCATGCGGGCGCGATGATCGCGCACGTTCGGAATGCGGTCGAGATCGACGTCGTCGCCTTCGAGCCACGTCGACAGCGTATAAAGATAAGGATCGCAGATGCTGTAGGCCTCGCCGAGCACCCATGGTCCCTTGAGCATCCTCCCGTCGATCAGCTCGAAGATCTGCGTCATCGCGACGGGCACATAACGCGTCATGGCTTCGATCGCGGCGGTGTTCGCGGCATCGACCCAGCGTGCGCCGCGGCGCAGATGCGCGTGCGCGACGTGAGCGGTCGAACACAGATAGCTGTTGAACTCCTGCACGCGCGCGAAGGCGAAAGGATCGTCGAGCGGCGCGAGCTTGGCGGCCGGAAAGCGCTGCGCGACATAGGCGAGCAAGGCCGGCGTTTCCGTGAGGGTGCCATCCTCTGTCACCAAGGCCGGCACGCGGCCCTTCGGGTTGATGGCGAGATAGCTCGGCTTGCGCTGTCCGCTCTCGGCGAAGTCCACGCGCCTGGCCTCGAAGTCGGCGCCGGCATCGATGAGCGCGATGTGGGTGGCAAGCGAGCAGCTTCCCGGCGAGTAGTAAAGCGTCAGCATTGTCGGGCTCCTGAGACGGCGCTGGCGCAATCATAGCATCGGGTGCGGCGCACGGTGCTCTCGCGGTGCACAATTTCGAATGCGGAAATTGCGGAGTCCTGCAATCGCCCCCTTTGCACAGCCGGGCGTTGTGCCATGATGCGGGCAATAAAAGAACCAATAAACCCGGAGGAAGCAAATGGCGTTCGGACGTCGGCATTTCATGAAAGCTGCTGCGGGGCTCGCGGTGGGAACGGGTCTCACGCGGCTGGGTGCGCCGGCCCTTGCGGAAGACAAATGGCCCAACAAGCCGGTACGGCTGATCGTACCTTTGGCGCCGGGCGGGGCGATCGACTTCACCGCCCGCCAATGCGGTGAGGTGCTGTCGCGGCATCTCGGGCAGCAGTTCTTCGTGGAGAACCGCACCGGCGCGGGCGGCACCATCGGCATGGACGCGGCGATGAAATCGGCGCCCGACGGCTACACGCTGCTCGTCACCAACGACAACGCGGCCAGCGCGCCGCACATCATGAAGCTGCCGTACGATTATACGAAGATCCTGCTGCCGGTGATCGATATCGGCCATCAGCCGCAGGCCTTCGCCGTGCATCCCTCGCTCGGCGTCAACTCGGTCGCCGAGTTCGTCGCGCTAGCCAAGAAGAGCGGGCCGATCAGCTTTGCGTCTTCGGGCGTCGGCAGCAACCAGCATGTGGTCGGCGCGTGGTTCGCCCGTGAGGCCGGCATCAAGCTCGAGCACGTGCCCTATCGCGGCGCCGGCGCAGCGGTCGGCGACCTGCTCGCCGGCCATGTCAAATCGGCCTTCCTCGGACCGACGGCGCTGATCGCGCATCATCACGACGGCAAGATCAAGATCATCGGCCAGACTTCGGCCAAGCGGGCGCCGACGCTGCAGGACATCCCGACGCTCGAGGAAGCCGGCTACAAGGGCGTCGTGCTCGAAGCCTGGTATGCGGCCTTCGCGCCGCCGGGAACGCCGGCCGATCTGATCGCGCAGATCAACGCTGCCGTCGGTAAGGCGCTGACGGATGAAAAGCTGCGCGCCAATTTCGAGAAGGGCTCGATGGAGCCGATCGGCGGAACGCCCGAAGCCCTGGGCCAGCTGGCGCAGGCCGACTCGGAGAAGTATGCGCGGCTGGTGAAAGAGCTCGGCATCTCCGCGGCGTTGTAGGGCGGTTGGGCAAAGGCGTAATCCGCCGCGTTGTGTTGGTAAGCCGAAATGGCGGATTACGCGCTGCGTTATCCTGAGCGGCACGGCCACGTCTGTCGAGGACGAGGCTGACCGCAGGGCTGCGCGGCTCGACAAAGGGGCGGCCGAACATAGATTTAGCACATGAATATCGTCCGCCGCACCATTGCTATCGATGCCGCTACCGACGAGCGGCTGTGCGCCATGGCGGCCGAGCGCGGGCAGGACGAGGCCGCGAGTCTGGCGGAGGCGTTGGCGCTATTGGACTCGGTCGTCGATAGCGGCGAGCCGGACATCGGGGAAGATCGTCGCCGCCTCGTCATCCGCCTATGGCACGGGCGTGAGACGCGCGAATAAGCGCGTGGCGCGCAAGATGGAGTGGCCGAAGGCGAAGCCGGGCGATACGCTACCGGCTGCGCTCGGCCAATTGCTCTATGGCATCACGCTGGCAGCGTGGCGCACGGGCGGCGCGCGCTACGTGTCCTTCACATCGGTATCCGGACGGTCGGTGCCGCGCGCGGTCTCGATGTGCCAGTGGCCCTTCTCGTCCTCGTATTGAATCTCTTCGGTCGGGCCGGGTGTGCGCTGTTCGGCCGCCGCGGCCTTGGCGGCCTGGAGCGCCGCGGCATGTGTCGGGAAGGTCTCGGAGAACACGCCTTCGGCCTTGTAGGCCCAACCGCCGTCGTGCTGGACGATCTCATAGGTCACATGCGTCATGGGACACCTTTGTGCGTTCGCTCTGTGCGAGGTGGGGAGCGGCGGTTGTGGCTGCAAGAGGCATCAGGACCGCCGCGCCGTTGCCGTTTCGGCCGTGCCCTGCCGCACCGCCGGTACGATGGAAATGTCGCCGCTGGCCTCCAGGATGGCAAATTTGATCTGATCGAGGCGTTCCAGCCCGTGCAGCCGGCGCGCGGCTTCCAGGATGTTCTCCTCGGTGACGCGCGCGCGTCGCATCCGGTTGGCCAAGAGATGGCCGTTGTCGACCAGGATCGTCGGTGTCGCGTTCAGCAGGCGCCGCATGAACGGCCATTTGAGGTCGACGATCGATAGTCCGATGTCGAGCGCGACGAAGGTCGCGACCAGGATGAAGGCATTGGTCAGCGAGTAATCCTGGCCGGTGATGGCGCGCTGGGTCGAGCCGCCGATGATCAGGAAAAGCACGAAGTCGAATGCCGTCATCTCGCCGAGCGTGCGACGGCCGGAAACGCGGATGATCGCCCATAACACGAAGAACACGACGACGGCTTTCAGCACGCTGTCCATGACGGCCTCATGGATAGATCATGATGGAAAAAGACAACGGCGGCCCGCTATCGGCGCGCGCCGTGATGTGCTGAAGGCCGTAGCCGCGCGCATGCGCCCGCAGGATCACCGTGCCGCCCGCGGGCGGCAGCGCGAAGGTCATCGCAAAGCCGTCCGGCTCGGCCGAGCTGCGCAAGGGTTGGGGCTCGATGCGGCTGATCTCGTAATTCCGCTGGAAGGCGCCATTGAGATGGAGCGTGCGTTCGGCAGCGCCCGGTGGGAAATGGAAGGAAAAATCCGACAAGCGCGTGGTCCGCTCGAAGCGCTCGTAGTCGATCGACAGGCCGTCTCCCGCGGCAAAGCCCTGGCTCAGCCAGCCGCTGCCGAACAGCCCGGTCAGTCCGAGGAGCGCGACGGCGGCCAGCACGCCCCAGCCGATGCGTTCGACCACCCACATGCGCTTTTGAAAGCCCATGTGTTCCTTGACCGGATATTGCCGGCTGGCGAACTCGTCCATGTCGGTGCACCTCGCGGCGTCAACGCCGCGCGCATAGCCCGGTTCCGCGTCGCGGAACCGTGACTTGCCAGTGAGGGCGGGGCCGCTTTAGCTGGCGTCAAGGATCAGGAGAGGGGAGAACAATGAACATCATCCGCCGCCGCGGCTGGGAGATTCCCGACCGCCTCGCCACGCCCGAACACTTGGTGTTCAACCGCCGCGGCCTGCTGGCAGGTGCCGGCGCGATGGCGCTGATGGCAGGCCCGGCGGCCGCGCAGCGCGTGTCGGAGCTCGCCAATGTGCCGGACCCGACCACGGATCTCTATCCAGCCAAGCGCAACGAGACATACACGCTCGACCGGCCGATCACCGACGAGAAGATCAATTCCAACTACAACAATTTCTACGAATTCAACTCGACCAAGAACGTCGCGCAGCAGGCGCAGATGCTGCCGATCCGGCCGTGGACGGTGAAGATCGACGGCTTGGTGGAGAAGCCGTTCGAGATCGGCATCGACGACCTCATCCGCAAGATGACGCTAGAGGAGCGCACCTATCGTCACCGCTGCGTCGAAGCCTGGAGCATGGCGATCGCCTGGAGCGGCTTCCCCTTCGCCAAGCTGGTGGATTTGGCCAAGCCGCTCGGCTCGGCGAAATACGTGCGCATGGAGACCTTCAACAATCCGAAGGTAGCGCCGGGGCTCCGGCAGTCCTGGTATCCGTGGCCCTATATCGAAGGGCTGACGATGGCGGAAGCCACCAACGAGCTCACCTTCCTCGCCACGGGCGCTTACGGCCATCCGATCGCCAAGCAGATGGGCGCGCCGCTGCGGCTCGCCGTGCCGTGGAAGTACGGCTTCAAGTCGATCAAGTCGATCGTGCGCTTTTCCTTCGTCGAGCAGCGGCCGAAGGGCATGTGGGAAGCCTTGCAGCCGTCCGAATACGGCTTCTGGGCCAATGTGAATCCGCAGGTGCCGCATCCGCGCTGGAGCCAGGCGTCGGAAGAAGTGATCGGCACCGGTGAGCGGCGGCCGACGCAACTCTTCAACGGCTATGGCGAGTACGTCGCTGGCCTCTACAAAGGGCTCGACAGCGAGCGCCTGTGGGCGTGAGTGACGCCGTCATTCCGGAGCGCGGGCTTTAGCCCGCGAGTCCGGAATCCAGCCGCATGTGTTTCCTTCGATTTCGGGCGCCGGGCTTTGCGCGTGCCGGCGTGTCGATCATCCGATCCACTTGATCTCCGGCTCGTTCTTCTTGTGCGCCTGCGGCCAGCTCTTGGGATGGCCGACGATGATGGGCGCGACCGGCGCATAGCCGGGCGCCAGTTGCAACGCCGCTTTGCCTTCCGGCGTGTTCAGCCAGCCTTCCGCGAAACCGATCCAGCACGTGCCGAGGCCGCAGGCGCGGGCGGCCAGCATCAGGTTCTGCGCCGCGAGCGCGCAATCGATGACGGTCCAGCGTCCGTCATTCTTGCCGACGATCACGATGAGCGCGGGCGCATGGTAGAAAATCTGGAAGCTTGGATTGCCGAGCGTTTCCTTGAAATGATGCGAGAGGAGGCCGGCCGGCGTCGTCTTCAGCATCCATTTCTTGGACTCGTTGGAGATGCGCTCGAGCAAGGCTTGGTCGCGCACCACCACGAACGACCAAGGCTGCTCGTCCATCGCGCTCGGCGCCTGGATGGCGGCATCGATGAGCGCCGCGATAGTCTGCTCGTCGACGGCCGCAGGCGTGAAGTCGCGCACGGCGCGGCGCATATAGAGGGCGTCGTTGAGTTCCATGGGATGATTCCGTTGCCTGGCGCGCCGCATGATGCGCTGCAGCGCCGCTGGAGTCTTGATCGCAGTCAACGCCGGGCAGCCGTGCACCCAAATGTGAACGAGCCCTTGGTAGTATCCTGCTAGACTTCGCCAAATGCGTGGCTCGTGGCAACGACCGAGAGCCGTCCGCCTTTCGATCGCGCGAAGCGCCACCGGTCACCGGAACATTCGCCTGGACAGGTTTCAGGGAAGGAGACGGTCATGGCTCATTCGCACCTCCTGCTCGGCGCCGGCGCCGAGCCCGCGCAGATCACCGTGCGCACCATCGGCGTTGCCGATCTCAAGGACGCGCTGCGCAAAGGCTTCGACGATTTCCTGGCGATGCCGACGCACGCGATGTTTCTCTGCATCGTCTATCCGCTCGCCGGCTTGCTGCTGGCGCGGCTTGCCTTCGGCTATTCGGTGCTGCCGCTGCTCTATCCCATTGCGACGGGCTTTGCGCTCGTTGGCCCATTCGCGGCGCTCGGCCTTTACGAGATGAGCCGCCGGCGCGAGATGGGCATGCCGGTTACGGCAGCCAACGCGTTCGATGTGCTGGAGTCCTCGTCGATTGGCGCCATTGCCGCGCTCGGCCTGCTGCTGCTGGCGGTGTTCGGCATCTGGGTGATGGTCGCCAATGCGATCTACATCGGCGCATTCGGTTACGCGCCGCCCGCTTCGATCGAAACGTTCCTGCGCGACGTGTTTACGACCCAAGCCGGCTGGAGCCTGATCGTCATCGGCAATCTCGTCGGGTTTTGCTTCGCCGCCGTGGTGCTGACCATCGGCGTCGTGTCTTTCCCGCTGCTGCTGGATCGCGATGTCGGCGCGGCGGTGGCACTGCTCACGTCGATCCGCGCGGTGGCGCAGAATCCGGGCGTGATGGCGCTGTGGGGCTTCACGGTCGCGGCGCTGCTGCTCCTCGGCTCGCTGCCGGCCTTCCTCGGCCTCACCGTGGTCATGCCCGTGCTCGGACACGCGACGTGGCACCTCTACCGCAAGGTGGTGGATGGCGAGGCGGGGCTGCGGCCCGGCCAATGGCGGCGCCCAACCACGGGACGCCGCTACGCCGCGGATTTCCCGGCCAATCTCTTCCCCTGGTCACGCGAGCGATAGCCGCAACGGCGCAAGGGGCCCGCGGCACCCTACCGCCCGCCGGCCGCAGTCCTTATCTCCCAGGCAGCCTGTGTCGCCTGGGAGGTTGGTCTTGCGCTCGATTCTCGCTCTGATGACGGCCATCATGGTCGCGTTCGCCGTTCTGCCCGCATCCGCGGCCGACGAGCCCGATCTCATTTTCAAACGATCGACGGTGTTCAAGTGGCTGTCGCCGAACGACAAGCTCGCCACCTATGGGCTCGACGATCCGGAGGTCGAGGGCGTCGCCTGCCACTTTACCGTGCCGGAGCGCGGCGGCTTCAAGGGCTGGATCGGCGTCGCCGAAGAAGTGTCCGATATCTCGCTTTCGTGCCGGCAGATCGGTCCGATCAAGTTCAAGGAAAAGTTTTCGCAAGGCGAGGACGTCTTCCGCAAGCGGCGCTCGCTGTTCTTCAAGAAGATGCAGATCGTGCGCGGCTGTGACGTGAAGCGCAACGTCCTCGTCTACATGGTTTACAGCGATCGCATCATCGAAGGCTCGCCGAAGAACTCGACGTCGAGCGTGCCGATCATGCCGTGGGGTGCTAACGGCGACGTACCCAAATGCGCTGACTGGGTGCAGTAAGTATCGAGATGCCGAAGATGAAGCAGCCGATACCTTCGTAGGTATGACACCCGAGTTCCGGCGCGTTGTGTTTGGCGTTAGGATGCCTCACCCGAAATGACTGCCCGGAGGCGTCAATGTCCAGCACACAGTCCAGCTCACCGTCCAGCGCACAAGCCACCTTCGATCAGTTTCGACGCGAAGCAGCCGCCGCGCTGCATGAGCATTGGGTGCTCTTCCTCGTGGAAGGCGTCGTGCTGCTCGTGCTCGGCGCAACGGCCATCGTGCTCGCGCCGCTCGCGACCGTCGCTGTCACCATCCTGCTCGGCTGGCTCTTCCTGGTCAGCGGCGTGATGGGTTTGTTCACGACGTTCTGGATGCGCCGGGCGCCGGGCTTCTGGTGGTCGCTCATCTCGGCCGTGCTCGGCATCGCCGTCGGCGTGCTGCTCCTGGCGTCGCCGCTCAGCGGCGCCGTGTCGCTGACCATCGTGCTGTCGGCCTTCTTCATCGTCGAAGGTGCGGTGTCGATCATGTACGCGCTCGATCACCGGCGCGAATACTCCGGCCGCTGGGGCTGGATGATGTTGAGCGGCGCCATCGACATCGTGCTTGGCGCCATGATCTTCGCGCAGCTCCCGAGCAGCGCGGCCTGGGCCATCGGCCTCCTGGCCGGCATCAATCTGGTGTTCGGCGGTTCGGCGCTGATCGGCATGGCGCTCGCCGCGCGCAAGGCGACGCCCCCCGCCGCGACCGCGACCCCGACGCCGACTCCGAAGACCACCACCGCCTAGGCGGACTGCGCAACCTCGGGGAGCGGAGCTAATCCCCGCTCCATGCTCGCGTCAGCGGGCGGGCGTCACGAATGCGCATCGCGGCGCGATGTCCCTTCATTGGGACCGTCGCGCGGCGATGTTTCTTTGAGCGCGGCTTTGTCTAAGCCGCTTTGCGGCTGGTGCGCGCCGGCGCTGACGCCGAAGCCGAAGTCGCTGTGCGGCCGGGCGTCGACTTCGATGAAGCCACTGCGTCTTCGCGGCCCAGCTTGAACACGGCCAGCGCCTGCATCAGCTTGGCGCCTTGCTGCTCGAGCCGGCGGGTCGAGCGGGTGGTCTCTTCGACCAGCGTGGCATTCTGCTGCGTCACCTCGTCGAGATGATTGACCGCGGAATTGACCTGCTCGATGCCGTCGCTCTGCTCGTTCGAGGCGGCCGCGATCTCGTTCATGATGCCGCTGACGCTGCGAATGGACGCCAGAATGTCCTGCATGGCGGCGCCGGCGTCGCGGGCGAGCAGCGTGCCGCTCTTCACCTTCTCCGCCGACTCCTCGATCAAGGCCTTGATCTCGGCGGCGGCGTTGGACGAGCTCAGCGCCAGGTTGCGCACTTCCGTCGCGACTACGGCGAAGCCGCGGCCCGCTTCGCCGGCGCGCGCCGCCTCGACCGCGGCATTGAGCGCGAGCAGGTTGGTCTGGTTGGCGATGCCGTTGATGATGCCGACGATCTCGGAAATCCGCTGCGAGGACTCGCTGATTTCGGCGATGGTATCGACCACCTTGGTGACGATGGCGCCGCCGGTTTCGGCCGAG
>Ga0180216_1002074_pt1 | contig 17098 bp, 16 predicted proteins | sample eDN3rd37CBELigMG_FD_128879 | JGI IMG/M metagenome (GOLD analysis project Ga0180216, IMG submission 128879) | Enriched Miracle-Growth compost microbial communities from Emeryville, California, USA - eDNA 3rd pass 37_C BE-Lig MG (version 2)... ... | reverse complement strand
GACGAAGCAATAATGATTATAAATCAGTGGCGTGAGACATCAGACGATTGCGATACGCAATTTCTAGACGCTTACCGCCGACGTTTGTTGGAGAATTCAGGACTTGGAAGCGATGCACAATTTGAAGTCCCAGAGAAAACATTCGCATGCGCGAAAATTCAGAAATGAAGAAGGAATAAATTATATCCGACAGCACCACCCGGCTTCTTCAGTTGGCTGGAGCTATCTGATCTTGTGACTCTCTGGTTTGGTCAGCGCTCCATGCGTCTCGATTTCTTGGTCTCGAAGTTTTTCTCGCCATCGCTGAACGAAGCAGCTTCCACAGGGCTGCTGCTGCGTATCTTGGCATAACCCAAATAGCCCTGAGACCGTGTTCGATCTGGCACGGTCGCGGGGTGCTGGATTAACAAGTCCTACAATGTCTCTAATGCTTCCACACCCACGGCACGCCGCCAGTCGAATAGAACGGACGGCTCTCATTCGGCTGAGCCGCGTTGGCGACGAAGCATGTGGGAGCGGATAGCGGCAAGCTGGCGATCCCGGCAGGATTCGAACCTGCGACCCTCTGCTTAGAAGGCAGATGCTCTATCCGACTGAGCTACGGGACCGATTTTGCACATAATAGCCGAGACCAGAGCCGACGTCTCGGGGCAGCCGGGAGGAGCCTCAGTGGGTCCAGGCGACGATTCGACCGTATTTGAAGTTGTCGGCGTAGGACTTGAGGATGGGCTTGCGCGGCTGTGGATCGGAGACCGTGTACGCAATGCCGTTGCGCTCGGCATATGCGATCGCCTCCTCCTTCGTCTCGAAGGTGAGCTGCACCTGCTCGCGCGGGTCCTGCTGACCGGTCCAACCCATCAGCGGATCGACCGTGCGCGGCCGCTGCGGCTCGAACTCGAGCACCCACTCGTTGGTACGGGCAATGCCCGACTGCATGGCGGTCTTCGCCGGCTTGTAGATGCGTGCAACCATCTTCGGTCCCACCAGACTCCTCTTTGCGCCGGCAAGATACGCAGTCCGGAGCGCTCCTTCAATGCTGCAGAACGGCGCCCCAGCTTCGACCCAATTGCAGGCCGTTCGAGACTCTGTTGACGCCGAGCAGCCCCAGTCCCTAACGTGAATGCGCTCGCACCGCCACTCCCCAACCAGCTGGCCAGGACCTATTTCGGCCCCCAGCCCAGGCTGCTCAACGAAGGACGACACCATGGACGCCGAAGCGCCTCGCACCCTGAACCGTGGCGGTGATGCCGGGATCGTCAAGATATCGGGCCCGAAGGACGGGGAGTTCTACTGGCAGCCGGTGCCGGCAAACGGCTATGTGCGCAACATTTTCAATCAGAAAACGACAGACGCACGGGCGAACTTCTCGTTCGGCACGCAGACCGTCGCGCCGCGCTGTTTCATTCGCGAGCACACCCATGCGCACCATGAGGAGCTCATCTACGTCGTCGAGGGGCGCGGGATTGCACGGGTCGATGGTGTCGACCATCCGCTGGAGAAGGGCGCTGCGGTGTTCATCGGTTTGAACCGGCGGCATCATTTCCTGAACCCCTATGACGAGCCGCTGACCTTCACCGTGCTGCTGATGCCGGGCGGACTCGATCAGTTCTTCGCCGAGATCGGCCGTCCCATGGAGCCGGAGCAGCCGGCGCCGGAACCGTTCCCGCGGCCGGACAACATTGCCGAGATCGAAGCGCGCACCGTGTTCGGCTGGACCGACCAGACGTTCAACCCCCAAAAGCCCGGAGAATCAGAATGATCATCGAAGAGCGCGATTACCGCGTGAAGGCTGGCAAGCTCGGCCAGTTCGTCAGCCTCTACGAGAAGCATGGGCTGTCGATCCAGCTCGAGCTCCTGGGTAAGTTCCTGGGGTACTTCACTACTGAGATCGGCGAACTCAACCATGTCGTGGCGCTCTGGGGCTATGAAAGCCTGGACGACCGGCTGCAACGCCGCGACCGAATGATGGCCGACCCTCGCTGGCAGGAGTACCTGAAGATGGTCGACGGCTTGCTGGACGTGCAAACGACACGGATTCTGAGGCCGACCTCGTTCTCTCCAATCCGGTGATCAAGAAGGGGGGACGCGATGAGCACGACGACCGTTACATTGAACGATGGCGCAAAACTTGCGGTCACCGTGAGTGGAAGCGGCCGCGACCTTGTCCTGGTCAGCGGTCTTGGCGGCACGGCGGCTTTTTGGACCCCGCTTGTGCCGCTGCTCGAGCCGCAGTTCCGCGTCATCCGCTTCGATCAGCGTGGGATCGGCGCAAGTGAGCGCGGCAGCGACCCGGTCTCCATCGAGCTTCTGGCGCGCGATACGCGGGCAGTGCTCGAAGCGGTGGATGCATCCAATGCAGTGCTCATCGGGCACTCGACCGGAGGCGTCATTCTGCAGGAGCTGGCACTCCAGGATGGCTCCCGTGTCGGCGGTCTCATCCTGTCCGGCACCTGGGCCCGCCCCAATCGCTACATGGCCGAGCTGTTCCGCTCGCGCACGCGCATACTCGAGGCGGCGCCGAAGGAATACGCCGCCATGCTGGGGTTCATCGGCTACACGCCAGAGTGGCTCAACGCCAATTGGGACAAGTTCGAAGCGACGATCGCGGCGGCCCCAGTCACTCCGGCGCAGCAAGCTGTCGTGGCCGAGCGCATCGCAGCCCTGCTCGCCTTCGACCGCAGCTCGGATATCGCCAAGATATCCTTGCCGACACTTATCCAGGGCGCGGAGGACGACCTCATCGTCCCGGCGTTCCTGCAGCGGGAGCTTGCCGAGCTGATGCCGCAGGCCAAGTTGCGCATTCTGCCGAGCGGCGGACACTTCTTCCCGATTACCCGGGCCAGCGCATTCATGGAGATGCTGCAGGATTTCACGCGAAACGCCTGACGGACGCCGCCCAAACCTGAACCCGTGCGCGCTCGTGCGGGGTTGCCCTAGGAGTGATGTGCGCTACCTAGAGAGGTAGCGCAACTCCGGCAGGGTAGCTCGCCCGCGCGGGCTGGCGACGATGAAGCGTTCGGTTTGGCTGCTGCTCGGCCTCCTCGCGACGGTGTGCGGCATCGTCGGAACGGTATTGCCGCTCGTGCCGACGACGCCGTTTCTACTCGTGGCCGCATTTGCCTTCGCCCGCAGCTCGCCTCGATTGCACAATTGGCTGATGGAGCATCGGCACTTCGGCCCGTTGGTGCTCAACTGGCAACGGCACGGCAGCATCGATCGCAAGACGAAGCTCCTTTCCGTCGCCGTTATGGCCGGCATGCTGGCGCTGACTTGGTTTTCCGGCCTGGCTCTTTGGATCCTCGCTACCCAGGCGGCCGTTCTCACAGTTGTTGCGTTTTGGATACTGACCCGGCCTGATGCTCCGGCTCCTGAATGCGAGGATGTGACTTGTTCGAAACGGCCACGAACTTGAATGTCAGGTTGCGTATCAATCCCTGATGATCTGCCACCGGATTGCCACGATGCTCTGAAGTGTCTCGTCGCCCCGTTCGGTATATGCCGTCCGCCCCAATCCCAAAAACAGATCATGAGCATGTGCTGGCCATGGAGCCCATCATATCCGTTTCCAATCTGTCGAAAACCTATGCCAGCGGCTTCCAAGCCCTGAAGAGCATCAGCCTGGACATTTACGGCGGCGAGATCTTCGCGCTGCTCGGCCCCAATGGCGCGGGCAAAACCACCCTGATCGGAATCATCTGCGGCCTCGTGAACCGTACCGCGGGAGACGTGAAAGTCGCCGGCTACGACATCGTCAAGGAATATCGCGCGGCCCGCTCTTTGATCGGGCTCGTGCCGCAGGAGCTCACGACCGACGCCTTCGAGACGGTGTGGGATACGGTCAGCTTCAGCCGCGGCCTGTTCGGCAAGCCCGCCAATCCCGCCTACATTGAGAAAGTGCTGCGCTCGCTATCGCTGTGGGACAAGAAAGACAGCCGTCTGCTGACGCTCTCGGGCGGTATGAAACGCCGCGTGCTCATCGCGAAGGCGCTCTCCCATGAGCCGCGCATTCTGTTCCTCGACGAGCCGACGGCGGGCGTGGACGTCGAGTTGCGCAAGGACCTATGGGAGGTCGTGCGCGGCTTGAGGCACGAGGGCGTGACCATCATCCTCACCACCCACTACATCGAAGAAGCCGAGGAGATGGCTGATCGCATTGGGGTCATCAACAAAGGCGAGCTGATCATCGTCGAAGACAAGGCGACGCTTATGCGACGGCTCGGAAAGAAGCAGCTCATCCTCGAGCTTCACGAGCCGCTTAACGCCATCCCGCAGAGCCTTGCCCAGCATCATCTGGCGTTGGCCGCCGGCGGGCATGAGCTCGTCTTCACCTATGACACGCACGCCCAGCGTACGGGCATCACCGCTTTGCTTCGCGACCTGGCCGAGGCGGGAATCCGCTTCCGCGACCTCAGCACGACGCAAAGCTCGCTCGAGGAAATCTTTGTCGGTCTTGTGAGGCAGGGCCAATGAACTTGCACGCTGTTCGCGCAATCTACGTCTTCGAAATGTCCCGCACGCGGCGCACGCTGCTGCAGAGCATCGTCTCGCCCGTTCTCACCACGTCCCTTTATTTCATCGTCTTCGGCGCGGCCATCGGCCAGCGCATTCCGGAGATCGATGGCGTGAGCTACGGCGCGTTCATCGTGCCCGGCCTCACGATGCTCCTTCTTCTGACGCAAAGCATCATGAATGCCTCGTTCGGGATCTATTTCCCGCGTTTCACGGGGACGATCTACGAGGTTCTTTCGGCGCCGATCTCCTACTTGGAAATCCTCCTCGGCTATGTCGGCGCGGCGGCGACAAAGTCGATCATTCTGGGAGTCGCCGTTCTCGCGACGGCCAACTTTTTCGTGCCGCTGGAGGTCGCGCATCCGTTCTTGATGGTGTCGTTCCTGCTGCTGACGGCTGTGACCTTCAGTCTGCTCGGCTTCGTCATCGGCATCTGGGCTGACGGGTTCGAGAAGTTGCAGTTCGTGCCGATGCTCGTCATCACGCCGTTGACGTTCCTCGGCGGAACATTCTACTCGCTCGACGTTCTGCCGCCGTTTTGGCAAGCCGTCAGCCTGTTCAATCCCATCGTATATCTCGTCAGCGGCTTCCGCTGGAGCTTCCACGGGGTGGCTGACGTCAACGTCGGCATCAGCCTCGGGATGACGGTGGTATTCCTCGTGGCGTGTGTGATCGCCGTCTGGCGCATCTTCGCGACGGGGTATCGGCTGAAGACCTGAGCCTCAGGTGGCGGCGCGCGCCCGCCGCCTGTTTCGACCGGCCCTTCCCCCCTCGCCCTCAGGCCCCGTTGGCGAGCGCGGCGGCAGCGTGACCGCACGCTGCAGGTTCACGTATGGGGCTGTCTTGTGCGGAATAGCCATCGCTTCGACGAAATGGGCCTGAAAACGTGGCTCGGTCGCCGTCTCGATCTTCTCGATCCGGGCGACGACCTGCTCGATTTCCCGCCGCGCGGCAGCATTGAGCAATGCGATTCGCGCGCCGGTTCCGGCGGCGTTCCCGGCCGATGAAACCTGAGCGAGATCGCAATCCGGGATGAGGCCCAGCACCATGGCGTAGGTCACATCGATGTGGCTGCCGAAAGCGCCCGCAAGGCGGATGCGGTCTATGGTGCAGTCTCCCAGCCGATCCATGAGCAGCTTGATACCCGCAAGAAGCGCCGCCTTCGCAAGCTGGATCGCGCGCACATCGGCTTGCGTAATGGCAATGCGGGGCTCGCCGTCACGGATGAGGTACGAGAATGTGCGGCCGTCTGCGATCACTCGTGGCGTGCGCGTGGCGAGGGCGCCATCGATGGTGCCGTCCTCGCGGATAACCCCGGCGAGATAGAGCTCCGCCAGCGCTTCGATGATCCCCGAACCGCAGATACCAGTTACGCCCATTCCGGCGACAGCCGCCTCGAACCCCGGCTCATCCGACCACAAATCGCAGCCGATCACCCGGAAGCGCGGCTCCAGTGTCTCGCGGTCGATGCGCACGCGCTCGATGGCGCCGGGCGCTGCGCGCTGACCGCTCGACACTTGCGCGCCCTCGAAAGCCGGTCCAGTCGGCGAGGAGCAGGCGAGCAGGCGGCTACGATTGCCGAGCACGATCTCGGCGTTGGTGCCGACGTCGACGAGCAGCGTCAGCGCATCCTGCTCGTGCGGGGCCTCGGCGAGCACCACCCCGGCAGTGTCCGCGCCCACATGCCCCGCGATACACGGCAGTGTGTAGACGAACGCTCCCGGGGCAATGTCGAGGCCGAGCGAGTTGGCGGGCGTGCTGAGACCGCCGTCAACCGCAAGCGCGAAGGGTGCGCCGCCGAGCTCCGTCGGATCGAGGCCGAGGAACAGGTGGTGCATGATCGGATTGCCGACCACCGTAAGCTCGACGATTTCGCTCCGTTCGATGCCGCCCTGGGCCGCTACCTCGCCGAGTAGATCGTTCACGGCCGTGCGGACGGCGGTCGTCATCTCCTTGTCGCCGCCGGGGTTGAGCATCGCGTAGGACACGCGACTCATCAGGTCCTCGCCGAAGCGGATCTGCGGATTCATGACACCCGCTGAGGTCAGCACCTCGCCCGTCGTCAGGTCGCACAGATGCGCAGCGATCGTCGTGGAGCCGATATCGATGGCCGCCCCATATGCCCGATCGCGGAAGCCCGGCCAGATGGCGACGATATCGCGGCCCTCGCGCACGGCCACGGTGACGCTCCATTGACCTTTGCGCAGAGCGGGCTGAAGCGTGCGCAGCACGGCAATGCCGGCTCGCGTTTCCCTCAAGTCCCATTGCTCGGCCAGAGCGGCCTGCAGCCGGCGCAGATCCGAGGACGGATCATCCATATTCGGTTCGCGGACCTGCACGTAATGCAGGCGGACCACTGGATCGATGGCGATCTCGCGCGCTTCTGCCTTTTTGCGGACGACCTGCCGATGTACCTGGCTGTCAGGAGGAACGTCGATGACGAGGTCGCCGCAGATACGCGCCTGGCACCCGAGCCGCCGCCCATCGGTGAGCGGACCCCGTTTCTCGGCGTAGCGAGCCTCGACCGCATTCGGCGCGGTGAGATGCCCCGCCGTCGAGGTCATGCCGTGCTTCGGAAACTCGCCCTCGCCGACGAGCACCTGACAGCGACCACAGATGCCACGGCCACCGCAAACCGAATCGAGATCGACGCCGAGTCTGCGCGCCGCTTCGAGCACGCTCGTCCCCTCGGCAAAGCGCCCGCGCTTGCCTGAAGGCGTATAGACGACGAGGTGCTCTTTGCTCACGTCGCGCCCTTATGCCATGGCCCGGCGGCGGCCTTCGCGCCGGCCCCTGCCGCTTGTCTCACCGCCCGAAGCGGCCGGTTCACGGTACTTGCGTATCCAGCGGGCGCAGTTCGGATCGTTGCCCATGACGACGTCCGCCCCAAGAACCGCCTGGATGTCCTCGGCATGCAGCGGGTTCATGATGGCGGATGTCATGCCCGCACCGATCATCATCGGCAGGAACGCCGAATTGAGCCCGCGCCGGTTTGGCAGCCCGAAGGAAAAGTTGGACGCCCCGCAGGTCGTGTTGACCTTCAGCTCCTCGCGCAGCCGGCGGAGCAGGTAAATGAGCTTGCGGCCGGCATCGTTGACGGCGCCCACCGGCATGACGAGCGGATCGACGACCACGTCCTCGCGCGGAATGCCGTAGTCGGCTGCTCGCTCGACGATCTTCTTGGCCACGGAGAAACGTACATCCGGATCCTCCGAAATCCCGGTCTCGTCATTGGAAATGGCAACGACGGCTGCGTTATACTTCTTCACGAGCGGCAGCACGGTTTCGAGTCGCTCCTCTTCCCCGGTTACCGAGTTGACGAGCGGCTTGCCTTTATAAACCGCAAGCCCCGCCTCGAGCGCCGCAACGATGGACGAGTCGATGGAGAGCGGTACGTCAACCGTTTCCTGCACCAGCTTAATGCAGTCGGCGAGGATCTTCGGCTCGTCGGCCAATGGAATACCGGCATTAACGTCGAGCATCTGCGCGCCGGCCTCGACCTGCGCGATGGCGTCAGCGATGACGCGGGAGTAATCGCCACGTGCCATTTCCTCCGCGAGCAGCTTCCGTCCGGTCGGATTGATTCGCTCCCCAATCATGACGAAGCGGTGCTCGAAGCCGATGACGACTTCCTTCTTGTCCGAGCTGACGACGGTATTGGTCATGCGGGGCTCCAGCTGGATGAACTTCTTGAATTGGAAGCTAGGCGGCAGCTCATCCAAACTCTGTCGGGAATGCGACACCGCAGTCTGCCGGAGCGGCGCACCTATTCGCCAACGGCGGACTTGAAGGCCGTTTCTCGCCGCCACGGCCGTCGGCCGTTGAGAACGCCCGAGTCGTGCACAATTTCGGCGACGAGCTCTTCCTGCCGATAGGCCATCAGGTGGATGCCGGAAACACCGGGAATTTCCCGCACTTCCTGAATGATATCGATGCAAAGCCGCTTGCCTTCGGCCCTTTGGTTTTCAGCGCCTTCGAGCCGCGCGATAACGCTGTCCGGAACGTGCACACCGGGCACATTTGCCCGCATCCAACGGGCCGTCCGCGCCGACGGCAAAGGTCCGACACCTACGAGAAAGAAGCACTGCTGATCGAGGCCCATGTCTCGCACTTTCGTCATGAACTCGCGAAGCAATGGGACATCGAAACAGTATTGGGTCTGGATGAATTGTGCCCCCGCAGCGATCTTCTTGGCGAGCCGCAACGGACGGAAATCGTAAGGTGGGGCGAATGGATTTTCGGCAGCGCCAAGAAACAGGCGCGGCGGCGAGGTGATCTTGCGCCCCGACAGAAACCGCTGCTCGTCGCGCATGCGCTTGATCACGCTGAGCAGTGAAATCGAGTCGAGATCAAAAACAGGCTTCGCGTCGGGATGGTCACCCGCCTGAACGCCATCACCAGTCAGACAAAGAACATTGCAGACGCCAAGCGCCGCAGCACCCAGCACATTGCCCTGAATGGCAATGCGGTTGTAGTCGCGGCAGGAGATCTGCAAAACGGGCGAATACCCGATGCGGGTCAGCAACGCGCAGATGGCGACGCTCGACATATGGCAATTGGCGCCCGATCCGTCGGTGGCGTTGATGCCATCGACCCAACCTTCGAAAACGGCAACTCGGTCGTACACTTCCTGAGGATCAGCAGAATCCGGCGGGCTCAATTCTGCCGTCACCGCGAATTCCCCCCGGCGCAAAACGCGCTCGAGCCTGCCACGTGACGTGTGCCCAGGTAGCTCCGGGAGCGGTGCGGAAGGGTCTTCCTCCACGTCAGGCGAATGCATGGCAATGACGTTCACGATACCCTCGATGTATCGGATGAACGCTCACCACGCGCGACGGCAAGCCAGGAGGAGCGTCCTTTTCGGCGATGATCGATGGGTGGCTGAACTTGTGCCATCGCGCGTGTCCCATGGCGCAGCCTCTGAGCGCCTTTCCAGGCCTCGACCCAGACGCACGGCATTTCGGGATAGACCTCGCAATTTCCGTTTGCGCGGACGCCACCGCACGGCCCGTTTCTCAAACCCTTGGGGCAGTTCATCGGGCACGACATGCCCGTAGAGGACAGCACGCACTGACCGCACATGCGGCAATCGAACAAAGCGCCCTTGGTTACGCGTTCGACGGCTGCCACCGGTCGCTCGAGACGTTCGAACCCGATCCGCCTCAGCAACGGTGCCGACCCCATCAGCACGCGCTCAAAGGCCACATAAACCCGCTGAAGAAGCCGCGCGTGGCGCACGCTCCAAAAACGGAGAGCAAACTTGCCAGACCGCCTGGGCCGTTTTCCTACGGGCTCGAATGCGGCAGGCACTCGGGCGAGGCCAGTCATCATTCAGCTATCCGTGCGAATGAAACATGCCAGCAGAATGAGGGAGAGAGAGCCATCGGCTCACCTCAAGCCGTCGCAAGAAACGTCTCAATCCCGCCAAGGCCTGTCTCCCTGACAACCAGCGGCAGGCCGAGGCGCCGGGCCGCCTCCTCCGCTTTTTCCAGGAGCATCCAGTCGGGTATCTGAGACAGGAAAACCACGCGGTTATAATTGCCGAAATAGGTTTCGAGCAGCTGCGGAAAGCGATCGAGGCCGAGGCCCTTAATGATCAGGGTTTCGAAATGACGGACGAGATAGTCCGTCAAATAGAACGTGGCCGGGTCCTCGTCGTTGAGTGCCTCGAACTCGGGGCTGCCGAGGAAGAACTCGTAGCAGTGCGCCCCAGCGATCCGTTCAGCCCCCTCTTCTGCCAGCACTTGGTCGAGGAGGCCGCCCGTGCCGCAATCCCCATAAAGGCAGAGGACGCGGTCGTAGCCCGCCCGCATCTCTCGAATTTTCTCACGTACGGCCTCCGGAATGAGCTGAGGGCGATTGTGCAGCTTCGCCGGCAGGCAGGTGATCGTCATGTGATCCCAGCCGTTCCGCTCCTTCAGGAAGAGGAACTCGCGCGCCAACGCACCACAGGCGATGACCAGGGTTCTGGGCGGTTCGGGAAAACTTGTCGATAATTCGCCCATGACCAGATCCCTGACCCTGGCTTCCTCAGGCGACCCGTTGCGCGAGCGCCGAGCCCTGCCGGCGGGCCATGAAGGCCTTTGCCGTCTCGACCGCAACGGCTGCGTCCCGGCAGTACGCATCCGCGCCGATGGACTCCGCGAACGCCTCGTTCAATGGCGCTCCGCCGACAAGCACGATGTAGTCGTTGCGGATTCCCTTCTCTTTCATCGTGTCGATCACGACCTTCATGTACGGCATGGTGGTCGTGAGCAGCGCAGACATGCCGACGATGTCTGGCTGATGCTCCTCGATCGCCGCGAGATAATTCTCGACCGGGTTGTTGATTCCGATGTCGATGACCTCGAACCCGGCCCCCTCCATCATCATGGTGACGAGGTTCTTGCCGATGTCGTGAATGTCGCCCTTGACGGTGCCGATGACCATCTTGCCAATTTTTGGCGCTCCCGTCTCGGCAAGCAGCGGCCGCAGAATGGACATGCCAGCTTTCATGGCATTGGCCGACATCAGCACTTCGGGCACGAAAAGGATGCCATCACGGAAATCCTCGCCGACGATTTTCATACCGGCGACGAGAGACTTCGTCAGGACATCGTAAGGCTGCCAGCCACGCTGCAGCAGAATCCGCACACCCTCTTCGATCTCATCCTTGAGACCGTCGTAGAGGTCGTCGTGCATTTGCTCGACGAGTTCCTCGTCGGAAAGAGAATTGAGGTCGAGTTCGTTCGACATTTACGCAGCCTCAAGCTCGGTCGGTAACGTGGCCGGTAACCCGGCACCTTCCTGATAGCCCGGAGCCTGCAAAGGCCGATGTCGTGCCTAAGACAGTTCCTATCCTGGACACGACATCGGCCATTCTCTCCTCAAGACCTGAGTCGCGTATTCTGTGGATCGAAGGGCGACTCTTCGATGACGACGGCACGATGGCGTTTGCCAAGAATTTCAATGTCGAGCTCCGTGCCAAGTGCCGCCAGCTCCGGCGAAACCATGCCGAGGGCGAGGGACTGCCCAAGGCGCCAGCCGTACCCGCCTGATGTGCAGCGGCCGACCAGCTTGTCGCCCTTATAGATCGGCTCCGAGCCGCGGGCGTCCACGTCCGTCACGCCTTCGACTCGCATTGTCACGAAGGCGTTTTTGAAGCCGTTCTCTTTCCATTTCAAAAGCGCGTCGCGGCCGATGAAATCGCCCTTGTCGAGGTGAACGAAGCGATCGAGGCCGCTTTCGAGCGCCGCATATTCAATCGACAGCTCCCGCGGAATGAGACGATAGGACTTCTCGAGCCGCATGGAATCCATCGCCCGGATACCGAACGGCTTGATGCCGAATGGCTTTCCGGCCTCCATGACGAGATCGAAAATCGTGTTCTGCATCTCGATGGGATGGTGGAGCTCCCAGCCGAGCTCGCCCACGAAATTGACCCGCAAAGCCCGGGCCTGCGCATACCCCACGTTGATGAATTTGCCGCTCAGCCAGGGGAAGCTCTTATTCGACAGGTCGGTGTCGGTAAGCTTTTGCAGAACGTCACGTGAGCGCGGACCTGCGAGCACCAGAACGCCGTACTGCGTGGTAACCTTCTGCAGGTAGACGCTGCCATCCTTGGGCACGGACTTCCGAAGATAATCCCAGTCGTGCCGCTCGAATGCACCTGCCCCTACCAGGTAGAACTTCTCGGGCGCCTCGCGATAGATGGTGAATTCCGAACGCACGCCGCCGTTCTTGGACAGCATATGTGTGAGCGCAATGCGGCCCACCTTCGGAATGCGATTTGCGACCAGCCGATTGAGCCAAGCCTCGGCACCCGGCCCGGAAACCTCGTACTTCGCGAACGCGGTCATATCGAGCAGACCGACGTTTTCGTGGACGTTTCGGCATTCCCGCCCCACGAACTCGAAGTAGTTGGACCGGCGGAAGCTCCACTTTTCCCGAGGCTTTTCCCCCTCGGCCACCGGAGGATGGTTCTCGTTGAGAAGTACGTCGGGCTTGGCGAGATCGTCTTCAGAAAGGTTATAGCCTTCAGGCGCAAACCAGTTCGGCCGTTCCCATCCATAAACCGACCCGAAAACAGCCCCGAGAGCTTTCATGCGGTCATAGCAGGGTGAGCGCTTGAGCGGTCGTGCCGCCGGCCGTTCCTCGTCCGGGTAATGGACGGTGAAGACGTTGGCGTAAGCCTCTTCATTCTTCGCGCGCAAATAACCGCGCGTTGCGTACGGGCCGAACCGGCGCGGGTCGACGCCCATCATGTCGATCGAAGGCTCGCCCTCGACGATCCATTCGGCGAGCTGCCAGCCGGCGCCGCCTGCAGCTGTCACGCCGAAGCTGTGCCCCTCGTTCAGCCAGAGATTGGGAAGGTCCCACGCCGGCCCGATGATCGGGCTGCCGTCCGGCGTATAGGCGATGGCACCGTTATAGACTTTTTTGACCCCGACCTCGCCGAATGCTGGAACGCGCGCAATGGCCGTCTCAATATGGGGCGCCAGCCGCTCCAGATCCTCCTGGAACAGCTCGAACTCGGACTGCTCATCCGGGCCATCGACGTAACAACAGGGCGCGCCCTTTTCGTAAGGCCCAAGAATGAAGCCGCCATTCTCCTCGCGCAGGTACCAGGAGGAATCGGACTCGCGCAGCACGCCCATTTCGGGCAGGCCTTTCGCGTGCCGTTCCAATACCGCCGGATGCGGCTCGGTCACGATATACTGGTGCTCGACCGGAATGACCGGAATTTCCAGCCCGACCATTTCACCCGTTTTTCGGGCGAAATTGCCGGTTGCCGAGACGACGTGCTCGCAGACGATGTCGCCTTTATCTGTTTTGACAACCCACTGATCCCTACGGCGCTCGATACCGATGACGGTCGTATGCCGGTAGATCTCCGCACCACGGGCGCGGGCACCTTGCGCAAGCGCCTGGGTGAGATCGGCCGGTTGGATGTAGCCGTCGTCCGGATGCTGAATTGCGCCAATCAGGCCGTCGGTGACGCAAAGCGGCCAAATCTCTTTCACCATCTCGGGCGTCAGTATGTTGACCTTGACGCCGATCGTCTTGGCGACGCCCGCATAGAACATGTACTCGTCCCAGCGATCTTTCGTCCGGGCGAGTCGGATATTGGAGACCTGCTTGAAGCCGACGTGCTGGCCGGTTTCCTCCTCCAGCGTCTTGTAGAGCTGGACGGAATACTTGTGAATCTGCCCGACCGAATAGCTCATATTGAAGAGCGGCAGCAGGCCCGCCGCATGCCAGGTCGAACCCGAGGTCAGCTCCTTGCGCTCGACGAGAACGACATCGGACCAACCCTTCTTCGCCAGATGGTAGAGCGTCGATACGCCGACGACGCCACCCCCGATGACCACGACTCGAGCCTGCGTTTTCATGTCATTCTCCTCCGGAACAGGAGTTGCCGAGCTTGACCGCGGCCTACCGCACCCGGCACTGCTCGCCCAGTGTTTTGCGGACCGGCCTCCAATGACTAGCCGTTGCGCGACATGCAATGTCGCCGCCGCGCCATCGGGCGCTCCCGTTTGCCCTTTGCGGCGCCCTCCGTGACGCGAAGCAGAAAGTTCGCGACGCTCGCACGCCAGATGGGATGCTTCTACCGTCCCATTGTCCAGAAAATTGCGGTCGCATATGGAGGCCTGAGATGGTCGACACCCCAGCCAACCCGGACGGCCGCGCAGCCCGGGAAAGCCGCCGTGGCCGCGAGGCCCGCCGGGCGGCGCGCGCGCAGCGGGTCGCCAGCTCCATTCCCTATATTACCCGAAATATGCCGCTGGTTGAGGTTCTCAGCGAAGAAGGCCTCGCCATCGTCGAGAACAATGCCGAGACCGTGCTCGAGGAAATCGGCATCGAGTTCCGAGATTACCCGCGGGCGCTTGAGTTATTCAAATCCGCTGGCTGTGACGTGCGCGGCCAGCGCGTTCATTTTCCCCGCGGCCTTGCCCGGAAGCTCGCCTCTACAGCTCCCTCCGAGTACATCCAGCACGCCCGCAATCCGGCCCGCAACGTGCATATCGGCGGCAAGTCCACGGTGTTCGCGCCGGTTTATGGATCACCTTTCGTGCACGATCTCGATCGCGGCCGACGCTACGGCACTATCGAGGATTTCCAGAATTTCGTGAAGCTCGCCTACATGAGCCCTTACATGCACCACTCCGGGGGCACTGTTTGCGAGCCCGTCGACTTGCCGGTCAACAAGCGGCACCTCGACATGGTCTACGCGCACATGCGCTACTCGGATAAGCCGTTCATGGGCTCCGTCACAGCGCCCGAGCGTGCGCAGGACACGGTGACCATGGCCGAAATCCTGTTCGGCCGCGACTTCGTGCAGAACAACACCGTCGTGACGAGCCTCATAAACGCCAACTCCCCGATGGTGTGGGATGGGACGATGCTCGGCGCTGCCGACGTTTATGCGAGCAACAACCAGGCCTGCATCATCACGCCCTTCATTCTGTCGGGCGCCATGAGCCCGGTGAGCGTGGCCGGAACGCTGACCCAGGTTTTGGCAGAAGTGCTGGCGGGCACGGCCTTCACGCAGCTCGTCAGGCCCGGCGCGCCGGTGATTTTCGGTACGTTCGTCTCGACGCTTTCGATGCAATCAGGCGCTCCGACATTTGGGACGCCGGAAGCTGCCAAGGCGATCTACGGCGCCGCCCAGCTCGCCCGCCGCCTCAACATGCCGTTCCGCACGGGCGGGTCGCTCTGCGCCTCCAAGATTCCCGATGCGCAGGCCGCCTACGAGAGCGCTCAGACGATGCTCCCCACGATGTATGCCGGCACGAACTTCGTGCTGCACGCGGCGGGCTGGCTCGAAGGCGGCCTCGCCTCGTCTTACGAAAAGCTCGTCATGGACATGGACCAGCTCGGCATGATGCACGTGCTGGCGCAAGGTGTCGATCTCTCCGAGAACGGACAGGCCATGGACGCACTGCGCGAGGTCGGCCCCGGCGGCCATTTCCTCGGCTGCTCGCACACGCAGGCCAATTTCGAAACGGCTTTCTACCGCTCGCAGGTGGCCGACAATAATTCCGTCGAACAGTGGGAAGCGGAAGGCCGCAAAGATATGCCGACGCGCGCAAATGCCATCTGGAAGAAGATGCTGGCGGAATACGAGGCGCCGCCGCTCGATCCAGGTATCGACGAAGCGCTCAAGGAGTTCATCCGCACGAGGAAGGACTCGATGCCGGACGCGACCCATTGAGGGCGCGTCGCACGAACTCAAGACGCAGTCAGCCTGGTGCTCGTCGCCGAAGCCACTGGCCGAGGCTGCTGACGAACGAAGCCGCTGCCTGGCCCGACGGTGTGCGAGGAAGAAGGCCCGATCCCCACCTTGAAGATGTCGCCGAAGCCGATCATGGCCTGTCAGACCATATGTTCCCGCGCCGCCTCGGCGATCACTCCCACCACATAGGCCGCGAAGGAGCGCCAGACCTCGATCCGGAACTCTGTTTCTCCCGTCCGCCATAGGACGATCTCAGCTTTTCCGAACAGCGTGCGTGTGCACTTGCTGACCGGAAATGCAGCGAGACTGAGCGGCAGCGGACACCCGGCGTTGAGTACGTCGGCAGCATGCGGACCGCTGAGGAAAAAGCCGGCATTTCGATGGGAGACATCGACCCAGGAGTACGGCGTCTCCCCCATTGCCGCCGCGACCTGCGCCGTAACGGAGTCGGCTTCGCGCTCGTCGGCAAAGAGCAGCCATTCATCCGGGCCAAGCCAAAGGGCGGCGCGAGAGCCATTTGTGGCCGAGTGCCAAGGCTCCAGCGGCAGCGTTGCACCGAAGGACTGGCTGATCTTTTGGGCCGCTTCCGCATCGGCGCGTACGACAAAACGGCCCACGCCTTCCATGCCCTCGAGGCGCACGCTCCGCTCATCCGCAACGAGCGAGAGCCCGGTATCCGGTGCACGGCGCAGGGGCGGAATGTCAGCCATCGAGCCGCTCTCCTTTTGGATCATAGAACACCGGCGACGTCACGGTGACGGCGATCGCCCTATCCGGCATGGGCACGTACAGCGTTTCGCCCGTACGCGCCCGCCCGCCTGAGACGAGCGCCAGGGCAATCGAACGCCCCGCGGCATCGCTCCAATAGGCCGAGGTCACGTGCCCAAGTGCGGGCGTGCCCTTTGCCGGCTCCGCCTCGCGCGTGATCTGCGCCCCCTCCTCCAACACGATCTTGGGCTCCTCGGTGACGAGGCCGACGAGCTGTTTGCGGTCGGGCCTCACCATATCTGGCCGCTTCAGCGAGCGTTTGCCTACGAAATCGGGCTTGTTCTTGCCGATGGCCCAGGTGAGGCCGAGGTCGTCCGGCGTGACCGTCCCGTCCGTCTCCTGACCGACGATGATGAAGCCTTTCTCCGCCCGCAACACGTGCATAGCCTCGGTGCCATAGGCGCAACCGCCGATCTTCTCGACATTGGCCCAGATCGCCTCCCACACAGCACGGCCGTAATCGCTCGGGACGTTGACCTCGTAGCCGAGCTCACCGGTGAAGCTGACACGGAAGAGTCGCGTGGGCACGCCGCAAATGCGGCCCTCGCGTATGGCCATGTGCGGGAAGGCCTCGCGCGAAAGGTCGATGTCTTCGACCAGCGG
>Ga0180216_1002073_pt1 | contig 17105 bp, 10 predicted proteins | sample eDN3rd37CBELigMG_FD_128879 | JGI IMG/M metagenome (GOLD analysis project Ga0180216, IMG submission 128879) | Enriched Miracle-Growth compost microbial communities from Emeryville, California, USA - eDNA 3rd pass 37_C BE-Lig MG (version 2)... ... | reverse complement strand
GGGCACGCGGCGGTTGTTCACATACGCGCCGCCTTGTTCGACCGTGCGGCGAACTTCGCTGTTGCTCTTGGCCAGGCCCGAGGCCGTGAACGCTTCGGCCAGGCTCAGCCCAGCGCCTTCCAAGGCAGTCTTGGGAAGTGTCTGGCTGGGCACGTCGGCAAAAATCTCGTTCAACTCGGCGTCGGACAGGCCGCTGATTTCGCGTCCGAACAGAATCTCCGAGGCCAGTTGGGCACGCTGCAAACCGGCTTCGCCGTGCACCAGCCGGGTCAATTCCTCGGCTAGCCGCCGCTGCCGCAGCCGGGGATCCTCGGCCTGTTCGATCGCCTCGATCTCCTCGTGCGACAACATGGTGAAGAACCGCAGGCATCGGCTGATGTCGGCGTCGGGGACGTTGATCCAGTACTGGTAGAACTTGTAGGGGCTCGTCCGCTCAGGCGAGAGCCACACGGTGTCGCCGGTGGCCGTCTTGCCCATCTTCTTGCCGGTACTGTCCAAGAGCAGCGGGCAGGTGATGCCGTAAAGCTGGGCGCCGTGCATCCGGCGGGCCAGGTCAATGCCGGCGGTGATGTTGCCCCACTGGTCGCTGCCACCGATCTGCAGTTCACAACCGTAGTTGCGATTCAGGTATACGAAGTCGTACGCCTGGAGCAGCATGTAGCTGAACTCGCTGTAGCTAATGCCGGTGCCCTCGCGTTCCAGACGGCTGCGGACCGAATCCTTGGCCATCATCACGTTGACGGGGAAGTGCTTGCCGACGTCGCGCAGGAAGTTCAGATAGGTGTAGTCGCGCATCCAGTCGTAGTTGTTGAGCAGCAGCGCCGGATTCTCGCCCCCGAAGTCCAAGTAGCCTTCCATCTGCTTCCGGATGGCGGCGACATTTGCTTCTAAAGTCTCCTGCGATAGCAGGTTACGTTCTTCACTCTTGCCGCTGGGGTCTCCGATCATGCCGGTGGCGCCGCCCACCAGGGCAATCACCCGGTGCCCCGCCAACTGGAAGCGGCGCAGGTACACCAGCGGCAACAAGTGACCGACATGCAGGCTGGTGGCCGTGGGGTCAAAACCGGCGTACAGCGTCCGCTGCCCGCTGGCGAGCCACTTGGGGAGATTCTCATCGTCGGTGGTCTGGTGGATCAGGCCTCGCCACTTCAAGTCGGCAATGATATCTGGCATGGAAGTTTCAGAATCGGGCTTGGGAAAGTTCGCTAGGAGAGATTGGAATTGGCTCACGGGGCCACGGCTAACCCTAGAGGTCATAGTAACTTATTCGGCGTCTACCGGCCCCGGCGGGAGGCATTCAATGCCTGTCGTGGCAGCATCCCCAGCTAGTCTAGCGGGCAGGCCGGCGGCTGTTCCACCCTGCTAGCACCAACAGGTGGTCTATCACTCGCCAACCGTGCGATGCGTCAAGGCAGTTCTTTCCGTCTCCCGCCGCTGGCTGAAATACCGCTGGCGGTGGGGACCATTCAGCTTGCAGCAAGTTGACTGATCTCGTAACATTTTCTGTTGACGCGGTTTATGCTGATCGGCCCACATCCACGATGCAGAGCGGTCAGGCTGCGTCAGATACCAGCGCGCCTTGGGTTACCCCGACCTAAGGTTTTGCGTGAACCCATGGGTAATGCTCGGTTTCGAGCCTTGCAGCGCTAGCGTTGCGTTCAAGGGAGCCAGTCCCTGCGCGCCACCGACTGCAATGCCTGAAAGGAGACGGGATGATGGTCCAACGGAAAGAGTCTTCTTGGGCTCGTCCACGAGGGACAATGCAACCGGCCAGGTTGCTCCTGGCGGTGCTGCTGGGAGGGCTCTTTCTGCCGGCAACAGCCCTGGGCCAACGCTTCGGTGGCGAGCCTGGGCCGGAGCAAACCTTTCTCGCTCCCGACCGCGAACTGCAAGCAGCCCTGAGCAAAGCCCGCACCTACGCCGAAGACGGCGAATATACCGTCGCGGTCCGGCTGCTCCAGAGGGTGCTGGAAACCGAAGAAGATTATTTTGAACTGGATAACGCCGGGAACCCGGTAAGCCGCAGCTTCAAGGCCGAGGCCCAGCGGATCATCGGCTCCATGCCCGACGAAGGCCGCCAGGCCTACGAACTTAACTACGGCGCTACCGCGGCCAAGCAGCTTGCCGAGGCTGTGGCCGCCGGCAACGAAGGCGGCTTGGAAGAAGTCTCGCGGCGTTTCTTCCACACCAAGGCCGGCTATCAGGCCACGTTTCTGTTGGCCATGCTGCACCTGGATCGAGGACAGCCGCTAGCTGCTGCCCTCTGCCTGCGACGGCTGCAAGAGTCGCCTGGCGCCGCTTCCTTTGAGCCCAACTTGTCGTTCCTGGAAGCCACGGCCTGGTACTGGGCCGGCGTCCGAGATCGGGCAACCGCCGCACTGGCCGAGCTGAAGAACCGCAACCCCGACGCGCGCATCCGCGTGGGCGATCGCAACATTCCCCTGTTCGCCAGTACCGATACGGCTCTCGACTGGCTGGCTAGTGCCATTGGGCCGGCTCGGCTCGAGTCGCAGCCCATCGCCACCCAATGGGTGATGCACCGCGGCAACGCCACGCGGACGCTAACCTCGGGCGGCGGTTTGCCGCTGCTGAGCCACCGCTGGGCAATTCCGATCTCCAACTTTGAACGGGTGCTCACCGAGATCAACAACCTCCACGAGCGCTACCGCGAACAAGAGATCGTGGCCATTCCGGCGCTGCACCCGATCGTGGTCGACGGCACCGTGGTGGTTCGCACCGCTGAAAGCCTGGTGGCGATCGACTTCGAGAACGGGAAACGCATCTGGCAGGTGGAAGAGGACCTGCGCGACGTGCTCAGCCAGCGCAGCGCCGTGGCCGCGCAGTTCTCGGCGTTCAACAACGCCAATGCCACCAACGCCCAAATGCTCGAACAGCGCATCTGGAACGACTTGGCCTACGGCATGCTCAGCAGCGACGGCGAAACCGTGTACGCGCTGCAAGACCTGACTTTCGTGCCGCCAAGCGGCAATCGACGCCCGCAGGTATTTCTGCCCAATGGTCAGATTGCCGGCGGCGATACGGATGTTGCCAACCGTTTGCAAGCTCTCGATCTCAAACGGCAAGGCGCCTTGCGTTGGGAAATCGGCGGCGAAGACACGCCCGCCGAACACCCGCTAACCGGCGCGTTCTTCCTGGGCCCGCCGCTGCCGCTCTCCGGCATGCTGTACTGCCTGGTTGAGCTGCAGGGTGAGATTCGCCTGGTGGCGCTCGATGCCCGCACCGGCAATTACCTCTGGTCGCAGCAACTGGCGATCGTGGAACAGGACATCCTGACCGATTCGACGCGGCGGCTGGCCGGCGTGACGCCGTCCTATGCCGACGGCGTGCTGGTGTGCCCCACCTCGTCGGGTGCCGTGGTCGCGGTCGACCTGACCAACCGTTCGCTCCGCTGGGGTTACCGCTACCCGCGTTCGCCGCGGCGCAACATGGATCGCAATGCCCAGCTCCGCGCTCAACTGGCAGGGCAAAACCTCAATGAATTGCAGCGCACCGGTTGGTGCGACTCAACGGCCACGGTGAGCGAAGGCCGCGTGATTCTTACGCCGCTGGAATCTGATGAACTGTACTGCGTGCGGCTGGTCGATGGCGAGCTGCTGTGGAAGCTCGATCGCCAGGACGGCCTGTACGTCGCCGGCGTCTATGACGGCAACGTGGTCGTGGTGGGCCGCAGCAGTGTCAAAGCCTGGAAGCTGAATGCGACCGATCTGGCCGCTTCGGCGTGGTCCATGGAATTGCCCGGCGGCGCGGTGCCCAGCGGTCGCGGCTTCCAAAGCGGCGGCACGTACTATCTGCCGCTTTCCACGGCCGAGATCGTGGCGATTGATCTTTCCACCGGAAAGATCACCGGCCGCGTGCAAAGCCGCGACGGCACGGTGCCCGGCAACCTCGTCAGCTACCGCGGCAGCATCATCTCGCAGAGCCCGGCCGCGATTGAATGCTTCTATGAAATCGAACCGCTGGAGAAATCGGTGCAGCAGCGGCTCGTGGCCAACCCGCAAGATGCCGACGCCCTGCGGCTCCGCGGGCAAATCCACCTGGACCGCGGCCAATTGGATGCAGCCATCGCCGACTTCCGCGCTTCGCTGGCGGCGCAGAAAGACGCGCACGCGCAAGACCTGCTGGTCGATGCCATGTTGGCCGCCTTGCGTGCCGATTTTGTCAACCATCGCCATCTGCTGGGCGACCTGGAAAAACTCGTTTCCACGCCGCAGCAGCAAAGCGAGTTCCTTCGCCTGACGGCCGAAGGCTTGCGGCAGATGGGCGAAAGCCAGGCGGCCTTTGAGCACTACCTGCAATTGGCCTCGCTGAACTGGTCGGACCAGGCGCTGGAGCAGGTGGCCCCCGATCACGCCGTGCGCCGCGACCGCTGGATTCAGGCACGCGTCAACGAACTGTATCAGGCCGTTTCCGAGGACGAGCGGCAACGCATGGATGCCGCGATCGCCCGTTACCTGGATGAAGCTCTGACCGCCGAGGGGGCTACAGCCCTGCGGCGTTACGTGCGGTACTTCGGTTCCGAGGCGGGCGGCGACAAGGCCCGCTTGGCCCTCGCTGCGCGGCTGAGCGCCGAAGGCGATCTGCTTGAGAAGGCCGCACTGCTGCGTGAGTTGGCCGCAAGCGAGGACACCACGCAACAGGCCAAGGCCACGCTGCAACTGGCGCAACTGTTCGCCCAGGCCGGCAAGGCGCAAGAAGCCGCCCATTACTACCGCGATCTCGGCAAGAAGTTCGCCGACGTCGCCATCGACGGCAAGCCCGGCAAGGACTGGCTCGCCGCGCTGGCTCAGGATGATCCGGTTGTCCGCCTGCTCGACGCGCCGGAGCAATCGTGGCCAGTGGGTCTGGTGGAGTCGAAGGTCGAAGCCAAGGTGGTGGCCAACACCCGCACCTATTCCATCAACCTGGGCGAAGGGCCCAATGCCATCGAGCCGCAGGTGACCTTCCACTGGGACCAGACGCGGCAAGCCGTGGTGGCTCGCGATGGGCTGGGCCGCGACCTGTGGCAACTGGCCGTGCAAGAGCTGGGCGGGGCACGCAACTACTACGTGAACCCCAACCTCATTATGGGCAAAATGCACGGGCACGTGCTCTACCTGTCGCTGGGTCACGAACTGGTGGCCATCGATACGCTGGGCCTTGGCGGTTCGCCTCGCATCTTGTGGCGTGAAAACCTGACCGAATCGCTGCCCGGTCTCAACGGCCGGCCCAGCTATGGCATCCGCACGCGGCAAGTGCGGCAGCCCTGGGGCACCCGCAAGTTCTTCGCGGCCGACGCCTACGGTCGCCCGCTGGGCACGCTGGGCCCCGTCACCGATAGCTACATCTGCTTCCAGCGTGGCAAAGAGGTACTGGCCCTGTCGCCGTTGACCGGCGAAGTGCTTTGGAAGCGCACCGGACTGGAAGCCGGCAGCACGATCTTTGGCGACGAAGAACTGATCTTCATCGCCGGACCGAGTGAAACCACGGCCAAGGTATTCCGGGCATCCGACGGCCAGCAGCTTGGCACGCGCCGCATCCCGGCCGCCGACCGCATCATGACGGCGCTGGGCCGTCGCTTGCTCACCTGGAACTTCTCAGGCAAGACCATCGTCAAGCTGGAAGATCCGTTCAAGGGCGAGGACGTCTGGCGGATGGAGTTCGAAGCCGGCAGCAGCGGCTACTATATCGATAACCAAGGCCTCGCCGTGCTTCAGCGCAACGGCCGGTTCGTCGTCATGCGGCTGCCAGACGGCAAGCTGGAGATCGATACCCAACTGCAAGTCGATCCCACGCTCAACGATATGTACGTGATGCGTACGCCGGATCAGTACCTGCTGCTGACCGATAGCGCCCAGCACCGCGACGCCACGATCAGCTATGTGAATCCCATCCCGGGCGGCACCAATAACCCGGTGGTCAACGGTCCGGTATACGCGTTCGATCGGGCGACCGGCAAGCAACTGTGGTCCACGCCCGTCATCGGACAGGCCGTGCTGCTGGATCAGCCTTCGGAACTGCCGGTGCTGGTGTTCGCCGCACACCGTTATCGCCGCGTGGGCAACCACGGCGATACGCGGTACGCCGTCACCTGCCTGGACAAACGCAACGGCCGCGTGATCTTCGAGAAGGAAGAGCCTGGCTCGATCAGCGACTTCGTGGTGACCGGCAGTTACGCCGAAAACCAGGTGCACCTGAACCTGATGCGGTACCAGGTCACCATGCAGTTGACCGATAAGCCGATCCCCGCCGAAGACAAGAAGCCAGCCGAGGCCAAGGAAGACGATAAGAACGCCGCCAAGGCTCCAACCCCGAAGCAGGAGCCGGCCAAGGAGAATACTCCGCGGCCGCGTCTGCCGGAGGGCGGCAACGTCATTCCGGAACCGAGGATCGAAAGGCCGGAGAACCAATAGCCGTTTCCCGGCTGGCCAGGATCGGCCGCTCCATAACGTCGATTCCGTCAGACTGCCCCGCCGCGAATGGAGATTCAGCGAGGCATACCATGATCCGTAAATCGCCGTTACGCTGCTGTCTCTTGGTTCATGTTCGGGCTCAGATGCCATCGCGGAGGCGTTGGCTGCCCCCCGCTGTTTCACTTGCCACGGCCATCTTGCTTTGCATCGCGGCAGCCACTTCGGCGCTGGCCGTTGAGCCGTTTGTCGATGTTGCCGAGCGGTATCTTCCGGTCATTCGACCAGGCACGCAGGTGACCAATCGCGTCGAAGGGTGGTCGCACCTGCTCATGGTGTGCGAGCCCACCTTGGCGGGCGGCGATATCGACGACATCGATAACTTCGCCCGCGGGATGGCCGGCCGCTTCAATCTCACGCTGGCCGCCGACGTGCGCCGCAACAACGACAGCACCTATTACCTGCGCAGCCTGGGCTGCGGATTCGCCGTCAAGCAGGACAGCGGTTACACGCTGGTTTCGGCCGACGAATCACCCGGCGTCGAACTGGGCTTCATCGAGCGGATCATCCTCCAGCGCAACGAGGCGGTGATGAAGGATGTGATGCAGTTTGCCCGGTCGCTGCACATGGCCATCTTCGACGCCAAAACGTACATCCTGAGCGAGGACGAACATCGTGACGGCTACGTGCGGCACGCCGTGCTGGTCGATCCGGCCTCCGGCCAGGTTTCGCAGGTGCTGTGGTTGTTGGCCCCCCAGAACGGGCAAAACAACCAACTGCGCATCCCCAAGAACACCGTGCGCGTGGTGCCGGTGGGCATCGTCGAAAAGCGGCCCATCCACGTCGATAAACGGCATTTTGCCCTCGGTCTCCCCACCGATCGGGCCTTTGCCCTGATGGAACTCCCCCGGGGCAAGGATGTGCAGGTACCCAACGACCTTCTGCCGTTATTCACGGCCCATCGGTTAAGGGCTGAGCAGGTTCCCCAACTTCAAACGGCACTGGAAAAGATGGTGGCCGAGGCTCGTTAGCACGCCCCGCCACGAAGCTTGCGCGCCATCCTCCCCGGCAAGGCTGCATCGTGCTAGAATCCCTGGGCGCGGCGGCACCGTACGGCGTCCCGGCGAGTGCAGGGCCCGGTCGAAACAGCAAGCTGGAGGAGTTGGATGAGCGTGGCGGAAAGTGAGCTGGAGTATGTCCCACAGCAATGGACGCACTCGCATCTGCTCGGCTTGGAGTCGCTCACGGCCGAAGAAATCACGTTGATCCTGGATGCCGCCGACCGATTCAAGTCCCTGGTGGGCGATGGCCGCAACAAGCTGAAAGTGCTCGCCGGCACCACCACGGCCAATCTGTTCTTCGAGAACTCCACCCGCACCCGCACCAGCTTCGGCCTGGCCGCCCGCCGATTGGGTGCCGACGTGGTCGATTTCTCGGCCAGTAGCAGCAGCCTGGCCAAGGGCGAAACGATCATCGACACCGCCAAGACCATCGAGGCGATGGGCGTCGATTGCGTGGTGGTGCGGCACCGTACGCCCGGCACCCCGCACCTGCTGGCCCAGAACCTGGGCTGCTCGGTCATCAACGCCGGCGACGGGGCCCACGAGCACCCCACGCAGGGCCTGCTCGATATCCTCACGATTCGCCAGCATCGCGGCAGCCTGGCGGGGCTCACCGTGGCCCTGGTCGGCGACATCGCGCATAGCCGCACGGCCCGCAGCAACATCTGGGGCCTCAAGAAGCTGGGGGCGCACGTCATCGTGTGCGGCCCGGCCACGCTGGTTTCACGCCGCTGGGAGCAGTTGGGCGTGGAGGTTTCGTACAGCCTCGACGATATCCTGCCCCGCTGCGACGTGGTGAACCTGCTGCGGATTCAGTTCGAGCGGCAGTTGACGCGGCCGTTCCCCTCGGTGCGCGAGTATGCCCACCTGTATGCCATGAACCGGCAGCGGCTGGCCCGGGCCAAGGAAGACATCCTGATCATGGCCCCTGGCCCGATTAACCGCGGCGTGGAACTCACGCCCGACGTGGCCGACGGCCCGCAATCGGTCATCCTGGAACAGGTTTCCAACGGCCTGGCCGTCCGCATGGCCGTGCTGTGGCTGTGCTGCGGCCGGCGAGCGTAAAAGAAAAAAACCAGCCCTCGGTTCGAGGGCTGGGGCTGGCTGGTTTGGTCGTTTCTCTAGCCTTCTTACACCGCGTCGCTGTAGCGGTGCGTGGGCACGGGGCGGCCCGGGCGGAAGCTTTGCGTCTGGCGGATTCTAGCGTTGGCGCCCACGGCAGCCGCGGCTTCCTCCACGGTGGCTTCCACCAGTTGCTTGAGCACTTCTGGATCGATCGCCACGCGGGCGTTTACGATCACATCGGCTTCCGTAGCCTGGCAGTTGGAAGGCAGCGAAAGCTCGGCGTCGGAGTCGCGGCTCACCAGGTTCGCCACGCCGTAATAACCTTCCCACAGGCCGATGGCCTTGAGGTGCGCGGTCTCGGCATCCACTTCCGCCAGCCTGCCGCGGAGACCATTGATCACCGCCAGCAGATAATCGTCCAGAGCGAACGGCTTGTCGGCCGTAAGCTTCAGGCTGCTGTTGAGCCAGCCCAACTCGGCCTCGCCTTCGGCGTACACGTCATAATCGAGCTCCAGAATCCGCCGGCCGAACTGGCCCTGTTGATCGAGCATCTCCAGCACGGCATCGAAGCCCTGGCCGGTCTTGGCCGAGACGCGCAGCACCGGCACGCCGGGGAACTGCTCTTCCAGCAGCTTCACCAGTTCATCGGCCTCGGCCGTACTGAGGGTGTCGATCCGGTTGAGCAGCACAAAGTCGGCTTCCTCGATCTGCTTGCGGAAGATGTACTCCGCCTTGGGCGAGAAGCCGCCGCCCTCGCCGCGCAGAATCTTTTGCCCATGGCTGGGCTTGAGGATCACGCCGTAGGGAGCCACGGTGAACTCGGCATTGAACAGCCGCCGCAGCGGTTGCACCACGGTGGCCACCAAGTCGGTGCAGCTTCCCACCGGCTCGGCCAAGATGATGTCGGGCCGCTGGCCGGCGCACAGTTCATCGGCAGTCTTCGTCAGCTCATTGAAATTGCAGCAGAAGCAGGCACCCGCCACTTCGCCCACCCGGAAGCCTTGAGCACGCAGGGTGTGGGTGTCCACCAGGTCGCTGGCCTGGTCATTGGTGACAATGCCCACGTTGAGCCCTTGGCTTTGGTAGTGGCTGGCCAGCCGAGCAATGGTGGTCGTCTTGCCGGCGCCCAGGAACCCGCCCACCATGATGAACCGGATCGGGTCTGACATGTGTTGGCCCTTTGCCTGCGAATCAATTCATCCGGCCGTAATCGCCGGAAATCGTTGCGTCTAATGAACAAACGAACGTTTGAACAATATACGCGGCCTACCCTGACGTCACAAGCGCCGCACGGGTAGCACGCCGGCAGCGAGGCCGCACTCGCATCCCCCCAAGAGCGGTCAGCATTGCCTCGCGCGGCAACACGCCCCCCTGGGTAGGAATCGCCCAACAGCCTATAATCGCACATCTATGCCGATCATCGAGATCAACAAGCTGTCGAAGACCTACCGCGTCTATCAGAAGCGCGAAGGGTTGCTCGCGTCGTTCACGGGTTTGTTCCGTCGCGAGTACCGCGACGTGCGCGCGGTCCGCGAGATTGACCTCACGGTCGAGCAGGGCGAGTTCGTCGCATTTCTGGGCCCCAACGGCGCCGGCAAAACGACCACGCTGAAGCTGCTCTCGGGCGTGATTACGCCGACCTCGGGCGAAGCCCGGGTGATGGGCTACGTTCCCTGGAAGCGTGAAAACGCCTACCGCCGCCGGTTCGCCCTGGTGATGGGGCAGAAGAACCAGCTTTGGTGGGATCTGCCCTCGCAAGAGTCGTTCCGGCTGCATCAGCAAATCTATCGCATCGAGCCGGAGCAGTTCGACCGCACGCTGGCCGAACTGGTCGACTTGCTCGATGTGCGGCGGCTGCTTGGCCAGCCTGTGCGCGAACTGTCACTGGGCGAGCGGATGAAGATGGAGCTGATCGCCGCCCTGCTGCATAACCCCGACGTGTTGTTCCTCGACGAACCGACCATCGGGCTGGACGTGGTGGCCCAGCGCAACATTCAATCGTTCCTGCGGCATTATCAGGAAGCGAGGCGGATCACGATCCTGCTGACCAGCCACTACATGAAGGATGTGGCCGCCCTATGCCAGCGGGTGGTGATCATCAACCACGGCCGCATCACCTACGACGGCTCGCTCTCGGGCATCATCGACCGGTTCTCCAGCCACAAGATCATCACGCTGCTGTTCGCCGACGACGAAGTGCCGCCCGACTTGGCCCGTTTCGGCGAATTGGTTGAGGTCAATCCGCCCCGGGTTCGCGTGCGGGTCGATCGCCGCGAGATGACTTCAGTGCTGCAATACGTCTTGCAGAACTACGCCATCGAAGACGTGAGCGTGGAAGACGCGCCGCTCGAGGAAGTCATCGCCGAGCTGTTCACCCGGCCCGACCAGGAAGCCGAATCGTCCGAGGATCTGCCGGCCACGACGAAGCCGTAGCCGAACGCCGCGCAGCGCGGGCAGCCACGCCGGAGCCGCCGTTATGGATCGCGCAGACCTCCACCCCGCGTGCTTGCCCGAGGATACCCTGGCCTCGGCGTGCGAGATCAGAACCACGCGGCGGAGCGGGCCCGGCGGACAACATCGCAACAAGGTGGAAACGGCCGTCATCGTGCGGCACGTGCCGACGGGCGTCGAAGCCGAGGCCAACGAAGCACGCAGCCAGGCCGAAAACCGCCGCAAGGCGTTCTTCCGCCTGCGACTTCGATTGGCGCTCGCCGCGCGATGCCCAGCGGCCGAAGCTCCCTCGGCGCTGTGGAAGCAGCGATGCCCCAAGGGGCGGCTCGCGGTGAATCCTGAGCACGATGATTTTCCGGCACTACTGGCCGAAGCGCTCGATCAGTTGCACGACACCAGGGGCCAGGTAGCCATCGCGGCAGAGCGGCTCGGCTGTTCCGGCAGCCAGCTCACGCGGCTGCTCAAGGATGAACCGGCGGCCTTGAAGCTGGTGAACTCCTGGCGTGAGCAGGCCGGGCATCGTCCGCTGAAGTAACGTTGTCTCCCACGCCCGGCACCACCATGCCTGAGATTCCGCCCAACCATCAGTCTTCTGAGCCGCCCATCGCCCTGGGTGCCCGTTGGATCGTGCCGGTGGCCTCGCCGCCGCTGGCCGATGGCTGGCTGACCGTCAAGCGGGGGCGAATCGTCTCGCTGAGCACCACGCCGCCAGCCGGAGCGTGGCGCGTGGACCTGGGCAATGTGATGATCCTGCCGGGCCTGATCAACGCACACGCCCATCTGGAGTTCAGTCTGCTCGATAAACCGCTAGGCGAGCCTGGCCAGCCGCTGCCGGACTGGATTCGCCAGGTGATTGCGTACCGGCGTACCTCCCATGTCGACCGCGCGGCGGCCGTTGCTGCCGGTATGACGGAAAGCCAGCGCCACGGCATTGCGCTGGTTGGCGAGATTGCCACCGGAGATTGGCGTGCTGACTGGTATCCCCCCCAGCGGACGACCGACGAGGATCAAGCGGCACGCTCGGCAGTTCGCCTGGTCCTGTTTCACGAGCTGATCGGCTTCCGCTCGCAAGCAGTAGCCGACAGGGCAGGGGAGGCCCAGATGCGGCTCGCCGAAAACACTGGCCAGCTTCCGGCGAACGTGACGCTTGGCCTCAGCCCTCATGCACCCTACACGGTCAATCCAGAGCTGCTGCGTCAGTTGGTAACGCTGGCCGATCAGCACGGCTGTCCGCTCGCAATGCACCTGGCCGAATCGCCCGAGGAAATGGAACTACTCCAATACGGCACCGGGCCCATGCAGCAGTTGCTGCAAGATGCAGGCGTGTGGGAAGAAGGCGTCATTCCGCGCGGCACCACGCCTAGCGATTATCTAAGGGCGTTGTCCTTGGGCCGCTCACGCGTTCTGGCAGTGCACTGCAATTACTTCTCGGCCGACGATATGGCCACGGCTGCGGCGCTGCGAGATCGGCTCAGCGTGGTGTATTGCCCTCGCACGCATGCCTACTTCGGACACGCCCGATATCCGCTGGCCGAACTGCTGGCTGCCGGCGTGCGCGTGGTGCTTGGCACCGATGGCCGCTGCTCCAATCCCGATTTGAACGTGCTGGAAGAAGTACGGCACGTGGCCGCGCATCATCCGCTGCCAGTGCACCAGGTTCTAGAGATGGTCACGCAGCGCGCGGCCGAGGCCTTCGGCCTGGCTCACGAGCTCGGCACGCTGGAAACGAACAAGGCCGCGGAGTTGACCGTGCTAGGCCTGCCAGATATGCCCGAGCCGGCCGATCCGCTCGTATGGCTGCTGGATGAGCGCGTGCACGCCATCGATTGGCGCAACAAAATGCGCGGCCACATCGGATGATGGGCCGCGCACTTTGAATGGGGGGAATCGAAACAGGTTCTCAGGCGTCCCCAAGCGGCCACTGGTATTGCGCCAGCAGCCCTACGCGCCGAACCGTGTGCCTTTAGACCTGTTCGGCGATTCCCCGGGGCGTTTCGCGTTCGACGAGCTGGCCGATCTGCGTGAACTCGCTCGCCAGCAGCATGAGGATGTCGTCGAGGCTCACCAGCCCTACCAGTTTCTCCTCGGCATCGACCACCGGGACGCGGCGGAATCCGCCAACCCGCATGATGGCCAGTGCATCTTCGATGGGGGCATCTTCGGAGATCGTCTTCGGATGCGGCGTCATCACGTCGCGCACCAGGGTGGTATTGCAGTCCAGCCCTTCGGCCAGCACACGCACGACCAGGTCGCGGTCGGTGACGATGCCCATCGGCTTGTGCCATTCGTCGGCGATCAGCAGTGTCCCCACACCGCGTTGCCGCATCCGCTCGGCCGCTTGCCAGACAGGCTCCGTCGGATCAGCCAGGTCGACGCTACGGACGCAAATACGACCTACGGACATGGTTGGCCTCCCAAAGATTGAAGAAACTGGTGGAGTGGTGAACCGGGAAACCTGCACCGTCTAGCGGTCTAAGTGCCAGGCGTTTCAAGCGTGCTGTGCAATCGGCACGGCAAAGGATTCCATCCGCGGCTGCTCCAGGTCCATAAAGTCCTGGAACCGCATGCGAATCGCCTCGTGATGCGTGTTGCCTTCGAAAACGATCGAATCGCAGGAAGCGAGGCTTTCATCAACAATCGTTTTCATCTGGTATTGCGAGCCGAACGGCGGCAGGGCACCGGCTTCGCAATCCGGGCAGTGGTTGGCAATCTCCGATTCCGAGGCCAGGCTCATGTTGCAGCCCAGCACCCGAGAGAGCTTGCCCAGGTCGATCTGCATGTCGGCCGGCAACACGGCCACGATGTAATGGCCATCGCCTTCGGAACGCAGCAACACGGTTTTGGCCACCTGGCGACCCGGCACATGAAGCTCCTGAGCCATTTCTTGCGCGGTGTAGGTTTCGTAATGGGGAAGGACTTCGCACCACACTTGATGCTGTTGGAGAAATTGGGCGGTATTCATGGTCCCGTCTCCCGCGAACAGTGTGCTGATCTGACGCATCGCCCCCGGTACGTGGTTAAATTGCAAGCCGCGCGCCGAGCAAGCCGCATTTCCTCAGGTGGGTGCTCAGGCGAACGTTGCAACTACGCGGTTCGGCCACGAAAGATTCGCCAGAACGGCCAAGAACGCCGGGCGTCGCCGGACAAGCGCGATTCAAACGCGCGCTTCACGGATGCGGAGAGAGGCCGGGCCGCATCGTTCCCGGCAGATGGATGGACCGAAGCGCTAGTGAGCGTTTCCGCGCGCCATCGATGCGAAAATTGTACGGTAGTCAGTACGTGACCGCCGCCGGCTTATGCGTGTGGAGCCGCATCAGGCCCCAGCAATGTTTGCAGCTTGTTAAGCGTGCGGGTTAGCATCACACGGACCGCACCGTCGGTCTTGCCCAACCGCTGCGCGATTTCCTTGGAAGGCAGCCCTTCCACGTAGCGCAGGCGGATCGCCTCGCGTTGTTCCTCCGGCAACATTGCCAGGGCTTCCATCAACCGGATCGCGCGGCGATCGCGACTGACGGCCTGACTGGCGGTGGTCATGCTGGCCACCAACAGATCGACCAGACCGCGGCGGCTTTCGCGCCCGCCAGATGGCGCGTCGATGGAGATCTCGCGCCCGGCGTTACGCTTCTGGGCACCGAAGAACCGGCGATGGGCATCAATGATCCGCCGCTGCGCCACCTGGCACAACCAGCCAAAGGGATCGCGCTGGCTCAGGTCGATGGCATCGAACGACCGCACGGCCTCTGCGCTCATTTCCTGATAGATGTCCTCAACCTCGATCTTGCTACGCAGGGCATCACTGCACTGCCGCTGAATGTAGGCCAGGAGTTGCGGCTTGCGGGCTTCCATGAACTCGGCCAGCGCGTCAGCGTCGCCCTGACCGATCCGGTCGAGAAGTTGTTGCTCGTCCATCGTTCGTACCGCCCTGGCTGGAGAACGAAAGCGCGACAAACACCCGTCATCTTCCGAGCCACCGCGATTGGTGGCAAGAGGCAACTCCCGCGTTTGCGGCTCGGGCGGCGATAGCAGACGGCTATTGGTGGATTGGGAAGCCAACACGGCCAGGATGGAACGGAGCATCGCAAACCTCCCGCAGCTCGGTCGCTGAATGTTTGGAGTACGCCAGCAGTTTGCTGCCGCTCTGGCCCACGCGTTCCATCACACGGCTGGCGGCGGCACAGCTACCGCTACGTATCGCAGCGCAGGCCACACACCGTTGTTACACGACGCAATAAATCCAGGGGAGATTTGCATTTATTTGTTGCGACACCGAAAAGATTCGCCGACGAAATCATTTATGACGCAAACGGTCTAAGGCAGTCTTCAAACCGGCCAAATCGCAGCCGCCACGTTATGAAAATGTGGACAGAGGCGGGCAGCCCATTCATAAAAAAGAAAGTTCTGGCCTGCGGCCGTTTTTCATCCATTTCGCTGTAACACGGCCCAACCCTTTACGCTTTATCCGGCCTGAGGCCAACGGAAGCGAGGCGGGCATCTACGCAGCCTTCGCAGTCCTGGCCGTTCCTGGCGCGATACAAGTACGGATCGATTGGGAGTGACGATGTTGCGAACGATTGGTGGTTACTGGGCGTGCGGCATCAATTTCCTTCGCACGGCCGTCCTGGGTTGTGCGTTTTTTGGCATTAGCACCGCGGCGGCCCTGGCACAGCAGCCAGGGTTGAAGTCGGCCCAAGGATCAGAAGCATCGCCCGCCACAACCGAGTCCGCGGAGCGCGGTCCGCGGCTGTACGCGGGTTTCAGCGGTTATGCCCGGAAGGTCACCACGCGTTCGCCATTGGCGCAGCAGTGGTTCGATCAAGGCATCCAACTGCTGTATGGCTATAACCACGACGAAGCCATTCGCTCCTTTGAGATGGCGGGCAAGATCGATCCTTCGTGCGCCATGGCCTGGTGGGGCTCAGCGTACGCCCGCGGCCTGCACATCAACAATCCAGAGATGGGCGAGGAGCAAAGCCGGCTGGCGTTTCTCGCGGCCGAGAAAGCCGTGGCTGCCCTCGATGACGAAACGCCAGTCGAACAGGCTTTGGTAAAGGCCGTTCGTAAGCGTTATGCCTGGCCGGCACCGCAAGACCGCAGCCCATTGGATCGGGCCTATGCCGACGCGATGGAAGCGGTGTGGCACCAGTTTCCCGACGATGCCGACGTGAGCGCGCTGTTCGCCGAAGCGTTGATGAATCTCCAGCCTTGGGATCTTTGGACCGCCGCCGGCGAGCCCAAGGGCAGGGCACTAGAAATCGTCAGTGTGCTGGAGAAGACACTGGCCAAGCATCCTAATCATCCCGGCGCGAATCACTTTTATATTCATGCCGTGGAGGCTTCGCCGTGGCCGCATCGGGCCGTGCCTGCAGCCGAGCGGCTCTTGAACCTGGTGCCAGGCTCAGGCCACCTGGTGCATATGCCTTCGCACATTTTCATTCGCGTGGGCCGTTATGCCGACGCCGCTGATGCCAACGCCAGGGCGATTGCCGCCGATGAAGCCTACTTTGCCGTGGCTCCGCCGCCGGACTTCTACAGCCTGTACTTCGTGCACAACATCCACTTCCTGGCCTACGCGGCCATGATGGAAGGCCGGTATGAAACGGCCATCGCCGCAGCCCGCAAGATCGAGAAGCAGATCCCGCCAGACTTCCTCAAAAACTATGTGACTCTGGCCGACGGTTTCATGCCCACGTCGCTGCACGTGATGATCCGCTTTGGGAAGTGGAAAGCCATCCTGGCCGAGCCGGAGCCGGGAGCCGACCGGCTGATGAGTCGAGCCATGCGGCATTACGCCCGCAGCATTGCGTACTCGGCGCTGGGCAATACGGCCGCGGCGCGCCGCGAGATCGAAGCCATGGACGCAGTCGCCTCGCAACTTACCGACAAGTGGATGGTCGGCAACAACAAGGCGCAAGACGTCCTTGCCATCAGCCGCAAGATGGCGGCCGGCGAACTGGCGTACCGCGAAGGCGATTCGGAACAAGCGTTCCGCCTGCTGCGCGAAGCCGTGGAGATGGAAGAAAACCTGGCCTACGATGAACCGCCCGGCTGGATGCAGCCGGTGCGGCACGCCCTGGGAGCGCTGCTGTTGGCCGACGGCCGGGCTGCCGAAGCCGAGGCCGTG
>Ga0180216_1002072_pt1 | contig 17119 bp, 15 predicted proteins | sample eDN3rd37CBELigMG_FD_128879 | JGI IMG/M metagenome (GOLD analysis project Ga0180216, IMG submission 128879) | Enriched Miracle-Growth compost microbial communities from Emeryville, California, USA - eDNA 3rd pass 37_C BE-Lig MG (version 2)... ... | reverse complement strand
GGATCTGGGGCGGGCCCCCGGGATCGCCCGAGGAGGACGGCGACCGCTACATCGAGATCTGGAACCTCGTGTTCATGCAGTTCGAGCGCGACGCCCAGGGCGTCATGCATCCGCTGCCGCGGCCCTGCGTGGACACCGGCATGGGGCTCGAGCGCATCGCGGCCGTGCTGCAGCACGTGCATTCCAACTACGAGATCGACCTGTTCCAGTCCCTGATCCGCGCCGCCGCGCGCGAGACCGGGACGACGGACCTGAACGACAATTCCCTCAAGGTCATCGCCGACCACATCCGCGCGTGCAGCTTCCTGATCGTCGACGGGGTGATCCCGGGCAATGAGGGGCGTGGCTACGTGCTGCGCCGGATCATCCGCCGGGCCCTGCGCCATGGGCACAAGCTCGGCCAGAACGGGGCGTTCTTCCATCGCCTGGTGGCCGACCTGGTCGGGCAGATGGGCGGGGCGTATCCCGAGCTCGCGGCCCAGCAGTCGCGCGTCGAGCAGGTCCTGCGCCAAGAGGAGGAACGCTTCAGCGAGACGCTCGAGAACGGCATGCGGATCCTCGAGGCCGCGCTGGGCGAGTTGCCCGAGGGCCGGCCGCTGGACGGGCAGACGCTGTTCACGCTCTACGACACCTACGGCTTCCCGGTGGACCTGACCGCCGACATCTGCCGCGAGCGCCGCGTCGAGGTCGACCTCGAGGGCTTCGAGCGGGCGATGGCGCGCCAGCGCGAGCAGGCGCGCGCCGCCGGCAAGTTCAAGGCCGCCGCCGAGCTCAGCTACGAGGGCGTGGCCACGCGCTTCGACGGCTACGAGCATTTCGACGGGCGCGCGACCGTGACCGCGCTGTACGTGGACGGCGTGCAGGTGCCGTCCATCGCGCAGGGGCAGGACGCGGTCGTGGTGCTCGACGCCACGCCTTTCTACGCCGAGTCGGGCGGACAGGTGGGCGACACCGGGCTGCTCGTGGGCCCGGCGGGGGCGCGCTTCCAGGTCGGCGACACGCAAAAGATCCAGAGCGACGTCTTCGGGCACCATGGCAGCCTGCTCGAGGGTGCCATGTCGGTGGGCGACGCCGTCGAGGCGCACGTCGACCAGGCGCGCCGGCGCGACACGATGCGCAACCACTCGGCCACCCACCTGATGCACAAGGCCTTGCGTCAGGTGCTGGGCGATCACGTGCAGCAGCGCGGTTCGCTGGTCGACGGCGACAAGACCCGCTTCGATTTCGCCCATGACGCGCCCATGAGCCCGGCGCAGATCGCCGAGGTCGAGCGCATCGTCAACGCCGAGATCCTGGACAACGAGCCGGTGCGCACGCAGCTCATGTCCTACGACCAGGCGGTCGAGGGCGGCGCGGTGGCGCTGTTCGGCGAGAAATACGGGGACGTGGTGCGCGTGCTGGACATCGGCTTCTCGCGCGAGCTGTGCGGCGGCACCCACGTCGCACGCACGGGCGACATCGGCCTGTTCAAGATCGTCTCCGAGGGCGGCGTGGCCGCCGGCATCCGCCGCGTCGAGGCGGTCACGGGGCGCAGGGCGCTCGAATGGGTCCAGCAGGCGCAGGACATGCTCGACCGCGCCGCGGGCCTGCTCAAGTCGCAGGCCGCCGAGATTCCCGAGCGCATCCAGGCCTTGCAGCAGCAGGCGCGCCACCTCGAGCGCGACCTCGAGCGCCTGCAGGACAAGCTCGCCGCGGCCGCCGGCAGCGACCTGGCGGGCCAGGCCATCGAGCTCCCGGGCGCGCGCCTGCTCGCGGCGCGCCTGTCCGGGGTGGATCCCAAGGCCCTGCGCGGCATGGTGGACCAGCTCAAGGCCCGGCTGGACAATGCCATCGTGCTGCTGGCGGCGGTGTCGGATGGCCGGATCAGCCTGGTGGCCGGCGTGAGCCCGAGCCTGACGGCCCGGGTCAAGGCGGGCGACCTGGTGGGCGCCGTCGCGGCGCAGGTGGGCGGCAAGGGCGGCGGCCGTCCCGACATGGCCATGGGCGGCGGCTCCGACGTCTCGGCCCTGGACAGCGCCATCGCGAGCGTGCGGGCCTGGGTGCAGGCGCGCCTGGAGGCCTGACCATGGAACGGGCCGATCTTGCGGCGGATCTCGAGATCGATGCGACGGGGCTGGATTGCCCGCTGCCCATCCTGCGCACCAAGAAGGCCCTGGCGCAGCTCGCCAGCGGGCAGGTCCTGGCGGTGCTCACCACCGACGCGCACGCCGTGCGCGATTTCCAGGCGTTCTGCCGCCAGACCGGCAACGCCCTGCTGGCCCAGGAGGCCAGGCCCGGCGGCGTGACGGCGCATTTCCTGCGCCGGCGCTGAGGGCGCCGCCTGTTGTTTTTTGGGGCGCGCGCCCGCCCGCGGCGCGCGCGGATTGCGGTTTGGTACGCAAAAGTGCTAAAATTTTGCGTTTTTCACAGTATTTTCAAAGGATTATCAATGGTTGTGATTCGTCTGGCCCGCGGCGGCTCGAAGAAGCGTCCCTTCTACAACGTCGTTGCTGCCGATTCTCGCAATCGCCGCGATGGCCGTTTCATCGAACGCGTGGGCTTTTACAATCCCATCGCGGGCGAGGGCCAGGAAGGCCTGCGCATCGCGCTCGATCGCATCCAGCACTGGACGGAAAACGGCGCGCAGCTCTCGCCCACGGTTTCCCGCCTGGTCAAGGAATACTCGGCCAAGGCCGCCGCCTGAGCGGCGCGCGCCATGGCCGGCCATGCGTCCGGCGCCGGGCAGGCGCCCGATGACCTGGTCGAGGTGGGCAGGATCGTCGCGGCCCATGGCGTGCGCGGCTGGCTCAAGGTCCAGCCGTATTCCGCCGATCCGCAGGCGCTGCTGCGCGCCCCGGTCTGGTGGCTCAAGACGCCCGATCCGAGGCCGGATCCGGGCGTCTCGTCATTGGCGCGCGCCGCCCGGGTACTGGCCTGCCGCCCGCATGGCGGGCGCTTCGTCGTCGCCCAGCTCGAGGGCGTGGCCGACCGGGATGCCGCGCAGGCCTTGCAGGGCTGCACGGTGTGGGCCTCGCGCGCCGCTTTTCCCGAGGCCGGCGCGGACGAATATTACTGGGTGGACCTGATCGGCTGCGATTTCTACGGGCAGTCCGGCGGGGCGCCCTGTTTCCTGGGCCGGGTCGACGAGGTGCTCGACAACGGCGCCCATGCGGTGTTGCGGGTCGCACGCGGGACGCTGGACGAGCAGGGCGTCTTCCAGCCCACGCCGGACGGCCGCGGGCGGGCGGTGCACACGCTGGTGCCTTTCGTCCAGGCCCATGTGCACCGCGTGGACCTCGCGGCCCGGCGCATGGACAGCGACTGGCCCGACGATTTCTGAGCGCCGGCGGTCATCCACCTTCACGGGGCGCGAGCATGCGATTCGATCTGGTCACCCTGTTTCCCGAGATGTTTTCCGCCCTGCGCGACCAGGGCGTGAGCGGGCGCGCCCACGCGCGCGGAATCTGGCGGCTGGGGCTGTGGAATCCGCGCGATTTCACCGAGGACGCCCATCGCACGGTGGACGACCGTCCCTACGGGGGCGGGCCCGGCATGGTCATGATGGCCGAGCCCCTGTCGCGAGCGGTGGCGGCGGCGCGGGCGGCGCGCCTGGCCGAACCCGACGAGGATCCCGCGCGGGTGCCGGTGGTCCTGCTGTCGCCGGCGGGCCGGCGCTACGACCAGCGGGTCGCCAGGCGGTGGGCCCGGTCCTCGGGCGCCATCCTCGTCTGCGGACGCTACGAAGGCGTGGACCAGCGCTTCATCGACCGGTACGTGACCGAGGAATTGTCCCTGGGCGACTACGTGCTGTCCGGCGGCGAGCTGGCGGCCATGGTGGTCATGGACACCGTGCTGCGTCTGCTGCCCGGCGTGCTGCACGACGCGCAATCGGCCGAGCAGGATTCCTTCGATCCCGCCCTCGGCGGCCTGCTGGACAGCCCGCACTACACGCGCCCCGAGGTCTGGAAGGGCATGCCGGTGCCCGAGGTCCTGCTCTCGGGGCACCACGCCCGCATCGCCGAATGGCGGCGCCGGCGCTCGTTCGCCCTGACCGCGGCGCGCCGCCCCGACCTGATCGAGGCCGCGCGCGCGGCCGGCAAGGCCGGCGGCGGGGACTCGTCGGATGGGGATGGGTCGCCGGGTCGGGACTGAACCCTCAGCCGCGCGGCGGGATGTTCAGGCCGCGCTGGACCGCGGGGCGGGCCAGGAAGGCCTCGAGGACCCGCGCCACCTGCGGGAAATCCTTGAAGCCCACGAGCTCGCCCGCCTCATAGAAGCCGATGAGGTTGCGCACCCACGGGAAGATCGCCATGTCCACGATCCCGTATTCGTCCCCCATCATCCAGGCGCGGCCCTCGAGGCGGCCCTCCAGCACCTTGAGCAGGCGGCGGGATTCGTCCACGTAGCGCTGCAGGGGACGCTTGTCCTCGTAGTCCTTGCCGCCGAACCTGTTGAAGAATCCCACCTGGCCGAACATCGGCCCGATGCCGCCCATCTGGAACATCAGCCACTGGATCGCCTGGTAGCGCAGCGCCGGATCGGCCGGCAGGAAGCGGCCCGACTTGTCGGCCAGGTAGATCAGGATCGCGCCGGTCTCGAACAGCGGCAGGGGCCGGCCTCCGGGGCCGTCCGGATCGATGATGGCCGGGATCTTGTTGTTGGGATTGAGCGAGAGGAATTCCGGCGACAGTTGGTCCCGCGTGTCGAAGCTAACCAGGTGCGCCTCGTACGGCAGGCCGGTTTCCTCCAGCATGATGGAAACCTTGACGCCGTTGGGAGTGGGCAGGGAATAGAGCTGGATGCGGTCGGGATGCCGCGCCGGCCATTTGCGGGTGATCGGGAAAGCTGACAGATCGGCCATGATGTCCTCGGACGTTTGAAACAGGGGCATTTTGCCTGATTTGGCGGCTGAGGGTGTCGGCCGCCTGCGCTCAGCGGGCGGGCATCGACGCCTTGAGCGCCGGCGGCTTGCGGACGACCGAGGGGTCGGGGGCCGGCGGGCGCGGGCCGTGGACGATGTCGCCGCGCCAGACGCCCTGGTGGCGGCTCAGCACCAGGTAGTCCTGGTCGGGCCCCGCCTGGCGCGCCGTGACGTGCAGGACGCCGTCGATGACGGCGAGGCTGGGATCGGAGGCGGGTGCCCCCGGCAGCCTGCGCGGGCGGCCGTCCTGGACCAGCCACAGCGGGCCCCCGCCGGGTTCGCGGGCGGCGACGATCACGTGGCCGGCGGGCCCGAGGATCGCCGCCGGGCGGCCCTGGTAGGCCAGCCCCAGGTCCTCGGGCTTGCCCCAGCCGCCGCAGGCGCTGCGGCCGTGGCGCTGCACCAGGCGCAGCATGCGCCCGCTGCGCAGGTCGCGCACATAGGCTTCCATGCGGCCCACGGCGTTTTCCACCACCGCCAGGCCGCCGTCGCCGAGGACACCCGGGATGCGGCGCCAGCGCGCCGGAAGGCCGATGTAGAGCGTTTCGAAGCCGCTTGCTTGGGCGCCGCCCGTCCCGCCTCCGCTCGCGCACCAGAGCCGGCCGGCGTCGTCGGTGGCGAGGACCATGAAACCCCCGTTCGTGGCGCGGCTGCCGCTCTCGCCCCGGCCCGCGCGGGCGGCTGTGCGTTCGGCGATCGCTACTTCGGCGCGCGCGCCGGGCAGCGGGGGCAGGGCGCGCCATGCGGCCCACTGCCGGCGCGCCGCGTCCCAGCGGCTGAGCTGGAAGCGGCCGTCGTTGCCCATGCCCAGCGCCCACGGGGAGGATCCCGCCGTGACGACCGGCGGGCGCGTCAGGCGGGCGCCCTCGATGGGCCGCCAGTCGGCCGGCCCGCCCCGCGGGCCGATCACGGTGGACAGGATCCGGCCGTCCGGGCCGCGGACGAGGACGCCGGCGCCCTGGGCCGAGGGCTGGAAGACCGTGGCGGGATCGGGGCTGCGCGCCCGCGGGCCCAAGGCCAGGCCCGCGCCCTCGGTGCGCAGGTTCACGGTGTTGGCGTGCTCGTCCACCGTCAGCAGGACGGGGCCTCCGGGCCGTGCGAGCAGGGTGGCGGGAGTGCTCCCGTTAGATACATAGTATATCCGTGACACCCACAGGGCCTCCGGGCCGGCCGGCCGGTCGCAGTGCGCCGGATCGCGGCAGTAGCGATAGTCGTGGCGCATGTAGGCCAGGAACACCTGGGTCTTCGCCGCCGCCTGCGCCGGATCGAGGTTGCCCGGGCGTTCCTGGCTGGGATAGTTCAGGTAGCCGGTCTCGGCGTAGATGCCGGGGGCGCGGGCCATGGCCTCGCGCACCAGCCGGGCGCTGGCGATGTGGTCGGGGTGGTCGTTCCCGGCGCAGCGCCAGCACAGCTCGGCATAGGGCGTGGCGATGGTGGCGTCCATGTAGCGGACGGTGGTCGGCCCGTAGTCGCGGATCAGCGCCGCCAGGGTGTCCACCATGCCCGATCGGACGTAGCGCTCGACCAGCGGGCCGATCGACTCGGCCTCGGCGGTGGGCTCGGCCTCCATCCGGCTGAGCGGCGTGAGGCTGCCCCAGCCCTTGCCCAGCCAGGGATCCTGGATGCGCATCAGGACCAGGCGGATGCGCGGGTCGTCCGCCAGGGTGTGGCGCGCGAGGCGGCGGCCGTCGACCGTGAGCACGTCCTCGATCCAGGCGTCGCGCGCGCCGGCCGCCCGGGCATAGGCGGCCTGGATGCCACGCTCGCGGCCCAGCATGTACGGCGCGCCCTCGCCGCGGTCGCTGGCGGTCAGGTAGACGACCTGCAGGCAGCCTCCCGCCTCCAGGGTGTCCGCGATGTCCGGGTTCATGAACAGCAGGTCGTCGTCCATGTGGGCGACGAACACCAGGTCACGGATCCCATGGCAGGACACCCCCTCGTCCGCCAGCGCCGGCACCGGCCACCACGCGGCGCCCAGCAGCGGCAGGAAAACGATGAGGATTGCGAGGAGCCGGCGCGGCGTCGCACGAAACCCATCCGATGCGATGGAGCATCGGCGCGACATCGGACTGGACCCGCCGGATGCGGCGGATGGGCGGTGCGGCACGGACGGGGCCTAGCGGACGATCAGGCGCCCGTTGAGGGGCTGTACCGGGCGGTTGTTGGGGCCTCCCACGATGCGCTGGAACGCCGCGACCTGCTCGGCCGAGACCGTCAGCGGCGCCTTGAGCACCAGCCAGCGCACGCCCTCGGAGCAGGGCGGCGTGGTGAGAGAGCCGCTGTAGCGGTAGTAGTCCATCGAGGCGGGCAGCAGGCGGGCGGCGTCGACGGGCTGGGCCAGGGGCCGCGCGGGGCCGGGCCCCTGTGGCAGCTCGGCCCAGATCGGGGCGAGCGCCTCGCTGGCCGCGCCGGTCTCGTACATGACCCCGATCACGGCCAGGGCGCCCTTGGCGTCGGCATGCACGAAATGCGCCTCGAAAGGAAAGGAACGGCCGTCGATCGTGTTTTCGCCGGGCGCGTGGAAATGCACCTGCTTGAGCTCGAACGCGTCGCCGTCCAGCTCGAGGACGCCGCCCGGTGCGAAATCGACCTGGATGGTGTGGCCGTTGTCGACGATGGTCGCGGGCCCCGCGGCATAGCGCGTGCGCAGCGGCGGCAACCCGGCCTCGACCGCCGAGCGGATGTCGACCGGCGACTGGTTGCGCCCCTCGGCGCAGGCGGCGAAGCCGGGATCGAGGCCGCCCCAGTGCGCGGGGCCCTGCGCCCCCTCGTAGCCCCATTGGGCGGGTCCGGCCGCCCAGGAGGCGTGCGCGCAAAGAAGCAGTCCGGCGGCCAGCAGCGTCGAGTGTCTCATGCGGGTTCCTTTTTTTCGGAATGGAAGGAGGGGTTACGGATTGTGATCGGGCGGATGCGTTAAATTCTAAGGGAATTCGTGTTTCCAAGGGACTTCCGTGAGCGAAACCCCCCAGGCGGCCCTGTTCCTCTCGATCCTCTATTTCGTCGCCATCTCGGCCGAGGCGATGACGGCGGCGCTGGCCGCGGGGCGGCGTGAAATGGACTGGGTCGGCGTCTGCCTCCTGGGCTGGGTCACGGCGCTGGGCGGAGGCTCCGTGCGCGACCTCCTGCTGGACCATCACCCGCTGGGCTGGATCGCCCATCCCTCCTACCTGGTGGTCACGGGCGTGGCCGCGCTCTCGACCATCGCCTTCGCCCGCCACCTGGCGCAACTGCGAAGCCTGTTCCTGTTCCTGGACGCCGTGGGCCTGGTGGTGTTCACGGTCATCGGCTGCAATGTGGCCATCGGCCTGGACCTGCCCTTCGGCATCGTCATCGCCTCGGGCATGATCACGGGCTGCGTGGGCGGCGTGCTGCGCGACGTCCTGTGCAACGACGTCCCGCTGCTGTTCCGCGCCGAGCTGTACGCCACGGTCTCCGTGGCGACCGGCGCCCTGTACGTGGCCGGACACGCGCTGCAATGGCACCACGAGACCGTGATGGCCGTGGCGATGGCCGCCGGCCTCGCCTTGCGGCTGCTTGCCTTGCGCTTCGGCTGGAGCATGCCCAAGTTCGTCTATACGCGCGACTTGCACTGACGCGGATTGGAGGTTTCGATGAAGGTCCTGACGATCGGGGCGGCGGTGATGGATATCGTGGTGGCTCGCGTCCTGCCCATGCGGGGCGCCAAGCAGGACGTGGCGCACATCGGCCTGTACGCGGGCGGCGGCGCGGTGAACGCCGGCCTGAACTTCGCGGCGCGCGGCGCGCGGGCGACGGTGCAGGCCTGCGTGGGGCGCGACCTCGAGGGCGGCCTGCTCGACGGTCTGCTGGCGCGGCACGGCGTGCGTCCGGCGTTCGAGGCCTCCGAGGATCCCACCGGCAAGGCCGTCGTGATGGTCGACGAGCAAGGCGCCGCCCGCGCCTATGCGCAGCGCGGCGCGAGCGCCCGGGTGGGCGCGCAGGGCTTTCCCGGCCTGGCCGATTGCGATGTCGCCTACGTCACCGGCCTCTCGCTGGAGTCGCAAGAGCACCTGGGGGCCGCACTGTCGAGGAAGGGCGCGCGCGGGTTCCGGCTGGTGGTGACCCCGGGCGCGCGCCAGCTCGCGCATCCCGAGGCCCTCCGGATCCTGCGGCGCGAGGCCGACCTACTGTGCATGAACGCCTACGAGGCCGCGCGCCTGTGCGGCGAGGATCCGCCGGCGGATGCCGCCGGACTTTCCTTCGAGGGCGCCGAGGCCCTGGCGCGCCGCGTCCTGGCACGCGAGGGCCAGGGCGTCCTCATCACCCTGGGCGAGGGCGGCGCGCTGTTCCACGATGGCCGCGCCGCCCATTTCGGCTCCGCGCGGACGGTCGAGGTCGTCTCCACCGTCGGGGCGGGCGACGCCTTCGCCTCGGCTTTCGTGCACGAGTGGGCGCGGGGCGCCGACCCCGCGCGCGCCTTGTCCGAGGCGGCCGACAGCGCCGCCCGCGTCCTCGGGGTGCTGCCGGCCAACCTGGCCGGCGCGCTGCGGGAATAGGGCGCCCGCGCCGATGGCGCGCCGCCGCCCGCCTGCGCAACGCCGCCCGCCCGCGCGCCGCGCCGGCTTGCGCCGCCGAGCCGCGCCGCCGGATCGCGCCGCCGGATCGCGGACTGTCGTGCCTTATGGGTGGCGGCTAGAAGCAAATAATCAGCCGATCTATGGCGCCGCGTCCATGAGGCCTTAAAGTTTGAGAAAATAAGAACTCCCTTTCTTATTGCTTCAGGTCATCATCATGAAATCCCTGTATTCCTTCTTGGGCGCCGTCCTCGTGGCGCTGGGCGCCTCGTCGGCCGCCTGGGCCGCGCAGCCGCTGCTGACGCCGTCCGAGCTGGATGCGATCCGCCAGCAGCCCGCCGTGCGCGTGATCGACATCCGTCCCGCCGACGCGTACGCGGCCGGCCACATCCCCGGCGCGGTGTCGGCGCCCTACGGGCAATGGCGCGGCCCGGCCGACAACCCGGGCGAGCTGCCGCCCGTCTCGCGCCTGGCCGAGGTCGTGCGCGGCCTGGGCGTGGACTCCGGGACACACGCGGTCGTGGTGTCCTCGGGGGCCGACGCCACCGACTTCGGCGCCTCGGCCCGCGTGTACTGGACCCTGAAATACCTCGGCCTCAAGGAACTCTCCATCCTCAATGGCGGCCTCAAGGCCTGGGCCGATGCCAAGCTGCCGCAGGATCAGGCGCCCGTGACGGTCGCGGCCAGCGGCTTCCAGCCTCAGGTGGACGAAAGCCTGGTCGCCACCAAAGAGCAGGTGGCGGCCCAGGTCGGCAATCCCCGCACCCGTCTGCTCGACGCCCGTCCGCTGGACTTCTACCTGGGCAAGACCAAGGCGCCGACCGCGCAGGTCCCCGGCACGATCAAGGGCGCCGTCAACCTCGAGAACGGCAAGTGGTTCAAGCCGGGCACCTCGATCTTCGTGTCGGCCGACGAGGCCCGCAAGATCGCCGCGCAGTCGCTGCCCGAGCCGGCCGACGAGACGATCTCCTTCTGCAACACCGGGCACTGGGCGGCCACCGACTGGTTCGCGCTCTCGGAGGTGGTGGGCCAGAAGAACGTCCGCCTGTATCCCGCCTCGCTCGCCGAGTGGTCGCATGATTCCGCGCTGCCGATGGACAACGTGCCGGGCCGCGGCTCCCAGATCCTCGACAAGCTCAAGGGCCTGATGGGCTGAGGCCGGCCGGCCCCACTTGCAAGGAAAGAAGGAAAGCGCGTGAAACGCAGTCCCCTCGCGATCCTGGTGGTCGCCTTCGTAGTCTTCCTCGCCTGGTCCGTGGCGCTGCGCCAGGCCCTGCTGTTCGCCGTCGGCGTGGGCATGGGCGCGGTCCTGGCCGGCGCCCGCTTCGGCTTCACCACCGGCTGGCGCCGGCTGATCGAGCGGCGCGACCCCAGCGGCGTGCTGGCGCAATTGCTGCTGCTGGCCGTGGCCGCCGCGGTGTCCATGCCCCTGCTCGCCGCCTATCCGACGGACCTGGGCGCCGCCCTGGGCCCGCCCAGCATCAGCCTGCTGGTGGGCGCCTTCGTGTTCGGCGCCTGCATGCAGGTGGCCGACGGCTGCGGCTCGGGCACACTGTACAAGGCGGGCCTGGGCATTCCCCTCAACATGGCGATCCTGCCGCTGTTCGCGATCGGCAGCTTCCTGGGGTCGGCGACTCTCGACCGCTGGCTGGCGCTGGGGGCCGTCCGGCCCTACGGGCTGGTCGCGCATTTCGGCGCGCCGGCCGCGCTCGCCATCACCCTGGCGGGGCTGGCGGTCGTGGGCCTGGGGGTGGTGCGCTGGGCCGGGCGCTCGGCGCCGCTTTTCGATCGCAAGCTGCTGATCGGCGCGCTGCTGCTGGCAGCCCTGGCCGCGCTGAACCTCGTGATCGCGGGCCAGCCCTGGGGCATCGTCTATGGCTTCGGCCTGTGGGCGGCCAAGCTCGCGACGGCGGCCGGGGTCTTCGATCCCGCCGCCAATCCCTTCTGGAGCGAGGCCGTCAACGCCGCGACGCTCAGGCAGTCCGTATTCCTGGACGTCACCTCGATCACCAACCTGGGGATCCTCGCCGGCGCCCTGTGGATCGCGGCGGGCAAGCCCGCGGGCAGCGGTTCGGCCAAGCCTCTCACCGGCACCCAGTGGATCGTGGGCATCGTGGCCGGCTTCCTGCTGGGCTACAGCTCGCGGCTCGCCTTCGGCTGCAACATCGGCGCCATGGTCAGCGGCATCTCGACCGGCAGCCTGCACGGCTGGATCTGGGTGCCCATGGCGTTCCTGGGATCCCTGCTGGGCGTGCGCGTGCGCCGCCGCTTCGCATTCTGAACCAGGAGGCCGCCATGAAGAATCCCTTGACGATCCTGCTGTTCTGGGTGGTGCTGACGGGCTTTTTCGCCTGGGACTGGGCGCACAGCGCCGCTGTCGACGTCCGCTCCGAGCCGCCGCTGATCGCGGCCGGCTCGGGGCAGGCGCCGACCGGCGGGCATTGCGCCTCGACGTTCTGATCCCCGATCCGCCGATCCCAGGAGCCCCCTTGGCCTCGGACCGACCCGCCGCCCCCGCCGTCGCCCGCGCCGCCGCCGTCCTCGATCACATCGCGGCGGCGGGCGAGCCCCAGTCCCTGGCCGAGCTGGCCCGGGCGCTGCGCATGCCCAAGAGCACGCTGCATGGCCTGTGCGCGACGCTGGAGCAGCTCAACCTCATCACCCGGCTGGACAGCGGCCAGATGACGCTCGGGCCCCACGTGATGATGTGGGCCAACGCCTTTCTCGCGCGCATCGACATCACCCAGGAATTCTTCGCCTCCTGGGACGACATGCGCGTCCTGCCCGAGGAAACCATCACCCTGTCCGTGCGCGACGGGCGCGAGGTGATCTACATCGCCTGCCGCAACGGCAAGCGGCCGCTGGGCTTCGACTTCCGCTCGGGCATGCGCCTGCCCTCGGTCTATACCGCCACGGGCCTGGCCATGCTCAGCACCCTGCCCGAGGCGGGGGTGCGCAAGCTCATGGAAGGGCCCGGCGCCTGGCCAGGGCCATTGACGGCCAACGGCCTGCGCGGCGTCGACGCCCTGGTCGAGGAGTTGCGCCGCGTCCGCCGCCGGGGCTATTCCGTCGATCGCGAGGGCGTGCGCGAGGGGATGTACTGCTTCGGCGCGCCGGTCTTCGATTCGCACAATCCCGAGGCGGTGGCCGGCGTGGCGGTGAGCATGCGCGCCGACGAGGTCGACGAGGCCCTCGAGGAGCGCGCGGGGCAGGCCATGCGCAAGCTGGCCGACCGCCTCTCGCAGCGCCTGGGAGCCTGGCGCAGGGCGTGAGCCTCCCCGGAGGAGACTTCCCCGGAATTGGTAAAAACCCCGAATGAAACAGTCGAGGTTTTTATAGCCATCGCGGCAACAAGTGTTTTATCCTGTCCATTCGCTCAATGCGGGCTTACCGCGGGTTGAAAAGGAGAACACAATGCGCGATACATTCATGTCTTCCCAGGGAATCGGCCGGCGCCTGGTCCTGTCCGCCGCCGCGGCCGCCCTGTGCGCGGGCCTGGCCGCGCCGGCCGCAGCACAGCAGAAATTCGTCAGCATCGGCACCGGCGGGGTCACGGGGGTCTACTACGCGGCGGGCGGCGCGATCTGCCGCCTGGTCAACAAGGACCGCGCCGCGCACGGCCTGCGGTGCTCGGTCGAGTCCACAGGGGGATCGGTGTTCAACGTGAACACCATCAAGGCGGGCGAGCTCGACCTCGGGGTCGTGCAGTCCGACGTGGGCTACAACGCCTACAACGGGGACGGGCAGTTCAAGGAGACCGGCAAGTTCGACAAGCTGCGCTCGGTCTTCTCCATCCATCCCGAGCCCTTCACGGTGGTGGCCAACAAGGACGCCAACATCAAGTCCTTTGACGACTTCAAGGGCAAACGCTTCAACGTCGGCAACCCGGGCTCGGGCACGCGCGCCTCGATGGAGATGCTGCTGCAGGCGATGGGCCGCGACATGGGCTTCTTTTCGCTCGCCTCCGAGCTGCGCCCCGACGAGCACGGGCCGGCCCTGTGCGACGGCAAGATCGACGGCTTCTTCTACGGCGTGGGCCACCCCTCGGCCAACATCCAGGATCCCACCACCACCTGCGGCGCCCGGCTCGTCTCGCTGACCGGCCCGGTGATCGACGGCCTGGTGGCCAAGTATCCCTACTACGCCAAGGCCACGATCCCGGCCGGCCTGTATCCCAACAATCCCCAGGAAACCCAGACCTATGGCGTGCTGGCGACCTTCGTGACCTCCGCCGACGTGCCCGAGGAAACCGTCTACCAGGTGGTCAAGGCGGTCTTCGACAATTTCGAGGACTTCAAGAAGCTGCACCCCGCGCTGGGTCACCTGGTCGCCAAGGACATGGTCAAGAACGGCCTGTCCGCACCCCTGCATCCGGGCGCGGAAAAGTACTTCAAGGAAAAAGGCATGCTGTGATCGATGGAGGCGGGCTCCCGCGGAGCCCGCGCCCGCCGGCGTCCGCCATGGAGGACGCCGGCGGCATGAATGGGGGCCGGCGGAGGCGCAGGCCGGCGGCACGAGAGGGGCCGGAAGAAGCCAAAGCCGGTGGCGCGAAAGAGGCGAAAGCCAGCGCCATGAAAGAGGCGCTGGCCGGCGGCACGAAAGGGCGCCGATGCGAGGGGAGGAGAACCGGATGGACAATGCCCGCCTGGAACAACTGGTCGCCGACGTGGACCGCGGCGGCCGGGACCTGCATGGGCCGGCCGGCACGATACTGCTGCTCGCCGCCCTGGCCTGGACGCTGTTCCAGCTCTGGTACGCCTCGCCGATCCCGTTTTCGCTGCGCCTGGGGATATTCAACGATACCGAGGCGCGCGCCGTGCACCTGGGCATCGCGATGTTCCTGGGCTACCTGGCCTTCCCCGCCCGCAAGGGCTCGCCGCGCGACCGCGTGCCCCTGCATGACTGGATCTTTGCCCTGGCGGCGGGATTCTGCGGCGCCTATCTGTTCATCTTCTACAAAGAGCTGGCGGGGCGGCCCGGCATCCCGCTGGCGCGCGACGTCGCGGTGGCGGCCATCGGGCTGCTGCTGCTCCTCGAGGCCACGCGCCGGGCCCTGGGCGCGCCGATGGCGGTGCTGGGGGCGGTGTTCGTCGCCTACGCGCTGCTGGGGCCGTGGCTGCCGGACGTGCTGTCGCATCGGGGCGCCTCGATCGAGCGCCTGATGTCGCACATGTGGCTGACGACCGAGGGCGTCTACGGCGTGGCCCTGGGCGTGTCCGTCTCGTATATCTTCATCTTCGTGCTGCTGGGCTCGCTGCTCGACCGCTGCGGGGCGGGCAACTACATGATGCAGGTGTCCTTCGCGATGCTGGGCCACCTGCGGGGCGGCCCGGCCAAGGTGGCGGTCGTGTCCTCGGCGGTCAACGGCATCGTGTCGGCCTCCTCGGTCGCCAACGTGGTGACCGGCGGCATCTTCACCATCCCCCTGATGAAGCGCGCCGGCTATGGCGGCATCCGCGCCGGCGCCATCGAGACCGCCTCATCGGTCAACGGCCAGATCATGCCGCCGGTCATGGGGGCGGCCGCCTTCCTGATGATCGAGTACGTGGGCATCCCCTATACCGACATCATCCGCCATGCCATCCTGCCGGCGACGATCTCGTACATCGCGCTGTTCTACATCGTGCACCTCGAGGCCCTGCAGCTCGGGATCGAGCCCATGCTCTCGGGCGGCAAGCCGCGCACCCCGGTCCAGCGCCTCGTCGGCTGGGGCCTGGGCCTGTCGGGATCGATCGCGGTGATGGGGCTGGTGTACTGGATCGGCGTGGGCGTGCAGCACCTGGCGGGCGCCTGGGCGATCTGGATCCTGCTGGCGATGCTGGTCCTGCTCTACCTGTGGCTGCTGCGCATCGCGGCGCGCCATCCGGACCTGCCCACCGACATCGACGTCACGCATCCCACGCGCCCGCCGATCTGGCCGACGGTGCGCGCCGGCCTCTACTACCTGATCCCCATCGGCGTGCTGGTCTGGTGCCTGACCGTCGAGATGTTCTCGGCCGGGCTGTCGGCGTTCTGGGCGGTGGCCGCGATGCTGATCCAGATGGTGACCCAGCATCCGCTGATCGCCTGGTTCAGGCGCCGGCCGGCGGCGGCCGCCTGGCGCCTGGGCTGGTCCGAGGCCGTGACCGGGCTGCAGGAGGGCGCGCGCAACATGGTGGGGATCGCCATCGCCTGCGGCACGGCGGGCCTCATCGTGGGGGCGATCACGCTCACCGGCCTGGGCCTGCGCATGACGGCCTTCGTCGAGCTGGTGTCCATGGGCAGCGTGCTGCTGATGCTGCTGTTCACGGCCGTCGTCTGCCTGATCCTCGGGCTGGGGATGCCGACGACCGCCAACTACATCCTGATGGCCACCCTGATGGCGCCGGTCGTGGTCGAGCTGGGCGCGCAGAGCGGGATGGTGATCCCGCTGATCGCGGTCCACATGTTCGTCTTCTATTACGGGATCATGGCCGACATCACGCCGCCGGTGGGGCTGGCGACCTTCGCCGCGGCGGCGATCGCGGGCGAGGACCCGATCAAGACCGGCATCCAGGGGGTGAAGTACGCGCTGCGCACCGCCGTTCTGCCCTTCATGTTCATCTTCAACCCGCTGCTGCTGCTGATCGACGTGGACGGCTGGGGCGAACTGCTGCTGATCACCGGGGGCGCCACCCTCGCGTCCATGACCTTCGCGGCGGCGACGATGTTCTGGCTGCGCATCCGCTGCAATCTCGCCGAGGTGCTGTTGCTGCTGCTGGTGACCTTCGCGCTGTTCCGGCCGGGCTGGTTCATGGATTTCGTGGCGCCCCGGTACGAGGTCCGGCCCGCGGCGCAGATGCTCGGCATCGCCGCCGGGCTGCCGGACAAGGGCCGGCTCGTCGCGGTCCTCGAGGGCATGAACCTCGAAGGCGACGAGCTCGCCAAGACCGTCGCCGTGACGCTGCCGGCCTTGCCGGAGGACGCCGGCCTGGAGGGCGAGGCGGCGGGGCGCCAGCGCCTGGCGGCGGGCGGGCTGACGGTGGTGGACATGGGCGGCCAGGTCCAGATCGCCAACGTGCGTTTTGGCAGCACCGCCCGCCGGGCGGGATGGGAGCAGGGCTGGGTGATCCGCGAGATGCTGGTGCCCAACCCCTCGCGGCCGTCCGAGTTCTGGGTCTACCTCCCGGCCCTGCTGGTCCTGGCGCTGGTGTGGCTGGCGCAGGGCCGGCGCATGCGCGCGCGGCCCGCCCGCCTGGGCCGCCAGCCCTCGTAAAGAAGCCTCCGCCGGCCGGCCTCCTGGGATGCCGGCCCTCGCGGTGTCCCGGCCGCCCGCTTCCCCGGGACACCGGCCGGCCCTCGCGGTGTCCTGGCCGCCGCCGGCGGGATGCCGGCCCTTCCGGCCCCTCAGCCGCCCGCCGGCCCGCGATGCCGGCAGCGGCTGGCGATCGTCGCGACCCCGTAGGCGGCGAAGGCCGTCCACAGCATCCCGAGCACGAAGATCGCCACGATGAGCAGCCAGTCGATGGGGCCGCCCGCGTCGGTGAAGCCCGAGGACGAGACCAGCGCCATCAGCCCGAGGGCCAGCGCGCCTCCGGCCAGCCCCAGGGCCTCGGACCAGACCAGGCGCCTGGCGCGCAGGCCGCGGTCGCGCCAGGCCGCCGCGATGAACAGCAGCGGGGCCAGCACGCCGAAGGCCAGCAGGGGCCACAGGAATACGCCCAGCATC
>Ga0180216_1002070_pt1 | contig 17123 bp, 22 predicted proteins | sample eDN3rd37CBELigMG_FD_128879 | JGI IMG/M metagenome (GOLD analysis project Ga0180216, IMG submission 128879) | Enriched Miracle-Growth compost microbial communities from Emeryville, California, USA - eDNA 3rd pass 37_C BE-Lig MG (version 2)... ... | reverse complement strand
GACCAGGACAAGCAGGCGGCGGAGAGCCCTGAGCACGACAGCCCGCTGCTCGATCTCTCCGATCAGGCCGTCAAGAAGCTCCTCAAGACCGCCAAGGCCCGTGGCTATGTCACCTATGACGAGCTGAACTCCGTCCTGCCGTCCGAGGAGGTGTCCTCCGAGCAGATCGAGGACACGATGGCGATGCTGTCCGATATGGGCATCAACGTCGTCGATACGGACGAAGGCGAGGAAGGCCAGGACGGCGCCGAGGAGGAAGCGGACGAGGAAGAGGGCAGCGGCCGCGCGCTGACCACGCAATCCGCCGTCGCCACCACCACCGGCCGCAGTGAGCCGACCGAGCGGACGGACGATCCCGTGCGCATGTACCTGCGCGAGATGGGCTCGGTCGAGCTGCTTTCCCGCGAGGGCGAAATCGCCATCGCCAAGCGCATCGAGGCTGGCCGCGAGGCGATGATTGCGGGGCTATGCGAAAGCCCCCTCACCTTCCAGGCCATCATCATCTGGCGCGACGAGCTGAACGAAGGCAAGATTCTGCTTCGCGACATCATCGATCTCGAAGCGACCTACGAAGGTCCGGAGGCCAAGCAGCCGCCGCCGGCGATCGGTGACGGCGAGGCCGAAGAAGCGGCCGACGCCGAAACGCCTGCCGAAGGCGAGATGGACGATGACGACGACTACGAGAACGCGCTTTCGCTCGCCGCAATGGAAGCGGAGCTGAAGCCGAAAGTCCTCGAGACGTTCGACCGCATCGCCTCCACATACAAGAAGCTGCGCAAGCAGCAGGACAAGAAGCTCGAGCAGCAGGTTGCGGGCGAGACCGGCTCCAAGAAGGAGCAGAAGGCCTACGACAAGCACCGCGATGAGATCATCGTGGACGTGAAGAGCCTGTCGCTCAACAACAACCGTATCGAAAGCCTCGTCGAGCAGCTCTACGGCATCAACAAGAAGCTCGTCGGCCATGAAGGCCAGCTCATGCGTCTGGCCGAGAGCTGCGGCGTGCCGCGCCAGGCGTTCATCGGCGAATACTTCGGCAACGAGCTCGACCAGACGTGGCTCGACCGTGTGAGCGGCCTCGGCCGCAAATGGCAGACGTTCGTCAAGAACGAGAAGACGCGCATCGAGCAGCTGCGCGGCGAGATCCATACGCTCGCCTCCGAGACCGGCCTCGAGATCCCCGAGTTCCGCCGCATCGTGAAGGCGGTGCAGAAGGGCGAGCGCGAAGCCCGCCAGGCGAAGAAGGAAATGGTCGAGGCGAACCTGCGTCTCGTCATCTCCATCGCCAAGAAATACACCAACCGCGGCCTGCAGTTCCTCGACCTCATCCAGGAAGGCAACATCGGCCTGATGAAGGCGGTCGATAAGTTCGAATACCGCCGCGGCTATAAATTCTCGACGTACGCCACGTGGTGGATCCGTCAGGCCATCACGCGTTCGATCGCCGATCAGGCGCGCACCATCCGCATCCCCGTGCACATGATCGAGACGATCAATAAGATCGTGCGCACGAGCCGCCAGATGCTGCACGAGATCGGCCGCGAGCCGACGCCGGAGGAGCTGGCCGAGAAGCTGGCGATGCCGCTCGAGAAAGTGCGCAAGGTGCTGAAGATCGCGAAGGAGCCGATCTCGCTCGAGACGCCCATCGGCGACGAGGAGGATTCGCACCTCGGCGACTTCATCGAGGACCGCAACGCTGTGCTCCCGATCGATGCGGCGATCCAGTCGAACCTGCGCGAGACGACGACGCGGGTGCTGGCTTCGCTCACCCCGCGCGAGGAACGCGTTCTGCGCATGCGCTTCGGCATCGGCATGAATACCGACCACACGCTCGAAGAGGTCGGCCAGCAGTTCTCGGTGACGCGCGAGCGTATTCGTCAGATCGAGGCGAAGGCGCTGCGCAAGCTGAAACATCCTTCACGCTCGCGGAAGCTGCGGAGCTTCCTCGACAACTGAGGATGTGTGTGTGGGGGGGGCGCTCTACCTCCGCCGTTCCTCTGTGCGCGGCGCGGCTACTTGCGATCGGCTCTTTTCGCCTGTCGTCATAGGTGACGCATGCCGCAGTTCGAGCGCACACCCTATGCCAATCGCGGACACCGCTCCGGCGTCCGCGAGTTCGCGCTCGGTCCATCATCCATCCGGGTGTGGTTCATTGATGGCAGCGGATACGAATACGATTATCGCCGTCCCGGCCCGGCGCACGTCGAGGCGATGAAACTTCGGGCGCAAAGGGGCGAGGGTCTCGCCACCTATATCAATCGGCATGTGCGCGAGAACTACGCCCGCAAACTGTGAGCTCGGTGAACGGCTCCGTCTCGCAGCGCGAAAGACTGCTGTTGGCGGCCTGATCTTCTCAGCCGAAATTCGGGCGCAGTCGGCCGGCAGGCTCGCAGCTTCACACATTGCCTAGCGAGCGACCCCTTGCACACCGAAACGACCACGCGGCGCAGCGGCGCCGCCACTTGGCCGCTGCTGCGCCGGTTCATCGCGGCAGAAGCGCGTATCGGCGCGCGCATGAGCGGCAACCTTGTCAGCGCCGGGCTGTACGAGTTCCTGCGCTTCGGCATCAAGCAGGCTTGGGCATGCCTGTTCGGCGGCATGATGGTGGCGCTGCTGATCGCCACGTACTTCTTCTATCCGCAGGGCGCGGCGCTGGCGCGTTACGACTTTCTGTTCCTCGCCGCGCTCGGCCTGCAGGTGCTCCTGCTCCTGCTCCGCCTGGAGACGTTCGAGGAAGCCAAAGTCATCGCTGCTTATCACGTGGTCGGTACGCTGATGGAGATCTTCAAGACCTCCGTCGGCTCGTGGGTCTATCCGGAGGAAAGCCTCTTCCGCATCGCGAGCGTGCCGCTGTTCTCCGGCTTCATGTACTCGTGCATCGGCAGCTACCTCTGCCGCGTGTGGACGCTGTTCCATTTCGAGTTCAGGGCACACCCTTCCACGCTGTCGCTGTGCATGCTCAGTGCCGCCATCTACGCCAACTTTTTCACGCACCATTATCTGCCGGATATGCGCTGGGCGCTGTTCCTCGCCGCTGCCGTGCTGTTCGCCCGCACGCGTGTCTATTTCCTCAACTGGCGCACACACCGCTGGATGCCGCTGCTGCTGGGGCTCGTACTCGTCACCGCGTTCATCTGGATCGCGGAGAACGTCGGCACCTTCACGCGCACCTGGCTCTATCCGAACCAGCGCGATGTCTGGTCGATGGTGAGCACCGGCAAGTTCGGATCCTGGTTCCTGCTGCTGATCATCAGCTACACGCTCGTCGTCATCATCAAGAAGCCGGCGGAGCGGAAAGCCGTGTCGGGGTCGCTGGCGGCTTCCGATCCGGATGTGACGGCTCTGCCGGCAGATCTGTCGCCCTCTGGCGCCACTGCTCCCCGCTGAGAAAGCTCGTCCGCGCTGATGAAAGTCAGCGGCGGGCCCGAAACGGCGCCGGCACATTCAACTTTATGCACCTCGGCTACCGCTCGGTAGAGCCGGCCGGTGCATGCTCGTCCCGGCAACAGCCGCGGAGGATGCCATGACCGCCAGAACCTTCTCCATCATCGCCGGGGTGATCTTCATGCTGCTCGCCGTGGCGCAGCTCACCCGAGCGCTTTCCGGCTGGGACGTCTCGATTGGGGCCACGCATGTGCCCATCTGGGCAAGCTATGTCATCGGTCTCGTTGCCGCGACGCTCGGCTGGCTGGGCTTTACCGCCGGTACGCGCTGATCATCTCTCAACTTCCGCTGCGGCCACCCGCCCTGCTCCGGAAAAAAGGGCACGTGCTGGGGGCACGGCTTTCCTGGCGCCGTTCAGCATTTTCCCGTAACTGACCTCTCGACGCTGAAGGCCGCTTACGCGGTCGAACATGGCCCTCCATGGGCCGCAGACTGCATGCCGGGAGAGAGTAATGCCGCCAGCCATCACACGCCGCCAAGCCGTCCATAGTGCCCTCGCCGTCCTGGCGCTGTCGGCTATCGGCGTTCCCGATCTTGCGGACGCAGCGGAGATCGATGTCGGCGCGAGGCTGGCCGAGATCGAGAAGGCCGTTGGCGGCCGCCTGGGCGTTGCTATTCTCGATACGAAGACGGGCGATCTCAAAGGGCAGCGGCTGTTCGAACGCTTCCCTCTCTGCAGCACGTTCAAATTGCTCGCTGCGGCCTACGTGCTCGTCCGCGTCGACGACGGCGAGGAGAAGCTCGACCGTCGCGTTGTCTTCAGCGCGAGCGACGTCGTCGAATATTCGCCGGTCACCGAGAAGCATGTCGGCGGCGAGGGCATGACGATGGCCGATATTTGCGCCGCCGCCATCACCGTGAGCGACAACACTGCGGGCAATCTCATGCTCGCGAGCTTCGGCGGGCCGGAAGCACTCACCCAATGGCTGCGCACCCTCGGTGACGCGGCGACGCGCCTCGACCGCACCGAGCCGGCCCTCAATGAAGCAACCCCCGGCGATCCCCGCGACGGCACGACCCCGCGCGCTATGGCCTATACGCTGCAGCGCATCCTGCTCGGCAATGTGCTGTCGAAGAAATCCGAGGCCCAGCTGATCGGATGGCTCGTCGCGAATGAAACCGGAAACGCGCGGCTGCGCGCCGGGCTGCCCGCCGATTGGAAGGTCGGCGACAAGACGGGCACGGGCGGGCACGGCGCGACGAACGACGTCGCCATCGTATGGCCGCCGAACCGTCCGCCGGTCATCATCGCAGCCTATCTCGCCGATACCGAAGCGACGCTCGATGCGCGCAACGGCGCCATAGCCGATGTCGGCCGCGCCGCGGCGGCGTTGTTCTGAAAGGTTCGGTCTCGGCGCGTGCAACGACACGGCGAATCGCATTCCATTGGCTGCGGCGGTTGCCGGAGTTGGCGCCGCCGTGTGTCGCCATGGGGAGCGTTGCAAAGGTGCCAGGCGCAGCCAACATCGCAGAGCGCACACCGCGCATCTACCTTGCCGGGCCCGAGGTCTTCTTCCCGAATGCCGCTGCCCAGGGCCAGAGCAAAAAGCGGCTCTGCGCCGAACACGGCTTCGAAGGCGTCTACCCGCTCGACAACGCGATCGAGACGGCCGGGCTGTCCCCCCAGGAAATTGCCCGCAGGATCAGCCGGGGCAACGAAGCATTGATGCGGTCGTGCGATCTGCTGATCGCCAATTGCACGCCCTTTCGCGGTGTCTCCATGGACGTCGGCACCGCGTTCGAGATCGGCTTCATGCGCGCACTGGGGCGCCCGGTGCTCGGCTACACCAACCACCCGGCGGACTACGCCAGCCGCGTCCGGGATGGAGCGCAGGCCCCGCATGTCGCGTGGGACGCGGAAAGCGCAGCCGCCGACATCGAAGACTTCGGGCTGCCTGAGAACCTCATGATCGCCGTGGCGATCGAGGATGCGGGCGCCACGTTCGTGACGCATCCGGCGTCCGCGGACCGGATGCTCTCCGATCTTGCCGGTTTCGCACGCTGCCTTCAGATCGCTGCTGAACTGATGTGGGCGAAGGCGCTAGGCTGCGGACTCATAATGCCTAAGCCATAGCCGGGTCGAGGCGAGCTTGATCATTGCGAGGTAGTTCAAGGGATTGCGGTCGAAGCGCATGGCGATGTGGCGGAACTGCTTGAGCTTGTTGAAGCAGCGCTCGATGAGATTGCGCTGCTTGTAACGCGTCTTGCTGTAGGTGATGCCGTCGTAGCGATGTCGCCGCGGCGGGATGTGCGGCGTACAGTCCTGATCCTCGATCAGTTCCCTGATCCAGTCAGCATCGTAGCCTTTGTCGGCGAGCACATGCGCACCCTTCGGCAGGTCGGCGAGCAACCACTGCGCCATCGGCGCGTCGTTGGCCTCGCCGCTCGACAGTGCGATCTGCACGGGCAGGCCGCTGCCGATGACGCGCAGGTGCATCTTGGTCGTCAGTCCCCCACGACTTCGACCGATACAAGCGTTTCCAGCCTGTTTTTTTGGGCAGCGGCCTGCTGGTGAACGCGCACGATGCTGGAATCGATCATCTGCACCTTGCCATCATGCGCCTGCACGATGGCGTCCATCAGCCTGTCCCAGACGCCTGCCTTCCGCCAGCGATTGAACCGGTTGTAGACGGTCGTGTAGGGACCGTATCGCTCAGGAAGATCGCGCCACGGCGAGCCCGAGCGCAACACCCAGAAGATGCCATTCAGCACACGCCGATCGTCGACACGGGGCACGCCGCGCGACTTCATCGTCAGCAACGGCTCGATCACACGCCACTCGAAATCCGTGAGGTCGTAGCGGGCCATGATCCAATCTCCTCTGCCGAGTTTGAATCACGTCCCCGCTGATTTGGGAATCCTTTATGAGTACGCAGCCTACACCATGATCGCTTCGGACCTGCCACTCCGAAGCGTGAATCATCGGTCTCATCAAAAGCCTAGAGCCGCATCGCGATTCGAAGAAATGCGGTCGGGCTCTGGCATAGCGGCCTCACCCCACGCCGCTGCTGCCGGCCCACCGCAACAATGTTGCATCGACCGTTTTTGTTGGAGCAGCGCTGTGCTTGGGACATAATGGCAGAGTCTTGCTCGCGATCTCTCCGGTGGCACTGCCATGATATCCACTCTGCGCCCGCTGCTCCTTGCTGCGGTCTTGGCCCTTGCGCCCTGCGCCGCCCACGCTGGCCCGGCGTGGGATGAGATCCGCGCCAGCGTCTTTGCGGATCGCGCCATAGCACCGGCCGGGGAGGCCGTTCAGCTCAACGCGCCGTTCCGTCCGTCGGACCAGCGTGCCGTTCCTATCAAGGTGGATGCGAAATTCACCGACGGACGCAGCGTGCGGGCGATTACGCTCATTGTCGATGAGAACCCCTCCCCGGTCGCGGCCCGCTTCGATTTCGACGGCAAACGCGAGCACGTGCACCTCGCAACGCGCCTGCGCCTCAACGCGGCGACGGATGTGCGCGCGATCGTCGAAACCTCGGACGGCCAGCTTTACATGGCCGACCGTCACGTGCGCTTCGCCGGCGGCCAGGCCGCGTGCTCGGCGCCACCTTCGGGCAGCCCCGAAGAGATCGCCGCCACGATGGGCAAAATGACCTTGGAGCCCGTCGGCAAGCACGCCGCGGCAACGCAGATCGCGCCGCGCGCGCAGCTCAAGATCATGCATCCCAATCACACCGGCATGGTTCTCGACCAGCTGACGCTGCTCTACGTGCCGCTGCGCGTCCTCACCGACGTGGAGGTGCGCCAGGGGGAAGAACGCGTGTTCGCCATGCAGGGCTCGATCACCATGGCGCAGGACCCGGTGATCGAGTTCGATTACCGGAGCAACGGCGCCGACGCGCTGCACGTCGAGGCGCGCGATAGCGACGGGGCGAGCTGGACCGCCCGCTTTCCCATCGGCGAAGGCAGCTAGTCGCTTACGGAAAGTGGGAACCGGTTTTTCGGTAAGAAGCGCGCAAACACAAAAGTGTCGGGCTGTTCCGCGATGGGTCGAAGCCGGAGCGATCGACCAGCCTGCTCGTCCTGGGTCTCGTCCTCGCATTCGCGCCGCGAACCGCCGTCAGGCAATAGCGGTGATCTCCGCTTCACTGCCCGCGACCTTCACCGTCTCCCCCACCGACTTACCGGCGAGGGCCCGCGCGAGCGGCGACACATAGGAAATCGATCCCTTCGCCGGATTGGCCTCATCCTCGCCGACGATGCGATAGGTTTGCGCGCGCCCGTCCGCACGCTCTATCGTGACCTTCGAGCCGAACTGCACCTGCGTGTTGTCCGCCGGCGGCGGTACCAGCTCCGCACTGGCGAGCCGCGCGCTCCAGTAGCGCAAATCGCGCGCCGTTGCCGCCATCTCGCTCCGGTCACCTGACGCCTGAGCCGATGCGTGCGCGGCATCGACACGGGCAACCTCGGCCTCGATCTGGGCCAAGCCCTCCGCAGTGACGAGATTCGGATGCTCGGAGATGAGGCGGTCGGGAAGCTCCTCGACGCCATCCTGCTCCTTGACGAACGCGCGGCTCATAATCGTGTCATTCCTCTACGGCCCCGCGCCTATGCGGCATAAAGCGGACAGTATAGCGCGGCGGGCGCCGGCGGCCCATTTCAATGCCTACATTGTTGCTCCACGTTGAACGGCATAGATTCGGTTTTGATCCAATCGGGAGGTCCGGCCATCACCCTCTCCTTCAGCCATTTCGAGCGGTTCCGTCAGCCCGTCGCATCACGCGCCGTCTTCATCAAGCGCATGGGGCGTTCCATTCTCCTCTGCCTCGTGCTGATCGTCCCGAGCCTCGTATTCGGTATTGCGGGCTATCGGTACTTCGAAGGCATGTCGGTAACGGACGCCTTTCTCAACGCCTCGATGATCCTGTCGAGCATGGGGCCCGCCAGCGAGCTCAAAACGCAGGGTGGCAAAATTTTCGCCGGCTTTTATGCGCTCTATTCCGGTCTCATCGTCGTCATCGCCACCGGCTTCCTGCTTGCGCCGATCTTCCACCGGGTGCTGCACAACTTCCACGTCGAAACGTCCCACGAGAAAGATTGATGCCTGCCCTTTCCGACATCCCTGCCGCGGAGACCGCAATCGTGCGCATGACGAATGCGTTCCGCGCCGGGAACGGGCTGGCGCCGGTGCGCCCGAACGTCCAGCTCGAGACGGCGGCGCGGCGCTATGCGGAAAAACTCGCGGCCTCCCGGAGCCTGTCCCACACCGCGGACGGCACCACGCCGGCCCAGCGCATCGCCGCTTCCGGCTACAGCTATTGCGAGTTCGGCGAGAACCTCGCCTCGATCCTCGACACGCGCGGCTTCACGCCGGACGAATACGCCAAGCGGGCCGTGACGGGCTGGGAAAATTCACCGGGGCATCGCAAGAACATGCTGCTCCCCTATGTGACCGAGACCGGCGTCGCCATCGCGCGCGCATCCCCGAACGAGCCGAAATATATCGCCGTACAGCTCTTCGCCCGGCCGGAGGCGGCGAAGTACCGCTTTACGGTCGTCAACGAAGCGGCGCGCGTGGTCTCCTATTCCTTCAATGGCGAGAACAACACGGTGTCACCGCGGGAGATCATCACGCATACGGCCTGTGTGCCGGGAACGCTCGCCTTCGGGACGGCAGCGAAGCCGGGCGCCGCCGGACGCTACGAAGCGCGCGACGGGCAGGTCTTCACGCTGAAGCCGAGCGCAGGCGGTGTGAGCGTGGAGGTGGGCTCCAGGACGCCGCGCTGACCAACGCGCGCCACAGGCATCATCCGCGTGCGCTTTCTGTACGCTTCAACATCAGATCGCCGAAGCGCACGCGCGCTGACGGCATCGTCTCTTCGCGCGGGATGAGCACGCGGGTTTCGAGGAAGTGCCCCGTGAGCATCAGGCCGGCGATGACGTCATCGTCGGTCGCCGTGGTGCCCTGCTGCCGGCCCTTGGAAAGGAACGCCGGCAGCCGCAGCAGCCGGTCGCGGTATTCCTCGCCCGCGGCCGCTGATACCGCCCGCCCCGACTTCGGCGAAACATAGATGAGATTTTCGGTTCCGCCGGTCGCGGCGCACGACCGCAGGTCGAGGCCGAAGCCAAGCTCATCGAGCAGCGCCAGCTCCCAGCGCACCATCAAAGCCGGCCATACCTCCGGCTCGTCGAGGTAGCCGAGCACGAACAGCGCCACCTCGAAAAGGCCGGGATGGGGATCGCGCTCGGGCAGCAGCCGGGCCAGCGCGCAGAGCGAGGAAAGCCCCGCCAGCGTCAGCGCATCATCCATGGCGGGGGCGGCATACCCGCGGCGCAATTCCACCAGCACGTGCCCGAGGTGCTCCGCCAGGCGCGCCTTCCACGTCGCGTCCACGTGATTGCCGGTCTGCAGGACAGGCCGCAGCTTGCGCGAGCGCCCGCCGTGCACGAGCCCGAGATGGCGACCGTGGGCGCGAGTGAAAATCTCCGCAACCGCCGCCGTCTCGCCATGGGGCTTCACCGAGAGGATGATGCCTTCATCGGACCACTGCATTCCCGCGCCCTATCACAGTCCGCCACGCCAGCGACCGTAGCGCCACGGCGCCAACGGATGGCGCTCGGCGGTGATGTCGGGCACCGGATCGTGCCCCCGCGTACCCCAGGGATGGCAGCGGGACAAGCGCGAGACCGTGAGCCAAAAGCCGCGCCAGGCGCCGTTCTTGTCTATGGATTCCAGCGCGTACTCCGAGCAGGTCGGCAGATGGCGGCAGTTCCAGCCGACGTAGGGCTTCAGCGTCCAGCGGTAGAGGTGGATCGGCAGTTTCAGCAGCGCACCGGCAAGGCTCATTCGTAAGGCTCGCCGGATTTGCGCACGAACTGCAGCCGCCCGTCGCGCTTCACGGCCCGCATGTCGATATCAGGATAGTCGACATCGTCATCGCGCGCCCGGGTGCCGACTTCGAGATAGGTAGCAGCGCACGTGCCCCGATTAACGAGGTGATGGCCGTCCGCATGGCCTGCCGGAAACGCAGCGGCCATCCCGGCGCGCAGAATTTCCTCGCCGGCATCCGTCACCAGCGTCACCTCGCCGTCGACGACGTAGACGAACTCGTCCTCGGTCATATGCCAGTGACGCTGGCTCGACATGGCGCCGGGCTCGAGGGTCGTGAGGTTGACGCCGAACTGGCTCAGCCCGCCTGCATCGCCCAGGGCCCGCTTGATGCGGCCATCAACGCTGGGCGCGAACTCCGGCGGATACCCCGTTCTGCGCCGGCCAGCCACATCCTTGGGATCGCGGATCACCGCCATCGCGTGCCCCCTGGCTCATGCGGTTGCAGCATCGGCGGAGGAAACGACACCGTGCTTGGCTTCGATCTTGGCGGCGGCGTCCTCGAGCGCATCGAACACCAGCAGCACCGAGCCGTGCCTCGCCTTGTAATGGCGCACCGGTTCCAGGATCGCGAGCTCGGCAAAGCGCCCGGTCGGCACTGGCCCGTTCTCCTTCAGCATCCGCCGCATGGCAGCGCCCGCCTCGCGCAGTTCGGCCGCCGTAGCCCCGATGATGTGCGCCCCGACGATGGCGCACGCCGCCTGCCCCAGCAGGCAGGCCTTCACGCTCTGGCCGTAGTCCGTCACGGCCCCGTCACGCATGCAAAGATCAATGGTGACCGTCGACCCGCACAGGCGCGAATGGGCGGTGACGGTGGCATCTGGATCCGCCAGACGGCTCGAATGCGGGATATTCGCCGCCAGCTCGAGGAGCTTCGAGTTGTAGATCTCGTTCAGTTCGGCCATTTCTCGCTCGATGTGCCTGATGGAGCCTGTAAAACTGGCGGGCCGCGGCCGTCCTACCGCGGAGCCTGCGCGCCCTTCCCATTGGCGGCGCGGATCCCGATAATATAGGGCACCCGACCATTACGCACATCCCGTGAGGGCAACGAGGCCCGCGGAAAGCGCCGCACGCACTATGGAGTACCCCCGTGTCCCAACCTCCGGGTTCGATCTCCCCGGCAAAGCCGCAGCTGCCGGCAGCCAAGCGCAAGCCTTCCCGCGAGGAGGCAGAAGCCGCCGTGCGCACGCTGCTCGCCTGGATGGGCGACGACCCGGCACGCCCGGGGCTCGCCAATACGCCGCGGCGGGTTGTGGATGCCTACAGGGAGCTGTTCAGCGGCTACGACGCCGACCCGGCGGCCGAGCTAGCCCGGACGTTCGAGGACGTGTCGGGCTATTCCGATATGGTTCTATTGCGCGACGTACGTCTCGAAAGCCATTGCGAGCATCACATTGCCCCGTTCAGCGGCGTCGCTCACGTGGCCTATCTTCCGGATCGGCGCGTCGTGGGACTATCGCGGCTTGCGCGGGTCGTCGATATTTTCGCGCGCCGGCTGCAAGTGCAGGAATCGCTCACCGCTGAGATCGGGGAAACGATCCAGCAGGCCCTGTCGCCGCGCGGCGTTGCCGTGGTGATCCGCGCCACCCACCGGTGCATGGCGCTCCACGACGTGCGCCAGCCCGCCGCCACCATGGAGACGGCGCACTTCACCGGCGTCTTCCGCGATGATCCCCACTGGCGCCAACGGTTTCTCGATAGCGTGCGCACGCAAGGCGCCTGACATAGCCATCACCCCCAACAGGTTCCCAAATGTCGTCGACCAATGACACCTTTGCCGCCCGCGGCAGCAAAGCCGACGTCGAGAGCGGTCTCGGCTTCCAGCCGAAGTTCGACGTCGACGGGCTGATCCCCGCCATCGTCACCGACGCCGGCACGGGCGAGGTGCTGATGTTCGCCTTCATGAATGCCGAGGCGCTCGCCCTTACGATCAAGAGCGGCCTTGCGCACTTCTGGAGCCGCTCGCGGCGCGCGCTTTGGAAGAAGGGCGAGGAAAGCGGCAACATGCTTAACATCGTCGAAATGCGCACCGACTGCGATCAGGACGTCGTCTGGCTGCGCGTCACGGTGAGCGGCGATGGCGTTACCTGCCACACAGGCCAGCGGAGCTGCTTCTACCGGTCCATTCCATTGCAGCAGGACGGCGATCTCGCGCACACGCGCCTTGCCATGGCGCCGGACGCAGACACAGGCCGCTGACGCGCCCGCCCGCCCCCGCGAAGTTCGCTGCATTGCACGCTGCCACTTTCGCAGCGCCATATCGGCGCGGCATAGTGCAAGGTTAATCTTGCACGCTTATATCAGTGAAATGAGCCTCTTGCCGCGTAGGTCTTTAGGAATATCGCGGCACCCGAGTGCACTTTCACGCGTTAATTAAACGACGAACACGGGACAAATAACGGCAGCACATCGGCAGGTGAGACCATGGCCAAGGCGAAGATCGGTCTGGCATTGGGCGGCGGCGCAGCGCGCGGCTGGGCCCACATCGGCGTTCTCAAGGCGCTCATCGCCGCTGGAATAAAGCCCGACATCATCGTCGGCACGTCGATCGGCGCGGTCGTCGGCGCCTGCCATGCCGCCGGTCATCTCGAGCAGCTCGAGGGCTTCGCCCGCGAACTCACGCGCCGCCGCGTTTTCGGCTACCTCGATTTCAACTTCGCCGGCACCGCCCTCATCAACGGTCAGCGCCTCTGCGACCGGCTCGAGCACCACCTCGGCGATCTCAACATCGAAGATCTCGATCCGCGCTTCACCGCGGTTGCAACCGAGATCGGCAGCGGCCACGAGATCTGGCTGTCGCGCGGCAAGCTCGTCGACGCGGTACGCGCATCCTATGCGCTGCCGGGCATCTTCCGCCCGGTGAAAATCAACGGGCGCTGGCTGTTCGACGGGGCGCTCGTCAATCCAATCCCGGTGTCGGTGGCGCGCGCGCATGGTGCGCGTTACGTCATCGCCGTCAATCTCAACTTCGACGTCTGCGGACGGGGTACGGTCGTTCCGAATCTGGAGCCCGAAATGGCCGCGGAGCCGGCGCCGGAGCAGGCGGCGAACGGCAAGAGCGGTCCTGCGATGCGGCGGCTGCTGAAGCGGCAGGTGCTTGGCCGTAACGAGGTCACACCCGGCATCTCGACCGTGATGGTGGAGGCCTTCAACATCGTGCAGGATCGCATCGCGCGCTCGCGCCTTGCCGGTGATCCCCCCGATGCCCTCATCAATCTTCGTCTGTCGGAAATCGGCCTGTTCGATTTCCACCGCGCCGACGAGCTCATTACGCGCGGTGAGGAAGCGACGAAGCGGCAGCTTGCCGAGCTGCAGCGCGAGATCGATGCACGCGAGCATGCCCCGGGGGCCCATACCGGCATTTCCACGCACGTCTAGTATCGGGTTCCGTCGCTAGAGCGGTACCGTCCGTTACTTGCATCGCTTAAGCGACTTACCGGCATCCGCTTTTCCGGAAGCACGCACGCGTCGCGCTCCTTTCCTGCTTGCTATTGGAATGCCCACAGCCGGTCCAAAATGCGCCCGCTGGGTCCGCATCTCGATCGATCTCAATCAGACCACTTCCAGCGTGGAGCGCCAAGGCGCCGCCCGTAGGGGCACCCGATCGGAAAATCCGAAGCTCGATCAGCCGGTGACGAAGTAGCCGCGCATTGCGGTCACTTCCATTTCCACCTCGGCGATGTGGTTTTTCACGATGTCGCCGATGGAGACGATACCGACGAGCGCACCGTCCTCGATGACAGGCACGTGACGGAAGCGGCCCTGCGTCATCACTTCCATCAGCTCATCGAGCGTGGTTGTTTCCTGGCACGTGATGACGTTCGTCGTCATCGAGCGTGACACGGGCTCGTTGAGGACCTCGGATCCGCGCTCTCCCAGCTTACGGATCACGTCGCGCTCGGAGACGATGCCGGCAAGCTCGCCGTTATCGCCGACGATGACGATCGCACCGATCTTTTTCGAGCAGAGCTTCGTGACAATCTCGAGCAGTGTCGAATCCGGGCGCGCGGTTGCAACAGCGCGTCCCTTCGCCTTCAGGATCTGTCCGATATTCATTTGCATCTCCTCCCACTGCGGTCTGACAGCCGAAGTCCGGGCACGCGGGTCATCGGAAGAATCCGAAGCGGGCGGTCCGGCAGTCGACGCAAATCATCTGCCCTTTTTTTATCGCCGCCGGTGAAGGCGGTAATTCATCGTGATGCAATCATCGCATCTATGCAAGATGCTCAATGCAAAATGCGTTCGCCTGATGAGTCCTCTGTTTGCGGTGCATCAAAAAAGCCGAATGCTAAAAGCCCGGCGAAATATCCGCCGATGTGCGCTTCCCACGCGATACCGCTGTAACCCATGCTGCCAAGCCCCAAAATTGCGAGGATATTGGCAAGCAGGAACACTGCGGTGACAAGCACAACGCGTTTGTCGCGAAGAGTTTCCGACAGCGGCATCAGGCGCGCGGAGCGCGGATCCTCCCGCAGTGCGGCAAGACCTTTGCCGTCCACAGCTGTGAATAGAAAGCGCATCGTCGCGCCCATCAGACCGGAAATGGCGCCCGATGCGCCGACCATCGGCGCGAGCAACCCGACATTGAAGACGAGAAAAGTCGCCGCGCCGATGATGGCGCAGAAACAAAAGAAAAGCAGGAACCGGATCGTACCGATGCGGTTCGCAACGGCCCCGCCGAAGGCAACGAGCCAAGCCGCATTGAAGCCCAGGTGGACCCAGTCGCCGTGCACGAGCGTATGGGTGACGAACGATGTGACCGAGGCGACCTCGCCGCCCGGCAGCAGCGGCGCGTATCCGGAATAGCGCGCGGGGATGAACGCCAGCGCCAGCGTGAGCCAACTGTCCGCAGCCTCGGGAATTGCCATGCGGATGATCTGCACCGCAACCATCACCCCCAGAAGGGCGAGCACCGCGCCCTGGAGGTTGAACATCGGCTCGTGTTTCTCCACCGCTGATCCCTTTGTGCTTGCCGTTTGGCGCCTGGCGCGATCGCACCGCTCCCGCCCGAGGGCTGCGGGGAAGCAGAGTGCGGCCCGCAGAGTTAACGCCCGCGCCCTCAACCGGCAACAAAGCCCGCTTGCCGCCCCCGCCTGTCACGGAGGGCTCTGGCACGGTTGCTGCTCCGCGAGCCCTAGATCCGGGTGGGAGGGGGCATTCTGTCCCATTCCGGGACATTCATTCACGGTGCCCTTACGGGGCCCGGCTCGCCGGATTGCTTATGGATCTGAAGCACAAGACCAGCCAGATACTGTTCTCCTATTGGGACAGCGTGCGCGCCGGACGCCAAACGCCACACCGCTTCGAGATCGAGCCGGCGCGTATCGCCGCCATCCTGCCTTCGACGTTCATCCTCGAGCGGATCGATGCGGAGACCTACCGGTTCCGGCTCGCAGGCACCAACGTGTGCGATATCTTCGGCGTCGAGCTGCGCGGCGCGAACTTCCTCGACGGCTGGACAACCTTGGATCGTCTCTCGCTGATCCGGCATCTCGCAGCTCTTACGAAACACGGGGCGATCGAAGCCATCCATCTCGAGGCCGCCCCTCCCGGACGCGCCTCGACCCCCTTCGAGGCCCTTCTGCTGCCGCTGCGCCATACGGGCGAGACGATCGATCGCGTCCTGGGCGCCCTGAGCCCGCTCCATGCAGCGCCCCATTGGCTCGGCGAGTTGCCGATCACATCAAAGCGCATCATCTCCCATGAACTCGGCTGGCCCGGCGGTGCCCCGATCAATTTTGTGGATCACGCGGTTCGCGATTCCGTGCCGGTTTTCGTGCCCGCCGAGCACACGCGCGTCGTCCGGTCCGAGCGCCGGCAATTCCGTGTGTTCGAAGGCGGATTGAGCCGCGGGGAAATTGAAGAAAATTAGGCACCGGACCAGACAAACCGCGACTTTATCCACGGCTGCCGCGCCAACTTTCATACGACAGCTCAAAGCGTTGCATACGATGCATACAGAAATGACGCGGCAATTAGCCGTTCGTTAAGTCCCACGCACGCATAGTCGCCATCGGAACAGAGCCTTCAGCGTACGCGTTTTGGCCTGGCTCGCGGAATGACCGTCCCTGTCGGACGGTTCAAACGCAGGATCGGCTATGTCGACGAGTGCGGATGTATTTCGGCCTACGGAGCCGGCGGCAGATGCCGAGTTTGCGGGGCATAACAAGCGCCGCTATCCGCGCTACGCTTTGAGCCTGGCCGGCCGTTTCATGCGCGCCGATAAGCTCGACTATCCCTGCCAGCTCATCGACATCTCGATCGAAAGCGCCGCGATGACCACGCCGGTCCCCCTGCGCGTCGGCGAGAAACTCATCGTTTACCTGACGCATCTGGGCGGGCTCGAAGGCAGTGTCGTGCGCCTCTTTCCCGGAAGCTTCGCCCTGGCGATCAGTGGCACGCAGCGCAAGCGCGATAAGCTTGCCGTGCAAATTCCCCGCCTTGCCGCTCAGGCCATGAACCCCGACGCTGCCGGCGAAGCCGAAGAACGCAGCTATCCGCGCGTTTCGGCTGACGAGGCGGCGCTGCTCGTGCTGCCGGACGGCACTTCGCTCGCGTGCCCGCTGCACAATCTTTCCATGTCCGGCGCGGCCATCCTCACGCCCGTGCGCCCGCCGCTCGGCTCCGATGTGATGCTCGATAAACGGCCCGCGACCGTCGTGCGCCACTACGAGCGCGGCATCGCTGTTCAATTCAAAGAACGCTTCGTCACAGGCGAGTTCGGCACCGGCTTAAGAGCTCAGCCACGAAGATGAATGAATAGCGAGTTTTTCGCTTCAAATCCTGGAGCGCAGTTTCAGCGTAATTCGAGTTCTGTCAGGTAGCTTTTCGAGGAAAGAGTAACGGG
>Ga0180216_1002067_pt1 | contig 17164 bp, 12 predicted proteins | sample eDN3rd37CBELigMG_FD_128879 | JGI IMG/M metagenome (GOLD analysis project Ga0180216, IMG submission 128879) | Enriched Miracle-Growth compost microbial communities from Emeryville, California, USA - eDNA 3rd pass 37_C BE-Lig MG (version 2)... ... | reverse complement strand
CGGGCGACGGCCGCATTCCGATCGAGGCGGTGGTGGGGGCGGGGGCGGCCTGGCCCAGGGCGCGCGCCAGGCAGCGATATTGGACCGCCCAGGGTCGCGCCTGTTATGTCACCAGCCATGCGGCGACCGAAGACGCCAGTGGGCAATCGATGCCCTTGGCCTTGTCGGGGCTCTTTGCACGCTGCATGGCCTTGCTGATGAATCGGCGCGTAGAGGCGCTCGTCCTGCTGGTGCAAACGGACGAGCTGCTTGAAACCGGCCTTCCGGTCGACCGCCTGGATCGGGTCGAGCGCATTCCCGACGAGCTCGTGTCCTCGAGGTCCGGCCGCCAGGCCACGAGGGAGGCGACCGACAGGCTCCATCGGTTTCTGTCGGCGGCGCTGAAGATCGACATATGAAACAGTCACTTGGCCGAGCGAGGTCTTTCTTGATTGATGGCATTCCTGAAAAATCCTGGCGCAAGCCGATTGACCCTGTGTAATATTGTTTCTATATGCGTTATTTCTGTTTCATTGGACTTCCCCATTTGCTGGTGTGCACGTCACACTGAGCTTGCCCGCGCAAGGCCCATCCCGATCGGTTTGGGCCTCTTTTTTTTAAGGTCGCCAAAGCATGAATCGTCCCTATCGCGTCGTCTGGAATGCGTCCCTTGGTATTTTCCAGGTGGCATCGGAACGAGCCCGTTTCCATCCAGGCCCGCGCACCGGCGTGCGGCCTCTCATCGCTGTCCTGGCCTTGGCCTTGGGCGGCCTGATGGCGGCGCCGGCCTGTGCCGATGGCGGCAGGGGCGGGGAGGGCAACGATGCCAACCCGGGAGGGCTGGGCGGCACCGCCAGCAGCCCGAATGGCCAAAATGGTTCGAGCGCTGTGGGGACGATCGGCGGCGGGGGTGGGGGCGGCGGCGTCAGCCTATCGACGGGGAGGGGGGGCAACGGCGGGAATGGTGGTGGATTCGAGTACACCCGTGGCGGTTCAGGCGGGGCCCTTGGCGACTCCTCGACAACGAACAATGGCGGGGCCATCAGCGGCGGCGCCGGCGATGCCGGCGAACCCTCCAGCACGCGTGTCGGCGGTGGTGGCGGTGGCGGCGGCGGCTTCGGATTGCGATTGGACGGCGCGGGTTCCTATGCCAACCAGGGTACCGGCGCCATTACGGGGGGCGCGGGCGGGGCTGGCGGTTCAGTCATCGACGCGAGCAGCGAAAGCGGTGGCGGCGGCGGAGGGGAAGGCGGTGGCGCCCTGTTGCTGACAGGCCGCAGCAGCTACAGCAATGCGGGCACCTTGCTGGGCGGTGCCGGTGGCGCGGGTGGTACCGACCACTTGGCTGGCCTGGGCAGTTCCGGAGGGCAGGGCGGGGCCGGGGCGATATTCATGGACGGTGGCGTACTGCACAACACGGGTCATATCACGGGGGGTGCCGGCGGCGCCGGCGGCCATGCCGGGTCTCTCGCGGCAGCAGGCGACGGCGGCGCAGGCGTGGTGGGCACGGGAATCCACGTCACGAATGCCGGCACGATATCCGGGGGGCTTTCGGGGGGTACGGGCGCACAGGCCGCGGCCATCCACTTCATGGGGGGCGACAACACCCTCACATTGGAAACCGGATCGATACTGAACGGTGAGCTGAAAATAGAAAGCGGCACGCTGAGCCTCGATCAAAGCACCGACCAGACCCTGAGCAATCGCATCAGCGGTGGCGGTGCGGTCGTTCAGAACGGCACCGGCACCCTGACCCTGAGCGGCAGCAATAACTACACGGGGGGCACCATCATCAAAATGGGCACCCTCGACATTGGGGAAGACAGGGCCCTGGGTGAATCGGCGGGTGGAATCACCTTCGAAGGGGGCACACTGCGGGTTGGAAATGGGTTCACCTCCAGCCGGCACGTGACGCTCGAGGCGGGCGGCGGCACGATCCAGACGGATGGGCTGGCGACTTTCTCGGGGGTGATCGGCAATGGCGCCGGCGCCGGCACCCTCGTGAAGACGGGCGCCGGCACCTTGACGCTCGGCGGCGCGAATACCTACACAGGGGGCACGGAGGTTCGTGCCGGGCAGTTGAACGTCGCCAGCGGCGGCACACTGGGCGGCACGGGTTCCGTGGTCGTGGGAAATGCCTCGGGCGGCGCGAATGCGACACTGGCCTTCCTGGACGGGTCGAGCGCCAAGGGCCTCGCCATCAGCAACAAGGAAACAGGCACCACGAGTTTTGCGGGGAACGTGGCCACGGACGGGACAACCCGTATCGATAATGCGGGATCGCTGGACTTCACCGCGCTGACCACGGACTTGCGCCTTGGCGCCCTGACGGGGGCGGGCCATGTGGATTATGGCGCCCGCGAACTGACCCTTGGGCAGGCCTCGGGCGATACGACCTATGACGGCGTATTGTCGGCAACCGGCGGCCTTACAAAGACCGGCGCCAATACCGTAATCCTGAATGGAAAAAACACTTACTCCGGCGGCACCACCATCGACGCGGGCACACTGGAAATCGGCGATCGCAATTCACCGACCGCCAGCATCCAGGGGGATGCCCAGGTCAATGCGGGTGGCACGCTGCGCGGGCATGGCACGGTACAGGGCAACGTCGACAATGGCGGGACCGTCCGCCCGGGCGGTTCGATCGGGACCCTCACGATTGGCGGCAATTACACCCAGTCGCCCTCGGCCACCTTGCGCATCGATGTCAGCCCCACAGTGGCTTCGCAACTGAAGGTCGGGGGTACCGCGACACTGAACGGCACGCTGGACGTGCTCTACGGCCCAGGCGTCTATGGCGCCAAAAGCTACAGAATCGTCGACGCGGGCGCCGTCGACGGGAAATTCGCGACCGTGTCCGGCAATACGCCCGAAGGCTTTGCGCAAGACCTGCTGTATTCCGCAAGCGCCGTCGATCTGAATCTGACCGGGGGCTTCGTCATCGCTCCAAGCAATGCGACACTCTTTGGTGCGATGGGCTCGGCGCTGCTGCGCGACACCCAGCGCGTGAACGGCGCGCTGCTGGAGCGGCTTGCCCGTACATGCGAGCCTTCGGCCAGCCGGAACTGCGCGCGCGCGGGCCAATCCGCGTGGATCGTGGCAAACGGCACATTCGATCGTATCGAAGGCAATGGCGGCGCGCCGGACGTGCGTGAAGACCGCTACGGATTCGTGGCGGGCCGCGACCGCGCACTGGGTGCCTGGACCGTGGGCCTGGCGGGCGGCTACAGCCACGGCAAGGTGCGCGAGGACACCGGCGAGGCGTCCGGCGAGGTGGATACGCTGCGCCTGGGTGCCTATGGTGCGCGCGCTCTGGGGGTCGTCGACATCGCGATGACCGCCGGCTACGCCTATGATTTCATCTCCACCCGGCGCGACTTCGGTTCATTGGGGAACACCCGCGGCAGCGCCCACGCCCAGGAATTCAATGCCGGGCTGCAGCTCAGCCGGCCATTCAGCCTGGGCACCGGGGCGATCACGCTGACCCCCCGGCTGGGGGTGCGCTACGCCCATCTCAGGGGGCTGGGCCTGGATGAAACCGGGCTGGCGAGCCAGCGCTTGTCGGTGGATAAGCAAACGCTCGACAGCCTGCAGCCCTATATGGACGTGAGCCTGGACTATGCCTTCGAGCCGGCCTACACGAGCCGCGCCGGCCACGTCCAGGCGCGCGTCGCCTATGCCTACGAGACGCAGGGCCGTGGGCGCGACGTGTCGGTGACGTCGGGCGATGGCACGAGATTCGTGATTCCAGGCACACAGGATACGCGCGGGCTCGCCACGGTGGGCGTGGGACTGAGCCTGCCGATGGGAAAGACGGCGACGGCCCATGCGCGTTACGACACCGTGCTCCCCACCGGGAATGTGCGCAGCCAAGCCATATTCGCTGGAATCGATTTTCGGTTCTGAGGAATCACCAATAATTGACATGATATATAATTTGCATCTCATCTAATTTTGCCGCTGATGGACGAACGCGCCCTGGGCGGCCCGTGTCCTCTCATGCCCCATGTTTCCGGGTCTCCGCGCGAATCCTTCTTTGCGTTGATGGGCCAGATCTCCCGGCAATGGCGCCGGGTGCTGGACCGCCGCCTGCAACCCCTGGGCCTCACCCAGGCCACCTGGCTGGCCTTGGTGCACCTGTCGCGCGCGCCGGCGCCGCTGCGTCAAAAGGACCTCGCCCAGTCCATGGGCCTGGACGGTTCCTCCGTGGTGCGCCTGCTCGACGCCTTGCAGTCCGACGGTCTGGTCGAGCGCCTCGAGCATGCCGACCGCCGCGCCAAGGCTTTGCGGCTGACGCCCGAGGGCTGCGACGTGGTTGCCCAGGTCGAGGCGATTGCCCAGGACTTGCAGACCCGCCTATTGAATATCGTCGATTCCCGCGAACTGGACGCCGCCTTTGCCGTGCTGCTCAAGGTGTCCGATGCCCTGGACCGGGACTCGGAGCAATGGACGTGAGGGTCCGCGCCTGGCGCCTGCCGGTCCTGGGGCCGCCGCCGCTGCGCGCCCGGCCGCCGATCTGGCTGCTAGTCATGATCACCATCAGCGGCACCATGGCCATGCACATGTTCGTGCCGGCCCTGCCTTTCGCCGCGCGCGGCCTGTCCACCAGCGTGGGCGAGATGCAGATGACGATCAGCCTGTACATCCTCGGGCTGGCGTCCGGCCAGTTGCTCTACGGGCCGCTGTCCGACGTGATGGGGCGCCGCCCCGTGCTCATCGCGGGGCTGGTGCTGTATGCCCTGGCCGGGCTGGCGGCGGCGCTGGCGCCCAATCTGCACCTGCTGCTGGGCGCGCGCCTGGCCCAGGGGCTGGGCGGGTGCGCGGGCCTCGCGCTGGGGCGCGCCATCGTGCGCGACACCGCGCAGGCCGACGCCGCGGTGCGCCAGCTCGCGCTGATGAACCTCATGATGATGGTGGGCCCCGGGCTTGCGCCCATCGTCGGCGGCATGGTCGCGACCACCATGGGCTGGCGCGCCGTGTTCTGGGTGCTGGCGGCCGTGGGCCTGCTGACCGTCTGGCTGACCTGGCGCCTGCTGCCCGAGACGGGCGGCGGAGGCGGGCAGAAGGGCGCTGTTCCCGCCGGCGCCTCCTCCTTTCCGGGAATGCTGCTGCGCGGCTACGGCGGCCTGCTGTCCTCGGCGAGATTCGTGGGATACGCCGTGGGCGGCGGCTGCACCACCACGGCGATCTACGCCTTCATCGCGGCCGCGCCCTTTATCTTCATCACCGAGCTGCATCGCGCGGCCGGCGAGGTGGGCTTCTACCTGGGCTTCATGATCGTGGGCATGTCGGTGGGCAATGCCCTGACCGGCCGCCTGATTCGCCGTGTCCCGATGGAGCGGCTGCTGCTGACGGGCAATCTGATCTGCCTCGCGAGCGCGGTGTTCATGCTGGCCATCGTGCTGGCCGGAGCCCTGACCCTCTACGGCATCCTGGGCGCCATGCTGGTGCTCACCTGCGGCGCCGGCATGGCCAGCCCCGCGGCCTTGACCAAGGCGATCAGCGTCGATCCGGGCCGCATCGGCTCGGCGGCCGGCCTGTACGGCTGCGCGCAGATGATGATCGGCGCCCTGTGCACCACCCTGGCGGCCGTGGGCGGCGATCCCGCCCTGTCGGCCGCGATGGTGCTGGCGGGCGCGGCCCTGGTGGGCCAGTTCGCATTCTGGGTGGCGATGGCGCGCGAGCGCGCCGAGGCGCGCGTGCTCTTGGCGGCGGACTGAGCGCCGGCCGGCGGACGGCGCCTCAGTCCGCCTTGCGGCCGAACACCTGGCGCAGGTAGGCGAGGAAGGTCTCGTCCGAGCAGTAGGTCTTGCCCGGCGTGTCGGGGAGCTTGGCCGTCGGCATGCCATTGCAGCGCGCGAGCTTCATGACGATGTTCAGCGGCGTGGGGCCCAGGTCGTTGGTGAGATTGGTGCCGATCCCGAAGCCCAGTTGCACGCGGTCGGCGAAATGCCGGTAGATGGCCAGCGTGCGCGGCAGGTCGAGCCCGTCCGAGAACACCAGGCGCTTGGTCGAGACGTCGATCCGCAGGGACTGGTAATGGGCGATGGCCTTTTCGCCCCACTCGATCGGATCGCCCGAATCGTGCCGCAGGCCGTCGAACAATTTCGCGAAGTACAGATCGAAATCCCGCATGAAGGCGTCCATGCCGACCACGTCGGTGAGCGCGATCCCGAGGTCCCCCCGGTATTCCTGCACCCAGTCCTCCAGCGCGGCGCGCTGGAAATCGCGCAGCCGCACCTTGCCGAAGGCCTGGTACGACTGCAGGTACTCGTGCGCCATCGTCCTCACGGGCACCAGCCCGTACTTGTGCGCGAGCCATACGTTCGAGGTCCCGGTGAAATGGCGCGGCGCCTCGCGCGCCAGCGTCGCCACCACCTCGTCCTGCCAGTCCCGGGCGAACCGGCGCCGCAGGCCGAAGTCCGAAACCTGCAACGGAAAGCGGCGCGCCGGCTCGCGATCGAACGCCCGCAGCGCCTCGATCTTGGCCGCCAGCCGCCGGCGGCCCTCGGCCCGGACCTCCGGCGTGTCGAAGCGCCTGAAATACAGCTCGTTGACGATGGCCAGCACGAAGATCTCGAAGCCCATCACATGCACCTGCGGCCCGCGCGCCACGATCGCCAGGCCCTCGCCCTCCGCGCGCACCTCGATGAAGCGCCGCTGGAAATGGAACAGCGACAGGAAATCCGTGAAATCCGGCTTGATGTAGCGCAGCGAGCCGAGATAGCGCAGCTCCTCCTCCGTATAGCGCAGCCCGCACAGGTGGTCGATCTGCTGCGCCACCTCGCCGGCCAGCGCCGCCAGCGGGTATTCGGGCCGGTCGCGGCAGATGAAATGGTATTCGGCCTGGGCCGCCGGGTGGCTGTGCAGCATCGTCTGCCACATCGTGAACTTGTAGAGGTCCGTGTCCAGCAGCGATTCGATCACGGGGCGGAAGGCGGGGGAGGGGGTCGGCATGGGGTCGGCGCAAAATCGGTAGATCCATCCCCATCTTAACGCGTCGGCCCCGCACGCCGCCGCCCGCGGGGCGGCCCGCGGCGCGCGGCCGCAAAGGCCATTGACCCCCGTCGTCAGACTCAGTTACAAGACCCATTCCAGAAACCGATCGGAGATCGAGGCATGCAATTCATCGACGTTCAGGGCACGCGGGTATCGTATCAAGTCGACGGCGAGGGCCCGGGCCTGGTCCTGGTGGCCGGCACCGGGGGGAACCTGCAAAGCAACTGGGGCCATCTGGTCGAGCCCCTGGCGGCGAATCACACAGTGGTGCGCGCCGACTATTCCGGCTCGGGCGAGACCACCGACCCGCCGGGCGAGCTGAGCGTCGAGCTGCTCGCCGCCCAGGTCGCCGCGGCGGCCGAGGCCGCCGGCGCGGCGACCTTCGACCTCGTCGGCTTCTCGCTCGGGGCCTGCGTCTCGGTCCAGATCGCCGCCGAGCACCCCGAGCGCGTGCGCTCGCTCACCCTGCTGGCCGGATTCCCGACCGGCCAGGACGCGAGGCTCGGATTGCAGTCCGAGCTCTGGCTCGACCTCATCCGGCACGATCCCCACGCCTTCGCCAAGATGATCCTGCTGACCGGCTTCAGCCCCGCCTTCCTCTCGGGCATGGACCGCGACGTGATGAACCAGTGGCTCGACGCCATCATCGTGTCCAACCGCTGGGAGGGCATCGCACGCCAGATCGCGCTGGACGCCCGCCTCGACGTCAGGCCCCAGCTCGCCCGCATCGAGGCGCCCACCCTGGTGATCGGCTGCGCCCAGGACTGCATGGTGCCCAAGGCGCACGCCCGGGCGATGGCCGACGCCATCCCCGGCGCCCGCTATGCCGAACTGGACTGCGGCCACCTCGCGCCGTTCGAACGCCCCGAGGAGTTCCTGGGGATGGTGCTGGAGTTCATCGGGTCGGTGGGGTGAGGGTGGGAGGCCCCGAGACCGGTTTTTCCCTGCTGCGGAGCAGGGGGAGGAGACATGGAAGTCATCGAAGGAAAGGACGATGCCGGCTTGCGACGGGCTTCCGAGCCCGGTGTCTTTTTCGCGCATTCGGCCGAGGTGCCCAGGGAGCAGTGGCAACTGCTGCGGGATCACCTGCTCCAGGTGGCGGAATTGGCAGCCGGGTTCGCGGGGCATTTCAATGCCGGCTGCCTCGCGGACGCGGAGGGCCTGCTGCACGACCTGGGGAAATATACCGTCCCGTTCCAGGATCTCCTGAGGGGGGTGCCCCTGCGGGTCGATCATTCGACACATGGCGCCAAGGTTGCCATCGAGCGATATGGCGATCTGGGCTGGCTCCTGGCTTATGGCATCGCCGGCCACCATGCGGGCCTGGCCGACGGCACGGGATACGATGGCGAACGCGTTGCGCTGGACCTTCGAGTGGCCGATGGGAATCGACGCCTGCCCGTCCTCATGGATGATTGGCGGCGCGAGATCGCCTTGCCCGCCATGGAGGCGCTGGCGCCGTCCATACGTGCGTTCTCGCCAAACACTCGCCACAAGAATTTCCATCTCGGCTTCCTGGCGCGGATGCTGTTCTCGGCCTTGGTGGATGCCGATTATCTGGATACCGAGCGTTATTACGACCGGTTCCAGTCGCCAGGCTCGCAGAACGGCTTGCGAAGATCGGCCTCCATGCCGGGCCTGGTGGAATTGAGGGCGGAGCTCGATCGATACCTTCAGGGATTTGCCGGCGGGCGCGAGATCGATCGTATCCGGGCGGACATACTGGCCCATGCCCGCGGGCAAGCCGGGCAGGCGCCGGGGCTGTTTTCATTGACCGTCCCTACGGGCGGAGGCAAGACCCTGACGTCGCTGGCTTTCGCGCTGGATCATGCGATTGCCCACGGACAGCGGCGCGTCATTTTCGTGATCCCGTTCACCAGCATCGTGGAGCAGAATGCCGCCGTGTTTCGGAAGGCGCTGGGGCGGCACGGGAAAGCCGCGGTGCTCGAACACCACAGCGCATTCGTGGAGGCCGCGGCCGACAAGAACGATCCCGAGCGTTACCAGGCGCAAGAGAAACTACGGCTGGCGATGGAAAACTGGGATGCGCCCATCGTGGTCACCACCGCCGTACAGTTCTTTGAAAGCCTGTTCGCCAACAGGCCATCGCAGTGCCGCAAGCTGCACAACATCAGCAACAGTGTCGTGGTGCTGGATGAGGTACAGACCATCCCCTTGCATGTCCTGCGCCCCGCCGTGGCCGCGATCGGCGAGTTGGCCCGCAATTATCGCAGCAGCATCGTGCTGTGCACGGCCACGCAGCCGGCGCTGGAAGCCCCCGAGTTCAGCGGCGGCCTGGAAGGCGTCCGCCCGCTGGTGCGGGACGTGCACGACCTGGCGCGCCGGTTGCGGCGGGTGCGGGTACGGCACATCGGCACCCTCGATGATGCTCAACTGGCGGATCTGCTTCGGAGCCGCGAGCAGGTGCTCTGCATCGTCAACAACCGTTTGCATGCTCGAGCGGTGTACAAGGCGCTCAGCGATTTGCCGGGGGCCGTCCACTTGAGCACGCTGATGTGCGCCCGTCATCGCAGCGAGGTCCTGGCCGAGATTCATGCACGCCTGGCTGCCGGCTTGCCTTGCCGCGTGGTGTCCACGAGCCTGATCGAGGCTGGTGTCGACATTTCGTTTCCTTGCGTCCTGCGCGCCGAGGCCGGGCTGGATTCGATTGCACAGGCGGCTGGCCGCTGCAATCGGAACAATGAGTGGCCGGCCGAGCTCAGCGAGGTGCTCGTGTTCGCCACCGCCAACCGCGAGTGGAAACCTCCGGCCGAATTGGAGCAGTACGCGCGTGCTGCCGGGGAGGTGCTTCGCCAATACATGGACGATCCCCTGGCGCCCACCGCCATCCAGGCATATTTCCAGAAGCTGTATTGGCAGAAGGGCAATGCCGCGCTGGACGCCGCCGGCATCCTCAAGACTGTCGCCGATGCCGGAATCAGGCAACTGCCGATGGAGCGGCTGGCGCGGGAATTCCGCATGATCAAGACCGTGCAGCAGCCCCTGATCATCGGCTGGGACGATGACGCCAGGCGCGCGATCGAGGGGCTGCGCCATGCCGAGAGGCCGGGCGGACTGGCGCGAGGGCTCCAGCCCTACCTGGTGCAGGTGCCAGAGAAGGCATATGCCTCCTTGCGTGATGTCGGAGCCATCCAGCCCATCGCGCCGAAAAAATGGGGAGAGCAGTTCATGGAGCTGGTGAACATGGATCTCTACAGCGAGGCCTTCGGGCTGTGGTGGGAGGAGCCGGCGTTCATGGATGAGGCGAAAACCATCCTTTAGATTTTGTAAATTTTGTAATAGCATGATGGGCATGTTCATGCGGGCCATGCGGCCGTGGGAGGTCCCTTATGAGCTACGGCATCCGCCTCCACGTCTGGGGCGATCGGGCGTGTTTCACGAGGCCCGAGATGAAAGGAGAGCGCGTCAGCTATGACGCCATCACACCTTCGGCGGCGCGCGGAATCCTCGAGGCCATCCACTGGAAGCCCGCGATTCGATGGCATGTCGATCGTATCCATGTCCTGAAGCCGATCCGGTTCGAATCGCTGCGCCGCAATGAGGTGGGCCACAAGATTCCGGTCAACAACATCACAAGGGCCATGAAGGCCGGCAGCACGGCAGGCCTCTCCAGCTTCGTCGATGAGGATCGGCAGCAGCGTGCATCCACCATATTGCGCGATGTCGGCTATGTGATCGAGGCGCATTTCGAGTTGACGGCAAAGGCCGGCACCGAAGACTCCGAAGGCAAGCACCTGGACATCTTCAATCGTCGAGCGCGAAAGGGCCAGTGCTTTCATGCACCGTGCCTGGGCGTACGCGAATTCCCGGCCAGCTTCAGTCTGCTGGCGCCGGACGAGGCCCTGCCCGCCTCGGCATTGGAGGCTGCGGATCGCAATCGCGAACTGGGCTGGATGCTGCACGATGTCGATTTTGCAAACGGGCAGACTCCCCGATTCTTTCGCGCGTCGCTCGTCGATGGCGTCATCGAGGTGCCGTCCTGGGATAGCGAGGGAATCAAGTCATGATTCTCCAATCCTTGGTGCGTTACTACGATTACCTGCTGGATCATGCCGAGGCCGATTCGCCGGATGGCGGGCTGGCTCGTTATGGCTACAGCCCTGAAAAGATCAGCTACGAAATCCTGCTGGCTGCGGATGGCACGGTTCGCGCAGTCCGGCCCACGCTGGACATGACTGGAAAAAAGCCCAGACCCCAGCTCATCACCGTGCCTCAGCCCGAGAAGCGAGCGGCGGGCATCAAGTCGAATTTCCTGTGGGACAAGACCAGCTATGCATTGGGGGTCAGTGCTACCAGCAAGCGGGTGGAGCGAGAGCATGCGGACTTCAAGGCGCTGCATTTCGATGCCTTGGCTGGCGAGACCGACGCCGGACTGTGCGCATTGGTGGCGTTCTTGCGCCAGTGGCAGCCCGAGCAGTTCCAGCCGCCGACCTTCCGGGAGGAAATGAAGGATACCAATGTGGTGTTCCGGCTGGAGGGCGAAAACCGCTACCTGCACGATCGTCCCGCTGCCCAGGCGGTGCGTGCCCGCCTGCTGTCGACGGCGGGCGCTCCATCGGGACGCCGCTCCAAAACGAAAGGCGGCAGGGCGGGATCTCACCGGACGGGCATCGCCACATGCCTGGTCACCGGAGAGCAGGCGCCAGCGGCACGACTGCATCCCGTGATCAAGGGCGTCCAGGGGGCCCAAAGTTCCGGCGCCTCCATCGTTTCCTTCAATCAGGAGGCGTTCGCTTCGTTCGGCAAGGAGCAGGGCGACAATGCGCCCATCTCCGAGCGGGCGGCCTTTGCGTATACGACGGTGCTCAATCATTTGCTGCGCCGTTCCCCCGAGAACCGTCAGCGTATCCAGATCGGCGATGCCAGCGTGGTTTTCTGGGCTGAGGCCTCCTGCCGACCGGCGGCTGAGGCGGCGGAAAACCTCCTCGCCGATTTTTTTGGCGCAGGCTCGGATGACGACGCGGAAACCGCCAAGGTGCGCTCCGTGCTCGAGGCCGTCAGCAAAGGAAGGCCGCTGGATTCCGTGTCGCCGGATTTCGATCCGATGACACGTATCTTCGTGCTGGGCCTCGCTCCCAATGCGTCCCGCCTGTCCGTCCGTTTCTGGCTTGTCGATTCCTTGCAGCACCTGGTCGAGAAACTGGCTTGGCATGAACGGGATCTGCGCATCGAACCTTCCCCCTGGATGGTGCCGCCCGCGGCACGGCGCCTGGTACTGGCCACCGTCCCGAACCGAGAAGGCGCCAAGCCCAAGGTCGAGGATGGCATCCAGAGTCTGATCGGTGAGACGCTGCGCGCCATCCTGACGGGCAATCAGTATCCGCTGAGCCTGCTGAGCAATACGGTCATGCGCATTCGCAGCGATGGCAATATTTCGGGCTTGCGGGTTGCGCTGTGCAAGGCCGTCCTGACGCGCAGACACCGCCTGCTCAAACAAACTTTCCATGAGGAGATTCCAGTGAGCCTCGACAAGCAATCCACGCAACCCGCCTATCTGCTTGGGCGCCTCTTTGCCGTGCTGGAGGAGACGCAACGCAATGCGCTGGGCGGACAGATCAACGCGACCATTCGCGATCGATACTATGGCGCGGCCTCCGCCACGCCCGCCAGCATCTTTCCCGTATTGCTGCGCAATACGGGAAACCATCTGGCGAAATTGCGCAAGGAAAAGGGGGGCTTGGCCGTTCATTTAGAGCGGCAAATCGGGGACATCGTCGATGGCCTGCCGCCGGAGTTTCCCCGCAGCTTCAAGATCGAGGACCAGGGCCGTTTTGCCATCGGCTATTACCACCAGTCGAAAGCGCGCTTTACCAAGGCCGATTCCGATTCGGTCGATGACCACACCGATACCTCGAACCACGACGACACCGAACAAGGAGAATCCGCATGAGCCAGCCCATCAGCCATCGCTACGAGTTTGTTTATCTGTTCGACGTCGCCAATGGCAACCCGAATGGCGATCCCGATGCGGGCAATCTGCCTCGCCTCGATCCCGAAACCAGCCACGGCCTGGTCACCGACGTCAGCCTCAAGCGCAAGATTCGCAACTATGTCACGCTGGACAAGGGCGAGACCCCCGGCTATGCGATCTACATGCAGGAAAAAGCCGTGCTGAACAATCAGCATCAAAAAGCCTACCAGGCCCTCGGCATCAAACCCGTGGACAAGAAATTGCCCAAAGAAGAAGCCAAAGCCCGCGAAGTCACCGCCTGGATGTGCAAGAACTTTTTCGACGTCCGCTGTTTCGGGGCCGTCATGACGACCGGAATCAATGCAGGCCAGGTTCGTGGCCCGGTGCAACTGGCCTTTGCCACTTCGATCGAGCCGGTGCTGCCATTGGAGATCGCAATCACCCGGATGGCGGTGACGACGGAAAAAGAGGCGGAGGCTCAGAGTGGCGACAATCGCACCATGGGCCGCAAGCATATCCTGCCCTACGGCTTGTATCGCGCTCACGGATTCGTTTCGGCGAAATTGGCGGAGCGCACCGGCTTCGACGACGCGGATCTGCAGTTGCTGTGGGATGCGCTGCTGAACATGTTCGAGCACGATCGTTCCGCCGCACGGGGCGAAATGGCGGCTCGCAAGCTGATCGTGTTCAAGCACGACAGTGCCATGGGCAATGCGCCCGCACATGCCTTGTTCGAAAAGGTGAAGGTCGCGCGTCGAGGCTCGGACGAGACCCCGGCACGTGGTTTTGGCGATTACAGCGTGACGATCGATGCGGTGCCGGCGGGTGTGACCGTCGAGGAAAAACTCTGAGGCCGGCCCGGGCCGGTTTCTCCTTTGGGCAATGGCCCGGGAATGGTGAGCCATGGAGGACGAGGACCTCATCCCTCTTTCGGCCTTGCAGCATTATTTGTACTGCCCACGGCAGTGCGCGCTGATCCACGTCGAACGAATCTGGACGGAAAGCGTCCATACCGCGGAGGGGAGGTTGCTGCATCAGCGCTCGGATACCCCAGGTGCCGAGCTGCGTCACGGTGTGCGTACCGTTACGGCGATGCCTTTGAGACACGACGATCTCGGCATTGCAGGCGTGGCGGACGTCGTCGAATTCCATGTGGATGAAAAGGGTGCAGAATACGTGCTGCCAGTCGAATACAAGCGTGGCCGCCCCAAGCCGCATCGCGCCGATGAGGTGCAATTGTGCGCGCAGGCGCTCTGCCTGGAACAAATGCTAAATACCAGCATTGCCCATGGAATGCTGTTTTATGGCAAGACCCGTCGCCGGATGCCAATCGTGCTCGATGACGTATTGCGTGCCTTGACCCTGAGGACCATCGCGGACGTGCGTGCCATGATCGATGCGGGTTCGACCCCGTCTGCACGCTACGAGGCGGCCCGATGCGATGCCTGTTCCTTGATCGACGATTGCCAGCCCCATTGGATGCATCGTGAACACAGTGTTTCCCAATGGCTGTCCAGCCAGCTTGGGAAGGAATGATCCAAAGCATCCGTCATGAGGCCATTGCTCAACACCATCTATGTCACGACGGAAGGCGCCTGGCTGCGCAAGGATGGCGAGAACCTGGTCATGGAGGTCGATGGTCAGCAACGCGCGCGCTTGCCCATCCACATGCTGCAAGGCCTCATCTGCATCGGCCGGGTTCTCGTGTCGCCGGCGCTGATGGGGCATTGCGCGGAAAAAGGCATCTGCATCAGTTATCTGAGTCCCAATGGGCGATTCCTGGCGAGAGTCGAAGGGCCGGTCTCCGGCAATGTCCTGTTGCGGCGGGCCCAATACCGAACCAGCGACCACGCAGGCGTAGGCATCGAGATTGCACGCCATTTCGTTACGGGCAAGGTCTTCAACCAGCGCGCGGTGCTTTCTCGCGCCTTGCGGGATCATGGCGAAGGCATGCCGGAAACCGCAAAAGAGGCTTTGCTTCAAGCGATCGCGCACCTCAAGCGCCTCATTCCAAAGATCCGTCTCGAATTGGACATGGACCGCCTGCGTGGCCTCGAAGGGGAGGCTGCGCAGGCTTATTTTGAAGTGTTCGGATTGCTGATCCGCATCGACGTACCGGCGCTACGATTCGGGGGCCGCACTCGCAGGCCCCCGCGTGATGCCGTCAACGCCCTGCTTTCCTTGTTGTACACGCTTTTGACGCATGATTGCCGCAGCGCGTTGGAAACGGTCGGGCTCGACCCCGCAGTCGGTTTCTTGCATCGAGATCGCCCGGGGCGCCCAAGCCTGGCATTGGACATGATGGAGGAATTCCGCCCCGTATTGGCCGATCGCCTGGCACTTTCAATGATCAATCGCCGCCAGCTCGGCGAGAAGGATTTCCGGGTCATGGACAATGGGGCCGTGCTCTTGACGGAAGATGCGCGCAAGGCAGTCTTGATGGCCTGGCAGGAGCGCAAGCGGGAAAGCCTGCGACATGCTTTCATCGGTGAGGCCGCTCCTATCGGGCTCCATCCCTTCCTGCAGGCGCAGCTTCTGGCGCGGCACTTGCGTGGGGATCTCGATGCCTATCCGCCTTTTATCTGGAAATAGCCTGGGGGGTGACAATCATGCTGGTGCTGGTCAGCTATGATGTCAGTACCGTTTCCGCTGGCGGCGAACGGCGGTTGCGGCGTGTCGCCAAAGCCTGTCAAAACTACGGGCAGCGAGTGCAGTATTCGGTCTTCGAGATCGAAGTCGCGACCGCCCAGTGGGTCCCCCTCAAGCAACAGCTCTGCGATCTGATCGATCCCGTCACGGACAGCCTGCGTTTCTACTACTTGGGTCAGAACTGGAAGCACAAGGTAGAGCATATCGGCGCAAAGCCGGCCCTCGACCTGCAAGGGCCGTTGGTCTTTTAGCGCGAACCCCAAGCGTCCGGTAATTCCCGGGCACGTTCGCGCAACCTTTATCTGATTGATCGGAAAGAGCATTCGAGGGATGATTCGTAGTCCGCTGCGTTTCTTGCGCGAAGGGCGGGGCGGGTTCGCGTTGTTTCGAGGAATACGTCCTTATTTTCAGTGGTTTACATGCAGACAGTCGCACCCTGCGCGGGTGCGTGGATTGAAACTATGCCGCCCACGGAAAAAACCAGCACGAACCCCACGTCGCACCCTGCGCGGGTGCGTGGATTGAAACGTGGTGGAGGACGCCAAAGGCATGAAAACCAAGGGTCGCACCCTGCGCGGGTGCGTGGATTGAAACGGGATATGAGCCCGACGCGCTGACCTGGCTGCGCTACGTCGCACCCTGCGCGGGTGCGTGGATTGAAACGGGGCGCCCCATTTTCGTGGAGCACACATGCGAGGTCGCACCCTGCGCGGGTGCGTGGATTGAAACTCGATCTCGGCACGAACAAACGACGGATAGCTCATGTCGCACCCTGCGCGGGTGCGTGGATTGAAACCCAGTGATCAGCCCCCGCCCACCGGTCGGAGCGCGTCGCACCCTGCGCGGGTGCGTGGATTGAAACAGGACATAGGTATTGCCGTTTGCCAGTTTGGAATGTCGCACCCTGCGCGGGTGCGTGGATTGAAACCGTCCCATGGCATGCTGATCTGCCTCGGGGCCGCAGTCGCACCCTGCGCGGGTGCGTGGATTGAAACCCACCATCAACGTCGATCATTTGCAAACCGACCAGAGTCGCACCCTGCGCGGGTGCGTGGATTGAAACCATTGCAGACAGCGCCTCCATGCGCGACAAAGTTGTCGCACCCTGCGCGGGTGCGTGGATTGAAACAGTTCGATGCGCTCGGCGTGCTGGACTTGAAGGATGTCGCACCCTGCGCGGGTGCGTGGATTGAAACCAGAACCCGATGCCGGGCACCATCATCGACAACGGTCGCACCCTGCGCGGGTGCGTGGATTGAAACCGGTCTTTCCCTGGCGCACATGCAGATAGCCGTCTGTCGCACCCTGCGCGGGTGCGTGGATTGAAACGCAAACATGCGTAAAAACTACCAAAGATACCCGCAGTCGCACCCTGCGCGGGTGCGTGGATTGAAACAAGCTGGGCACGGCGACGGCAAGCCTGGGTCCCGGTCGCACCCTGCGCGGGTGCGTGGATTGAAACAGTGACATTGTGCCGATCAATGCTCCGGCTTGGGGGGTCGCACCCTGCGCGGGTGCGTGGATTGAAACGAGGAATGGTGCCGGCGCACTGGCAGGACAGTTGACGTCGCACCCTGCGCGGGTGCGTGGATTGAAACCGGG
>Ga0180216_1002062_pt1 | contig 17208 bp, 14 predicted proteins | sample eDN3rd37CBELigMG_FD_128879 | JGI IMG/M metagenome (GOLD analysis project Ga0180216, IMG submission 128879) | Enriched Miracle-Growth compost microbial communities from Emeryville, California, USA - eDNA 3rd pass 37_C BE-Lig MG (version 2)... ... | reverse complement strand
CCACCGCCAGCGCGCCCTCGCGCTGGCCGGGCACCTTGTCGGCCAGCTTCTGCATCCGCGCGAGCCGCTCGCGCGCGGAATCGCCGAAGCGCAGATCCGCATAAGCGTCGGCGAGATCGGGATGCGGGCTGATTTCCCAGGCATGTTCGAGAATGCGGCGCGCCTTGCGCTGCTCGCCCGCCTCGCTCAAGCGCCGTCCGGCGAGCGCCGCCGCCGGCACCAGATCGGGCGCGAGCTTCACGGCCTCCAACACGGCATCGCGCGCCGTGTCGCGTTGCGTATCGCCGAGCGCGATGGCGCGCGCGGTCAGCAGCACCGCGCGCTTGCGGCGATAATCGGCCTTCTCCATCGCCGGCTTCATCGCATCGAGCGCGTCGAGCGCGCCGCTCCAGTCCGACACCGCACAGCGATCTTCGAGCACGGCCTGGCTCGCCCAGGCGAGCGCGGGCGCCGCGCGCGCGGCCTCCTCGGCGACGCGGCGGGCCGTGACGGCGTCGTGACGGCGCTGCGCTTCGATATAAAGCCCGCGCAAGCCCAGCAGCTTGGTGTCGTCGCGCCGCGCCATTTCGCGGAAGGCGCGCTCGGCGGCGGGCGCATCGCCGGACAACTGCGCCGCCTGCGCGTTGAGCAGCAATGTCAGCGGCTCGTTCGGCGACAGACGCGCCGCGTCGTCGGCCGCGCGCCGCGCCAGCTTCTGATCGCCGGCGCCGATGGCGACGAGACCGCGCGTGATGGCGCTGTGACCCTTCATCGCGCGGCGATGGCGGAAGAACAGCGACATCTGCTCGGGCGAACGCAGGATCGCGCGCAGCAGCGACCACGCGACCATGAGCACGATCACCAGCGCGACGAGCGCGAGTCCGGCGACAAGCAGCGACGCTTCGATCCGGTAGCCCATCCAAGTGAGCACGACATCGCCGGGGCGATCGGCGAACCAGACGACCCCGGCGGCGATGAGAGCGACAGCAATGAGAAAGAGAACGACTCGAATCATGACGCCCTCACCGTGACCCGAGCGCGCGCATCGTATCGGCCGTGAGACCGCGCGCCGCCGTGAGCGCGGCCTCGCGCGCCTTCGCCTTCTCGACAAAGCCTTGCGCCGGCGCGCGCGCCGGCTCCGGCAGCTTGCCGATCTCCGTCAGCGCCGCGCCGATATCGGCATGCGCGGCCGCGATCTCGAGACGGGCGAGCACATCGGCCACGTCATCGCCGGCCGGTGCGTCGACCGGCGTGATCTTCACGAGCTTGCTCGCATTGGCCTGCAGCCGCTCGAGAAAGCCACCCGCGGGCGCCTGCGCGCCGGAGAGTTTGGTCATCTGCGGCAGCTGTCCGCGCAGCTCCTGCGCCAGCGCGGCCGGGCTCGGCACGCCCGACGCCGCGAAGGGCGACAGCGGCGCGAGGTATCGCTCCGGCGCGCCGAGCGACTTTGCTTGCGCCAGCTCCGATGCGAAAGGCGCGCCCGCGAGCACGGCCGTGCGCAGCGCGGAGGCCGCGAGCGCGAGTCGCGTCGCCCTCTCGCTGGCGACGGCCTTGTCGACGTCGGCATGCGCGGTCTTCGCTGTCGCTTCGAGCGCGGCGAGCCGCTGCGTCAGCGCTTCGATCTGGGCCGGCGTCACAGCCGACGAGGCATCGCGCGCGACGTCCTGCACGCTGCCGCGCAGTTGCATCACGGCCTTCTCCGCCGCATCCGCTTGCTCGCGCGCGCGGGCCGCATTGGCCGATGCATCGTCGTTGCGTTGATTGAGTGCGGTGAGCGCGACGCCGAGCGACTTCATCGCGTTCTCGGCCGCGGTCAAACGCTCGCCGACATTGCCGTCGCCGTTCGGCATCGTCTTGAGCGCCTCTTCGATCCGGCTGACGCGCTGCGTGACGGCATCGATCGCGCGGGTGTCGGCCTGCGGCACCGGCCGGTTGCGCAACACATCGATCTGCTGCTGCAGCGCCGCGATCTGCGGACCGGCATCGTTCGTATCATTGGCCACCGGCAGCGCGCCGCCATACCAAAGCGCACCGAACGCGGCGGCGACGATAACGCCGCCGGCAACACCGGCGCCGATCGAACGGCCCCATGCGGGACGCGCAGCGGACGGGGCGGCTTCAGGCATTTCGGCTGTCTGCGTTTCAGATGTCGGCGCTTCGGACATCGACGCCGTTTCGGCCGCCGCTTCGGTTTGCGGCGGTGAAGTCTCGCCGGCCGGTTCGGCGGCAACCTGCGGCTCAGGCGTTTCCGCCGGCGGCGTCACGTCCTTGGCCTTGAGATCGATGGTCGGCGCCTCGCGCTTGCGGCGGGGCGCACCGTCGGACGCCGTTTCGTCTTCTGCCATGGCGGTCTCCTGGTGTCCGATTCTACCCACCCGCGATCAGGGAATAACGCAAATGGCGCACAGGCGCCATGAGTTCCCATATCACGACTTCCCATAAGGCGACGGCGCGCGCCGTCATGACACCAGCAGCGCGAGCAACGCCGCCTCGTCGGGATGCGCGGCGATCGCGACGTGAGCGGCGCCCGCCTTCACCAACGGCGCCGCGGCGGATTCGGCGAGACAAACATGACGCGGCCGCAGCGCGGCTTCCATGATGTTCGCCATCTTCGCGCCGGCAACGTAATTGTCGGCGCTGCGCCGGGAGTAATGAAGCACCGCATCGATCTCGTTGGCGCTCAAGGCTTCGATCAGTTCGTCGGAGAACGGCGCCGACACCGCGCGATAGACAACGCGCATCTCGGCCTTGATGCCATGCGCGGCGAGATCGCCGACGACATCCGCAGCGCGGTCTTCACCGGCGAGATAAAGCAAAGGCAAAGCGCCGGCCGCGTGACGCTGAACGATGAGCTTGACGAGATCGCGCGCATCGCCGGCCGCCGAGACGACATCGGCGAAGCCCGCCGCGCGCGCGGCTTCCGCGCTGCGATCGCCAACGGCAAAGACCTTCAGCTTGTACAGCGTCGACGCATCGGGATTGTGCGCGATCGCCTCCGGCGCATTGGCGCTGGTGATGATGACGCCGCTCCAATCGCCGGACAGACCGGCGGCGATCGCTTCGACGCGCATCAACGGCGCGACCAGCACCTCATGGCCCTTGTCGCGCAAGACACTGGCCGTGCGTTCGGCGTCGGCTCGAGGGCGGGTGACCGCAATGCGCATCATGTCTCCTTGCGCATAAGCTTGTCCGGAAACGGGTGCCGGATCTTGCGCTAATCGAAGAAGCCGGGACCGGCGCGATGCTTGAGCGCGCGGCCGGCGTCCGCACCGATGGCCGCGGCGTCGCCGCGGTGACCCGTGCCGGCGATGTCGTGCGCCGCCGTGCCGTCCGGCCTTGCGATCAGCCCGCGGAATTGCACCGTGTCGCCGTCGATCGTCGCGTGGCCGGCGATCGGCGTCTTGCACGAGCCGTCCAGCGCGGCGAGGAAGGCGCGTTCGCAGGCAACCGCCGTCGATGTATCGGCGTGATCGATCAGCGCCAGCGCCTCGCGCGTGCGCGTGTCGTTCTCGCGCGCTTCGATGCCGATGGCGCCTTGGCCGACGGCCGGCAGAAACTCATCGACGCTCATCACCGCCGTCGCGTGCTGCGTGAGGCCAAGACGGCGCAGGCCCGCGAGCGCCAGCATGGTCGCATCGACCTCGCCGGCTTCCAGCTTGCGCAGCCGCGTCTCGACGTTGCCGCGCAGCGGCACGACGTTGAGATCGGGCCGCAGACGTTTCGCGATCGCCTGGCGGCGCAGCGAGGCGGTGCCCAGTGTTGCGCCTTGCGGCAGCAGCGCAAGCGACGGCGCGCTGTGGCTGATGAACACATCGCGCGGATCTTCGCGCTCGAGGCATGCGGCCAGCATCAAGCCCGGCTGCGAGAAGGTCGGCATGTCCTTGCTCGAATGCACGGCGACATCGACGCGGCCGGACAGAAGCGCTTCCTCGATCTCCTTGGTGAAGAGCCCCTTGCCGCCGACTTCGGCCAGCGGCCGGTCCTGGATGGCGTCGCCCGTCGTGCGGATGATGACGAGTTCGATCGCCGACTCCTCGACCTGCATTGCCGCCGCGAGCCGCGCCGCGACCATGCGCGCCTGAGCCAGGGCGAGCGGACTGCCGCGCGTGCCGATACGCAGGGTGGCTGTGGATTGCGCCAAAGATTGCAACCTGGGACCTCTCGATGTTAGGCCACCTTTTAGTGCACCCTCCTCCGAAAGGGGAGAGTCGCGTTTCACCGTCATTCCGGGACGGCCCACGGGGGCGGACCCGGAATCCAGAGGCACTCTTACCTTTGTGTCTGGATTCCACGTTCGCCGCTTCGCGACGCCCCGAACGACGAATTTGAGGGACCCATGCTCGTCCTCGGCATCGAGACGACCTGCGACGAAACCGCGGCAGCGGTGGTGCAACGCGCCGAAGACGGCCGCGGCACGATCCTGTCCAATGTCATCCTCAGCCAGGTCGTCGAACACGCGAAGTTCGGCGGCGTGGTACCGGAGATTGCGGCGCGCGCGCATGTCGAGGTACTCGATGCCGTCATCGCCCAGGCGATGGACGAGGCCAACGTTACCTTCGAGCAGCTCGACGGCGTCGCCGCGGCGGCCGGCCCCGGCCTGATCGGCGGCGTCATCGTCGGCCTCACCACCGCCAAGTCGATCGCGCTGGTGCGCAACAAGCCGCTGGTCGCCGTCAACCACCTCGAGGCACACGCGCTATCGGCGCGGCTCACAGACAACACCGCCTTCCCTTACTGCCTGTTCCTCGCCTCCGGCGGCCACACGCAGATCCTCGCTATTCGCGGCGTCGGCGATTACGTGCGGCTCGGCACGACGCAGGACGACGCCATCGGCGAAGCCTTCGACAAGACCGCCAAGCTGCTCGGGCTCGGCTATCCCGGCGGCCCGCTCGTGGAAAAGGAAGCCGCCAAGGGCAATCCGCGCCGTTTCCCGCTGCCGCGGCCGATGCAGCACCGGAAGGATGCCGACTTCTCCTTTTCCGGCCTCAAGACCGCGCTGCGCCTGGAAGCTGAAGCCATCGCACCGCTCAGCGATCAGGACGTGTCGGACCTGTGCGCCTCGTTCCAGCAGGCCGTGGTCGACGTGGTGCAGGACCGCCTGCGGTCCGGCTTGCGCATCTTCCGCTCGCAATACGGCGCGCCGACCGCTCTGGTCGCCGCCGGCGGCGTCGCCGCCAACCAGGCCATCCGCAAAGTGCTGCAGCGCCTCGCCTTTGAAGTCGGCACCGTGCTGGTCGCGCCGCCGATGGAATTGTGCACCGACAACGGCGCCATGATCGCCTGGGCCGGCGCGGAACGTCTCGCGCTCGGCATCACCGATCCGCTCGAGGTCGCGCCGCGCGCGCGCTGGCCGCTCGACGAGATCGCCTCGGCCAAAGGCCGCGCGCAACGCACGGCAGCCTATAAATGACGGACAGCATGCAGAAGATCGCCGTGCTCGGCGGCGGCGCCTGGGGCACGGCGCTGGCGCAGACCGCCGCGCGCGCCGGCCGCGACGTCGTGCTGTGGGAGCACGATGCCACGAACGCGGCGCAGCTCGCGGCCAAGCGCGAGAGCGCGTATCTGCCGGGCGTCACGCTGGACGCCAAGATCAAGGTCACGAACGCACTGCAGGATGCCGCATCCGCGCAAGCGATCCTGCTGGTGATTCCGGCGCAGGTGCTGCGCTCGGTCGTCACCGGGCTCGCGCCGCTCGTCGCCGATCGCACGCCGCTGATCGCCTGCGCCAAGGGCATCGAGCGCGGCACGCACAAGTTCATGACCGAGATCATCGCCGAATGCGCGCCGAAGGCGGTGCCGGCGATCCTGTCCGGCCCGAGCTTTGCCGCCGACGTCGCGCGCGGGCTGCCGACCGCCGTCACCATCGCGGCGACCGACGCCGGCATCGCCGAAGCGATCGCGCATGCGATGAACTCCGGCACCTTCCGGCCTTATCACTCGACCGACGTGCGCGGCGTCGAACTCGGCGGCGCGACCAAGAACGTGCTCGCGATCGCCGCCGGCATCGTCAACGGCCGCGGCTTGGGCGCGAGCGCGCTCGCCGCGATGACGACGCGCGGCTTCGCCGAGCTGGTGCGCTTCGGCCGGGCCTATGGCGCCAAGACCGAAACGATGATGGGCCTCTCCGGCCTTGGCGATCTCATCCTCACCTGCGGCACGGCGCAATCGCGCAACTTTTCCTTCGGCGTCGCGCTCGGCAAAGGCGAGACGGCGGACACGGCGTCGCACGGCAAGCTCGCGGAAGGCGCGTTTACCGCGCCGGTGCTGCTGGAGATGGCGCGCGAGAAGAACATCGAGATGCCGATCTCGGAAGCGGTCGCCGCCGTGATCGCCGGCAAGCTCAGCGTCGATGCGGCGATCGAGTCGCTCCTCACGCGGCCGTTGAAGGCCGAGGAGTAGGCTTCTTTCTTCACCTCTCCCCGCTCGCGGGGAGAGGTCGACCCGCCGAAGCTTTAGCGAAGGCGGGTCGGGTGAGGGGGCTTCGCAATGAGAGCAAGACCGCGAGGCCCCCTCACCCGGCTCGCATCTCGCTTCGCTCAATGCTCGCCACCCTCTCCCTGCACGCGGGGAGAGGGAAGGAGAAACGACGATGGCCTACTGGTTGATGAAATCCGAGCCCGATGCCTGGTCGTGGGACGAGCAGGTGGCCAAAGGCGCCAAAGGCGAAGCCTGGACCGGGGTCCGCAACCACAGCGCCAAGCTCAACCTGATGAAGATGAAGAAGGGCGACCGCGCCTTCTTCTACCACTCCAACATCGGCAAGGAGATCGTCGGCATCCTCGAGATCATCCGCGAGCACTTCCCCGATCCGACCGCGGACGCCGGCTCGCCCTGGGTGGTGGTGCAGGTGAAGGCGCTCGAACCGATGAAGAAGCCGGTGACGCTCGAGGCCATCAAGGCCGAGCCGAAGCTGAAAGAGATGGCGCTACTCAAATACTCCCGCCTGTCCGTTCAGCCGGTGACGGCGGAGGAATGGAAGATCGTCTGCAAGATGGGCGGGATGTAGGACACTCGCTTAATCCCTCCCCCGCTTGCGGGGGAGGGTGGCGAGCGCAGCGAACCGGGTGGGGGCGGAATTAGCCGCGACGCGACCCCACCCCGATCGCGCTACGCGCGATCGACCCTCCCCTTTCAGGGGAGGGATAGCAAATGCGAACCATGACCAGATCAACACCGTCACCCCTGCCAAAGTGGGACAAGGCGCGCCTTGTGGGCCCCGGGAACGCCGTCGCATAATGGGTTCAAAGTTCTAGACGCGATAAGCGCGGACGGGCCGGCCGTCCCGCGCGGGGGAGGATAAACCATGTCCGACGAGAAGATTTACGACGTCCCGGCCGAATGGCGCCAGCGCGCCTTCATCGACGACGCCAAGTACCAGGAGATGTATGCGCGCTCGGTGAACGACCCGAACGCCTTCTGGGGCGAGCAGGCCAAGCGCATCGACTGGATCAAGCCCTTCACCAAAGTAAAGAACACCACATACGATCCGCACAACGTGTCGATCAAATGGTTCGAGGACGGCACGCTCAACGCCGCCTATAACTGCGTCGACCGGCATCTGGCCAAGCGCGGCGACCAGGTCGCCATCCTCTGGGAAGGCGACGACCCGAAGGACGACAAGAAGCTCACCTATAAGCAGCTTCACGAAGAGGTGTGCCGCTTCGCCAACGTGCTCAAGGCGCGCGGCGTCAAGAAGGGCGACCGCGTCACCATTTACATGCCGATGATCCCCGAGGCGGCGATCTCGATGCTCGCCTGCGCGCGCATCGGCGCGGTGCATTCGGTGGTGTTCGGCGGCTTCTCGCCGGATTCGATCGCCGGCCGCATCGAGGACTGCCAATCCTCGGTCGTCGTCACCGCGGACGAAGGCGTGCGCGGCGGCCGCAAGATCCCGCTCAAGGCCAATGTCGACGAAGCCTGCAAGAAGGTCTCGGGCGTCAGCTCGGTCATCGTCGTCAAGCGCACCAATGCGCCGGTCAACATGCAAGCCGGCCGCGACGTCTATTACGACGAGATCGCCAAGACCGTGACCGCCGACTGCCCGTGCGAGGAGATGAACGCGGAAGATCCGCTGTTCATCCTTTACACCTCGGGTTCGACCGGCAAGCCGAAGGGCGTGCTGCACACCACCGGCGGCTATCTCGTCTACGCCTCGATCACGCACCAATACGTGTTCGACTATCACGACGGCGATATCTACTGGTGCACCGCGGACGTCGGCTGGGTCACCGGCCACAGCTACATTCTCTACGGGCCGCTCTCCAACGGCGCGATCACGCTGATGTTCGAAGGCGTGCCGAACTATCCGAGCAACTCGCGCTTCTGGGAAGTGTGCGACAAGCACAAGGTCAACGTGCTCTACACCGCGCCGACGGCGATCCGCGCGCTGATGCAGGGCGGCAACGATCCGGTGAAGAAGACCTCGCGCAAATCGCTGCGCCTGTTGGGCTCGGTCGGCGAGCCGATCAATCCGGAAGCGTGGGAGTGGTACTACCACGTGGTCGGGGACGATCGCTGCCCGATCGTCGACACCTGGTGGCAGACCGAGACCGGCGGCATCCTCATCACGCCGCTGCCGGGCGCCACCAAGCTCAAGCCCGGATCGGCGACGCGGCCGTTCTTCGGCGTGCAGCCCGAGATCGTCGATGCCGAAGGCAAGGTGCTCGAGGGCGCCACCACCGGCAATCTGTGCATCGCCGATTCCTGGCCGGGCCAGATGCGCACCGTTTACGGCGATCACCAGCGCTTCATCGACACCTACTTCAGGACCTATCCCGGCAAGTACTTCACCGGCGACGGCTGCCGCCGCGACGAGGACGGCTATTACTGGATCACCGGCCGCGTCGACGACGTCATCAACGTTGCCGGCCACCGCATGGGCACGGCCGAAGTCGAGAGCGCGCTGGTCGCGCATGCCAAGGTGTCGGAAGCCGCGGTCGTCGGCTATCCGCACGACATCAAGGGCCAGGGCATCTACGCCTATGTCACCTTGATGGCCGGCGAGGAGCCCACCGAAGAGCTGCGCAAGGAGCTGGTCGCCTGGGTGCGCAAGGAGATCGGTCCGATCGCCTCGCCCGACCTGATCCAGTTCGCGCCGGGCCTGCCGAAGACGCGCTCCGGCAAGATCATGCGCCGCATCCTGCGCAAGATCGCCGAAGACGACTTCTCAAACCTCGGCGACACGACGACGCTCGCCGACCCGGCCGTGGTCGACGACCTCGTCACCAACCGCCAGAACAAGAAGCTGGCCAAAGCGGGCGCATAGTCCCCGCCTCATCGCGGATGCCCGCCGAAGCAATGCGCAAGGCGGGCGTCGCGAGAGCCACGCGCAAACATCATCGAGGCCGGCACATCGCCGGCCTCTTTTATTGTCGGCGTTGTTGCGGCTGCTTACTCGGCCGCGACCAGCGAGCGCTGCGTCTTCACATCCGCGACAGGCGGCAGGCCGAACAGCCGGCCATATTCGCGCGTGAACTGCGGCACGCTTTCGTAACCCACCGCGAAGGCCGCATTGCTCGCGGACATGCCTTCCGCGATCATCAAGCGGCGCGCTTCGATCAAGCGCAACTGCTTCTGGAATTGCAGCGGCGACAGCGACGTCACGGCGCGGAAGTGCTCGTGGAACGACGACGGGCTCATGCCGGCGACGGCCGCCAAGCGGGCGACCGGCAAAGGCTTTGCGAATTCGGCGCGAAGCACCGCGACCGCGCGCGCCACGCGTTGCGCGGGACCGTCCGGCCAACCGAGACGCCGGATCCCGGCGCCATGCTGGCCGGCCAGAAGCCAATAATGCATCTCGCGCACGAGCTGCGCCTGCAGCAGCCCCACCGACTCCGGCCGCTCCAACAGCCGCATGAGCCGCAGCGCCGCGTCCGCGACTTCGGCATCGGTCGGATCGACCCGCACGGGCTTGTGTTGAGCGGGACCGGCCGCGCCCATCTGCACCGCGAGCTCGGCGACGATGGCAAGGTCGAGTTCCAGCACCAGTGAATAATAGGGCGCGGCCCTGGTGGCGCGGGTGATCTGACTGGTCGTCGGCACATCGGCGGCGATCAGCAGGGAATCGCCGGCGGAAAAGGCGAACTCCTCGGTGCCCATCGTGACCCGCTTGCTTCCTTGCATCACGAGACAGATGAGGGGCCGCAAAATCGCATAAGACAGATCGCTCGGCGCGGTGGCGCGCACGGTCGTGAGACCCGGGATCGGGGTCCGCGCAATGCCGGTGCTGTCCGAGTGCGCCTCGGCATAGCGGCGCACGGCGTCGAGGAGTGCGGTCATGCGGCGCAGTCTACACCAGTCTGGCCGCCGGCGCACCCCATTCGGAGGATTAGGCAAGAAGCGGCGATGATCCGGCAACCGCGGCGGGCTTCAGATCGCCATAACAGGGGCACCACGAAACAAGAGGAGCCCACGGATCATGAACAAAATCACCCTTGTAACCGGCGGAAGCCGCGGTCTCGGCCGCAACACGGCCCTCAGCATCGCGCGCCAGGGCGGCGATGTCGTTCTCACCTACTTCAGCCGCAGCGACGAAGCGCATGCCGTCGTCGCCGAGATTCAGGCAATGGGCCGCAAGGCCGCCGCGCTGCAGCTCGACACCGGCGATGTCGCCGCGTTCGCGCCGTTCGCTGAGCGGCTGCGCACCGCCTTGCGCGAGATCTGGTCGCGCGACACGTTCGACCACCTCGTGAACAATGCCGGCCACGGCGACTACGCCCCGCTCGAGCAGACCACCGAGTCGCAGTTCGACAAGCTGGTGAACGTCCACTTCAAGGGCGTGTTCTTCCTCACGCAGGCGCTGCTGCCCTTGATCGCCGACGGCGGCCGCATCGTGAACCTGTCGTCGGGCCTCACCCGCGTCTCCGCCCCCGGCTGGTCGGCTTATGCCGCGGTGAAGGGCGCGGTCGAGGTGCTCAGCGTCTACATGGCCAAGGAGCTCGGCGCGCGCGGCATCGCCGTGAACACCGTCGCGCCGGGCGCGATCGAGACCGACTTCTTCGGCGGCGCCGTCCGCGACACGCCGGAGTACAACAAGTTCTTCGCCGATATGACTGCGCTCGGCCGCGTGGGCGTGCCGGATGACATCGGACCGATGATCGCGAACCTGCTGTCGCCCGCCAATCGCTGGATCAATGCCCAGCGCATCGAAGTGTCCGGCGGACAGGGCATCTAACGCACGACCTGCATCGAGGCCGGCATTGTTGCCGGCCTCGATCGTGCCTCCCGCGCGATCAACCTTAATCCGCCGGCTTTTCAGGCGGTATTTACGTTACTTTTCGCTTTCGCGCACAGGCCGCCTTCGCCGCACTATCAATGCACCTCGTTCATGCTGGCGAGGCGTGTCGTGGCTGTGATTCTCAGAAGGGCGGCGCTATTCGTCGTTATCGTGCTGATGTGGGCGCTGTTCGCGGCAGCGATCGCCCATGCCGCACCGCGCGATGTGGTCGCTTTCTCCGGCTTCGCGCCGGGCACCATCGTGGTCAAGACGAACGAGCGGCGTCTCTATTTCGTGCTCGATTCCCATCGCGCGATGCGCTTTCCGGTCGGCGTCGGCAAGTCCGGCAAGACCTGGACCGGCGTTGCCCGCGTCGAAGGCAAGTTCATCCGGCCGGCTTGGTCGCCGCCGGACGAGATTCGCCGCGACAAGCCGAACCTGCCCGAGGTCATTCCCGGCGGCTCGCGGCTCAATCCGATGGGCGCGGCCGCGCTCACCTTGCGCGGCGGCGACTACGCCATTCACGGCACCAACCGTCCGCAGTCGATCGGCGGCTTCGTCTCCTACGGCTGCATCCGCATGCACAACCGCGACATCGTCGCGCTCTACGACATGGTGCAGGTCGGCACGCCCGTGATCGTCGAGCGATGACCTTCGGCCGGTCTGTCTTTGCCGCTCTCTTTGCCTGGCTGATTGTCGCGACGCCTGCCGTGGCGCGCGACCTCGTGCCCTTCGGCGGCTATGCACCCGGCACGGTCGTCATCTACACCGGCGCGCGCGCCCTCTATTTCGTCACGTCAGGCGGACAGGCGATTCGCTATCCGGTGGGGGTCGGCCGGGCCGGCATGGCCTGGCACGGCCGCGCCCACATCGCCCGCAAGTCGTTGCGGCCCGGCTGGGGCCCGCCGGCCGACATCGCCCTCGCCAATCCGCGTCTGCCGCTGTTCATCCCCGGCGGCTCGCCGCGCAACCCGATGGGCGCCGCGGCCCTCGGCCTGACGCGGGGCAACTACGCCATCCACGGCACCAACGATCCAGGCTCGATCGGGCACTTCGTGTCCCACGGCTGCATCCGCATGCACAACGAGGATGTGCTCGACCTCTACGCCCGCGTCCGCGTGGGCACCGAGGTCGTCGTGCTGCGCTGAAAGGGGCGCTTTGCCCCCGCAGCATGGCCTTCATGCTGCGCAGCAAAGTTCCATATCACGCGCACAATGCGTCATCCGGTAGATGCAGGCGCACCTGCCGCAACTTAGGCGCGGCGCCGCCTGCCTGTGTCTAATCCTGTGAATTCGTGACGTTTTTTGCCCAAGCTCCGCGACGCGGACACAATTGATCCGCAATGATGCATCCATGGCGCGCCCGCGCACTTCCCCTCAGCCGGATGTCCCCGGCCTCGCAGCACGACGCATCGCAGCAGACATTCTTGACGGTGTCCTGCGACGGCGGATTGCGCTTGATGAACAGCTTTCCGGCCGCAGCGCCCATCCGGGTCTCCCTGCGCTTGCCGACCGCGATCGCGCGCTCATGCGCCGGCTCATCGCCACCGTGCTCCGCCGGCTCGGCACCCTGCGCCACATCGTCGGCGGCTTCCTCGACAAGGGCTTCCCGGCCGACGCGCCGCGCACCGAGACGGTCCTGCTGCTCGGCGCCGCGCAAATCCTCTGGCTCGACGTACCCGACCATGCCGCGGTCGATCTTTCAGTCCGCCTCGCCCAGGCCGACCGCCGCGCCGGCCGCTATGCCGGCCTCGTCAACGCCGTGCTGCGCCGCGTGGCGCAGAACCGCGACAGCTTCACCCTCGACGACATCGTCCGCGACACGCCGGACTGGCTGCTCAAGCGCTGGTCCGACCATTACGGCGCCGACGTCGCGCGCGCGATCGCCCTCGCCAACGGCCACGAGCCGGCGCTCGACCTGACCGTCAAAGAAGATGCCGCGAGCTGGGCCGAGCGGTTGCGCGGCCGCGTGCTGCCGACCGGCACCGTGCGCACCATCGCCCATGGCGCCATCGCTCTGCTGCCCGGCTATTCCGAAGGCGCGTGGTGGGTGCAGGACGCCGCCGCCGCATTGCCCGCGCATCTGCTCGGCGATATCCGCGGCAAGCGCGTTGCCGACCTCTGCGCCGCGCCCGGCGGTAAGACCGCACAACTTGCTTACGCCGGCGCCGAGGTCACCGCGATCGATCGCTCGCCGGCCCGCGTCGCGCGCCTGCGCGAAAATCTCACACGTCTGTCGCTCAACGCCGAAACGGTGGCGGCCGACGTGCTCGCCTGGCACGCCGAGCCATTCGACGCGGTGCTGCTCGATGCGCCGTGCTCCTCGACCGGAACGATACGTCGGCATCCCGACGTACCGTGGCTCAAGGGCGAAACCGAAATCACGGTGCTGACCGGCCTGCAGCAAAAGCTGCTCGATCGCGCGGTGGCGCTGACCAAGCCCGGCGGCACGCTGGTCTATTGCGTGTGCTCGCTCGAGCCCGAAGAAGGCGAGCAGCAGATCGAAGCGCTGCTCGCGCGCGACCCGAACGTCCGTCGCGCACCCATTACCGCCGACGCCGTGTTCGGTCAGAGCGACTTCATCTCCGCGCAGGGGGACCTGCGTACCCTCCCGCAGATGCTGCCCGATACCGACCCCCGCTGGGGCGGCTTGGATGGCTTCTTCGCCGCCCGCCTCGTCCGCGCGGCTTAATTCTTCGCCGGGACGGGCATATTGGACCTTCGTCGACCCTTCGATATCGTCGTTCGTGCGCGGGCGAATCAGCCCCCCGCGCTGGGGACGGACAACTTAATGGTCGCAGTCACGGTCGCGGAAAGAGCCAGGCTCTCCGCGCTCATCGGGCGCCGCGCATTCCGTAGCCTGATCGGCCGCGTCAATGCGCACCCGTTGTTGCGCTGGCGCTTCGGCTCGACCAAGACGGACCGGTTGGTGATCGCGCCGCAGGATTTGCGCACGGCCGACGCGACACGCGCTGCTGAAATCTATTCCGGACGCTTCGCCTTCGCCGGCAAGGTGGTGATCTGCGATCGCCGCTCGCCCTTCGAGATGACGCCGCCGTCGGACGAATGGGCGGTGACGCTGCTCAGCTTCGCCTGGCTGCGCCATTTGCGCGCCGCGGACTCCGCGATCACGCGCGCCAATGCGCGCGCGCTGATCGACGATTGGATCAATCAGCAAGGCGGCTGGCATCCGGTCGGCTGGCGGCTCGACATCCTGTCGCGGCGTGTCATCTGCTGGCTGAGCCAAGCGCCCTTCGTCTTGCAGGACGCCGACCCGCGCTTCTATCGCCGCTTCATTCGTTCATTGTCGCGCCAGGTGCGCTACCTGCGCCGCACTTTGAAAGAGTCGCGCGATGGCCTGCCGCGCCTGCAAGCGATCATCGCGCTCAATTATGCCGCGCTGTGCATTCAGGGCCAGTCGGGAGCACTGCGCGGACATGCGCGGCGGCTGATCGAGGAGCTTCGCGCGCAGATCCTGCCGGACGGCGGCCACATCAGCCGCAATCCCGGCGCGCTGATCGAGCTGCTCACCGACTTGCTGCCGCTGCGGCAGTTGTTCTCCGCGCGCAATCTGCAGCCGCCGCAGGCGCTCAACAACGCCATCGACCGCATGATGCCGATGCTGCGCTTCTTCCGGCATCCGGACGGCAATTTCGGCCAGTTCAACGGCATGGGCCCGACGCCGGTCGATCTGCTCGCCACCGTGCTCGCCTATGACGACACGCGCGGCGCGCCGCTGGCGCATGCGCCGCATTCCGCCTTCCACCGCATCGATGCCAACAACACCGTGCTGCTCATGGACACGGGCCGGCCGCCACCGGTCGGCGTCAGCCAGGACGCGCACGCCGGCTGCCTGTCGTTCGAACTGTCGTGGAAGCAGCAGCGGCTGATCATCAATTGCGGCCTGCCGGCCGTGAACAAAGAGAACTGGCGGCAGGTGGCGCGGCAGACCGCGGCCCACTCCACCGTCACGCTCAACGACAAGTCCTCGTGCCGCTTCCTCGAATCCGGCACGGCCCGCCGCCTGCTGTCGGGCACGCCGATCATCGCCGGCCCGCGCGACGTGCGCACCGAACGCGACGAGAACGCCGAGGGCACGCTGCTGCGCGCCTCGCACGACGGCTATGTCGACGACTTCGGCATCGTGCATACGCGCGCCATCAAGATCAGCCAGGATGGGCGCGTGATCGACGGCGAGGACAGTTTCGCGCCGCCCGAGGGCCGCTCTTTGTCGGTGAATGTCGGCGACGAATACGCCGTGCGCTTTCATCTGCATCCGGCGATCAAGGCCAACCGCCTGTCGGACGGCCGCGGCGTCATCCTGCTGTTGCCGGACAAGGAAGTGTGGACCTTCGCCACCCTGGCCGACGCCGTGCAGCTCGAGGAAAGCGTCTATCTCGCCGGCCCCGACGGCCCGCGCCGCACGGTGCAGATCGTGATCTACGGCCACGCCCGCAGCGAGCCGACCGTGCGCTGGAGCTTCCGCCACACCCCGCCGGCGCCATCCGGCGGCCGCATCGAGCGCGCCGACGAGCCGGAACTGCCGCTGTAATCGCGCCTTACAGGCCGCGGTCATGCCCCGCGCAAGCGGGCAACCAGCGAACAATGAGATACCGGAGGTTTCTGGATCAGCGGCTTTCGCGGGCGATGACGCCGCACTTGTGGACCCGCTGGGCAGCTCCCAACCGCCTGCATACCCATCCGCCCATATCCTGTGCTAGCAGCCTGCTCATGATCACTCATCCGCGCCGCATCACCCGCGCCCTCCTGTCGGTATCCGACAAGACGGGCCTCCTCGATTTCGCCCGCCAGCTCGCCAACTACGGCGTCGAGCTCGTCTCGACCGGCGGCACCGCCAAGGCCCTGAAGGACGCCGGCCTGCGCGTCATCGACGTCGCCGAACTCACCGGTTTCCCGGAGATGATGGACGGCCGCGTCAAGACGCTGCATCCCAAGGTGCACGGGGGCCTGCTCGCCATTCGCGGCAACAAGGAACACGCCGCCTCGATGGAGGCGCACCACATCCAGCCGATCGATCTCCTGGTGGTGAATCTCTATCCCTTCGAGGAAACCGTCGCGAAGGGCGCTGCCTACGACGACTGCGTCGAGAACATCGACATCGGCGGACCGGCGATGATCCGCGCCGCCGCCAAGAACCATCACGACGTCGCCGTGGTGGTCGGCACCACCGATTACGCCAAGGTGCTCGCCGAGCTCGCCGAACATGCCGGCATGCTGTCGCTCGAGCTGCGCAAGAAGCTCGCGGCCAAGGCCTATGCGCGCACGGCTGCTTACGACGCGGCGATCTCCAACTGGTTCGCCGAGACGCTCAAGGACGACGCGCCCGATTATCGCGCGTTCGGCGGCAAGCTCATCCAGTCGCTGCGCTACGGCGAGAACCCGCACCAGACCGCGGCCTTCTACAAATCGCCGGGCGCGCGTTTCGGCGTCGCCTCGGCGCGCCAGGTGCAGGGCAAGGAACTGTCCTACAACAACATCAACGACACGGATGCTGCCTACGAAGCCATCGCCGAGTTCGACCCGGCGCGCACGGCGGCCTGCGTCATCGTCAAGCACGCCAATCCGTGCGGCGTGGCCGAAGGCGACAGCCTCCTCGACGCCTATAAGAAGGCGCTGGCCTGCGACTCGACCTCGGCCTTCGGCGGCATCGTCGCGCTCAACCGCACGCTCGATGCGGAAGCGGCGAAAGCCATCACCGAGATCTTCACCGAGGTGATCATCGCGCCGGACGCCACCGACGAGGCGATCGCCATGGTCGCCGCCAAGAAGAACCTGCGCCTGCTGCTCGCGGGCGGCGTGCCCGATCCGCGCGCCAACGGCCTAACGGTGAAGTCCGTCGCCGGCGGTCTGCTGGTGCAATCGCGCGACAACGCCGTCGTCGACGACATGACGCTCAAGACCGTGACCAAGCGGGCGCCGACCGCCGCCGAGCTGGCGGACCTCGCCTTCGCTTTCCGCGTCGCCAAGCACGTGAAGTCGAACACCATCGTCTAT
>Ga0180216_1002059_pt1 | contig 17217 bp, 15 predicted proteins | sample eDN3rd37CBELigMG_FD_128879 | JGI IMG/M metagenome (GOLD analysis project Ga0180216, IMG submission 128879) | Enriched Miracle-Growth compost microbial communities from Emeryville, California, USA - eDNA 3rd pass 37_C BE-Lig MG (version 2)... ... | reverse complement strand
CATGGCATTGTAGTTCGCACCGAGACACTCCTCGGAGATCCAGGCCTTGAAGACGGGCGTAAGAAAATCGAGCAGCAGAGCCGCGTCGCGACGCTCAGGCTCGGTCCGTGCTGCGGCCTTTAAGTCTGCGAGGCGGGACAGGTAGCGCGCCAGGGTAATGCCGCCTTCCGCAGCCGCTTTCTGCTGGAGAAGCATGCGGCGCACATCGGCGTGCTGGACGAGCGGTACCTGGGCACTCGCCGGATTCCGAGCGTCGGGGTGGCGGCCTTGGCGTCGCTCGCGCGCGTACTCCAGCGAGATGCGATAGCCGGCGGAGGCGTGCGCGACCGCCCCCATGGCGACGCCGATGCGCGCTTCGTTCATCATCGTGAACATGCAAGCCAAACCCTGTCCTGGCCCGCCGACGATCTCGCCGATCGTTTCGCCGCCCTCGCCAACGTTGAGCACTGTGTTGACAGTACCCCGCTGGCCCATCTTGTGGTTGAGCCCGGCAAGCGCGACGTTGTTCCAGATCGAAGGGCGACCATCTGCGTCGAGGCGTTTTCTTGGGACGATGAAAAGCGAGATGCCCCTCACGCCTGGAGGCGCGCCTTCGATGCGCGCCAGCATCAGGTGGACGATATTCTGCCCCATCTCATGCTCTGCGCCGGAGATCCACATCTTGGTGCCGCGGAGGGCATAGGTGCCGTCCGGTCGAGGTCTCGCCGTCGTCGTAACGTCCCCGAGAGACGAGCCGGCTTGCGGCTCCGAAAGCGCCATGGTGCCATGGAAGCGCCCCTCGAGCATGGGCGCCATGTAGCTGGCCTTCTGCGCCTCCGTGCCGTGGCGGGCCAGCAGCTCGGCGGCGCTCGCGCTCAGCATCGCGTAATTGGCGATGGAGATATTCGCCGCCTGGAACTGCAGGAATGCAGCATTGGCAAATGTACGCGGAAGACCGAGACCGCCGTCCTCGGAACGTGCAGCCATGGCTGTGAACCCTGCGTCCCTGAACGCGGCAAGGGCACTCTCGATCTCCGCCGGCAGTACGACGCGGCCGTTCTCGAGCCGTGGCTCGTTGTCATCGAGCAAACGATAGCTCGGCAGGAACTCGTCGCGAGCGACACGGGCGGCCGTCTCGATCATGGCCCAGGCACTTGCACGATCGTGGTCGGCGAAGACAGGTAGACGGAACAGGGTTTCGGCCCCCAGCACCTCGTCGAGCACGAACGCGAGGTGCCACGAGTCGATGAGAGAATGGGTCATCACAGCATCTCCGGCGGATCACTCAGGTTACGTCGAGGCAGGAGCACGCGCCATCCTGTGCCGGCGGACGCGAGCGCATGCTCTGTCGCCGAAAGGCTATGCCGGCCGCAGGAGGATGTGCCGTTTACCCAGCGACAACCTGATCAGGCCTTCGGATGTCACATCGGAAGGGCGCAGCTTGGCTTTGTCGCTGAGCACAGGCACGTCGTTGACCTTTAGTCCGTCGTCGCGAAAGCGGCGCTTCGCCTCGGGATGCGACCTGACCAAACCGGTCATGATCAGGGCCGCGAAAACGGATAACTCATTGACGAGATCGGATTGAGGAATCTCGATCGTCTCCGGTTCGACCGAAAGACCATCGGCGGGTTGCTCGCCCCCGGGCGCGATCTGCTCGCGTGCGCTCCGCTCCCGCGCTGCACGGCGTCGGGCCGCACGCTCCCTGCCGACACGCTCGCCATACGTCCCGAGCCCAGTGGATGATGTGGACCTTGGCGCCTTGCGCACGTGTTGCCTCGCGAGCTGTTTGACAGTGTTGGATGCACGCTCCCGTAGGATGGTCATCCGAACGGACTGCATGTCCACGCCGAGCGGAAAGCTCGCGGCGCACCGCGAGCACGACTAGCTCGATGGTCTTTTTCTACGCCTTCGCCGCCCGGTTCTTGGCAAGCCAGTGTTCAACCAACTCGACCGTCCGATCCAGCTCGTCGAGCCGTTCGCCTCGCTGCGCTGCAATGCTCTTTACCAGAAGATCGACACGCTCGATGTTCGGAGCACCGGCCGCAAGCGCACGCGCTGCCGACGACGGGCTGCCGAGCGACAGAGCCGCATTCGCATACTTATCAAACGGAACGAGATCCTTCGGGTCCGCTCCCAGGCGCACGCAGAGATCGACAACCCACTGGTAAACCCTGCGCGAGGCTTCGATATCGGAGTGCACGGCGTCCTTGATGGGGCGCATGCCGTCCCTACCCACGCAGCGATAGTTGCCTGCGATGAGCATGGCCCACTTGGCGAGGGGGACGAAAATGCTGTCATGGACCTTGAGCTTAACCGGAACCTCAAGCGCCTTGCCGCCAACTTCGAAGCGAGCCGCATCGACATCGGCCTCGAGATCCTTGAGGATTTGCGTGTTGCCGGAATCGTCGAACCGTGCCGACTTGAAGTTGGTCGGCAGCCGAACCTGCAAGACATTGACCGGCTCCTCGGGCGGACGGAAGGCCTGCGGATCGGGGCTGCACAGGGTCATCAGCTTCGGGTCGAACGCGTCCCAGACCGTTGCATCCGCAAAGCAGGGACGCAGCTCCGAGGTGTCGAGACCTGGGATGCGCCTCAAATAGGCAAGAGGCGGCATGTTCATGATCGACATGCAGGGCCTGCCGGACTTCGCGACCCGCTCGGTGAGCTCACGCACGCCGGGGGAACGATACTGAGGCTCCTGCATCGCCAGGATGACCAAGTCGAATTCGGCGGGATCGACGTCAGTGGTGCCTGCGGCACCAAGCTTGCCGGAGAGTTTCCTCGAGTTGATCTCGACCAAACCGTCGCGCCCCTTGATCGGCATCCGCACGATGGCGCCGTTCGCGTTGAAGGCTGCGACTTCTGCGGGCAGACACACCATCGTGGCATCATGGCCCCCCATGGCGAGCTTGGTGCCAAGCAGCGAGCCATAGGACGCACCGAGGATCAGAACATTATGCTTTTTGGCCATTTCCACCCCTTCAAAACATGACGGTCAGCGTTTCCTTGTAGACGTCATCACAATGCTAGTGCCTGATTGCGGCTCAGGGAAGCATGCCGCGCGAGCATTGTTGCGCTACGGGTCGAGCGAAGGCGCGTGGCGTTCGTCCATGGGCGTTGATCTGCGGACCCACATCCGCCCCCCGTCTGCGCGACGGGTTGTAACGGTGGCCGTGCGAGATGGAGCGGTGGGCGGTTTGCCGTCAGGCGATCCCCAACGCGCTCGCGAACGGCCAAAAAGCACCTTGCCTCTCTCTTCCCACGTCCCAACGGTGGATCTGAGCATGGGGTTCACGCGTCCGCTGCGAGAGATTCGATCAACAGCCGCAACGCCTGGGAGAGGACTTCGCCGCGAATCCGCCCCGGCGAATGTTCTTGGATCGCGAGGTGGCGGATGCTCGCATCACCACGCCGCGGCTTCACGGCGAGGTAGGTCAGTCCCACGGGATTGCCGTCGTCATCTGGCTTCGGACCACCGACGCAGGTGACGGCGACTGCGACAGTTGCAGATGCGCATTTGGAGAGTGCACGTTCCGCCATTGCTGTGGCGACCTCCGCGCTGACTGCCGAATGCGCCTCGATCATGTTTCGAGAAATGCCGAGAACGTCGGACTTGCACGTCTTGGCGTATGTCACGAAGCCTCCGAGGAGGACGTCGCCAGCACCCGGAGTGTCCGCCAACAATGTGCAAAGCGCGCCAGCCGTGCACGACTCCACAGTGATGATTTTCGCAGCACGAGCTTGCGCCGCAGTTACGACGCGAGCCGACAAGTCGGTAATGGAGATATCGTGTGACATGGCTCCCAACCCCGCGCGTCGCAGATACGCTGCCACGCCGTTAACGAATTCGCGCGCTAGCCTCGGTCTTTATCGACGTGGCCGAATTCCTCTCCGGCATAGCAGATTTGCGCAGTATCTCTTGAACGCTTACTCGAGCTTGCGCTGGCGCCCTCCGGACGAGATCGTCGGAAAGAACGCTCCGGATCGACCATCGTTCCGAGCAGAAAGCAAGACTATCAATCGCGCAACAGTAAATCTGTTAGTACACTGGAGATCACCCGTCATGACGGGGGCACCGATGATGAAGGAACTACGAAGACAACGCGGGCTGTCCGAGGACCTCCGTGACTGGAGACTTATCGGTCGGCTGGAACGCTCGATACCTGTGACGAAGCGCCGAAGGCCTGAATCATCGACTCAGGCCTTCGTACAAGGGCTTTGCATCGCTTCGGTTTGCGGAGAGAGCCTGCCGCGCCTCAAACTGCCGCAAGTTGAGGAACTTCGTGAAACTTGTTGCTCTGCAAGGTTGGCGCGACGATGCCCGCGCGAATTACGAAGTCACCGAAGCGCTCCCCGGGCTTTCGCTCGTGCGAATACCGCTCAAAAATCGGTGCCAACAGTCCCAAGATGTCATCCTCACGCACATCCTGAGCGTAAAGCTTCGACAGGCGCGAGCCATCGAACGCGGCGCCAAGGTATAAATTGTAGACTTCGGGGCCCCGGCCGACGAGGCCGATTTCCGCTAAATAAGGCCGCGCGCAGCCGTTCGGGCAGCCTGTCATCCGGATGACGATGTCGTCATCGACCAAGCCCGCCTTGGCAAGGAGCAGTTCGAGCTTGGTGACCAGGCTCGGAAGATAGCGTTCGCTCTCTGCCAGTGCCAATCCGCATGTCGGGAGCGCGACGCATGCCATACTGTTTCGCCGCAAACCGGATGATGTAGCGATTGAGATGCCGTTAGCGTCGAGTATGGCATCGATCTTGCGCTTCGCGGCAGCCGTCGCATTCGCCACGATGACGTTTTGATTGGCCGTGCAGACGAACTCTCCGCGGTGCATCTCCGCGATTTTGCGTAATGCCGTTTGCAAGGCATGGCCCGGACGATCCGCGACGCGGCCGTTTTCTACAAAAAGTCCGAGATGCCAGCGGCCATTGGGTCCCTTTTGCCAGCCGAGACGATCGCCCGTGCGCTCGAAGTGGAATTCGCGTGGTTCACCAAAGGTAAAGCCGAGCCTTTTCTCCACCTCGCTGCGGAATGCTGAAAGCCCATGATCCTCGATGGTGTATTTGAGCCGAGCACGCTTCCGCGATTCGCGGTTGCCCCAATCGCGCTGAACGGTAAGGACGGCTTCGGCGACAGCGACGGCGTCCTCCGAGCGGCAGAAGCCAAGCAGGTCCGCCGTGCGTGGGAACGTGTCGAGATCGCCGTGGGTCATGCCCATGCCGCCGCCGACCGTCACATTCCAGCCGATAAGCTCGCCGTCCTCGACTACAGCAATGAAGCCGAGATCCTGCGCAAAAACATCGACGTCGTTGTCGGGCGGCACGGCGACGACAATCTTGAACTTACGCGGAAGGTAATGTTTTCCGTAGATCGGCTCTTCTTCGCCGCTGCCGGGACCGCTCGTGTCCTTGACCTTCTCACCGTCGAGCCAGACCTCGTGATATGCACCCGTTCTCGGCAACAGGTGCGCGCTCAACGTGCGCGCCAGAATCAAGGACTCGGCATGCACTGCAGAGAGGTGTGGATTCGCAGTCGAGAGCACATTCCGATTGACGTCTCCGCACGCCGCCAAAGTATCGAGGAGCGCGGCGTTGATTGCCTGCATAGTCGCGCGCATGTTGGATTTCAGAACACCATGGAACTGAAATGTCTGCCGCGTCGTAAGGCGTAGCGTGCCGGTCGCGTAGTCCTCGGTGATCTTGTCGAGTGCGAGCCATTGAGCAGGTGTCACGACACCGCCTGGAAGACGCACGCGGATCATGAACGAATAGGCTTTCTCCAGCTTCTTTCGGGTTCGTTCGCCCCGAAGATCTCGGTTATCCTGCAGGTAGGTCCCATGGAATTTGACCAGCTGCTGGTCGTCGTCCGAGATACTGCCCGTAACCTGGTCAGCCAAACCTGTTGCAATGGTTCCGCGGAGTTGGCGACTTGCTTCTTTGATGTGCTCGTTGCGTGAGCGGCGATCTGTCATTGCCCTGTTCATCTCTTAGTAGACGTCGCGCTGGTAGCGACCGGCCTTTGCGAGCGCCTTGAGGGCGGCCTTTCCGGCGTCGGAGTCGTTGTGCTCTGGTTCCGCCAGAATTCTCACGAGCGTCTCGTCGACATCGCGAGCCATTCCCTTCTCGTCGCCACAAACATAGAGGTGCGCGCCCTCCGCCAACCAGTGACGGATTTCCTCCCGTCGTTGCCAGAGTCGATGCTGCACGTAGATTTTCTCGGGCTGGTCACGCGAGAATGCCAGATCCATCCGGGTGAGAGCGCCCGACTTGATGAAATCTTGCCATTCGAGCTGGTAGAGGAAATCATGAGTGAAATTGCGCTCCCCGAAAAAGAGCCAGCTTTTGCCGGCGCCATCCTGGGTTTGACGCTCAGCAACGAATGCCCGGTATGGCGCGATGCCGGTTCCGGCACCGATCATGATGATCGGGTGGCTCGAATCGGTCGGAAGCCTGAAGTGCCGATTCGGCTTCACGTACAGCTTGAGCGTGTCACCGATCTTCCGGCGATCGGCCAGGAAGGTCGATGCGACTCCATTCCGGGTACGATTATGAGAATGCCAACGTACCGCGCCGACCAGGAGATGGGTTTCGCCCTCGTGAGCGATCTGGCTCGAAGCCACCGAGTAGAGTCGAGACGGCAGAGGCCGCAATAAGCCTTTGAGTGTTTGCACATCAAGTCTGGCTGGATACTCGGCGAACAAGTCGATGAGCTGGCGATCCGCGGCAAAGCGCTGGAAGGCTTCGGCGTCGGATACGAGCGGTGCAAGCTCGCTGCGGCCACTCAGAGCTGCATATTTCTCGATCAGGGGACGCGAAAGCGTGGTGATGTCAGCGCTCTGCGTCAAGTATTGGACGAAGGCGGGATCGGCATCGACTCCGGTCGACGCAACAAGTGCGGCGACGAGCTCGGGATCGTTTTCGGGAATGACGCTGATTGCATCACCCGGCTTGTAGACATAACCGGCCGCATCGGTCGCCAGCTCCACGTGCCAGGTTTCGCGCGTCGAGCCACTGCCATTCAAGTTGACCAGCCCTGTGATCTCGGCCTCGAGCGGTGCATCGGAAGTAAAGATCGGCGCTTGCGGGGAAGCGCCGTCAAGCGGCTGCTGAAAATCGACATGGACAACGCGAGCTCCCGACACGCCGTCAGCGGGCCGCAAAGCCTCCAATGTGGAGGTTGTCCAATTCGAGGCCTTTGCGGAAAAATCGAGGTCCAAATCGATGCGATCGGCAATTCGTGTGCCGCCTAGCTCTTCAAGCCGGGCATCGATGCGCCGGCCTGTCTCGCAGAAATTTACATAAGCGCTGTCGCCAAGACCAAGCACGGCATACTTCACGCTTTCAAGACGCGGCGCGCTATCACTCATCAGTGCCGTATAGAAGTCCGCTGCCCGCTGCGGTGGATCGCCCTCGCCCCAGGTCGCGGTGTAGACGAGAAGGCGTTTGGCGTCCGCTATCGACGACAGCTCGGTATCCGCCATATCGACAACGCGCGCATCGAAGCCTTGCTTATTCGCAACCTTTTTCGCCGCGTAGGCAAGACCCTCGGCATTGCCCGATTCGCTTCCGAATAGGATCGTCAGCGCGGGACGCGCTCGCGGTGGAGCGAGCGGCACCGGCTGCGGTTCGTTTGCCGCAGCGGAAAGGCCCGCGAAGAAGCCGGCGAGCCATGCCAGCTGTTCTCGGCTAGAGCCACCCATGATCGAGTTGAGCGCATCGATCTCGCTCGCAGAGAAAGGGGCGCTCTTGGGGATTAACGCAGTGGAGGCCATGCCAAGCTCCGAATGTGCATCGTGCTACCGGGCTCGCGCCGTGCAAGCGATGCAAACTGGTGATCTCGTAGCGAATCGGGAAGCGGCGGTCGCGTGAGCGCAATCGCACCTGACCCAAAGCGGTGTCAGCGATTGGGCTGATGATCGATCAGCAACAGGGACAACCGCGTTTGAATGTGGGCTCGCAAGCGCCAACCGGAGCACCGCGCCGCGTCGCTGGCTCGCGCCAATGCACAGCTATGCACAATCGGGTGCGGGATCTGAAGGACACCATGAACTCCCTCGATCTGGATGATCTCAGCGCTCCAGGAGGAGGCCTAAGTTGGAGCGACTATATATTTTCATGGAAATACGATCCAATCGATATCGCTATAGGCGAACAAATAAGAACGCCTTCACGTGATCCACTCTCGCCGCGCCAATTCCAAGACGGACGATCGGGCATTGCTCGAACTGAGTTTCGCGCGACGGCCTCTCCACGATGTGAATTTGCTAAGCCAGGCATGGAGGCACCGTGGGTTGCCGGCCCACGGGTATGGTTCGCGCAGGTGCCGATGATGACTCCCTTCGGAGAGCCTGGTGTCGGATGCTGGAAATCAGAGTGCGCCTGGAGACCGCAGGAGACAAATTCGTTGCGGCTCGGCCAGTCGGGGCAAAAGGCTCCTGCAAGTGAAGGCACGTATATTGGAGTCAGATTTTTATTTTTCTCGTCCCGGTATATCGATTTCCATTTTCTATATATTGCCGTCGTGTTCGCGGGGTGAGAGATGCAGCAACAGTTTCAGGTGTCCGGTGCCAGCCAGCTCGACGGGAGAAGGAGGAGCCCTCGTCTGAACGTGAAGCTGCAGAATGGTGCACAGTTCTCTCCGCGCGCCGTTCCGGGACGTACGATAATGGATCTGATCAAAGCGGATGGCTTCCCGATCAAGCCGGAATGCTGCTGCGGTGGCGGTTGTACGAATTGTCATATCAAAGTCTCCGCTCCTTGGCGTTCGCTATTGCCCCCGCCATCCAGTGAGGAACGGGAGAGGCTCCGCCTGCTGCCTAGCGCAGACGAATGTTCTCGCTTGGCATGTCAGCTGCTCATGACGGTGGACCTGGACGGCTTGGTGATCGAGTTGCAGCCGGAAAGCCTCGCGGTTCAAACCTATTGGGTTGCAGGCTGACGTATGACGGCAACTCCCACGGATCACCGGCGCTCGTGCACGTGTAACAGCTGAATTCGGCCCGTAGCAGCGTGTTCCCGACAATCTCCATCGACAATCGGGTTGCGACCGAGCCTCGGCGCCATCGTTAGAAAGCCACGAAGCAAGCGTGGCCACGTTGGCACCGGGGCCATGCCAACCGAATGGGTTCGGAAATCGCCACGATGCTATCATGCAGTGGCTGGCACCACACAAGAGATGACAATGAACCTCCAGCAACTCCGCATCATCCGCGAGACGGTTCGGCGCCAATTCAATCTTACGGAAGCTGCCGCATCTCTCAATACGTCGCAATCCGGCGTCAGCAAGCATATCAAGGATCTCGAGGACGAACTGGGAATCGAGCTGTTTGTGAGAAAAGGCAAGCGGCTGCTTGGCGTGACCGAGCCTGGGCGCGAAATTGCCGAGATCACTGAGCGTATTCTTGTCGACATCGGCAATATCAAACGTCTCGGTGCGCAGTATGCAGCGCAGGATGAGGGGCGTTTAACGATTGCGACAACGCACACGCAGGCTCGCTATACACTGACCGAAGTCGTGCGCAAGTTCCGCCAAGCATATCCAAAGGTTCACCTGACGTTGCATCAAGGCAGCCCGAACGAGATTGCAGAGATGGTGGCGCGAGGGGATGCGGAGATCGCGATTGCCACCGAAACGCTTGCGAATACGACGCAACTGGCGACTTTTCATTATTACGAATGGACACATGGCATCATTATTCCAAAAGAACATCCTTTGGCGTCGGCGCAGCAGCTGACTCTCGCGGCGATCGCGGAGTATCCGATCATTACTTATCACGATGGTTTCACCGGGCGCCGACACATCGATAGCGCATTTTCGGAAGCCGGCCTTGCGCCCGATATCGTCATGTCGGCGATGGATACCGACGTTCTCAAGACGTACGTCGGTCTAGGGCTTGGTGTAGGCATTATCGCATCGATGGCCTTCGATCCTGCAACCGATCGCGAGCTCAGATTCCTTCCCGCAAGCGGCCTATTTCCGCTGAATACGACGTGGATTGCGATTCGGCGCGGCAGCGTCTTGCGAGGGTTCGCCTATCGTTTCATCGAGCTCTGCTCCAGCCATCTCGACGAGAAGACTGTGCGGGGAGTTGCTCAATCTTGATGGGCCTCAAAGGCGCGATATGGAATATGATTATGAGGAACAAATATTGGGAATCTCAGCTTGAGCTATTATTCTCACCCCGCCAAATAAACACGGCTACGGATAACGTTCGATACTAGGTAGCGGCATCTCGTGATCGTCGTCCGCTGCGCTGGGGAAAGGAGAGCGCGCATGATGTACAACTTGCTCTGTGCGATCCAGTCGGGACCGTGTTATCCACCGCTCGTCCGCAATGAGGAGGGAGGCCTGTGTAGGGCCATGTGTTGCCGTCGAATGCCAAGCTGCTGAAGCCGGCATCCGATGTCCACTCCATGGCCGCCACACTTGCTAGCGGCGCAATCTTCGCCGCGAAAGGGCGAACATGTCCACCTTCCAAACAGTCGAGATCGACGGTTTGCTTGTCGGTATTCTAACGGCCGATCACGCGAGCAGATCTCTTTGCTTCCATTCCGGAGTCGCTCCCTACAGCCTGCTCGATGGTTCGCGCTTCGCGCGCGTGGCAGACGCTCGCAATGCGGTACGGCGCCTGAGCGTTGCTCACCGTCGGCGGAGTGCTCACCGCTATGAAGGAGACGGACTATGAAATGGCTCATGTCTGTCGTGATGACGGGTATCGCCACTGCTCTGGAGCAGTACTCGTGGGGGCTTCTCGCGGTTTATGGCTACGATCTGGATGCAACTCAGGAGGCAATCGGCGAGGCGAGTGAAGATGCGCGAAGGGCAGACGCGCGTGAGGTCGATATTGCGTTGATTGTGTGTCAGGGCCACCTCTGATCAAGGACAATCGTTTTGCGCCGGCGAACGAGACGTCCCCGTGGGGCAGCAGACGGGGACTGCTGCCCCTTTCCCGGCCTTCAATGGCGGCGCGCTCCGCCGACGAGCGTTCAAGAGGCGTGTCTGCCCCTCCGCCAGATCCAGAATAACCCGGAGATGACCGATGAACATTTTGCTTTTATCCAAAAGGGCGGCGCCTATCATCGTCGCGGGTGCCTTCGCGCTCAGTCTGTTTGCAGGCAACGCTCTTGCGCAGGGACGGACGCTTCTCAACGTATCCTACGATCCCACACGTGAACTCTATGTAGCCTTCAATAAGGCCTTTGTGGCTCACTGGAAGGCGAAGACGGGTGAAACTGTGGACATCAAGCAGTCGCATGGTGGTGCAGGCCGGCAAGCACGCGCGGTCATAGACGGCTTGGAAGCAGACGTTGTTACACTTGCGCTCGCATACGATATCGACGCCATTGCTGAGCGCACCAAGAAAATCCCCGCTGATTGGCAGAAGCGACTGCCCAACAACAGCTCGCCCTACACTTCGACGATCGTTTTCCTCGTCCGAAAGGGCAATCCGAAGGGGATCAAGGATTGGAACGATCTGATCCGCGATGGCGTATCGGTGATTACGCCAAATCCAAAGACGTCCGGTGGCGCTCGCTGGAACTATCTTGCTGCGTGGGCTTTCGCGCTCCGCCAGCCCGGTGGCAATGCCCAGTCCGCCCAGGAGTTCGTAGCAAAACTCTATCGTAACGTTCCGGTGCTCGATTCCGGCGCACGAGGTTCGACGAATACGTTCGTTCAGCGTGGGCTCGGCGACGTCTTGCTCGCGTGGGAGAACGAGGCGTTTCTTTCCATCAATGAGCTCGGACCCGACAAATTCGAGATCGTGCTTCCATCAATCTCCGTTCTCGCGGAGCCGCCTGTGGCAGTGGTAGAGGAGAATGCGAAGAAGCATGGAACGCTCGACCTCGCTCAAGCGTATCTCGAGTTTCTTTATGCGCAGACAGGCCAGGCGATCGCAGCGAAGAACTACTATCGCCCGAGCAAGCCCGAGTCTGTCGATAAGGCTGAACTCGAACGCTTCCCGAAGGTGGAGGTCGTAACGATCGATGGGGCGTTCGGCGGATGGCAGAAGGCGCAGAAGACGCACTTCGCGGATGGTGGCATCTTCGACGCGATTTATACTAAGAAGTAGACAGCTTCTCATCTGAATGTGCGCGGCGTTCGGCTTAGAAGAAGCAGCCTTGCGCCGTACATCAAGCCGGGCCATAGGGAATGGCGAAGAAGCCAGAGGCGGTTGGGCGGAAGGGGCCCAGCCAGAGGAGCATATCGTGAACAATGATATTCACGGCTTGATCATCACGAGGTGCTGATGGCGGCGACGTCCCAGACAGCGCGCGTGTTGCCCGGCTTTCGCCTTTCCCTCAGCGTCACCCTTGTCTACATGATGGTGATCGTACTGGTACCGCTATGCGCCGTCTTCGTGAAGGCCGCGACCCTCAATCCAGCTGAATACTGGGCGGCGATCAGCTCGCCGAGGGTTGTTGCGACATACAAATTGAGCTTCGGCGCGTCTTTGCTTGCTGCCGCGATCAATGTCGTATTCGGGCTAATGCTGGCGTGGTCGCTGGTGCGCTACTCATTTCCCGGACGGAAGCTGGTGGATGCACTGATCGATCTTCCATTTGCGCTTCCGACTGCGGTGGCTGGCATTGCACTGACGGCGCTCTACGCCAGGAACGGCTGGCTTGGACAGTATCTCGAGGGATACGGCATAAAGATTGCGTTCACGCCGGCTGGCGTGCTCATCGCGCTCATCTTCATAGGCGTCCCCTTTGTCGTCCGTGCGGTCCAGCCAGTGCTCGAGGACTTCGACGTCGAGGCCGAGGAGGCGGCGGCGAGTCTTGGCGCGGGGCGGGCCGCGACGTTCTTCCGAGTCGTGTTGCCCGCGTTGGCGCCTGCGCTTCTGACTGGCTTCGCGTTGGCATTCGCGCGCGCAGTGGGAGAGTACGGCAGTGTTATCTTCATTGCCGGTAATATTCCGATGGTCTCCGAAATAACTCCGCTGATCATCATTACCAAGCTTGAGCAGTACGACTATGCGGGCGCGACAGCCGTTGCCTCGGTGATGCTCGTGGTTTCATTCATCCTGCTGCTCTTGATCAATGGGCTTCAGGAATGGACCCGCCGCAGCGAGCAGAAGGTGAGCTGATGGCGATAACGACCGGCGTGCGTGAGCGCGCGCGCTCCAGGCAGACAATATTTGAAGAGAATATAGCAACGCGAGACGGCCGTCTGACACGCGGTGTCGTGCTTGCAGTGTCGCTGTCGTTCTTTGTCGTGTTTCTGCTGTTGCCTCTCTTCGCAGTATTTGTCGAGGCCTTTCGGAAGGGTTGGCAAACCTACATCGCGGCATTGATGGATCCCGACGCACAATCCGCGATCCGGCTGACCCTCTTTACCGCTGCCTGGGCGGTCACATTGAATGTCATTTTCGGGTTGGCCGCGGCGTGGGCCATCTCGAAATTCAACTTCTGGGGAAAGCGAGTTCTAATTACTCTGATTGATCTTCCGTTTTCAGTGTCGCCCGTCATTGCCGGCTTGATCTATATTCTGCTTTTCGGCGCGCAAGGGTGGTTTGGCCCACTCTTGGAGTCAGCCGACATCAAGATCGTCTTCGCCGCTCCCGGAATCGTCCTTGCCACCCTGTTCGTGACCATTCCCTTTGTTGCAAGAGAGCTCATTCCTTTGATGGAATTGCAAGGCACCGAGGAGGAGGAGGCAGCTCTCACGCTCGGTGCAAACGGATGGCAGATCTTCCGGCGCGTGACGCTACCGAACATCAAGTGGGCGCTTTTGTACGGTGTCATTTTGTGCAATGCCCGGGCCATGGGCGAGTTCGGAGCCGTATCTGTCGTTTCCGGCCATATCCGTGGCCAGACGAATACCATGCCCCTCCATGTCGAAATCTTGTATAATGAATACCAGTTCGCCGCAGCCTTCGCGGTAGCGTCGCTGCTTGCGTTTCTCGCGATCGTTACACTGGCTCTCAAGTCCTACATAGAATGGCGCGCTCAACCCCCACATAGTTCTGGAGAAGACACGTGAGCGTTGCTGTCAAGAATATCAAAAAATCGTTTGGCAGTTTCACGGCACTTGACGACGTGTCTCTGGATTTTCCGTCCGGCCATTTGGTTGCCTTGCTTGGCCCGTCGGGTTGCGGGAAGACGACGCTGCTGCGGATCATCGCCGGTCTGGAGCAGCCGGATTCAGGCCGCGTTTTCCTCGACGGCGTGGACGCGTCAGCCCGCGACGTGCGTGAACGGCAGGTGGGCTTCGTCTTTCAGCACTATGCGCTATTCAGGCACATGACGGTGCGGGAGAACATCGCATTCGGTCTGCGCGTGAAGCCACGCTCGACGAGGCCTGGCGAAGTCATGATTCGCCAGCGTGTGGGCGAGCTCTTGAAGCTGATCCAGTTGGAGGGGCTCGGCGATCGGTATCCGTCGCAACTATCGGGCGGTCAGCGGCAGCGCGTTGCCCTGGCGCGCGCCTTGGCGGTCGAGCCGAAGGTCCTGCTACTCGATGAGCCATTCGGCGCTTTGGACGCCAAAGTTCGCAAGGAACTCAGGGTCTGGTTGAGGCGGCTGCATTCCGAATTGCGTGTGACAACGGTCTTCGTGACGCACGATCAGGACGAGGCCTTCGGTGTTGCCGACCGCGTCGTACTCATGAGGCATGGAAAGGTGGAACAGGAAGGTACCGGGCAGGATGTCTATTCGCGTCCTACCAGTCCGTTTGCCTATACCTTCCTTGGAGCAACCAATCGTTTTCTCGGTGTTTTCGATGGCACGCACCTGAATATCGCGGGAGTGAGGCTGTCGGTGACGCCTCACGGCGTTCTTGCCGGCGACAAGGGAATTGCATTCGCGCGACCGCATGAGCTCAAAGTGCTCAAGGATCGCAAGGGCAACGATGATGCCCTCACCGCGCGTATTACGCGCATCCTTTCGTCAGGATCGCTGGTCCGCTTGGAACTCGAGGGAGAGCGGACGCTGAATGGCACCGGCCAGAAGCCGCAATTCGAAGCGGACATTCCGCGGGAATGGATGATGGATATGGCGCTCGAGGTCGGACAGAAAGTGCAGCTGGAGCCGAGCGAATTGCACGTCTTTCCCTACGGAGATGATTGACAGCTGGCTTTCGTCTGGGGCGTCGTCTTGTTCGTCATAAATCCGACTCGGCAACCATCGATGAGCGTCTCTGGTGATTTCGAGCGGCGACGTTGCTTGTGTACTTGGGCCAACCCCCCTTAACGGATTGGCCCTGTTTTCTCAACCCAGCATCAGACGGTCAGGTGCGATACGTTCTTGACGACCGTGTAGCACTGCAAACCCTCGACACCCCCTTCGCGTCCGATGCCGCTGTCCTTGACCCCGCCAAACGGCGTCTCGGCGCTCGAGGCGACGAAATGATTGATGGAGAGATTGCCGACCTCCACGCCTTCCGCGAGGCGATCAGCCGTTGTTGCCGAATTGGTGAAAGCGTAACCGGCAAGTCCGTAAGGCACGGAATTTGCCTTCTCGATCGCTTCGTCGATGTTTTTCACGGGGCTGAGCAGGGCCAGGGGACCGAACGGTTCTTCCCGCATTGCGCGCGCATCGTCGGGCACATCGGCTAGCACCGTCAGCGGGAAAAAATAGCCAATGTTGCCGATGCGACTGCCGCCTGTCGTAACCCGAGCCCCTTTCGCCTTGGCATCGGCGACGAGCTCTTCCATCGCCGCGAGCCGGCGCTCGTTCGCGAGCGGTCCCATCTGCGTCGCCGGATCCAGGCCATTGCCGATCTTCATCGCGGCCGCTTTCTCGGTAAATGCAGTGGTAAAGCGATCGTAGATGGCTTCCTCCACGAAGAAGCGGGTTGGCGATACGCACACCTGACCTGCATTACGGGACTTGCCGACAGCCGATGCGGCACCCGCTGCGGCTGGATCGGCATCACGGCAAACGATCACTGGCGAATGCCCACCAAGCTCCATGATCACCGGCTTCATGTGTGCGCCGGCCATCGCAGACAGATGCTTGCCGACCGGAACCGATCCGGTGAACGTCACGAGGCGAACGGAAGGCTTCGGAATAAGGTATTCCGATACTTTGGAGGGCTCGCCGAAGACGAGGTTCAGCACGCCCGGCGGAAGTCCGGCATCGGCGAATGCTTTGACCAGCTGCACCGCGCCGGCCGGCGTCTCCTCGGAAGCCTTGAGAATGATGGAGCATCCCGCCGCCAGTGCGCCACCGACCTTGCGGGCAGGAGAGCTCATGGGGAAGTTCCAGGGTGAGAACGCGGCGACCACACCGATCGGCTGGCGCAGAACGGAGTGCCGCATGCCGGGCTCGCTCGGTATGATGCGCCCGTAGATGCGACGACCCTCCTGTGCGTCCCACTCGATGATCTCGCAGCCGCGGATAATCTCCAGTCGCGATTGCGCGATCGGCTTGCCCTGCTCAAGCGTCATCGCGGTCGCCATTTCCTCGACACGCTCGCGGATCAGCGCCGTCGCTTTGAAGATAATTTCGGCGCGCTTTGCGGGAGATGTGGTCGACCAGACCTTGAAACCCTTTTCGGCGGCAGTGAGCGCCGCATCGAGATCCGCCTGTGTTGCGTGAGGGACCGTGCCCAGGACCGACTCGTCGGCCGGGTTGATGACGGGGCGGCCCTCGCGCGTGATCCAGCGGCCGTCGATATAGAGCTGCAGCTCGGGATAATGGGTCATGTGTGGTCTCCTGATGTCAAAGTGATGTCTCGCAGAGCTGCGGCGAAAGAACTGATGCCGCTACTGCGTAAAGGCATCAACGGCTTCGAGAGTTGCCGACAGGCACGCTTTACGGCGGCTGCAGCTTCATGGCTTACGCAGTCCACGGGAAAGAGGACGACATCCGCTCGAGCAACGAGACCAGCCAGAACACCGCTGCGCTCCTCAATACCGCCATCGTGCGACAGCATTGACGCGCCGGCCGCTGCTGCAATTCGCCGAAGGTGCGCAATGCTACCGGAGCGACCTCCGACATACAGGACGGTCGTATCCGTCAAGTGCGCGGAGGGCTCCCGTTCGTCAGACGAGCATGGCCCCCTGAAGCAGGTTTCCAGCGCGTCGATCTCGTTCTGGAGCCGGCCCAGAAGCTCGCGCTTGCGACAAAGCTCTGCCCTCGTATCGGCGACCTTGGCAACGAGCTTGTCGACACGCTGCTCGAGCGTCTCGCGGCGGCGCTTCTCGGCTTCGAGCCGCCGTGCCTGATCCGCAGCCAGATTACCCAGGGCCTGCGCGGCGTCCGTTTCATGCAGACCGTGCGCGTCGGATT
>Ga0180216_1002057_pt1 | contig 17220 bp, 16 predicted proteins | sample eDN3rd37CBELigMG_FD_128879 | JGI IMG/M metagenome (GOLD analysis project Ga0180216, IMG submission 128879) | Enriched Miracle-Growth compost microbial communities from Emeryville, California, USA - eDNA 3rd pass 37_C BE-Lig MG (version 2)... ... | reverse complement strand
CCGCGACGCCGTCGGCGGCTCCACCAGTAGCCGGCCGTCCAGATCGTGGTGGCGGTGGTCGTCGTGCCCCCCCTCGGCGGTGGTGCGTGGGTGGTGCTCGTGGTCTGCAGGATCCACCGCAGCCGCGTCCGTGCGCTTGTCGGCTTCGGGGTTCGCCGCCGCTGGCACCGCCGGCGGATGCTCAGCAGCGGCTGTGTCGGACGTGGCAGTCACCACCTCGTGCAGCGGGGTGGCGTGGTAGTCCTCGCGCTCCTCCAGCTTGAAGCAGCCCCGCCAGTTGCGCAGCCGTGCCTGCAGGGCCTCGGCGCGCCGCCGCCGCCCCCGCGTTGCGCGGGCCGCCTGCAGCGTGAGCGGCAGCGCGTCGGCCGGCGCCGTGTGCGGCGACAGGGCGGTGCCCGAACCGTCGCCCTCGTCCTTGGTGGCCGTGACCATGCGGTGGCCCACGGTGGCCACAAAGACAATGCAAAACACCAAGCCGAGGACGCCAAACACCGTAAAGGCGAAGAACCCAAAGGGGTCCTGGCCGTTCGCGGCGAGCTCGCTGCTGACAATCATGTTGGGCGGCGTCGCGATGAGCGTCAGCAAGCCGCCGAGCAGGGTCGCGTAGGCCATCGGCAGCAGGATCTTGGACGGGTTGATGCCAGACTGGCGGGCCGCGCCGATGGTGACGGGGAGCATGATCGCCACGGTGCCCGTCGACGACATGAACGCCGAGATGACGCTCGACGCGGTCATGATGCCGGCGAGGAGCACCGGCAGGCGGCCCTTGGCGCGGTTGCGGATGAAGCCGGCGAGCATGTCGGCCACGCCGGTCTTGACGACGGCCTGCCCGACGACAAACGTCGACGCGATCATGATCACAACGGGGTCCGCAAAGCCGCCGAGCGCCTCCGACGTCGTGAGCACGCCCGTCACGAAGAGGAAGAGCAGCGCGCCCAGCGCCACGACGTCCAGGCGGGTCTTGCCCGTCGCAAAGATAATGATGACCACGATCAGCGTCACCAGCGTGATGATCGCCGGGGCCTCCATGGTGGCACCCGCGGCGGTGGCCGCCGCCCGGGGGCGCTACCGTTGGGCGCTCCGGGGCCGCTCGGCGGCCGTGCTCCGCGTGCCACGCGGTCCGACTCGATTCGGCGGCGCACCGGGCGCACCGTGGGCCGCGTGGCTCTCTCCCGTCCGTCGCCAATTACACCCGCCCCTGCCTCCCCGCCCTTTGTTCGTGCCTCCCCGCGTCCGCGTCCGCGCCAGTTAAGGCGCGCCGCCGCGTCGCGTGCCCCGCCGATCGCCCTTCGTCCTCCAGCCTCCTCCATCCGAGGCGCCAAGCGCTGGTTCCGAACTCGCTGACGTTAGTTAGTGATGACGTCATAGCAGCGCGTCGCCTGCGGCGGTTGGCGGCGGCGGCGGCAGCGGCGGCGGCGGCAGCGGCGGCGCCCGTCGCCGGCCTGACTTCTATTGGGAGTCCGGGGGGCGTTAGAGTACAGGGAAGGACGATGAGGAGCATGGCGCGGGTTCGGTGAGGAAGGCGGACGACGCGGGACACTGGAACAAGGACGCCGCCGCCGTCGCCGCCGTTCAGTGTGTAAGTGGATGCACCCGGCACGGGCGCGGCAGCCGGACGCGGCGAACGACGCGATGGGGTCGAAACCGGACATTCCGTCGTTCCTCCTGCCGGACAACTACACCAGCCCGTCGTGGCCCTCGCTGACCAGCAACACGCAGCTCTACCTGCTGGCCGGTGCGTGCCGCGGCGCGCCGCTGGGACGCTCCGCCGCGAGCAGCACGCCGAACTAACAATGGCCGTGCCATCCGCTGGCGTGGTCTGCGCGGCCACAGACATGTGGTTGTTTGTCACGCTCTGGACGTTCGTGCTGACCACGGCGATCTACATGCTGGCAGGCGTGTGGATTCTGGTCGTGTTCGGCAAGTCCAAACTGGCGTGGGTCGTCGTGCCGTTGTTTGTATTGTTCGGCGCCACCACGGCGCTGCTGGCGGGCGGCATTGTCGGTACGCCCGAGCGCGGCGCCGGCGGCCAGCGCGCCCAAGCGCAGCAGCGGTCTCACCAAGCCGCGGCCGTGCTGTGGGCGCGCGCGTGAGTGTTTTCTCCCAGGCGCCGTCCTAGCGGCCGTCTACCAGTCGGGCGCCATCAGCATGCCCGCGGAGACGGCGGTGTCCTGGGGCGCGCTGATCACCGTCACGCTGGTCATTGGTGCGCTCTCCAAGCAGACCTTCCTCATCTAAACTGCCGCCGGCGAGCCCGAGGCGCCGTCCCTTGCCAATGCTCCTCCCCGCGCCCGCCTGGGCTGCCGTAAGACGCGAGGAGTGTTGACAGTGGATGCGCCCGGTGCAGCCGTGCCGTGCCACCTTCGCCCTGGGCCTCCGTGGCCGTGGCCGTGTCCAAATAGCGTGCACTGGAGCGCTCGAATCCCACGGCGCCGCTCGGGCAACGGTTGGCCTGCACCCGCTCGGTGTGATTGTGGACGCCGCGCAGGATGCGGGGCAGTCGACCGTTCGCTGGCATCGCCCAGCCGGGCGCGGGCGGCGTAGGGGTGGGCAGCCAAAGTTGCCGCACAATCAGTGGGCATCCACAGGCATCATTTCCTGCTCTGTCCGTGTCGCGCTGCCGGCGCACCAGCGTGGCCCACAGAGTGCTCGGCATCGGGTCATTGTTTCGCGATTCCAAACGAAGGTCGTGTCCCGTTGCCGCGGCTGGTGCCTCAATGCCCGCCGCACACTGGATGGAGAGGTGTATGTTACAATCGTTTGCTGTACAGGAGCTGTTGAATGATACATGGGATGATCAGTTCTTTGGACAAACCAAGTTAGGTTATGTTGCGCCAAGCCTATTGTGCGTGTACACGAACGTCGGGAGTGGTGCAGGGTGCTGCAATGTAGGAAAGTTGCCGATGAGGTGCGGCTGGGTGCGTCTAAGAGAAGGCCGGCTATTGGTGCGGTCGCAGCATCAGCAGCAGGCCCATGTAGCCGAGGTTGGGCGAGATGCCCGGCCGCTTGGATTTCAGGAACTGGTAGGCGTCCGCCAGCGACATGCCGTGCCGGGTCATCAGGTACGCCAGCACGACCGTCGCTGAGCGCGACCGGCCCGCCATGCAGTGCACGAGCACGCCCTCGCGCGCCGCGACGCCGCTGTCGATGAAGCGGCAGGCCTCCTCCACGACGGCGAGGGAGACGGACTCGTCGGGGCTGTCGTGCAGATTGACCCGCATGTAGCGCAGCGACGCGTCGGTGTGCAGGTAGTTGGCGCACTCGTTGGCCACGTTCAGGATGCGCGTGATGCCGCGCGCACGAAGCAGGCTGGCGTCGGCGGCGGCCCGGTCGTCGCCTATGTAGACGTACGGCACCACGTCCACGAGCGGCGGGCCCGGCGGGAAGCCGGTGCCGTCGTCGTGCGGCTCGCAGCCCTCGGCGGTAACATACTCCATCGCGTCCGCAGGCACGGCGATCGAGCGGCGCCGCTCTGCCTCCGCGCCCACCGCGCCGACTGCGTGCGGCAGGCTGGCGGGGCCGGCAGCGGCGGGGGCGGCGGGGCCGGTGGGGGGCGAGGGCAGTCTCAGCTTGGGTGGCAGACTGTGGTGGTGGTGCGGCGAGACCGATCGGTGCGCTCCCGCGGCGCGGTTCTCTTCGCCGCTGCTGCCGCTGCTGCCGCTGCCGCTGTCGTTGCCGTTGCGGCCGCTGCGCAGGGGTCGGCCTGGCCCGCTGAGGCGCAGCGGCGTCGCGGTGCCCTGCACGACCAAGTGCGGGTACTGCGCGGCGAACTGGTCGTACGCAGCTACGGACGGCGCACGTGCGTAGCCAATGCTGCATCGCGCGGCTCGGTTAGTGAGCCGGGTCCTCCGGGAAAAGGCGCCGCGCCTGGTTCGTGCCGGTGCGGACTTACCAGTGCACACATGGACGCGCGCGGCCTTGCCCTCTTTGCGGAACTTGGCGGCGACGAGGCGCAGCAGGTTGGGGGCCTCCGACGCCGCCGAGCTGGCGCCGGCGCTGGCGCTAGGGCTGCGGGGCACGCCGGCGTCGTCGTACACAACGACGTCCCGTCCGACGCGCGACGCCACGGTACCGATATCGCACTTGCATGTGTGCGCCTCCAGCGACGTGGCGGTGAAGCCCGCGCGCCGCACGACGGCCTGCGGCACGCTGATATTGATGGCGTGCACGACGTGGCTGCGGTTGTAGTGCAGGAACGAGCGCAGGTCGAGCACAAGCAGGCGCAGGCGGTTCGCCGGCCCGGTCTGCTCCAGCAGGCGAGCCAGCTCCGCGCCCGACACATCGACGACGGCCGTGCCTCTGGGGCTCGGGCTCGGCGCCGGCGTGGACTGCCGCGAGCGCGCGGCCGACGCCGGTGTTGCCATTGGCACCGGCGCTATCGGCGGGCCGGGCGGCGGCTCCTCGGGAGGCGGCAGCTTGGTATCGGCTGCGGCGGCGGCCGCAGCGGCCGGCGCCGCCGATAACGCGGCGTCGCCAGCCTTCGCCGCCGACGGCGCGGGGGGCACGGTGCCCGGCGGCGACAGCGACGCGAAACGCATCGGCGAGATGCACGTCGCCGCGCGGCGGGCGCGGGGGCGCTCCAGCCAGCTGGTGCGCGCCGACCGCGGCGGCGACGCCTTGCCGGCGGACAGGTGCGCCCGGAGCGCGCTGAGCGTGTCGTCGGCCGAGAGGGTGCGCCGTCCGCGGGCCGGCGGGTGGTGTGGCCCGATGTCGCGCGTGCTCTCCCAGGGCAGCGGCGGCACCTGCGGCACCGCGACGTTGGCGCACATGGTAGCGGCGGAGGCGGCGTCCTGCCCTCCAGCACAGGGCACGGACGGGTCAACGTTGGCCAATGCCGTCAAGTCGGGTTCGTGGGCCCAGCTTGCCCACAGGGGCATTCTCGGTCGCGCCAACCAGAGGCCTCCGTAGTCGACGGTGGCGCTGCTTTGTCAGCGGGGCGGTTTGGGGGACGCGGTGGGCTGCGCAGTCTTACGGGCCGAGCCAGGCGCGGTTTGCCAGAGACGGTACGACATTGTTCTCACTGGCGGTACGGTTCCCAATGCGGCGCCGCCCAAAGTACGCGGCGCCACCAAGTGACGCCATGCTTAGGTCACCAGCGACTAGCGGGCAGGTCCGTCGCTGACGTCGTCCAGCCCGCCCCACCTGCACCGGCAGCTGAAGCAGGCTGGGCGCCGACCTGGCACGCGCGCACAGCAGCGACACGACGCTCTGAACTGATTGTCCATCTCTGGTGCTAGACCGTCGTCTAGCGGATGTTCATAGCGCGCCAAACAACTTTCGGTCCCGCCGCGGCCGGCGCCGCCGGTCCATCTCCAGTGTTAGAGCGAGAGCGTCGTGTAGGCGGCGACGTCTATATAGCGTGTCGAATAGCCTTAAATCCTGCCGCGGCCGGCATGCTCCGTCGCTCTCCTGCTGCTCCTGACAGCCAGTTAGCTGCCGCCACGGAGCCTGCCGCCACAGCGCCTGCCGCCGCGGCCGCGCCTGCTTGGATCGCGCGCGGTCGCCTCGTTTGGCGCCAAAACTTTCGCGCCAAAAAACTTCTCGCGCCAAAAAACTTGGGCTGTGGAAGGCCGACAATTCTATGACACAACGGTGTATGCAGGTAATGTCGCAGGGAATAGCAAGCACATGCGCACGAATAAGCGCACGTGCCGCACGACAAGCAGGAGATGGGGACGCAACGTAGGGGTAGGGCAGCCTTAGATTGTTGAACCATCGGTCCATAGGGCCAGGTACATTTGCTCCAAGTTGGATCAAGCCCATGCACGAACACGCGCGAGGATCGATATGATGGACGCGTCGCGGAAGACAGAAGAGTTGGTTCAGAATACCATGCGGCAGGGCTCTCCGCGCCCGACGGCCCGACCACACGCACGCGTCCGGCAAATATGTAGGACGTCGCAGCGCGTTCGAACGTACACCTCGCCTGTGATGAACGCCCCGCCGTTCGAAGCGGGACGACGGTGTCGACACACTGCTCGTTGGTCCACAGCGTGTCGTACCTGCTGGGCAGCTCTTGGCAGACCGATCGTGCTACTAGTACCACACCATGGCCGGGGGGGCCGACGAGCATCCCTCGCTACTCGACATGTACTGCAATGATAGCACCTTGAACATGCCCGGGCGCGCCCGGGCGGTAGCCTCCGAGTCGGGGGAGAGGGGGGGCCCTCGGGGAAAGAATGGGCGGGGGATGGCAGCTCAGTAAGGAGATGGGACGGGGCCATCGATCTCCCTACTAGCTCTGGTCGCAGCTGTGTATGTGACGAAGCAATCTAGCATCTGCCACGTGCAGCTAACCTACTAATTAAGACTTAGACGAAGCAGCTAGCCTACGCATCTGCCACATATGGCAGCTGACTCACCAAGTAAACTGCCTGCATGGGCAGCGCTACATCTGCGCGTCGCGTCTATGGGGACCTACACTTGTACAGCTTGAAAAACCAACGGCATAGACAGGAGACACACTGACACGGTCGACAAATCGGAATGACTTCAATACATGTAGTATGATGCCAACTTGGATAAAACGGCCAAACATGGTTCGTGCAGCCTTTGCCATGCACGATCCGAGTCGACCGAGTCGTGCAGACATGGCCGCATTGATCGACATGCCCTTGGGCTGCTGCGCCGCCTGCCATGGATGGCCCCGCCCGGGCCGCCCCGGCTGCAGCGCGCGACCGGGTCGCCGAATCGAACTACTAGTCCGTCAGCGTCGAGTAGGCCTGGCGGCTGCGACGCCAGTAGTAGATCAGGCCGCCAGCGAGCGCCAACACGACGACGACGACAATGACGGCGACGGCAATTTTCCACCCCTCATACCCCGACCCGTCCGAGCTCTCTTCGGCCGCGTCCATCGCAGGGCACTTGAAGATGCCGTTGTACATGTTGTACTGGGCGTAGCATGTGTTGACAGGCACCGGCTCGGTCTCGGAGCAAAGGGCGCACGCAGAATCGTAGCAGGTCCTCTGCGTGACGAAGCTCCCCGACGAGTCGCATGTGAACGTGGCGTACTCGTTGCCGGCCATCCACACGCACGCGCCGTGCGCCAGGTAGTACACCCCGATGCGCTCGTCGGTGCAGTCATCCCCAAGATAGATCTCACCCGTAATGAACGGCCCGCCTTCGGGGGTGACGACGGCGTCGACGCACCGCAGGTTGGTCCACAGCCCGCCGTATGTGCATTCCTCCTCGTGGCACTCGTCGGAGGTCGTCATACCGTACGACACCATGATCGGGGGCTCCTTCGAACATCCGCCCGCCCGGAACTGCTGGTTCACCTGCCACACGGGCGGGCCCGTCGTCGGGGCCGGCGTCGACGGGGCCGGCGTCGTCGGCGTCGACGAAGGCGTCGGGCTTGCCGTGGGCAGGACCGGCGGCACGCACACGCTGTCGAGGTCGTACTGGAGGGTGAGCGTGCACGCAAACAGTGCGTTCTTGCAACACAAAACGTGGCTGGCGGTCGCGGGGGGGACTCTTCAATCGTGCCCCCGTGGCCAACGTACTTGCCCTTGCTCGACTCATACGGGCCGAACCCGCCCGCACCGTTTACTTTGAGCGCATAGGTGAACGAGTCGCAGCTGCCGAGGGTGCAAACGCCTGTGACGGTCACGGTCGCGATGCTCATGGTGCTGCACCGGTCACCGACCGTCACCTCCTTGCACGTGTCCCTCTTGACATCGTACGTCTGGATGATCCAGTTCGCGTTGGTCCCGTCCTCTGGGACCGCCGCCACCCAGCCGACCGTCGCCGCGGCGGCCAGCACGGCCAGCGCGCCAGCCGCTTTCCACGTCGCCATGGTCGAGGCGCGCGTTGCGCAGCGTTGCGGAGATCGAAGAACACGCCAATGCTTCTGGCAGTCAGCGCAGCCAGTTGCTCGAGCCGATCTTGACGACGCCGTCGCTGCACGCTCACGAACACCGTTCGATTCAGCCGCAGCGGTGGGCGCGACAACGGCAATTTGTCCTCTGTCGTGTCTGTGGCCTTGGTCACGTGGCGGATGGCGCCGCGCCACTGCGAGAACGGCGTCCGCGCTCTGCCGCCGCGCTTCTTCAGAGGCGCCTGCGCGTGTCGATGACATCATCTATGGTGGCCACGGCACTGCGACCGCGGCGCTCGGCGCTGTGGCGTGCGGGCGGCAGGTGAGGACTCACGAGGATCAGTGACGTCATCGCTTCGTGCTCCTCGCGGCGGGTGCAGCGGAGGCCGAGGGCGCAGCGGGCGCCTGGGCGGAGGCCCCGTAGAGCGCGCCTCGCTAGAGCAGAAGGGCGTTGGCCGACGGCACGAGAGCACACGGCGGCGGCGTGCCGGCGTTGCGCGAGCGCGGGCGGCTGAGCGGCGTGGGTGGACGCAGCAAGGCCAGCTGGTCGAGGGGCAGCGAATCGAAAAGGACAGAGAAAAATTTTCTTCCTCGGAGTTCTTGCGCATCGGCAGTGGCGCCGCACGGCGGGTACCGCGCACGGTTCCCACCCCGTCACCGCCCTGGCGCTTGCTCGGTAGCACCAGGACACGTTACGGTCGCCGAGGGGCTGCGGTCTAGGCGCGAGGTGGACGCGCGCCATTTTTCTTGCGCTCGTGGCCGTCGTGCATTGTGCACTACGAATCTCGTCTCCGGCGCGGCGGGCTCGGCACGGCGCCTCTCATGTACGGTCCTCACGGCGTTCGCCGTGACGTGCCGCGCCTTGTAGCACGCTAACGCGGCGACAGCCGCTGGCTTTTCCTCTTTTCGCACTGATTTCTTTGGCAGGAAGCCGAGGTTATAAAAGACTTCCCGTAACCGCCCCCGCGGGTCGCATGCTTGCCTGGCCATGGCAAGGTAGGCGTGCTCCGGACAAGCGCCGTGACGGCCGCGCCCCAACATGCTCACGTGCGCTCTGCCCGCCTCCATGTGTTCGGCATTGGCCGCCGCTGCGCAGCTTGACCCTCGCAGGAGGCTCCTCCTGGGAGAGCTTCCTGCATGACGTCTGGTCCATAGACGACGACAACGACAACGACTCCACCTCGAGCGCGGACGACGACTCGGACAACGAGGCCGAGAGCTCCGAGGCCGCCGACAAAGATGGCGATGCGGCGGGCGCGGCGGCCAGCGCGGTGGCCGGCGCGGGTCTCGGCGCGTCCGCCTTTTTCCAGCACTCCAGCGCCGCCAGCTCGTACCTGACCCTGGCGGACGCCGTGGCGGCGGGCGCCGCGCAGTCGCCCGCGCTCGCGCCAGCGGCGGCCGGGTCGCTGCTGCTGGCCGACCCTGGTGACTTCACGCTGTACCCGTCGCTGGACGAGTTTTTCAGCAGCGACCTCGGCGCCAGCAGCTTTGACGGCGAGCTCGCGCCCCTGCCGCTGCAGTCGCCGCCGCAGCCGCAGGCCACCCCGGCCGCGGCGGCGGCGGCAGCGGCATCGGCATCGCTGTCGCAACCGCTCGACGTCGCGCCGGCCGCCCTCTTCAACGCGCCCGCCGCCGTGGACCCGGCGGCGCTGGGAACGCTGCTGCCCGCGCCGTCCGGCACGGTCCACCCGCTGGCCGCGAGCAGTGCGGCGCGCGTGTACGAGGACCCGCTCAACGCCTCCGACGTCCCGCCGGGCCCGCCGCGGCAGGACGCCGGCGCTGCGCCGGTGGACCCCGCCGGGGCCGTCACGCCGGCCAAAAGAAAACCGCGGATGGAGGACTCGCTGTGCGCGGCCATCGTGACCGGCGCCGTCGTCGACCCCGACGCCGCGGCGGGCGTGGCGCGCATCCTCGACCTGGACAGCCTTCCGCCGGGCCAGGAGGAGGACGTGCTGCGCTCGCGCCTCGCGGACCTGTCGCAGGCGCAGCTGCTCGAGCTGCACGGCCTCGTGTACGGCCGCACCTTCGCCTTGTCGGCGGCGTCCACGCCGGCGCCGTCGTCGCCGACGAGCCTCGCCAGCCCGCTCGTGCAGACGCCCGGGTCGCAGCGGCGGCGCGCGGGCAAGGCGCGGCGGCGCAACACTGGCTGGAGCAAGCGCCGGCGCCAGCCGTCGTCGGCCGCGGTCGCGGACATGCTGTGGTACGCAAGCGCGCCCGCCAGCGGCGCCAACAGCACCGTCGGCAGCCCGCTCCCGTCCGAGGACCGCTTCGGCGACGACGGGGCCGCCGACGATGACGAGGAGGACGAGATCGACGTGGTCGGTATTTAAGCACCTAAAACCTTCTCGGGTAATTTTTCACCAGCGCCGTCTCGTCCCACGTTGCCCCTTGCTCACCACGGAGTCGTGGCCGCTCCACCAGCCACCGCCCCGCATGGACATTCCGATTTTCCCTGGTTCATGCCGTTCCACTCCTTTGAGCGCGGTGAGTTCTGTACAAATGTTACAAAGTTGTTACAGTAACTGTTGCGCCTCATAGAAAACTTTAATACAGGTGGTTCCCTTATGCACGGCGATCTACGCTGACACGGCGCCGGCCGCCGTGGCGGTGCCGCCGTTGGGCAGACCCAGGTCGATGGCGTCGAGCTGGGACACCTGCGCGGCGGTGAGCGCCCAGGGCGCGTGCGCAGCGGGCCGCTCCAGGTCCAGGATCGCCCACGCCGGCGTGGCGCCGGCGATCTCGCCGCAGCAGACGAGCAGCGCGCCCGACGGCAGCTGCGCGATGCCAGGCACGGGGCCGCCTGCCTGCCCCGCACGCACGCGAAGCCCCGCGAGCTCGCCGTCAGCCACACGGGACAGAGCACCGGCCGCATCCACCGCCGGCGGCGCGTACCGGTGAGCACCGCCAGCGTATGCGCGGGCAGCGGGCCGAGCGGTGCCGCGTCCGGCGCCGCCAGGGGGGCCGCCTGCACGTCCAGGCACAACCGCGTCCAGAGCGCGCTGGAGAGGCGCGGTCAGCAGCCGAAAGCCAGCGAGCGCTGCCGGGCCGGGGCATCGAGCAACGCGCACCGTGTGGGAGGTCCACGCGCGGCACGCGGCGACCGCCGAGTCAGCGGCGACGAGCTGCTCGATGCAGCCGGCGATCACGCAGGCGTCGCCCGCGGGGGCGTGCGCGGTCACGTCCTCGGCGGCGTCCATCGACACCACGGCGGGGCCGACGCCGCGCAGCGGCGCCGGGTCCCGGTACACGTTCAGCGAGTGGCTGGTCAGGCTCGGGTACAGGCCCAGCGGCAGCCGCTTCCGCAGGTGCGGGCCGTCGGACGCATCTGGTTCCCTCTTGCCGCCGCCATCCAAACACGCCCCCGCGCGGTGAGCCCGCCGTCCCGCGGTGGTCGCAGGCCTCGCTGGGCGTGTGGCGGCCTACCGGGCACGTAGTAGACGTGCGAGGCAATGTTCTCCAGGACGGCGAGCACGGCGCTGGCCTCGCCCTCCCGCTCCGCGGCATACCCGCCGTGCGCCCCGGCATAGTAGGCGCCGCGGTCCTCGTTCGCGCCGACGGGCGGCGGCCGCACGTCCGACGGGCGGTTGAGCGGGCCTGTGGCGACGATGGCGTCGATGTCGACGCGCTGGGCGGCGAGCAGCTCGGTAACGCGAGCCAGCGCGACGAGGTCGCCCTTGATGCGGCTCACGGCGAGCACGCGCAGGCGCTGTGGGCCAGCGGCGGCACGCGCCCACGCGCCCGTCGGCCCCGCCATCGCGTTGATCCGGCCGTGCCGGTTGTGCCGGGCACGAGGCGTCCCAGCGCGGAACTGACGACGGCCGCTGACGTCACGCAATGAATGACGTCACATACGCTGACGTCAGAGACGGTGCCCCTCGCGCAATGGCGACGGGTCATGTGGCCATGCGGCCGCCTCGGCTGTCTGCCGCGGTTCTGCCGCGGTTCTGCCGCGGATCTGCCGCGGTTCTGCCGCCACCGCGTGTTCTACCCTGGTTCTGCCGCTGTTCCACCCTGCGCCGCAGGTCGCTCCAGCGGCCGCCCTGCGGCGCCGCAGCGGCCGGCGACCCTGTTCTGCCGCTGGCCGGCCGCGTCGGCCTCGCTCGCCCGCTCACTTTTCGTCTTTTCCCGTCGCCGCGCCTTTTCCTTCGAACGTCCCTTCGCGGCCCGTCCGCCCCACCCACCACCGACCACCATGTCGACCAAGCTCTTCATCGGCTCCCTCGCCTGGGGCGTCACCGACACCAGCCTCAAGGAGGCCTTCGCCCCCTTCGGCGAGATTGTCGAGGGTACGCATCGTGCTGACACACCCGTCAGCCCGCGCCGCCCCTCGCCCCTCTTTCCTCTGCGCCCTGCGCGTTATCCTCCTCGTGCGCACCCTCCCCGCGCCGCGTGCCGCCCCGCGCTGCCCTCCCCCGCGCTCCGGCCTCGCCCCTGGCGCGCCTGGCCGAGAGTTAATCGTGTATGCTAACCCACCACGTGGCGCCCCCCGCTACTCTGCTATCCCTTTTTTCTCCCTGTGCAGCCCGCGTCATCACCGACCGCTACTCGGGCCGTTCCCGCGGCTTCGGCTTCGTCACCTTCACCACCCCCGAGGCCGCCAACGACGCGCGCACCCAGATGGACGGCAAGGAGATTGAGGGCCGCCCCATCCGCGTCGACAGCGCCAGCAGCCGCGAGGGCGGCTCCGGCGGCCGCGGCGGCCGCACGGGCGGCTACGGCGGCGGCTACAGCAGCGGTGGCTCGGGCAGCTACGGCGGTGGCTACAGCAGCGGTGGCTCGGGTGGCTACGGCGGCGGCTACGGCGGCTCGGGCAGCTACGGCGGCTCGGGCTACGGCTCGGGCGGCTACGGCGGCGGCCGCGGCGGCGCTGGCTACAACGGCGGCAGCCGCAGCTACGGCAACAACTACTAAGCGCGTCGCCCTGCCGGCGCACTGAAGGGGGTGGCGGCCGCTGTTCGCGACACCTACGGCCTCGGTCCTGCCGGCGCAGCCCGCCGACCCGCCGCCCCTATCGCCGTTTCACTGTCGGCTCAAGTGCTGCGTTTCCCATTTGAATTTTTTTCTCCTGAGGTTAGGGTCTCCGCTCTCTGCACGTCGGTGCGCCATCCGGTCGGGCAGCGTTTCGTTTTTCCCCCCATTTCATTGCCATCGTTCTTGCAATACTGCGCTCCAGTAGCTCTGCCGATCGTGGTGCGACGTGCCGTATGAAGAGGATTGTCCGCGTGGTCGTGTAGTTCCTGAACTGTTGCCATAAGCGTCTGGTGTGAACGGAGTTTCTTGTGCGCGTGGCGGGTGGGCGGCTGGGCGCGGAGGCCGCACCGCGCGTGCTGTGCAAACTTTGGTCCTGGAAGGAGTCGCAATGCTTCATGTGAATTTTGCGGACAGTTGTTTTTTATTTGGGCGCTGCTTGTCTGTCGTGTGAAAACAACCGTCATCGCCGGGTAAATACTGGAGCCAAACTTTTACGACCGCGTCCTAGCCCTGTTTTCTTGCTCTTCTTTCCTTCGGCCCAACTGCGTGTCAAGAAAAAATGTGACCCCCAGTCCGGTGACGGACCTGATCCCCCATCAATCGTCTGAACTGGTAGTCATTGAAATTTTGGTTCCGCCAGTGCGCTGGCGGCGCGCCGCGTGCCGGGCTCGGTGCTCAGAGCTCGGGGGGGCGCGCGCGCCTGCCGTTGTACGGTCGCCTTGGTGCTGGTGCTTAGCGGGCGCGTAACATGGTCCTGTCAGAATGTGCGTTGCAGATGCATTGTTCGCGGGCGCCCACTGGCACTCCCTTAAACTTTGTGCCAGGTGTATCATACAGTTGCTGCTGCTTGAAATACATCACTCGACGGTGCCACCCAAAAATCCCTGTCCAGCCCGTGCGATAGGCGAGGCGCGCCACCGAGGTCGCACCGGGTCCACCATCGCCCGCACAAAGCCAAGCCAACTCTGAGCGGCGGCCGCGTCGACCTGTCAGCCTGTGCCGCCGTTGGCTCGGTTCTGCCGCACTTCCACCGGCAGACGAGTGGCAGAATCGCGCCGACCGCAGGCAGCAAACGCAGCAAGGCCGTGAGCAGCCGGCCGGGCCGGGCCGCGCCTCCCCAGAGCGAGCAACGGCCCGTCGTCCTAGCCACATAGCAAAGGGCACACGACCCGGACGTCTAGGGACGCTGGAGCACAACGAATCAGGGGCGCACCGCGTCGTGGACGCCGCAGGGCCGCTGGCCCCGCGCGACCTCGGACCGCCACCACCATGGGCGCCGGCGACAAGCGCATCCTCAGCCGCGACGCCGACGCGGACGAGCACGAGCGGATCCTCTGCCCGACGGTGCGTGCCCACCCCGCCGCCAGACCACCCCGCCTGCGGTGCCGCCAGGCTCACGCCGGCGGCTGTAACGGCCCTGCCGTCGTTGCGTGCGTCGCACAGCTGGGCGACGTGACGCTGGCGCACGGCGTGCTGCGGTCGGTCGGCACGCTCAACATTTCGCAGTTCAAGCTGCTCTTTGTGTCGGCGACCGAAGAGATTTGGGTACGGCAGCCGCGCTGGCGCGCGGCGCGGCGCGCTCGCCGCTGGCTAACGTCGGGCGTCGGCTGGTTTTGGCGGCGCCGTGGCCGGCCGCAGATCCCGTACCCGCTGGTGGATCTGCTCACGTGGAAGGGCGCCACCGACATTGGCGTGACGATCCTCCTCAAGTGCCGCGACTTCAACGTCTACTACCTGGGCATTCCGCGGGAGCTCGACGCCATTGCCGTGTACCAGTCACTCGTGAACCTCTTGCCCGGTACGGCGGCGCGCGCGCCCGCCGTCGCGTGCGCCGTCCCGCCGGCAGCGCTGACGGCACGCGGCACGGTACGAGGCGCGCGCGGGCGCGCGCGGCCCGGCAGTGGCGCCGCAGGACTTGGAGGCGATCGCGACGGTCCACCCGGGCGCGGAGCTGCTGGACCCGGGATGGAACCTGTACAACGCCCGCGCCGAGTACGAGCGCATGGGCGTCGGCACCAAGGCGACGCAGTGGCGCATCGCCACCGTCAACCAGGACTACTCGCTGTGCGACACTTACCCGAGCACCATCGCCGTGCCCGCCGAGTGCACCGACGAGATGCTGCTGGCCGCCGCCAAGTTCCGCAGCCGCGGCCGCATCCCCATCCTCAGCTACGTGCACGCGGACAACATGGTGCGTGCGCGCTAGCCCGGCCAGTCCACGCAAGGCGACGGGCCGGGGCGAGCGCTCACGCAGCGCGGCGGCCATGAGCGGTGCCGGTTCTGGCCGCTGCCCCCCCCCCGCGCACAGGGCTCCATCACACGCTGCAGCCAGCCGCTGGCCGGCATCAACCAGAAGCGCAACGCCGACGACGAGGCGCTGGTGGACGCCATCTTCCGGTCGACGGTGGCCTTCCGCGCGGCGCCCGCGCCCGCGGGCGGCGCCGCGCCGGCGTCGTTGTCCAAAGGCGTCGCCGGCCGCGGGGCCGCCGCCAACGGCCGGACGCGGCGGCAGGTGGCCAACCTGATTGTGGACGCCCGCCCGCGCGCCAACGCGTACGCCAACGCAGCGATGGGCAAGGGCTTTGAGAGCACCGAGAACTACCTCAACTGCCGGCGCGAGTTCCTGGGCATCGAAAACATCCACGTCATGCGCGACTCGCTCGGCGCCATGCTCGACGGTACGCGCTGCAGCGGCAACGCACAAAAAGAAGAACGTCACACACGGTTCGCGCCTAACAGCGGTTGACTCGACGGCCTCCCTGCCTTGCGCCTGTGCAGCGGCCCACCAACCGAACCTGTCGGTGCCGGCGTGGCACGCGGCGCTGGAGGCGTCCGGGTGGCTCAAGCACATCCACACGATCCTGGAAGCCACGAGCCGGCTCGTGACGCTGGTCGCCACGGAGGGCGCCAACCTGCTCGTGCACTGCTCCGACGGCTGGGACCGCACGGCGCAGCTCACGTGCATGACGATGCTCTGCCTCGACCCGTACTATCGCACGATCAAGGGCTTCCTGGTGCTCATCGAGAAGGAGTGGCTGGCGTGCGGGCACAAGTTTGCGCACCGCCTCGGCCACCTGATCCACCCGTACGCGCGGATCACTGTGTCCGCGGCGGCGGCGGCCGCGCTGCCCAGCCCCGGCGGCAGCACCGTCTCGCTGCCCACCGCCAGCTCGTCGTCCTCGTCGTCGTCGCTGCCGGTGGGCGCGGGCGCGGGGCCCGGCGCGGCCGCGTCCACCGTGTCGGTGGCGCCGCCGGCGTCGGACAAGCACGCCAACGAGATCTCCCCCGTGTTCCTGCAGTTCCTCGACTGCGTGTGGCAGCTGCTGCGCCAGCACCCGACCCAGTTCGAGTTCACCGGCTGTTTCCTGCGCGAGCTCTACCGCCTGGCGCACTCGGGCGACACCGGCACGTTCCTGTTCAACTGCGAGCGCGAGCGCCGCGCGCTGGTGCGGCAGACGCCGTCCGCGTGGACGGTCCTGCTCAAGCGCGTCGAGTCGCCCGAGGAGCGGCCGCGCCTGGTGAACCCGCGCTACGCGCCGCGACCGCACTCGCGCGTGCTGCACGTCGCCACGTCCGCGGCGGCCATCCGCTTCTGGCGCGCCATGTACTGCCCGAACGAAGGGCCGGAGCTGCACCGCCGCGCGGCGCGGGCGCTCGCCCTCGCCGTGCCGCCGCCGATGCCGCCGGCCGGCGCCGAGGTGGGCGGCGCACGCGATGTTCTCGCGGCCGCGCCGCCGGGCTTGCGGCTGCCGCTGTGGGAGGCGCTCGGCTTCCCGGGCCCGTCCATGATGGACGAGCAGGACGACCCCACGCTGGTGCCCGCGGCGGCGGAGCTGGCACGGCTGCAGCAGCGCGTCGCCTGGGCGCGCCAGTGGCTCGCGAGCCACGGCGCCGCGGCGGCCGCGGCGGCCGCGGGCGGCGAGGGCGGCGAGGGCAAGGGCGACGCAGAATCGGACGAGCTGGCCGGCGAGGGTGACCAGCTGGAGGAGGACGTGGAGGAGGACGAGGCAGGCGGGCCGCCCCGCGGCCCGGCGCCGACAACGGACCGCACCGACGCGGACCCGGAGACGCCGTCGGCGCCGCTGCAGATCCCGCTGGGCCAGGAGGCGCGCGATGAGGAGGAGGCGCGCAGGATGGCCGAGTTGGACCCGTCGACGCTGCGCGCGCTGGGCGGCCTGGCCGTGGACGAGGACGGCCAACTTTTGGATGACTGACGCGTCGTGTCACCCTGCCGCCCGAGCCAGCCACGCCGATCAAAAAAAAAACTGTAAAACACTGTACAGCTCACGGACCGTCCGACAGGAAATTACAGCACGCACTAATCTCGGTTGTTCGAGCTTATCCTGTGTATGTGACTGCAGCGATGCCGCGTGTGTAATGTGGCGCCTATTGCTGAGTATTGCCGACGTGCGCAGTTGCTCGTAGTTGCACGT
>Ga0180216_1002054_pt1 | contig 17236 bp, 11 predicted proteins | sample eDN3rd37CBELigMG_FD_128879 | JGI IMG/M metagenome (GOLD analysis project Ga0180216, IMG submission 128879) | Enriched Miracle-Growth compost microbial communities from Emeryville, California, USA - eDNA 3rd pass 37_C BE-Lig MG (version 2)... ... | reverse complement strand
GCTTCCTTCAGATTCCACCTCGCGATGGACACCCTTGCCTTAAGCTATGGCTACTACTGCCTTCACCATTCGGGACTTGAACCCTAGAGATAGCGCCCATGCTGGGCACACTACAAAAAAAGCGATGAAGTGTTTCTTCATCGCTTTTTGCCCATGATATTAACCAAGGCGATGTACACTGCCGTTATTATTTAGCTCGTCCCTCTCCTCTCATTATGCCACCTCTTGACCTCATTGCCGAAACATTTCTACCCTGCATCCGATATTTCTCACCTTACCCTCACTCTATTAAACGCTTACAATTACAACATATTCATATAAAGGGAGGAAATATTAAATGTTTAAAGCTGCAAAGTTAGGGCTAGTCGGAATACTCATCGTTGTTCTTCTTGCTGCGTGCGGTTCAAACTCATCGAGCGACGGCTCCACCAATCAGTCTACAGAAAAAATTACACTTACCATTTGGAATAACTGGTCCGGACAAGATGCTAAAGCGGTAGCCATGCGCAAAATATTAGAAGACTTTCAATCTGAAAATCCAAATATTACGCTTGAGATTGAAGCACTGGCAACTGATGGATTGAAAACTAGACTGAGAACAGCTGCTGCTGCCGATGAAATGCCAGATTTATTCGTTATGTGGCCGGGTGCTATGACGAAGGAGTTTGTGCAGGGTGATCTATTGCAGCCTATTAATGAATTTCTAGATCAGAACGCGGAGTGGAAAAACAACTTTATTGAAAATGCATTGGTCGATTTCACGGTAGAGGATAATATCTACTCTGTGCCTATGAATCTCGCACCAAGCTCATTGCTATATTATAACGAGGACCTGTTCAAGCAGTACAACGTAAAGGTTCCTACCACTTGGGATGAGCTGCTACAAGCCGTCGATACCTTTAATGCCAATAACATTATCCCCATTGCTCTAGGTAATAAAGCAAACTGGGTCGCACAATCTACTACCTTCTCCACGATCGGTGATCGAGTAACTGGGACAGAATGGTTCCTTAAAGCAGTTGATCAGAATGGAGCGAGCTTTACAGACCCAGAATTTATTGAGGCATTGAAGCTATATCAAGAGCTAGGAGAAGCAAAAGCTTATCAGGAAGGCTTCAACAGCATTGATGAAAACCAAATGCTGCAGCTATATACACAAGGGAAAGCAGCTATGGTTATTAACGGTGGCTGGGCAGTAGCTGGACTAGTAAACACTGCTTCCGAGGAGATATTAAACGCAACCAATATTACCATTCTGCCTACAGTCGACGGCGGTAAAGGTGCTGCGAAAACAACAGCTGGTGTTGTTGGGACTGGTCTTGGCGTCAACAAAAAGCTATCTGGTGCTAAAAAGGACGCTGCAATGAAGCTATTCTATGCGCTAGCTGGCCCAGATGGACAAAAAGCTACACTTGAGAGCAGTACACTAATTAGCTACAATCTTGAGCTTGATCCTTCTAAAGCTAACCCTTTATTTATTAAGCTGACAGAGCTCATGAAGGAAACAAAAATTGTTCCTGTCTATGATTCCAAGCTTAGCTCTGCTGCAGTAGAAGCCATCAATAACGGCTTACAGGAGCTGCTGCTTGGCGGAGATCCAGAGGATATCGCGAAACGAATCCAAGCTGCACAAGCTGGAGCTGTTAATTAATCGAAGGATTGGACGTAGCTCTCCATTATGGAGGGCTACTCTTTTAAAGGAGTGAGATCATGAATTCTGCAACCGTCAAACGTTTTATCGCTGTAGCGCTAGCTCCTTCGCTTATTCTATATTCGTTGTTTGTGTTTGTCCCTGTTATATGGTCAGCATATTACAGCCTATTTAACTGGTCAGGGATCGGGCAAGCAGCCTTTATTGGCTTGCAAAACTACAAAGAGCTTCTAAGCGACAGCATATTCTGGCATTCTCTCGGTAACAATGTGATTTTTGTACTCGCCTCTGTTCTTGGGCAAGTCCCTCTCGCCTTGCTGCTGGCGATTATTTTATATAAAAGCAATGCGCTTCAGCGCTTTCTTAGAGCAGCGGTGTTTATGCCAATGGTGCTATCAACGGTCGTCATCGGGCTCATATGGAACTATGTCTATCATCCACAAATCGGAATATTAAACTTTTTATTAGATGCTCTGAATCTAAGCGCATTAAAAATGGAATGGCTATCTGATCCTGACATCGCTATCTTTTCGTTAATTCCACCACTAATATGGAGCTTTGTCGGACTCTATCTCATTATTTTTATTTCTGCACTGCAAAATATTCCAGGGGAGCTTGATGACGCAGCTAAAATAGACGGCGCAAAGGGCTTCACGAAGCTGTTCAAAATTACATTGCCTATGATATGGGGAACCATCCAAGTTGCATTAATCTTGTGTATTGCAGGCAGCTTAAAATCATTCGATCTCGTGTATATCATGACACGTGGAGGTCCTGCACATGCGACTGAGCTACTCGCGACCTATATGTATAATGCTACCTTTTCAACCTTTCGATATGGCTATGGCAGCACTATATCCACAGCGATTGTGATCATTAGCCTATTACTCATCGGTACGAGTCAATGGTTAACAAGCAGAAGAAAATAAAGCACCTGCAAAGGAGGTTATCATGAGTAAACTTGCGCTTCATTCCCCTTATTCTATGAAAAAAACGTATTCCATTCGTAGAATCGTATCTACGATCGGATGGATATTCATTACGATTTATGGCATTCTTACTATATATCCCTTGTTTTGGCTTATTCTAAGCTCATTTAAATCCAATGCTCAGTTCTTTAGTGAGCCTTTTGCATTGCCTAATCAATGGATGTTCGATAATTTTATTACCGCATGGACAACGTCTAAGATGGGCGTAGCTTTCCGCAACTCGACGCTCGTATCCATCATCACCCTATTGTTTACCTTATTGCTTTCTGGTCTGACCTCTTATGTACTTGCTAGATTTAATTTCAAACTAAAGGGCCTAACGATGCTCTTTTTTGTTGTCGGCATGTTAATTCCGATCCATAGCACGCTGGTCCCCCTTTTTATATTAATGAAGCAACTATCCATACTTAACTCATACTGGGCGCTTATATTACCTTATACAGCTTTCGCCCTGCCGACAGCAATTTTTATATTAACGGCCTATTTATCTACCATTCCGAAGGAAATAGAAGAAGCAGCTTATATTGATGGTACTAGCTTATGGGGCGTATTCTTCCGAATTATGCTACCGATCTCACTCCCTGCTCTATCGACCGTATCGATCTTAACGTTTCTTCACTCCTGGAATGACTTTTCGTTTGCGCTAGTATTTATAAGCAAGTCTACATTAAAAACATTACCACTTGCTGTTTCCAACTTTGCTGATGGCTTTCAGACGGATTATAGTCTAACGCTGGCAGCGATGACGCTATCCGTCATACCAACCATTATCGTATTTTTACTGTTTCAGGAGCAGGTTATGAAGGGCATGACCGCTGGAGCAGTGAAAGGTTAGATGATGCTTCGATTTGTGGAGGGGATATATTCTTGAAGCGATGGATTGATCAATCTTTACGTCAAAAGCTAACGATACTTATGATATTATCTACGATATTTCCGATTTTGCTACTGGGGATATATTCCTTCTACATCTCACTGCAGGGAAACCGTCAAAACATTGATCAAACAGGCAACGATATATTAAATCAGATGGAAGCGAGTCTCAAGTATCAGCTGCAGGATATTGAGCGAACGTCCATCTTTCTAATTGGCCTGCAAGAAATTCAAGCCTATGCTAGCAGCACAAGCCCTACAGGACAACAGCAATCGGTCGTTCTGAGCATACTTACGAATCTCGTCAGCTCTAAGGACCATATCTTTGATATCTCACTATATACGAAGGGCTCACCTGATGTGATATCAACCTCGAGCTTGTACTCCTCCGACCTATCCAATCATCTAGATATCAGCTCCGTGAACAAAAAGGTATGGAGTAATCCTTATGCCGTCGTTAATTATGCAGGAGAGCATCGCATCATTACGTTCGCTCGCCCACTGCGTAGCATTAACAACTACGAGACATTAGGCTGGATCTCTATTAGTGTTAATGAACAGCAGCTCATTGACTCACTCCTCCATTTTCGACTGGACGGTAAGCAAGGTGACATGTACATCCTTAATGAACACAATATCATTATCGCTGCCTCACAAAAAGATAGGCTTACTGAAGCAATGGGCCACTATTATCCATTATTAGTGAAGGACGCTAGAGAAAATGCTGAGTTTCATAAAGGGGTAAATCGATATAGCTATGAGGGCACTCGCCACGTCATGCTGTACTCCCCTAATTTCTATGAACAATGGAGTATTATCGGTATGTATCCTCACGATATCTACCGAGCTGAAAGCAGCTCCATTCTAAAATTCGCCATCATTACCGTCGTCATATCAATTATGATTACAGGTTTTTTAATACTATTTACAGTGCGTCATATTACGAATCCACTACGACTGCTTACAAGATTATTGTCCAAGATCAATCCCGACGAGCCGATGCCTGTCTATCATAGCCGCTCTAATGATGAGATAGGTGAGCTGGCCAAGAGCTATAGCAGGCTCAGTAAGCATATTGAGCAATTAAAGAAAAAGGTTGTTCGGATTGAAGTTCGAAAAAAAGAAGCCGATATGCGTGCACTGCAATCCCAGATCAACCCTCACTTTCTATATAACACACTCTCCTCCGTCCAATGGATTGCTTTAATGGAGAACCAATCAAAAATTGCAGATATGATCGGCGCACTAAGTGACTTTCTACGCTTTAGTCTAAACAAGGGCAATGAATTTTGTAAAATTGAACACGAAATCGAGCATGTAAAAAACTATGTAACGATACAAAACATCCGATACCCTAATAAATTTGACGTCGATTATATTGTGAATGCTGACGTAACGAATCATTATATGCTCAAGCTATTGCTGCAGCCACTTGTAGAAAATGCGATGATTCACGGCATTCAAAAGCTTACTGGTAAAGGCAGTATTACCGTATGTATTGAGCGAAAGGGTAATCTTATTCACTATATGGTGCTCGATAATGGAGTCGGCATGAGCGCTGAAAGGCTTGAGTTTGTACAGCAAATGCTGCAATCCTCGATGCAGGATGAAAGCTCCGATGAGGTTTACGGCTTACGTAATGTAAACGAACGCCTCATCCTACACTATGGTCCCGATTCACGATTACATATAAAGAGCAGTGCTAACCAAGGAACTCAAATTTATTTCACCACTCCAATTATAGGAGATAAGCCATGATGAAAATTATGATTGTAGATGATGAAGTGATTATTCGTACCGGATTAGCCACCGTAATTAAGTGGGATGAGCTAGGACTAACCTTTTTAGAGCCAGCGGCATCTGCAGAGGAAGCGATGGAACGAATTCCAGTAGAGCAGCCTGATATCTTGTTAACCGATATTCGCATGACTGGAAAAACCGGACTTCAGCTTGCCGAAGAAGCAAGAGAGATTTTACCTAGTTTAGATATTATTATTTTGACTGGCTATGATGATTTCAGCTATACCCAGCAAGCGATACGCCAAGGAATCAATGACTACTTACTAAAAACGAGCAGGCCCGATGATATTATCCGAACGGTTCTAAGAGCAAAGCAGCGTCTCGAGGAAAAAAGTCATCAGCATAATCAAGAGCAGCTTGCCCGTCGAAATCATTTACTCGAAAAGTGGATCATTCACGGTGAGCCTATTCAAGAACAGAATGAGCTTGAAGAGCTGCAGCTCTTGAATCCTGACAGTGAAACGCAACAGATTTTGGGGTATCAAGTGTGGATGATTACAGGCAGCGGCTGGAATGAGTCACCTAAGAAGGAAAAGCTGCTCTCCTTTGCGATTGAAAACATCTGCAGAGAGCTGCTTCGATGTGAAACATTTATTCAACAGGAGCGCGTCATCGTGCTTATGCCTGTTCCTTACATGCAAGATGAACGTGAGCGTGAGCTTCGTCGTAACGAGCAAGCTGTCATGAAGATAAAAAGCATGCTGCGTTGCCAGCTCAATGTCACGATTGGGCAGCTTGTTCATGACAAAGTACATTTACATGATTCCTATCAATCCGCCCTGCACATCGAGCCTTATCATCGTTTGATTAACGATTCCATTATTCGGTATGACGATATGCTCTTACGAGCAGGTGCACCTACCACCTGTACAGCAGGCCATGAGCATCAACTAATTACAATTCTGCTTGAGGATGATCCGCTATCGTTGAAGACATGGGTGAATGATTACATCCAGCAGCATTTAGCGCATCCACAATTTACACTTGATTCATTAGAAGCTGCGATGCAGCATGTCGTCACGATTGTGAATCAATGGCTAACAAGGGCACAGCAAGCCATCGACAGAGCAAGTCTCTACCCTCTTAGCATACTTTTCCGTTATAGCAGAGAGATGGAGCCTTCTGTTTGCTTGTTCCAATATATTCATTCCGTCATGAAAATGTATCATCATCAGCTTGCTAGCTCGACAATATCACATGTTCAAAAAGCGAAAAGCTTTATTGAATCTAATGCTGAGCTAGATCTCAATCTTCAACAGGTAGCGAACCGAATCCATATTCATCCTAGCCATTTGAGTGAGCTGTTCAAGAAAGAAACAGGCATGACCTTTAGCGATTACATTACACAGCAGCGCATGAAGCGTGCAGCTCAGCTATTAAGCACGACAAGATTGAAGGTAGGCGAAATCGCAAACCATGTTGGCTATACCGATGTGAAGTATTTTAGTCAGCTGTTCAAGAAGGATACAGGTATTACTCCAAGCGAGTATAGAGAGATGACGTATCAATAGGAAGGAGCATATCGATGAAGCTGCATAATAATTGGAAGGTACAAGGCTTTGAAGTCGGGGAACGCAGGCCGCTGGAGCTAGCTGCTGCGGATCTGGATGATCGTTTTTGGATTAACACCTCCGTGCCAGCAGATATCCATTCGATCTATATTCAGCGTAAACTCATTCCTGATCCGTACTTTGGACATCAGGATCAAGCAAGCCGATTTATTGAGCGCAAGGAATGGTGGTATCGCAAGTCATTCCAGCATGATCCTGTTCAATCAGCTCAGCAATCCAAGACTTCTACTGCATTAAAGCATGAGCTCATTTTTGAAGGGCTCGACACGTTTGCTACCATTTACTTTAACGGTTTAGAAATTGGCAAAGCAGAAAATATGCATCGCACGTATCGCTTTGATGTTACGAGGCTACTGAAGAATGGAAAAAACGTTATTGCGATACGGTTTGACCCGCTCCATCTTCATTATGAAAACAAAATGCTGTTCGACTGGTCGTCCTATACGAAGGAAAGACCATGGATACGTAAAGCAGCGATGAATTGGGGCTGGGATTGGGGCCCACGTCTCGTTACCGTTGGGATATGGAAAGAGGTTAGGCTCGAGCAGAAGCACAGAATAACGATCGAGCACCTGCATGTGCAAACAAATCAAATTCAGGATCAACACGCCGAGATTAGAGTAAATGTGGAGCTAACAAAAGCAAGAAGCTATTCACAATATCAATGTCGAACTATGCTGTATGACGCCGAAGGCAGCATCGTGGCGCAGCATACCGTTGAGCTGGAACATAGCAGCAGTGCTGACGCTAAGCGAACTGTTAACGTAGCGCACAGCATGATCACTCAGCAGACAGTTAACTCAAACAACAGTGCCAACAATCAGCATACTGCTAGCACAAACGACACAGCTGTTACTCAGCAAACGGCCAGCGTAAAAGGCAATGTCTGTACCGTACAGCTTACTGTTGCTCAGCCCCAGCTATGGTGGACACATGACTTAGGTAAGCCGTATCTGTATACCTTGCATGTGGAGCTCATTGATAGCGCTAATGATGTGTGCGTCGCTAAAAAGTCACAACGTGTTGGGATTCGCACCATCAAGCTACAGCTAGAGAACGAGCAAGGGCAGCCACATTTCCAATTTGTCCTTAATGGCGTAAAGCTTTTTGCCAAAGGAGCAAACTGGATTCCTGCAGATCATATGATAGCTACGATATCAGATCAACGTTATATCGAGCATATTAAGCTGGCCGTCGCTAGCAACATGAATATGCTACGTGTTTGGGCCGGGGGGATATACGAAAAGGACATCTTCTATGAGCAATGTGATGAACAAGGACTGCTAGTATGGCAGGACTTTGCCTTTGCTAACACCTTGTTCCCGGACTTTAATCAGCCATTCGAGCACAATGTGAAGGCAGAGATTATCGATAATGTGAAGAGATTGCGCAGCTATACCTCCCTTGCACTTTGGTGTGGGAACAATGAGATCGACTGGCTCTATGATATGAAATCGTCCGAAGGCAGCATCACTTCCCCCTTTTATGGAGAAGCCATCTATCATGAGTGGATTCCTGAGCTGCTGGAGGAGTTGGATCCTGATCGTCCTTATTGGCCCTCCTCTCCCTATGGCGGCGATGATGCGAACGATCCAGATGTAGGTGATCGTCACAACTGGCAGGTATGGCATGGCTCTGTATACCCGCGCCGCTCTGGAGACATTCCACTGCTTGATTACAGTGTTGAGGGCGTTAGCTTCAAGCATTATAAGCAGGACTTTACGTTGTTCAGCAGTGAATTCGGCATGCACGCTTCGGCTAATCGCTTTACGCTGCAATCCTATATACCAGAAGGTGAGTTTTACTGGAATAGCGATGAGATGGCTTATCGGAACAAGGACACGAATCATCTGAAGGGGATTCTATTAATGGAGGGATATACAGGTATCCCGCAAAGCATTGAGCAGTACATGAACTTCTCTATGCTTACACAGGCAGAAGGACTGAAGTATGGAATTGAGCATTACCGTCGTCATATGCATCGAACAAGTGGTGCTTTAATCTGGCAGTTTAACGATAGCTGGCCGGGTACCAGCTGGTCCTTAGTCGATTATTTACTGCTTCCAAAAGCATCTTACTATTACGCTAGAAGGTTTTTCGCCCCTGTATTACTGACGATGGAGCATGAGCCTCATGAGCCAATGAAATTTTATGTCGTTAATGATACGCTAGAGCGCTACTCCGGTAAGGTAACTGTCACACTTGCCTCATTCACAGGTGAACAGATTGCTTCGGAAAGCTATGATGTAGTTGTGGAGCCAGGCTGCTGCACAACTATTGGCATGATTGAAGAAGCTCTCTACTTAACGACATGGAAGGCAAGCGACGTCGTCGTTGTCATGTCCTCTAATGATCTGCCTGTCAGCAATAACTATTATTATTTACGAGATCATAAGGAGCTTGCGCTTCCTTCTGCTGAGCTCGAGTGGAGCATCGATCATGAACAACAAAGCGTTACCGTTAAAGCAAATCACGCATTAGCACGTATGGTTAAGCTAGAAATCATGAATCAGGCCGTTAGCTTTGAGGATAACTACTTCGACCTATTAGCTGGTGAGCAGCGAGTCATTAATGTCGTTAAGCAGGATGCTTCGATTCAGTGGGAAAATCTGCACATCACTGCTATAAATAGTTACAATACATGAATAATGGCGTTGCGGGGAGGTGATCCCTGCAACGCCATTGTTGTTATAACACTTTACTCTCTTAGAACTGGAAGGTTATTTCTAATGCGTTAGCCTTTAATTGAGCCTGCTGTTACTTGCATAAACGTCTTATTCGCCAACAAATAGACAACGAGCAACGGAAGCATCGATAAGCAAGCGCCTGCCATCATAAGCTGGGTTTGCATCGCTGCACTGTTTGCATATCGCAAGTTAGCTAAGCCGACGGTTAACGTTTGCTGCATCGGATTGTTCATCGTAAACACAAGAGGTAATATATACTCGTTCCACGCCGCTCGGAAAGCGAATAGTGCTGCTACCCCAAGACCAGGTCGCAAAAGCGGCAATATAATACGCCAGTATATTCCTGTAAAGCTGCACCCGTCAAGCGTAGCTGCTTCATCAAGATCATGCGGAATGGCTTTGAAAAAGCCAAGCAAGATAAAAAATGTCGTTGCATGAGCACTTATTAGAATAAGAACAACGCCCCAAAGCGATGTATGTAAGTTCAGACTAACCATCAATTCGAACTGCGGACGAAGCACAACAGCACCGATCGAGATAAACATCGTTGAAGCTTGAAGCGCAACAAATAGCTTTTTTCCTACAAAGTTTCTTCTATCGACGACATAGCCAGCCATCGATGCGACGAGCAGGGTGCCGATCGTTGCTGCAGTGCTGACAAAAACACTATTCCAAGTATACACCGAGAAATTCGCTTGCTGCCATGCTTCTACATAGTTGCTAAACAACCACTTCTGTGGCAGCAATGTTGCACCGGAAGTCAGCTCCATATTGCTTTTGAAGGAGCCTAGAATCGTCATAACAACTGGAAACAGCGTAAACAGAGCAATAGCTAGCAAAAACAACCACAGAACAGCATTTGCAGTCATACCTATAAGCTTCCGCTGCACCCGCTTATTCCGTTCTGCTTGTATAGCGATTGTGCTTGGCATCTAATATCACCGCCTAGTAAATCTTGTTCATTTTTTTGGATAATATAAAATAAACACAGGTCACGAGCCCTACAATTATTGCCGTTGCAAAGCCTACTGCACTGCCATAGCCAATCTCCTGAATATAGACCGATCCCGTAGATACAGGGAACAAAAGCTTATATACGTATAAAAACATAACATCGGTCTTGCCAATTGGCCCGCCTTCTGTTAAAACCATAATGCTTTCATAGCCCTTAAGCGAGATCGTAATAGCAAGCAAGATGATCATTTGCATGACTGGACCGAGCATTGGCACGGTCACATACCAAAACTTATGCACTGCGTTCGCTCCATCAATGGATGCACTCTCATACAAATCCTCAGGGATGCTTTGCAATCCCGCTAAAAACAACAGCATATAATTCCCTATTGCTCCCCAGATCGCTACGATAATGACAGTTAACATTGCGTACTTAGGTCCCAGCCACTCTACACTTGATGAGATGATACCCAGCTTTTGCAAAAACTGATTCAGTAGCCCATTGTACGAATTGAATATAATAAAGAATACAACCGAGATGACTGCCGTACTGATCACGGTCGGCATAAAGTAAATTGCGCGAAGCAGATTATGTCCCCTTATCTTCCGATTCAGAATAACCGCGAGAATAAGTGATATCGGGATCGTAATAACGATCTTACCACCAGCATAGATCAGCGTATTCCATACCGAATTCCAGAACAATTCGTCATACCATAGTCTTTTGAAATTCGATAGACCAATAAATAGCTTCTCACCGTAGCCTTTGTAATCATAGAACATATAGTGAATAGCCCATAGAATCGGATAGATACCTAGCACCATTGTCAGTAAAAAGCTAGGGAATATGAACGAATAGTTTTCGAGCGCTTTTTGTTTGCTCATGCTCCTCACCCCGCTACATGACGGGATCGTTATGCGACCCCGTCGCCATGATTACTTCGCTAGCATCGAGCCTTGTAGTTTAATTGGATCGAAGCTAGCGTCTGGTGTTACCTTAATCTCACCAGATGCAGTCGCTTTATCTAGCGCACTGTTATAGCGTTGATTAAGATCGCTCACCGCTTCATCCAAATCCCCGCCACCTAGAATGTATTTAAGAAACACGTCGCCGTAATTCAAGCCTTCAACGGTAACTGCAGGAGGAACAGGCCAGAGTGCGTCATACTCCGAAATTAAGAAACCATCTACACCAGTTAATTCAGGTGCCTTTGCATTGCTTGCAATCGTAGGTACAGCTGATAGACCCAAGCCTTTTTCATGATATGCCTGAAGCGTCTCATCACTATACATAAAGCTTAAAAACTTCCAAGCCTCTTCCTTATACTTGGATTGACTGGAAATCGCCAGCCATTGACCAGAGTTGGCAAACCCAGATGTGCCTTTAATCTCACCGGTTATAGTAGGTGCGAGAGTAGCTGCCCATTCGATCTTTGCCGGGAATTGGCTGCTATAGACCCCCGCTTCTGCTGAGTACGACAAGTACATGCCGATCTTTCCTTCAGCAAATTGTGCTCGAAGCGGATCAATATCCAGCGATTCAACGCCAGGTAGCATGCTGCCGTCATCCTTCATTTGTTTGAATGCTTCAATCACTTCTTTATAGGGAGTAAAATCAAATTTTGCAGTTTTATGATCGAAGCCGAAGCCATCATATCCGCTTAATTGAAGAATTTCACGAGCGGATCGATCCAAAGCACTTTTGGGGCTTTTGAAGTTCAAGGCAAAGCCGTATTGTCCATCAGCCTTCCCTACATCTGTAATTTTTTTAGCAGCGTCCACTAGCTCATCTAGTGAGGCTGGTGGCTTCTCAATGCCTGCCTTTTCGAACAGCTCTACATTATATACAAGCCTTAACGTATATCCGAAATTAGGCAGCGAGTAAATTTTCCCATCGAACTGATTAACTTGATCCTGGAAGGTTGCTTCAAACTTTTGCTTCATCTCATCGGTCAAATACGAATCCAGCGGCTCTAAGTATTCCTTCTTCATAAATGGAATCATCGTATCTTGATTCGGGCGTAGGATGTCTGGTGATTGCCCGCTTGCAAATGCGATATCAACGGATTGTGCATAATTTTCGGCCATCGATTTGACTTCTACGTGAATGTTATCCTCATTGGATGCGTTGTAGCGGTCTACCGTCTCCTTAATAAAATCTGCATCATGTCGATCGAATGTCCAATACACGAGCTTCGTTTTTTCCCCGGAGGAAGCTTGTTGATTCTTGCCTGATCGCTCACTGTTGGAATCGCTTTCATTTGTCTGCTTATTGGTATTGCCTGAGGAGCATGCCGATAACACCATCAGCAATATGATCGCCAGTAATAACATGGAGTGGGATCTTTTCATTTTCTTGCCTCCCTACATTTTTTATCTGCTACAACGTTATTGTAATGAAAAGATAGGTCGAAGCGAGAGCGACAATCTTATGCAAGAGGGAGAGAATTCACAGTTCTTTGACATATTGCGCTTTAAACTCCGATGGCGTTAGCCCTGTATGCTTCTTAAACAATTGACTGAAATAACGACGATCCTCATAGCCGACCTCAATAGAAATCTCCTGCACCTGCTTCCCTTCAAGCAGCATTCGTTTGGCGGCTTCCATTCGTTCCTGTGTTACATACTGAACAAAGGTTAAGCCCATCACCTTCTTAAACACATTCGCAAAATAATTCGCGCTCAAGTGGACATGCCGCGCGCATTCTTGAAGGGTCAGATCGGTATGGAGCGCGGTATGAATGTAGCTGACCGCTTCATTAATCATTCGTTCCGTGTCGGAATGTCGACGGTTATGTATAAGCTGGCAGCCCCTCTTGCATATGCTCATCATCTGCTGCTGCAGCACGTTTAATGATACATCTGCTCCCCAACCAGTAAATAAAGAAGCATGGCCTAAGCTATGCAATTCCTCATAGGGAACATTTTCAAGCAGAATACGCAATACAAAGGAGGTGATTTCATTATAGACATTAATTAAGTACGCAGGCTCTGGCATAGAAGTATCGGATGACAGCTCCTCAAATATATTCTGAAGTACAGTAACTGCTCTTGCCTCATTGCCCGACAGCAGTGCCATCATAAGCTCCTGTTCATTGACCTTGGAATAACGAGGCAGCATTCCTCCCTTACCCGCTACAACTTCATAGTTAAGCACGGTATTACCACCCGTATAAAATTGATAGGATAACGCGTTCGTTGCCTCACCATACGCTCGCTGCAGCTCTGTCACATCCTTTGCCGTTCTTCCTAGCCCAACGGATACCGTAAACTTTGTATAGTTTGATACATGCGTACAAATCGCTTCTGCAAGCTCACTCATATCTATCGCTAGTACTTGATGACAGATGGCAACAAATCGACTCATCGTTTCACGAAACACAATCCCTTTCGTAAAGGTCGCTACTGTCTCTTCAAGGATATTGTGTAAGGAAAAGCGAACAAGCTCCACTTCCTCAATCTGAAGCGTTTGACTTTGCTTGACGAATTGATCAATTTCTATGACGAGAACAGAAAGGTCGCTTTGTGGCAAATCAATCTGTAGAAACTCCCATCTTCTCTGCACATTAGCGACATGTGCCGGATGATGCAGCAACAGATTGAAAAATTCTTGCCGCAAAATCGGCATGCTCTCTCGAACCTTCTGCCGTATCTCAGAGTTGGTTAGCTCTTCCTCCCTCTCAGCTAGCACCTTCTCCTTTGCCTTCATAACGACCTCTACAATTTGCTTAATCGAGTGAGGCTTTGTCAAATAATCAAAAGCACCTAAGCGTACCGCTTGCTGAGCATAGTTAAAATCTGTGTATCCACTAAAGAAAATCACTTTAGCCGGATTCCTCTCTTGCTGCAGAAGGGTGAGCAGCTCAATGCCATCCTTATTCGGCATACGAATGTCAGTCAGCACAATATCTGGCCTCAGCTCTCTAATAAGGTTAAGTCCTTCTTCACCGTCTAGCGCTGTTCCAACCACCTTTATACCGTGCTCCTTCCACAACGGGGAGGCAGCGATGCCTTCGACTACACTTGCGATATCATCAATGACACATAAAGTCGTAATTTCATTCATATCCGCTTTACACCACCTGTAATGGAACTTGTATCGGAAGCAGCAACGTAACCGTCGTCTGCTCATAAGGCTCGCTAGTCATAAGCATGCTAGCCTGATCACCATAGTACAGCTGCAGCCTATCGTAAATATTGGATAAGGCATAGCTTTTTTTCTCATCTGTCTGTGAGCTTCTAATCGAGTCCAGAACTTTCTCTACATCCATCCCTTGTCCATTATCTGTAACGATTATTTTCAGCTTCCGCTCGTCTCGCATTATTTTAATAGATATTTTCCCACCATGGCGCATGTTCTTAAAGCCATGAACAATTGCATTTTCTACAAGAGGCTGCAGCATGATCTTCAGAATCGGCTCCTTATATAATTCTTCATCCGTTACATCAAGCTCATATTGGAATAAGTCAGCATAGCAGCTCTGCTGTATCGTCAAATATTGGGTGACATGCGAGATTTCCTTATCCAGCGTCGTAATGGCATTCCCATCATTAAGACCTAACTGAAACATACGAGACAAGGCCAGTACCATCTCACCCACCTGCTCGTTATCTCCTAGCTCACACTTGAAATATATTGTATTTAACGTGTTATATAAGAAATGTGGTGAAATATGTGCTTGCAGCGCCTTAACCTCTGCAGTTCTCTTCTCTTTTTCTGTTTCCTTAATCGTTTCGATCAGCTTGTTGATTTCTTCGACCATCATATTAAATCTCATGCCTAATCGACTGAATTCATCTGCATGCTCACCTTCAAATCGAACCGATAAATTGTTCGATTCAACCTTGCGCATTAAGGTCATTAGCTTATGAATCGGTCTCATTAGAAAGGCCATTAGCATTTTAGAAAGCATGACGGCCACGAAAATACTGCTCCCTGCGACGACAACGACTATCCAGTGAATCCGATCCATCTGCTCGAACAACACTGATTTTTTCTGCACATTGGCGACAATCCAGTCCGTTCGTCCTTCTAGCTTGGCTGCATTAACCATATAATCATGCTTACCAAAGGTATATTCAAAATGACTACTTTCCTCCTGCGCCACTTGTGACCAGAATGGCTGTTCATTCTCAATGAACGACCATAAATCAGATTGTGAGCGAAGCACCTCTTGGCCCTCCTGAGTTAGCAGCAGCAGCTCTCCTCCATTCTCAGATAAATTACTGCTTAACGCTTCCTTCATACTATCTTCGCTTATATTCACTACAATATAGACATCCTTCACAAGAAAATCAGTAATGGGCTCCATCGCAAAAGAGATGACCCGCTCCTGATTAGTGAAGAGCCTGTCCTCGTGCCCAATCGTCCACGTAAAGCCCTTTTCAGATTTCAGTCGTTGATGCATTTCCGAATCAATAAACGGTACAGAGGTATCTCGTACGTAGCCGGTATTATAGAACTCCCCAATGGGCGTGGAGACAAGAATTGCTTGTGTCATCGGCTCACTGAGCTTGATTTGCGCAAACAAGGGCTGTAATGAGGATAAATGCGTGGCGTATCTAGAATGGTCGTTGATGGAAACATCCTTCATCAAATCCTTGAAAGCATCACTAATCATTAGTGTCATAATGGATACTGTTATTTGCCGTAAATTGTTATCCAGCATTTGCTTTGACTTATGAATGCTAATCTCATTGGACCTTGCCGCATTTCTTTCTATAATGTCAATTGCAATCCAATAGGATCCAACACCGGTAATGGTAATAGCTACCGTAATTAACACGATCAAAGCAATACGGATACGTGTTCGAAATGTCGGCCGATAAACGATATTGAGCATTAATGAGCCTCGCTTTCCTGTTCGTTAAGCACATTAATTCTCCATTTATTGGATTCATCCTTTATTTTCTGTAAAAATAGAAAAACACCATCATAGATTAGATGGTGTTCTGAAAAGTATGAATGGCCTATACTTAACGGTCCCGATTGACTAAGTAATTCAATATATGCTGCAAAAATGTTGTTCGCCGCGGCATCTCCTTCAACGCTTCCATGGCAAGACAGTAGTGCTTCCACATCTCCTTCTTCGCACCTTCCTGCCCTAATACGGTAACGAAATTTGACGTATTGTTCAGAGCATCCTGACCTACGGATTTTCCAAGCAAATGCGCGTCTCCCTCCAGATCAAGTAAATCATCCTGAATCTGAAAAGCGATTCCTGCATGATAAGCGAATGTTTTTAGTAGCGATATTTCCTGATCATCAACGTTCGCAAGTATAGCCGGCATAAGTAAGGCAGCCTCAAAGGCGATTCCGGTTTTGTAGAAGCAAATCATATTTAATTGCTCCAGCGTTAATGCTTTCCCTTTAGCGTTTAGATCCATTAGCTGCCCCATACAGAGTTCCTCTGTTGTACGCGAAGAATAATGAATAAGCTTAAGTACGGCTTTCGGGTCGAATTGGTCAAGCGAGGTTTGATCCTGAATCGCCTTTTGAATGAGATATAGACCCGTTAATTCTGCAGTTGCACTATTGTGTATCTGGTGCAGTGTTGAGCGCCCTCTTCGAATAGACGCGTTATCCTGTGATGGTAAATCATCAAATATAAGAGAAGCAGTATGCATGTACTCTAATGATCGTAATAAAGGCACGATCGATTCCGGCTTGAATCCATATTCCTGCACACCCATGAACCAAGTTATAATTGG
>Ga0180216_1002051_pt1 | contig 17248 bp, 15 predicted proteins | sample eDN3rd37CBELigMG_FD_128879 | JGI IMG/M metagenome (GOLD analysis project Ga0180216, IMG submission 128879) | Enriched Miracle-Growth compost microbial communities from Emeryville, California, USA - eDNA 3rd pass 37_C BE-Lig MG (version 2)... ... | reverse complement strand
GTCGCCGTCGTGGCTCTCGTCCTGCTGGTCGTCGGCAGTCGATGACCAAGGAACGTCGCTGGCCCCTGGCCTGGCCCGGTGTGGTCTGGCGCCGAGCGCAGCGTCCACCTGTCGCACCCGTGGGTCGCCCGGATCCGGGGCTGCAACAGGAGCGGACCCAGCTGGCCTGGCGGCGGTCGATCCTGGCGTTCGGGGTCGTGGCCGTCGCAGTGTTCCGAGCGGCCTATCTCGACTCGCTCCACATCGGCGTCGCGCTCGCACTGCTCGGGGCGGGGATCTGCGCGTGGTTGTCGTTGACCACGGTGCGGCGTCGCAGGTGGACCTGGCCCTCGCCGCGTGAGCCGGAGTCCTTCCACGTGCTGAGGGACGGAACGCTTCCGTTCCTGGTCACCGTCATGGCCTGTGCGCTCGGGCTGGCCGTGTTGACGAACGCTGTCGGCATTCTGGCTTGATCAACGGCGGTGCGCGACAGCCGTTGAGTGCAGGTCGGCTGCGCGTTCTGTGATGAGCCGACGAACCACGAGCGCCGACGGCGAGGGACGTGAATCGCGCCGTTGAACCAGCTCGATGCGCACCGGCGGAGTCTCGCGCAGTGGGATCCATTGGAGTCCGAGGACGTCGGTCGTCCGGTCGAACGGCGTCAACACGCCGATGCCGGCGCCATTGCTGACCATGACCTTGACGGACCGCGCCGACATCGCCTCGACGACCACCTCCGGGCGAGCAACCTCGGCGTGGAGCCGTTCCCACATCACCGTCCCGTCACGCATCGTCACGATCGGCCAGGTCTCAAGGTCTGCCCATCCGACGCTCTGGCGGTCGGCGAGCAGGTGGTCTCGTCGAACCACGATGCCGATCGGTTGATCAAGCAGGACGGTGCGCTCGATGCCGGCCGATGCCGGACCGGTGGGCATCGTGACGACGCCGAAGTCCAAGTCACCTGTGGCGACGCCGGACTCGACCGAGGTCGATCCGGCTTCGGTGATCGTGAACCGCAATTCTGGATGGCGCTCGCGCAGACTGCCGACGACAGGGCCGATGATCGTCTCGGCGAGCGCGGAGATCGTGCCGATGGCGACCCTGCCGCGGTAGAGACCGCTCGAGTCGGTCGCCGCTTCGAGGACGGCATCCTCGGCCGCAACCAGCCGTGCCACCGGATCGAGCAGCGCCTGGCCCTCGGCAGTCGGTCGGACACCCGTCCTGCTGCGAGTGAGCAGGACCACGTCGAGCTCCTCCTCCAACAGTGCGATCTGTTGACCGATGGCCGGCTGGCTGATGCCGCAGCGGTCTGCTGCTGCGCGCAGGGAACCCGTCTCGACGGCCGCGAGGAAATATCTGGCGCGCTCGACTCGCATCCGTCAATGATAGCCATCGCTTATCACCCGTGGAAGGAAGCCGGGGCGGCCGTCCCTGGCGTGGAAGAGTCCTCCGTGGGTCAGTGATGTGAGTCACGGCCGCCGCGAGCACCGGATGAAAGGTTTCGACTATGCCTCACCTGCCGATGGACGGCATCAGGGTGATCGACCTGTCGACGATTCTCGCCGGTCCGCTCGCGTCGTCGTTGCTCGCCGAGTTCGGCGCTGACGTGATCAAGATCGAGCAGCCGGGCACGGGCGATCCGGCACGTTCGTACCCGCCGCTCGTCGATGGCGGATCCGCTCAATGGGCGATGCTGGGCCGCAACAAGCGCAGTGTCACGGTCGACCTCCACCGCAAAGGTGCGGCCGAGCTCGTCGGCCGACTGACCGCCGCGGCCGACATCGTCGTCACCAACTTTCGTCCCGCGACGCTGAAACGGTTCGGCGTCGACTTCGAGGATCTGGTCGCGTACCGGCCGGACCTGGTCATGGTGCACATCAGTGCGTTCGGGCGCACTGGACCCTACGCGGACCGGCCCGGCTTCGCGCGTGTTGCGGAATCCTTCGCAGGACTGACGCATCGGACCGGTGATCCAGATGGTCCGCCGGTGTTCGCCGGTTACCCGGTCGCCGACGGCGTCACCGGGATCTACGGCGCTTTCGCAGCAATGATGGCGCTGCGTCAGCGCGACCTGACCGGTGAACCACAACTGGCCGACATCGGACTGTACGAACCCCTGCTGCGGATGATGGAGGACTTCATCGTCGACTACGACGCGACCGGAGTCAGCGTCGGACGCCAAGGGAACGAGAACCCGCACATCAGCCCGAACAACCTGCACCGGACGCGGGACGGGCACTGGCTCGCGCTGCCGGCGTCGACGGAGCAGATGTGGCGACGTCTGGTCGAAGTCATGGGGGACGAGGATCTGGCCGAGTTCGGCGACATGGCCAAGCGCATCGAGCACCGTCAGGAGATCGAGTCGCGGGTCGATCGGTTCGTGGCCGCGCACGAGCTGGACGAACTGATGACGGTGCTGGTCGACGCCGGGGTCGCTGCCGGGCCGGTCTATACCGCGGCCGACATCTGTGCCGACCCCCACATTCAGGCGCGCGGGTCGGTGATAGCCGTGCAGGACACGGCCGGCGGACAACGTCGGATGCAGGCCCCTGCAGGAACCTTCTCCGGCTTCCAACCCAGCGTGCGGCAAGCCGCACCGGAGTTGGGGGAACACACGCAGGCCGTCTTGGCCGAGGTTGCCGAACTGACCGAGGCGGAGATCGGGGAACTACGTAAGAACGGAGTCATCTGATGAACAAGTCGTTTCGCACCCCACCGCGGGTCCGGGTCATGGAGACCAGAGCACATGTCCGGCGACTTCGACGGTGCCGGATCGGCGCCGCAGTGGCGACGGCGGCGGTGCTGCTCGCACTGGCCGCTTGCAGTGGACAGGATGCCGCGGTCGGCGAATCGTCCGGCACGCTGCGGATCGGTCCTGCCACTCACGTGCAGACCTTTGACCCGCAGATGGCCGCTGTCGCACAGGAGTACTACCTCAATCCGGTGTTCGACACCCTCATCCACGCTCGGCCAGACAACACCTACTCAGGCGGTCTGGCGCAGGAGTGGACAACGATCGACTCGACGACCTTCGAACTACAACTGCGGCCTGAGGTGACCTTCAGCGATGGTCAACCGGTCGACGCTGACGCAGTCGTCGCCAACTTCGAGCGTGGGATGGCGATGGAAGCCAGCCCTTCTGCCGCCTTTTATCGCAACATTGAGTCGGTCGAGAGTGTCGATCAGTCGACGGTCAGGCTCCACTTGGTCAACCCCACGACGGACATGCTGTCTCAGCTCAGCAGGCTCCCCGGGATGATGATGAGTCCCGCGTCGTTCGACGCGTCTCCGGACACCCGGCCTGTCGGTGCCGGTGGCTGGACGTACGACGCCGCCGCGTCGAATCCGGGCGAAGTCGAGGTGTTCCGGGCCAACCCGACGTACTGGGATCCCGAGCGCGTGAAGGTCGACACCGTCGAGATGCGAGTGCTCGAGGATGCCTCAGCAGCGACGAACGCGGTGCTCGACGGTCAGGTCGACGTGATCGAGCTGCGCAGCGAGGCCGATCGGAGCACGCTCGACAATGGCTCACTGCAGTTGGTCGAGCGCCCGAACGCGAATGTCTATTACATCCAGATCATGGACACCGACGGAACGTTGCTCGAACCGATGCATGACGAACGCGTGCGCCGAGCACTGAACCTGGCGATCGACCGTGAGTCGTTCAACACCGGCATGCAGTTCGGCAATGGTGATCCCAGTCCGAGTTTCTGGCTGCCTGGGACCCCGTACTACGACGAATCGTTGGAGGACCTTGCCTACGATCCGGACCAGGCGCGCCAACTGTTGAAGGACGCTGGCTATCCCGACGGCTTTTCGGTCACCTTCCCATCGTTCGGCGCACTGACCGAGGTGGCCGAATCGGTGCAGCAGATGTGGGCCGGAATCGGGGTCAAGGTGAAGATCGACCAAGTTGAACCGGGCACTCTGGCGAACGTGATGCGCAACGGGAAGACGGTGATGACGTTGACGCTGACGCGTGGCTTCACCGCCGAGTCGCAGTACACCGAACGGCACGCACCGGGTAGTCCGTACGATCCACTGGGTACTGATCGTGGTGACGTCGCAGCGCTCGCCGAGAAGGCGCTGACATCGTCGACCCAAGAGGCACAAAACGCCGCTTGGCGCGACGTCTACAGCTACTTGATCAAGCAGGGCTACCTGATGGTTGTCGCGCACGAGATCCCCACTGTTGTGGTGGCAGAGAATGTCGCCGGTGTGCAGCTTGCGCCGTCGGACAACTTGCCCAAACCGTACGACGTCACGGTGGGATAAGCGTTGCTGACAGTTGCCCTGAGCCGCCTCGCGGCGTTGGTCCCCCTGGTGGTGGTCGCCAGCTTCGCAGCATTCCTCCTGCTGCAGCTGACAGCCACCGACCCGGCGGTGGTTCGCCTGGGCGAAGCCGCCACGGACGACGCGTATGCAGCTTTCCGTCATGAGATCGGCGTGGATCGTCCCGTGCTGGTGCAGTACGGCGACTGGCTCGTGAACGCTGTTCAGGGTGACTTCGGCACGTCGTGGACGAACTCGACGCCGGTGTCGGAATCGCTGGCTGCCCGGTTCCCTGTGACGTTGTCGATCACCGTCGGGGCACTGGTCGTCGGTCTGGCGATCGGAATCCCGGCAGGAATTGCAGCTGGCATCCGAGCAGGACGTTGGACGGACCCGCTCCTCACGGGAAGCGCTTCGCTGGGACAGGCGATTCCCAGTTTTTGGCTGGCGTTGTTGCTCGTGGCGTATCTGGCGATGACGACGTCCTGGTTCCCGGCGACGGGTTACGTGTCGTACGAGCGGGACGTCGGTGAGTGGTTGAGGAGTATCACGCTGCCTTCAACAGCACTTGGCTTGGCCTCGGCCGGAGCATTCGCGCGACAGACACGCGCTGGGTTCGTCCGGGTGCTACACGAGCCGTATGTCCGAACCGCAGTCGCGGGAGGACTGTCTCGCGGACGAATCTTGTGGCGTACCGCCCTGCGGAATGCTTCGGTTCCGGTCGTGACGACCATCGCAGGACAGGCTGCAGTTCTCGTCGGAGGCGCCGTGATCGTGGAGCAGGTGTTCGCTCTTCCTGGCCTCGGTCAGCTCGTACTGAACGCGATCCGTAACGGCGATATGCCGCTCGTCCTGGGGTTCGTCGCCCTCATGGCTCTGTTGATGGCGATCATTCAGTTCCTGCTTGATCTGACGTACGCATTGGTCGACCCGCGGGTGCGTGCGGCATGAGGAGCAGTGTCTTGGTCAAGCTGTCGTGGGGCGTCCTCGTCCTGGTTGGCGCGCTGGCGCTGCTCGGGCCGTGGATCACGCCGTACGACCCCACAGCCGGATCGGTGGCTGACGCCCTGGCCAGCCCGGGCCCCGAACACTGGTTGGGCACTGATTACCTGGGCCGCGACACGCTCAGCCGACTGATCGACGGGGCGCGGGTCTCGACCATCGCGGGTTTCGAGGCGACCGCTGTTGCCGTCGTCCTGGGCGGCGGCCTCGGGATGGTGATCGGTTTGGTCGGCGGCTGGACCGACCGCATCGTGATGCGCATCGTCGAGGGCATCTCTTCGATTCCGGCTGTGGTGTTGGCGATCGCGATCATCGCAGCACTGGGCAGCGGCCTGACACGTTCGATGCTGGCGGTTGGCATAGCCTTCGCGATGGGGATGGCCCGACTCGCCCGAGGACTGACTATGGCTGAGCGGGAACGCCTTTACGTCGACGGCGCACGGGTGGTCGGAGCGAGCAGGCTGCGGTTGTTACGGGTGCACATTGCACCGAACATCGCTGCGCCGATGGGAGTCGAAGCGACGCTGGTGTTCGCGCATGCTGTCACGATTGAGGCTGCATTGAGTTTCCTGGGCCTTGGCACCCAGCCGCCGGCAGCCAGTTGGGGTGTCATGCTGTCGAGTGCTCAGCGCACGATCCGCGAGGCACCGTTCCAATCCATTCCACCAGGACTGGCCCTCGTGCTGACTGTCCTGGCGCTGAACATCGTCGGAGATGCCCTGGTGAGGCGGCGCCGCGGTGTGGGCCTCGACAACCCGACCGGTTACCTCGAGCCCATTGGTATCGGCTCCGGCGAAGGGAAGGCCGAATCGAATCCGCTGTGTACCGACCCTGCAGTGTTGCTTCAGGCTCGGGCCGTCGCGGTCCGCTACGGCTCCATGGTTGCGGTCGACGGCGTCGACGTGACGGTCAAGGCTGGGGAAGTCGTGGCGTTGGTCGGTGAGTCGGGAAGCGGAAAGACATCTCTGGCCATGTCTCTTGCGGGGTTGTTGACGCCGCCAGCGGCCTGTTCTGCCGAAGTGATCAGGCTGGGGGGAGGCGCGCCGCTCGATCTGGTTGATGCAGACCCTGGTGTGCGTGCCCAGTGGCGCGGCCGAGTGGGGGTCGTTTTTCAAGAGCCGTCCGCTGCCCTCAACCCTCTGCAGACAGTGGGTCGACAGTTGCGAGAAGTGATCGAGGCGCAACGCCGACTTTCCGCACGGCATCGAGATCGCGCGAACACGATGAATCCTCGAGTAATCAGCGAGGAGATCGTCGATCTCCTGACGGCGGTGGGTTTGCGAGATCCAGAGGACGTTGCGCGACTTCGGCCAGGTCAGATCTCCGGTGGAATGGCGCAGCGCGTCATGATCGCTCTGGCTCTGGCCAAGTCGCCTACGTTGCTGATCGCGGACGAACCCACGACAGCCTTGGATGTCACCGTTCAAGCCGAGATCATCGAACTGCTCAAGAGGCTGTGTCGCGAACGCGAGTTCGGCGTCCTGTTCGTCACCCACGACCTAGGGGTGGCTGGTGAGCTTGCCGATCGGGTGGTCGTGATGTTCCGAGGCGAAGTCGTCGAGAGCGGACCGATTGACCAAGTCGTGCTTCACCCCAGTCATCCGTACACGGCTGCTCTGGTGGCGGCGGTGCCTCGAAACGAGCCGGGGCGTGCCATCCTCGCGCCGCCGGCGACGGCAGCTGAGGCGCGAGTCCTCGACATGGTCGAGGACCAGGAGCCGGTGTCATGAGTTCGTCAAGTGTGGTGGGTTCGGTCGACGACCTGACGGTGAGATTCCCCCGTCGACGCAGGCTGCAGGATTGGCGACCCGAGCCGTTCGTCGCGGTCGATCGCGCGGCGATGGTGCTACGAGCCGGTGAGATCACCGGTTTGGTCGGTGAGTCCGGATCCGGCAAGTCCACGTTGGCGCGTGCGCTGTTGAAGTTGGTTCCCTTCGACGGCCGAGCCCAGGTGTGCGGTTTCGACGTGGCTGGACTCGCGGACCCTGCGCCGCTGGAGTATCGACGAGCTGTCCAGGCAGTGTTCCAAGACCCGTTGCAGGCGCTGAACTCGAGGCACCGAGTTCTCGATCTGGTGGGCGAGCCGTTGGACATCCACACCGAATGTGACGCTGAGTCGCGGGTGGACCGCGTCGTCGCCACCTTGGAGTCCGTAGGGCTCGACAACAGTTTCCTCGACCGCACGACACGCGAGCTGTCAGGTGGTCAGCGACAGAGGGTCGCCATCGCGCGGGCGATAGTCATCGAGCCGTCACTGCTGATTCTCGACGAGGCATTGAGTGCACTCGACGTCACCACGGCCGCGAGTGTGGCACGACTGCTGCACGGGTTGTTGCGTCCCGATTCCGCGATGCTGTTCATCGGCCACGACCTGGCGATGGTTCGACAACTGTGCGACCGGGTCTATGTGATGCGGCAGGGGCGCATCGTCGAATCGGGGACCGCCGATCAGGTGTGTGGCGACCCGCAACACGAATACACGCGGTTGTTGGTCGGTTCGATTCCGACGCTGCCACGGACGGCTGCCGATCGATGACACGATCAGATGTGTTCGGCCGGGTTCGATTGGCTGATCAGCCGGCGCAGCGTCCTGCGAGCCTCGGGGGAGTCGGGGACGACAGCGATCAACGACGCCGGCAACCCAGAGGTGCCGGTGTCGGCGTCGATCAAGGTGCGGATCCAACGGAACCCTTCTTCGAGCTCGGCCATCGCATCGGTGCCTCCGTCGGTACTGAGCCAGTGGCGCAACACGGTCAGGTGGACGCCGTCGATCATGGCAGCCAGTGCGAGCGGGCGGAAGTCCCCGGGGCCACGACCGAGGTGACGTTCGAGGTGTTCGTGGCTCAGCGCCAGGTAGCGCTCGTGCTCAAGCACTTCGCGCTCGTGCAGCTGGGGCACCATGCGGGTCAGCCGATACCGCGCGAGCACGACTTCGCGATGGTCCATGAAGTCGCGAAGTACAGCACGAGTGATGTCCAGGACATCCTCGATCGGGTCCTCCCCGCGGCCGGGTTCGGCAACCATGCGCCGGATCAGGTCGCGCCGTTCGGCATGGTCGGGGAACGGCAGCTCGTCCTTGGTGGGGAAGTAGCGGAACACGGTCCGGCGGGACAGGCCGACTTCGGCTGCGACCTTCTCGACCGTGACGTTCTCGTACCCATGCGACATGAACAGCCGCATCGCCACCTCGGCAATGCGTTCCTTGCTGCGTGCCACTCGGGACTGCGGCGATGCTGTCCGGACCATCGTCGTGTACTACCTCCTTGTCGTGGATCGGGGTCTGCTCGCGCCCGACGCTACACCAGGACGAGGCCGTCCGCGGCGATGAACACGATTCCAGTGACACTAAGTGTCACGATATCGTGCCCGTCTGATGCGCATCATAACACCAGTTGTTTCAGCAGAATTGGTCATGAGTCGCAGATATTGCGGATCGCGAAGCGATCGATTGAGTTTCGGCATGATGTAGCAGTTGACACTGAGTGTCATTCGCGCCTAGGGTCAAGCCCCATGATCGTCGAATGTGATGTGAAGCACGTCGTGGGAAGCGAATCTGCCGTGGACGTGCGCCCGGAGACGAAGGCCCGGCGCCATGGCTGATCCCACGCCGATCCTCGAGGGCCGCAACATCGTGGTCGACTTTCCCCTCGGCCAAGGTCAGAGCCTGCGTGCCGTCGATGACGTCAGCTTCACCCTGGCTCCCGGCGAGGTCCTCGGAATCGTCGGTGAGTCCGGTTCGGGCAAGTCGACGCTGGGGCGAGTCGCCGCAGGTCTGCTCGCCCCGACGTCGGGGGAGATGCGGTATCCCGACGGTTCCGGCGGACTGGCCGAACGTCCCACCCGCCACGCTCGTGGACATCGGGACGTCCAGATGATCTTCCAGGAGTCGGCGATGGCGCTCAGCCCGCGACTACCCGTGTGGCGCCTCGTCGGTGAGGCGATCGAGCCGGGCCAGGTGATAGTGCCGGGCTTGGGTCGTCGACGCAGCCAGGAGCTGAGGGAGCGGGTCGCCCCGCAGCTGCAACGCGCCGGCCTGGAGCCCTCGATGTTCTTGGACAAGCGCGCAGGCGAGCTGTCCGGCGGTGAGAAGCAACGCGTTGCGATCGCTCGAGCGCTGGCAGCCATGCCCGTGGCGATGGTCTGCGACGAGTCGGTCTCGGCCCTCGACGTCTCGGTTCGCGCCGTCGTTCTCAACCTGTTCCGCCGGCTGAGCGACGAAGAAGGGATTGCTCTGTTGTTCATCACCCACGACATCTCGGTCGTCGCCCATCTGGCTCATCGCGCGAGCGTCATGTACCACGGCCGCGTCGTCGAGGAGGGTCTCGCCGAGGACGTCGTCACCGACCCCCGGGCCGACTACACGCGCCGCCTGATCGACGCCGTACCCACGCTGGAGCGCTCATGAGACTGACCACCCGACCCCGCCCCTCCAACCCCCGTCCGACTCGGTCGTCGGAACATCCATCAAGGAGTGCCATGAAGTCACACACCCAGCGCAGGGCTCGAAGAAGTGCCGTCATCGCCGCGGTAGCTGCGGCGGCGATGCTGCTCGCCGCGTGCGGCGGCGGTGGCTCAGCCGGCGCCGAGGCTGACACCGCCAAGAACGCTGACGGCAGCATCACGATCGGCACGATGTTCCCGCCCGGCACGCTCGACCCGACCACTGGAACGCAGGGTTCTGACCTGGCGTACCTGGATTACATCTTCGACAGGTTGATCCAGCAGGACCCCGACACCGGCGAGCTGACCCCGATGCTGGCGACATCGTGGGAGTTCATCGGCGACGACAAGCTCATTCTCGAGGTCAAGCTGCGCGAGGGCGTGACGTTCCAGGACGGGACACCGTTCAACGCCCAGGCGGTCGTCGACTACTCCAAGGACTTCATCGAGGCCGGCAACATCGCCAACTTGCTGCAGTACGTCACCGACATCACCGCGGAGGACGACCTGACCGTCCGGTATCACCTGAGCCAGCAGAACGCCCGGCTGCCGATGGCGCTGACTGCACGAGCGGGCATGATCCCGTCGCCGACGGCCGTGGAGAAGGAAGGCGAAGACTTCGCACTCCACCCGGTCGGAACCGGACCGTTCAAGTTCGTGTCGCAGGTCCAGGGCGCCAGCTACAAGTTCGAGCGCTACGACGGGTACTGGAACAACGAGAACCTCGACCGCGCGAAGAACGTCGAGTTCAAGATCTTCCAGAGCGACACCGCGCTGGTCAACGGCATCCGAAGCAATGACGTCGACGTCGCCCTGCACCTGCTGTCGCAGGACGTGAAGATTCTTGAACCCATCGACACGCTTCATGTTGAGGTCAGTCCCGGCCCGGCGATCGGTATCGCCTACCTCAACGCGTCGCTGAAGCCTTTGGACGATCCGCGCGTGCGCTTGGCGTTCAACCTGGCGCTGGATCGCACGGCGATCGCCGACACGGTCACCGATGGACTGGGTGAACCGGTCACCCAATCGCTACCCCCGGGAGCCCACGGCTACATCGAAGGCATGGACCCGCTGTGGGAGCAGGACGTCGACCGAGCCAAGCAGTTGATGGACGAGGCAGGGTACGACGACGGCGTCAAGATGACCTGTTTCGCCTACTCGGGTCTGGGCTTTGAGACAGGCGGACCGATCATCATCGATCAGCTCAAGCAGATCGGTATCGACCTGACCATCGTTCCGGCAACGGCCGCGCAGGTCGGACCGTTCTTCACGAACAAGACCGACGAGCAGTGCGCGTTCGCCAACTGGGGCGCAACCGAGCCGTTCAAGGCGTACCAGCTGCTGTGGAGCCAGTCGTACTACAACGCCGGCAAGGTCGACTTCGGCATCGACGACGACATCGCGGGCTTCTACGCCGCCTACGACCAGAGCTCGGAGGAAGACCTCGTCAGGTCGATCCTGACCAAGCAGAAGGAACAGCCCGGTTGGGTGCCGATCTTCCGCGCCCCTGTCGTCGACGTCTACCAGGACGACATCGGCGGTTGGGTCCCGAGCAAGTTGGGCATCGGCAACGTGCGTGGCATCGGGTTCACGAGCTGATCGACGCGATGCCTGTGATGACGTCCACACATCGAGCCGCAGCCACTGGCTCCCTCGAACCCGCCACGGGTTCGGGGGAGCAGGTGCTGACGGTCGAGGGTCTCTCGGTGACGTTCTCGACCTCGCGCGGCACGACCCACGCTTTGCGCGGTGTCGACCTCGCGCTGCGCAAGGGGCAGATTGTCGGCGTCGCCGGAGAATCGGGCAGCGGCAAGACCACGGCGGCCTTGGCGGCGACGGGACTTTTGGCGCGTACCGCCGAGGTCGATGGCGCCATCAGGTACGACGGTGTCGACCTGGTCTCGCTGCCCGAGAAGAAGCTGCGCCGCTATCGCGGTCGACACCTCGCCATGATCTTCCAGGAGACGGGCTCCGCGCTCAATCCGGTGATCCGGGTCGGCGACCAGCTGATGATGGCGGCCCGAGCCCATGCCACGAAGGGCGCAGACGTCCGACAACGGGTGACCCAGGCGTTGGCCGACGTGCGCCTCGACGACGTCGACCGGGTGATGCGCAGCTATCCGCACGAGTTGTCCGGCGGCATGTGTCAGCGCGTCATCATCGCCATGGCGCTCAGCTGCGGTTCGCAGGTGCTCTTCGCCGACGAGCCGACCACGGCTCTGGACGTCTCGGTGCAACGCGAGATTCTCGACTTGATCCGAGGTTTGGTGGATCAACGGGGGTTGGCCGTCATGCTGATCTCGCACGACCTGGCCGTCTTGTCCGAAGTCTGCGACGACCTGGTCGTGATGTATCGCGGGCAGGTCGTCGAGACCGGGCCCGCCGAAGCGGTGCTGCGAGATCCCGGGCACCCCTACACACAAGCGCTTCTGGGCTGCATCCCGACGGTGGGCGGGTCGCACGAGGACCTGCGCGAGATCACCGCAGAACAGCGCAGGCTCATCGAGTCGGTCGATGAGCCTGTCGTGCACGGTTCAGGAGGCGGCCGGTGAGAGCAACCATCCTGCGTCGCATCGCTACGTCGATTCCGACCATCATCATCAGCACGATGCTGATCTTCGGGCTGCGGTACCTCCTGCCGGGCGGACCGGTCCAGGCGATGCTCGGCGGTGGCGCGGAGGGTGAGATCACCGAGGAACAGATCGCTGCAATGGAGGAGCGGTTCGGCCTCGACGCCCCGGTCCCGGTTCAGTACTGGCACTGGCTGACCAATCTGCTGCAGGGGGATCTGGGCACGTCCTACTACAGTCAGCAGCCGGTCACGACCGTGCTCGGACAGCGGATCCTGCCGTCGCTGGAGCTGATCATCGGCTCCCTCATCGTCTCGATCCTCGTGGGAACGGCCCTGGGCATCATCGCTGCTGTGCGGCGGGACCGCCCCACAGGCCGGACGGTCCAGCTGATGACGGGATTCGGCCTCGCGGTTCCGGACTTCTGGCTCGGTGCCGTTGCGGCCGGAACGCTCGGTCTGGCGCTCGGGATCTTTCCGGCGGTCGGGTTCACACCATTGTCCGAGAGCTTGGGCGACAACTTGTACACCCTGACCCTGCCGGTGCTGGTGCTGGCAGTCGTGACGGCGTCGTTCCTGGCCCGTCACATCAGCAGTGCCATGGCGTCGGCGCTAGACAGCCCGTACATCCGCACGGCGTGGGCGATGGGACTGCCGCCTCGAACGATCTACCTCAACTGCGCGCTGCGCAACGCCCTCGGTCCGGTCATCACGTTCATCCCGCTCGCGTTCGCCGGGCTGGTCGGCGGCACGGTGCTCGTCGAGTCGATCTTCGCGATCCCAGGTCTGGGCACGGAGATCATGCGCTCGGTCACGAGCCAGGACTATCCGGTCGTCCAGGGGATCGTGTTGCTCGTCGGCGTGCTCGTCGCACTGTTGAACCTGTTCGCCGACGTCGCGCTGGCGTTCATCGACCCTCGGATCAGGAGGTCTGCCGCATGACTGCGCCCACAGGGACAGAACCCGCGACCTTTCAGACCGGACTCGACAATCCGCTGGTGCCGGCGGTCCAGACCCGGCGCCGTCGGGTGGGATCGTCAGGCTTCGGCCTCGTCCCGACGATCGGCCTGACGCTGTTCACGCTGATGCTGCTGGTCAGTGTCGCGGCACCGTTCCTTCCGCTTCAGGACCCGTTGGCTCAGACGCTGAGTGATCGGAGTGCGGGACCGTCGAGCGCACACTGGTTCGGCACCGACATGGTCGGGCGGGACGTGTTCAGCCGGACGATCTACGGCTGCCGTTCGGCGTTCGGTGGGATCGGCATCGCCACCGCTGTGATGCTGCTCATCGGCATCCCGTGGGGCTTGGCCGCCGGTTTCTCGGGCACGGTGGTCGACGAGGTGCTGATGCGCGTCGCCGATGCCTTCCTCTCCTTTCCCGCGTTGATCCTGGCCATCGGGGTGGTTTCGGTGCTGGGGCCATCGTTGGAGAACGGGATGATGACGGTCGGTGTCATCTGCTCGCCGGTGATTGCGCGACTGTTGCGATCTGCAGTACTACCGCTCAGAGATGCACAGTTCGTCCAGATCGCCGGCTCGCTGGGTGTCAGCCGTCCGCTCATCGCGCTACGACACGTGCTGCCCAACGCGATGGCCCCCGTCCTGGTGCAGACATTCGCCCTGGCGGCGCAGTTCCTGATCGTCCAGGCGGCTCTCGGATTCCTCGGCTTGGGCTCACCGCCGCCCGCGCCGTCGTGGGGTCAGGACATGGCTGACGCCTACCTGCACTTCACCTCCGAACCGTTCACCACGATCGTGCCTGGCGTTGCCATCACCTTGGGTGCGTGGAGCATCAGTGCGATCGGTGACGGCCTGCGCGAGATCTTGGGGCGCCGATGAACAGCCTGAAGATTGAGATCGAACCCCGCGACGTCGGCCTCGACCCGGAACGACTGCAGCGGATCGATGACTACTTGCAGCGCTATGTCGACGACGGGTTGCTGCCGGGGTGGCAGGTGATCGTCACTCGTCGCGGCCAGGTCGCACACGCGTCGACTTCTGGGATGGCCGACCTCGAGGCAGGTCTTCCGGTCGCGCCGGACTCGAGGTTCCGCATCTACTCGATGACCAAGCCGATCACCGCCGTGGCTGCCATGATGCTCTGGGAGTCGGGAGCGTTCCAGCTGAACGACCCGCTCAGCGACATCATCGAGTCGTTCGGGCGCGCGCGGGTCTATGCCGGAGGCAGCGATGTCGGCACGTCGACGGTGCCTGCGACGGAACCGATCCGGATGGTTCACCTGCTGACGCACACCGCGGGTCTCACGTACGGCTTCGTCCGCCAGCACCCTGTTGATGCGATCTACCGTGAACGCGGGCTCGACGGAACCAGGGCCATGGACCTGGCGACGCTCGCCGACACGTTGGCCGACACTCCGTTGCTGTTCCAACCGGGATCGGAATGGGCGTACTCGATGGCGACCGACGTCCTGGGACGAGTCGTCGAGGTGCTCAGCGGCCAGACGTTGGCTGAGTTCTTCGAGCGCGAGATCTTCGCTCGGCTCGGAATGAACGACACCCGGTTCGGGGCCGATCTGCCCGGTGGCGGGGTCGACCCGAGAGTTGCGCGGCTGTACACGTTGACCGCGTCCGGTCTTGAGCGGGCGGACCACCTGGCTGCTGCGGTCGATCGCCCGGCCTACCCGGGCGGCGGCGGTGGACTGATCAGCTCGGCACACGACTATCACCGCTTCACCCAGATGTTGCTGAGGGGCGGCGAGCTGGACGGGCACCGTCTGCTGGGTTCGCGGACCGTGGCCTACATGACGCGCAATCACCTGCCGGGAGGCACGGACCTGGCCTCGTACGGCAGAGACCTGTACTCCGAGTCGCCGATGCACGGAATCGGCTTCGGGCTGGGCGTCTCGGTCGACCTGGATTCGACCGCCTCAGGCCGTCCGGGCAGCCCGGGAACATTCGGGTGGGGCGGCATGGCAGGCACTCGTTTCTGGGTCGATCCGACCGAGGAGCTGACCGTGCTGTTCTTCACCCAGGCGCTCACGTCCACGCCGCTGCCAGTGCGAGAAGGCTTGCGTCAACTGGTCTACCAGGCGTTGGTGGACCAGCCGCCCAAGTGAGGGGAGAATCTGTGTCGCGACACATTCGTCCTGCTGTCTGCGGACTGCTCGGTGTCCTGCCGTGCTCGTTGCCCGCGGCCGCGGTTGCGGCGGGACCCATGCGCCGGCGCCTACGGTGCGGATCGATGAGGGGGTGGTTCGTGGCGAGGTCGATCACGGCGTGCAGCGGTTCCTCGGAATTCCGTACGCGGCGCTGCCGGTCGGTCACCGCCGCTGGGCAGCGCCGGAACCACCAGCAGGTTGGCGAGGGGTCCGCGACGCCACGCGATTTGCGAATCACTGTCCGCAGGTCGAGACGCCGTTCGGCGTGGCAAGCGTCGATGAGGACTGCTTGTACGTGAACGTCTTCGCCCCCGCTCACGGCAGCCCCGAAGCGCCGGTCATCGTGTGGTTCCACGGTGGGTCGCTCGTCACGGGGGAGAGTGACGACTACGACCCCAGTGGGCTGGTGCGAGAGGGAGCGGTGGTGGTCACCGTGAACTACCGCCTGGACGGGCTGGGATTCCTCGCGACATCGACTTTGGCGAACGAAGACCATGGTCGTGCCGGCAACTACGGCCTGCTCGACCAACAACAGGCCTTGCGCTGGGTGCAGGCGAACATCGCTCGGTTCGGTGGAGACCCCGACCGAGTCACGATTGCAGGTGAGTCGGCCGGTGGCCTTGGCGTCTTGTCGCACCTGGTGTCACCACCTGCCGAGGGGCTGTTCGACGCAGCGATCGTGCAGAGCGGAACGTACGCGCACCGGCAGCCCGACCAGGATGCAGCCGAGTCCTCGGGAGCGGAGTTCGCCGCTGCCGTGGGCTGCCCCGAGCAGGACGTCGACTGTCTCCGCGCCGTGCCGGTCACTGCTGTTCTGGCTGCGCAGGCTTCGGGGTACGTTCCACATGTCGATGGACGGATCATTCCCGAATCGATTCTCGACGCCGTGGCGCAAGGGCACACGCACCCGGTCCCCGTGATGAACGGATCCAATCGTGACGAGTGGCGATTGATCGTCGCGATCCTGAACGTCTTGTCCGGCAATCCGGTCACGGCGGAGAACTACCGTGACCAGTTCGGCGTGGGTCCAGCGATCGCAGAGCTGATCGCAGCACAGTACCCGTTGACCGAGTTCGAGAGCCCGGCACTGGCGGTCGGTGCCGTAGGGACCGACTTCACCTACGCATGCAGCGCGCTGTCGGTGAACCAGCAGCTCTCCGACTACACCAGGGTTTACGCGTACGAGTTCAACGACCGCAGCGCTCCTCAGACATTCCTGCCCGCGGCCGAAGGCTTTTCCTACGGAGCGTCTCACGCGTCAGAGCTGCAGTACCTGTTCGACCTGTCAAACGTCGATCACCCCGCCACGTTGAATCGGCATCAGCAGCGTCTCGCCTCAGCGATGCGACGATCCTGGGTCCGATTCGCACGGACCGGTTCTCCGGGATGGCCGGCTTTCACGCGCCGCACCGACATCGTTCGCAATCTGGCGCTCGGTGGTCGTCACGTCACGCGTGACTTCGCGTCACGACACCACTGCGACTTCTGGGCGTCGATCGGTGGCTGAGACTCAGTCGTCGGAGACGGCCGAGAGCAGGTAGGCCGTCAACAGGCGCTTGAGCTCGACGACGGCTTCGTCGTGGGACTGGCCGTCGCGGATCGAGAAGTTCAGCATCGAGTACACGACGTAGACGACGACCTCGGCGATCACCTTGCGTCGGTCGCGATCCATGCCGGGGGTCAGGGGGGCCAGCACCTTGGCGACCTCGGCGGCGAAGTCGCGCTCGATCACTGCCGCCGTGGCACGCGTGGCGGGCGTGGACTGGACGGCGTGCCAGACCGCGCGTCGCGAGGGATCGTTCGCCCACAGCTGAGCCATGTGGTCGACGAGCCGGTCGAGGAACTTGGGCCAGTCCAGGCTCGGGATC
>Ga0180216_1002050_pt1 | contig 17249 bp, 12 predicted proteins | sample eDN3rd37CBELigMG_FD_128879 | JGI IMG/M metagenome (GOLD analysis project Ga0180216, IMG submission 128879) | Enriched Miracle-Growth compost microbial communities from Emeryville, California, USA - eDNA 3rd pass 37_C BE-Lig MG (version 2)... ... | reverse complement strand
TCCCAGCAAACCGGCCAGCAGCAACCAGGTGGCGGGTTTCATGACAACACCTCAACAGACTTCTAGGACAGTAGCAACGGGGCAGCAGGGCAGGCTGGGTGGCGGATCAAGAAGCGCACCTGGCGCGCTAGCAGAGTGAACCACTCACTCTCTGATCAACTGTACGGCATCGACCGTGACCCGGCCATCCGCCCCAGCAGTGCTGATTTGGATCGCGTCGCGCGAGCTGCCGGTGAAGTTGAACGTGCCCAGGGTATGAAAGCGGCCGTCGCTAGGGGCTTGCCGCTGGTTGATACGGAGCGTCTTGGGCTGGCTGCCCGCGATCACGACCACCGTGGCATTGGTCGCCCGATCGTCGCCTGGGACGTACGCCAGGCGAACCCGGTAGTAGCCTGGATGGAGCGTATCGAGGTGGTAAGTCACGGTGTTGTTCCCTTGCCCATCGGCCGCCAGGTAATGGGGGCCGATGGTGTCGACATCGCTGAGCCGCTGCCAATTGCCGAAGGCTTCGGCCTTGGTGTCATCGAGCACGATGCCTTCCAGCCCGGCGGTCCGGTCCGCCTCGCCGCCGGACGTGGCCAGCCAGAGGATGATGCCGCCCAGCAGGGCGACCGTGGCCACGCTGGCAGCCACCACCAGCGTGCGCGACGAACGACGTGCCGGCGCGGGCCGCGCGACCGTGGAAGCCGCGAGAACCGGCGAAGGTGCCGGTTCGTCGGCCGGCAAGAAACTGGCCGACGATGCTTCATCAGCCGGCGGGGCAGGGCGGGTACGCCGCGCAGGTTCGGCCGGTGGCACCCGCTTGGGCTTGGCGGGCCGCGGGGCGGACGCACCTTCGGTGGCTTGGAACCGCTGCCGTAGCTCTTGGTCGTAGGCCGCGCGGCTTTGAGGGTTCAGCAGGCACACCCGGGCCGCCGCGACCTCGTTGAGCAGTTTCTGCGTCAGGGCGATGTGCGGGCCGTGAGCGCAGCTTTGCAGGAAGGCCATTCGCTGGTTGGCCGCGGCGTCGATCACATCGGGGTCGGACTCAAACAGGTTCAAGCCCAGCAGCCGGTAGTGGTGCGGCGGCTGGTCCTGTGGCGGAATGCCCAGCCACTTGTAGTACGGGTCGAAAGATTCAGCCATGCTGCGAGCGGCTCCCCGAGATGTCCATCCGATGCGTTAACGCCTGCCCGACAACCAGGATAGCGGGCTGGTGAAGCTGTTTCGGGCGTTGGACGGCTGCCACGTGGTCGTCACCTGGAGGTAGGACATTCCTAGCTTTGGGACGGCCGGGGGGTTGTCAAGCAATTTGCGGCAGGCAGCGGCCATTCACGGCGTTTTCGGCACGCACAATGCTTGGAATAAGGACACGGCGACTGCGTTCGGAGACATGGGTAACACGTGTGCGAACCGTTGGGTTACACCCGGTTGGCTCGCCGCGGGCGGCAAATGGGGCAGGGGGCAGGCACATGGCGCCGTGGCAAACGGGAGTTTCCCTTTCCTAGTCCCGTATGGTTTAATGGGTTAATCGTTGCGCCTGGTCTGGCTGCCAAATTGGTGGCGCGTGGCCGAGGCGCGGCCCTCCCCGCTTCGCCCCTGCGGCGTCGGACCACACACCGAGGACGGCGCATCCCCGTTTGCCAGGCTTGCTGCCCTGCCTCCTCCCCGACTTCCTCCTACGAACCGCATCGAGCTATGGCTACCGATACCAAGACTGAAGTCGGCAATTATTTCATTTCCAACTATCCGCCGTTCTCGCAGTGGACCGAGGCGGGCCTGGCCGACGTGCGCGAGGCACTGAACTCACCGCCGGCCGAAGTTCCGCTGGGGCTGTACCTGCACATCCCGTTCTGCCGCAAGCGGTGCAAGTTCTGTTACTTCCGGGTGTACACCGACAAGAACGCCTCGGAAGTCGAACGGTACGTGTCGGGCTTAAGCCGCGAAATCGAGCTGGTGAGCAAGCTGCCGGTGATGGGCGGACGGCCGTTCCGCTTTGTGTACTTTGGTGGCGGTACGCCCAGCTTCCTCAGCCCGAAGCAACTGACGTCGCTGGTCGATCGGCTGCGGGCAAACATCAACTGGGATCATGCCGAGGAAGTCACCTTTGAGTGCGAGCCGGGCACGCTGAGCGAAACCAAGGTTCGCACGCTCCGCGAACTGGGGGTGACGCGTCTGAGCCTGGGCGTCGAAAACTTTAGCGACGAGATCCTTAAAGAGAACGGCCGGGCGCACCTGTCGGGCGAAGTGTACAAGGCCTGGGACTGGATCGAGGCCGCCGCCTTCCCCAATGTGAACATCGACCTGATCGCCGGCATGGTCGGCGAGACGTGGGACAATTGGAAGGACAACGTCCGCCGTACGCTGGAGCTGAATCCCGACTCGGTGACCATCTACCAGATGGAACTGCCGTTCAACACGGTCTATTCCAAGGACATCCTGGGCAACAAGATCGAAACGCCCGTCGCCGACTGGCCCACCAAGCGGGCCTGGGTGCAGTACGCCTTTGATGTTCTGGCCGAGGCCGGCTACAAGGTCAGCAGCGCCTACACGATGGTCAAGGACCATGCGCCGGGCACCGGTCCGCAGGTGAGCTTCAGCTATCGCGATAACCTGTGGCGCGGCAGCGACCTGCTGGCTACCGGCGTCGCCAGCTTTGGCCACGCGTCGGGTGTGCATTACCAAAACAAGACGGAGTGGAACGATTACCTGGAGATGCTCGAACGCGGCGAGCTGCCGCTGGCCCGCGGCCTGAAGCTCACGCCCGAGCAACGGTTGATCCGCGAGTTGATTCTGCAGTTGAAGACCGGGCGGATTGACGCCGGCTACTTCCGCACCAAGTTTGGCGCCGAGATCTTTGAGAAGTGGAGCGACGTCTGGGCCGGGTACATCGACGAAGGGTACATCGAGCGCGACGGCGACGACGTACGCGTGACGCCGCCGGGGCTGTTGCGCGTCGATAGCCTGTTGCCGCCGTTCTTCGAACCGCAGTTCCAGGGAGTCCGCTACACATGAGCGATGAGCTGGTCTTCATGATGGGCAAGTATGCTGCCCGCATCCCGACCGACCGGCTCTACGCCAAGAACCACATGTGGGCCCAACCGCTTCGCTCCGAGGCTGCTAACCCAGGCTGCGCGGCGATCCCTTGCCGGTTTGGCTTCTCCGCCTATGCCGTGCGGCTGCTCCAGGACGTGTACTTTCTGGAGTGGAATGTGGATGCAGGCAGCACGCTCGCCGAGCGGCAAGAGGTGGGCGCGATCGAAAGCTCCAAGGCCGAAAGCTCGCTGTACGCCCCGGCGGCCGGCACGCTGACGGCTTTCAATGAGCAGTTGCTCTCCGACCCGTCGCTGATCAATGTCGATACTTATGGCGAAGGGTGGCTGTTCGAGCTAACCTGTTCAACCGCAAACCTGCTGATGCCCGAACAATACCTGGTCCACCTGGAGGCCGCCTGGAAGGTTGCCGAGCGGACCATTAAAGGCCAAATCAACGAGGATTGACGGCACGCGTGCCACGCCAGCCACGAGTGGCCCGGCCATCACATGTGCCACGGCTCTCCCGAGCCGCGCCTACGCTCACGGGTGCCACTGGCTCTGCCAGTGCCGTGCCCGTGCCACCATCCTCACCCTAACCACCAGCCCTCAACACCTTGGCACCCATGGCACGCAGACTCACCGTTGTCGTATCGCAAGGGCAGAGCGCGAATCCCGCCAAGCGCCAGTTGGAAGAGGACATCGTCGCGGCGCTGCTGTTTGAAAAAGGGATCGAGGTCACGGTGGTGCCGCACCTGTACGACCTCAAACCCGACGGCACCGGCATGCTCGCCCTGCAAAACATTGGCGGCGACATGGTGGTGCTTTCGTGGCTGTATCCCCGGGCGGCGTTCTGGACCTTGCATCGCTTTGGCATCAAGGGCCGGTTCGGCACCACGCTGATCGAGCCAGAAACCGACGACGAGGACGACGAAGACGCACACCAAGACGACGCGGAACAGCAAGCCCCGCCGTCCACGGCCCGGGATGTGCCGAACCGCTTTATCTACTGCCTCGACCTGCGGTGGCACACGCAGGTGAAAACCTACGTGGATGAGATCCAGCGGATCGCCGCCGAAGCGAGCGTGCCCACCGTTCAACTGATCGATGGGCTGACCGGGGGCGGGCTTATCATCGGCCCCGCGAGCGCGCCTGCGCCCCCCAGCAGCACTCCCAGCAGCGCAGCACAAGGCGCCTCGGCAACCAACGGCGCTACGGCAAACGGCGATGGTAACAGCACGCCGGCTGAACCGCCCGCGGCCACGGTCAACCGTGTGGAGGAACAAACGGGCCGCCGCTGGTACCCGGTCATCGACTTTGACCGCTGCACCAACTGCATGGAGTGCTTGGACTTCTGCCTGTTCGGCGTGTACGGCGTTGACCGCTTCGATACCATTCTGGTCGAACAGCCCGACAACTGCCGTAAAGGCTGCCCAGCCTGTAGCCGGGTGTGCCCCGAAAACGCGATCATTTTTCCGCAGCACAAATCGCCTGCAATCGCGGGCTCGCCGGAGAAGGCGACCGGCGGCTTGAAGATCGACCTGTCCAAGCTGTTTGGCGCTCCCGACGAAGACCCGATGCAAACGGCCATCGCCGAGCGCGACCGCGAACTGGTGGCCGCCGGCCGCGATGCCGTGGGCGCAACCGTTGGCATCCCCAAGCGGCAAGCCAACCGGGCCGATGAGCCTAAGGACGAACTCGATAGCCTCATCGACCAGTTAGACGAACTGGATCTATAACTTCTCGCCGGCACCTTCCGCACGATCGCCGCTCAGCAAGTAACACAGCCATGAACCAGCACAACGGCAACGCCGCCGATCCATCGGCCGCCGCGCAGGATCCCAGGCTCCAGCGGTACGTTCGCCAATGGCGCTACCCGCCGCTGGGTCCGGAAGGCCAGCAGCGGCTGTTGGCCTCGCGGGTGTTGCTCTGCGGCTGCGGAGCGCTGGGCACGGTGCTGGCCAACACGCTTGCCCGGGCCGGCGTGGGCTTCTTGCGGATCGTCGACCGCGATTTTCTGGAGCTGAGCAACCTGCAGCGGCAGGTGCTATTCGATGAAGACGACGTGGCCGCCGGGCTGCCCAAGGCCGTGGCCGCCGTCGAGAAGCTCAAGCGGATCAATTCGGAGATCGAGTACGAGCCGATCGTCACCGACGTCGACCACACGAACATCGACCAATTGGCCGGCGATGTGGATCTGCTGCTGGACGGCACCGATAACTTCGAAACTCGCTTCCTGCTCAACGACTACTCGCAGCACAAAAAGGTGCCCTGGGTGTATGGCGGCTGCCTGGGTGCCGAAGGGCAGACGCTAACGATTCTGCCCGGCGAAACACCGTGCCTGCGGTGCCTGATCTCCGATCCGCCGCCGCCGGGCGAGTCGCCAACCTGCGACACGGCCGGCATCCTGGGGCCGATCATCAATATCGTGGCTTCACTGCAAGCGGCCGAAGCCATCAAGATCCTCAGCGGCAACCGCCAGGCGGTGAACCGCAAGTGGACGATCATCAGCCTGTGGGATAACACGCTGCGGCAAATGGAAGTGAGCGGCCTGGCCGAAACCGGCTGCGCCACCTGCCGCGGCGGCGAGTATCCATGGCTATCTGGCAAACGCGGCAGCCACACCGCCGTGCTGTGCGGCCGTAACTCCGTGCAGTTGGTTCCGCCCGAGCGGCATCAGCTTTCGCTGGAAGCCTTGGCCCAAAAGCTGCAAGGAGTAGGAACGGTGACGCGCAACAAGTTCCTGCTGCGGCTGGAAGTGCCCGACTTCCAGATCACTGTCTTTCCCGACGGCCGGGCGATTGTGGGCGGCACCGACGATATTCCCACGGCGAAAACCGTCTACGCACGGTATATTGGAAGCTAGTCCTCTTGAGGGGGACGACCGCACAGCAGCCGCGAAGCCGGCGATTTTTTCCGCCGGGAGTTAGGCCGCTGGCTGCGCCCACTGGCCGATGAACGGCCGCATTTGGAGCTGCTCCGCCCGGCTGGGTGGTTAGCCCATTTCCTTTCCGAGCATTTCGCCGCTGGAACGAATAACCCTATGCGCGGCGCCGCGCGCTAGGCGCGAAGCCGCGATCACAACGCACATTCACGCGGGCACAGCCTGCCTTGTTTCGAGGGGGATTGTGACGATGCCAGCGCACTCTCAATGGATCTACATTAAGGACGGCCAGGAGCACGGCCCCGTCAGCTTTCCGCATCTGCAATCGCTGCACGACACCGGCCAGTTGAGCGGCGACGACATCGTGCGCCCCTTTGGCAGCCCCGTGACCGAGAGCCGCCCCTTCTCGGAAGTGCTGCTGCGGGAGACGCAGTTGCGGCTGGCGGAAACGAGCGAAGGCGAGTCCGAAGCCGGTGGCGAATCGACGAAGCGGCCGGTGGATTGGATCAAGGAAAAGGTCGACTCGTGGACGGTGGCGGCCAGCGTGGCTGCCCGGCGTGGCGTGATCCAGGCCCGGCGGTATCGCATTGCCCACTCGCTGTTGCCGGCAGCCTATCTGCAGCTCGGGCGGATGGTTCGCGACCGGGGCCAATACCGCCACGACTTCAACGACGTGTACCAAGAGCTGGACGACTTGGCCGAGGAAGTGGCCCAGCTCGATCCGGCCGATACGGCCAAGACCGAGTTTCCTTCGCTCATCGATCAGGTGCGCGACTTTGCCTCGCGGCTGACCGGCTACCCGCAGCGCGAAATGCTGGCTTCGCACGCCCGCAGCGTCCTCCGCGAACTGGGCCGCAAGGCGTACGACAAGTACGGCGACCAGGCCGGGCCGGAGCACCTGGTGGCCGAGATCCGCCAACTGCGCAAACGGCTGGAACGGCTGAACGAAGAACTGGCCCGCCTCGACGACGAGGAGCACCAGGCCGGGGCGGAAGCTCGCCGCGCGGCCGCCGACACGCTCCGCCGGCTGGTCACCACCGGCCGCGAACTGGTGGCGGAGATGCCCCGGGCGTTCTCGCGTGCCAGGGCTCGAGCCGAAGACCTGGCCAAGAAACGCCAGGAGCGCGAGCAGCAGGACCAGGGCAGCGGTATCTGAGGGGTCTAGCCAAGCGGCGAGGCAGAACCAATACTGGCAGAATGTAGGGTCCGCTGTGCGATCGTAACCGCCCGTTGTGGCGTACGTTCGCACGGCAATGGCCGCCATTTTTCGCCACCTGCCCCCCGCTATCCCCCAGCCCCCTCCATGTCACTGGTTCGCCCCAATATTGCCGCCATGCAAGGCTACGTGCCGGGAGAACAACCCCAAGGCGGCAAGTTCATCAAGCTCAACACCAACGAGAACCCCTACCCGATGTCGCCGGCGGTGGTTCGGGCGGTGCAGGAGGTGCTCCAGGCAGGCTTGTCGCGGTATCCCGATCCGTTGGCCACCGCCTTCCGTGCCCGAGCCGCCGAAGTCCTGGGGGTCGATCCCGACTGGATCCTCTGCGGCAACGGCAGCGATGATATCCTGACCATCGTTACCCGGGCGTTCGTGGGCGAAGGCGACTTGCTGCGGCTGCCGTACCCCAGCTACGTGCTGTACAAGGTGCTGGCCCAGCTCCAGAACGCCCAGAGCGAGGAAGTGGAGTTCTCCGCCGATTGGACGCTGGGCGAGACCTTCACCGCCGCCCGCGATAATCTGCGGCTGGCCTTCCTGCCCAACCCCAATAGTCCCTCGGGCACGTTCATCTCCCAGGAACAGATTGCCGAGCTGGCCGAGCGGCTGCCTTGCCCGCTGCTCATCGACGAAGCATACGTGGACTTCGCCCCCGGCCACTGCCTGGACCTGGTGAAGCAGAATCCGCGGGTGATGGTGTCGCGGACGCTCAGCAAATCGTACTCGCTGGCCGGGCTACGGTTTGGTTTTCTGGTCGCGCAGCCGGACGTGATCCGCGAATTGCAGAAGGTGAAGGACTCGTACAACTGCGATTCGCTGTCGATTGCCGCCGCCACGGCCGCCATCGACGACCAGGCCTGGCTGGCAGAAACCACGGCCAAGATCATCCGCACCCGCGGCCGGCTGGAAGCGTCGATGCGCGAGTTGGGCTTCGACGTCGTGCCCTCGCATGCCAACTTCGTGTGGAACACGCACCGCGAAGTACCGGTGGGCGACCTGTACCGCAAGCTGAAAGAGCAGGGCGTGCTGGTCCGCTACATGGCATACCGCGGCTGGCCCGAGGGCTTGCGGATCTCCGTCGGCACCGACGACCAGATCGACGCCTGCGTGGCCCTGCTCAAGTCGATGCTCTAAACGCCCGGCACGGCAAACCATCCCGCACAAACCAACAACGGCCAGCCGCAGGTGCGACTGGCCGTTTTGGTTTTCTTGGCGATTCGATGGTCCGCCTTAGTGGGTCGGCTTCGCCGTTGGTTTGGCCGGGGCCTCGGCATGCGGAGGCTGCCGGTTGGCGGGCGACTTCTGCTTCATCTCGCCGTAGTTGGGATCGGTCAGCGCGGCCTTGAGGTAGTCGCGATTCATCTCGGCGATGAACTTGACCGAAATCTCCTTGGGGCAGGCCGCTTCGCACTCGTAGTAGTTGGTGCAGTTGCCAAAGCCCTCGGCGTCCATCTGCTGCACCATCGACAGCACGCGGCGGCGGCGTTCGGGCTGGCCTTGCGGCAGGTGCTTCAGGTGGCCGATCTTGGCGGCGGTGAACAGCATGGCCGAGGCGTTCTTGCAGGCGGCCACACAGGCGCCACAGCCGATGCACTCGGCGGCATCCATGGCGGTTTCGGCCTCGTCCCGTGGCACCGGGATCGCGTTGGCATCGACGGCCGAACCGGTCGCCGCCGTGATGAAGCCGCCGGCTTGGATGATGCGGTCCAGCGCCGAGCGATCCACGACCAGGTCGCGAATCACCGGAAACGCCCGGGCCCGGAACGGCTCGATGTAGATCGTGTCGCCGTCCTTGAACTTCCGCATGTGGAGCTGGCAGGTGGTGGTCGCCGCCTGCGGGCCGTGGGGCTGACCGTTGATGACCAGCGAGCACATGCCGCAGATGCCTTCGCGGCAGTCGTGATCGAACGCGATCGGCTCCTCGCCCGACTGGTACAACTTCTCGTTGAGCAGGTCGAGCATCTCCAGGAACGACATATCGGGGCTGACGTCCGAGAGATGGTACTTCACCATCTGGCCGCGGGCGTCGCGGTCTCGTTGTCGCCAGATGTAGAGGGTGAGGTTCATCGTCGCTCCTTACAGCCGCCAACCTGTCAGCGGCAGGCGGGGTGATTCTTCGAGCGGCCGGCACGATAGCGGCCCAGGGCTTGGCCGCAGCCGCGGGCCTATTTGTAACTGCGTTTGGTCAGTTCCACGTTCTCGTACACCAGCGGCTCCTTGTGCAGCACCGGCGTCTTGCCGACGCCCTGGTACTCCCAGGCAGCCACGTGGGCAAAGTTCTCGTCGTCGCGGAGGGCTTCGCCTTCCTCGTCCTGGTATTCCTCGCGGAAATGGCCGCCGCACGATTCCTCGCGGGTCAGCGCGTCGTGGCAGAGCAGCTCGGCGAACTCCAGGTAATCGGCCACGCGACCGGCCTTCTCCAGGGCGATGTTGAACTCCTCGCCCGTGCCCGGCACCCGCACGTCGCGCCAGAACTCCTCGCGAATGGCGGGAATCTCGCTGAGGGCCTTCTTCAGGCCGTCGGCGTTGCGAGCCATGCCGCAGTACTCCCACATCACCTGGCCCAGGGCGCGGTGGAAGGAGTCGGGCGAACGCTTGCCGCGGACGTTGATCAGCCGCTGCAGCTTGTCGCGGACCTCGGCTTCAGCCGCGTCGAACGCCGGGTTGTCGGTGCCTACCGGATCGGGCTTCACGCTCGCCAGGTAGTTACCCAGCGTGTCGGAAATGATGAAGAAGCCGTCGGCCAGACCTTGCATCAGGGCGCTGGCGCCCAGGCGGTTGGCACCGTGGTCGGAGAAGTTGGCTTCGCCCAGCACGAACAGCCCGGGCACATTGCTCATCAGGCTGTAATCGACCCACAGGCCGCCCATCGTGTAGTGGCTGGCGGGGTAGATCCGCATCGGCACCTGGTAGGGGTCCTCGTCCGTGATGCGGTTGTACATCTCGAACAGGTTGCCGTAGCGGGCGGCGATGGTCTCGCGGCCCAGCCGGTTGATGGCATCGCGGAAGTCGAGGTACACGCCACGGCCCAGGTGGCCCACGCCGCGCCCTTCGTCGCACACTTCCTTGGCCGCACGCGAGGCAATATCGCGCGGGCTGAGGTTGCCGTAGCTGGGGTACTTGCGCTCCAGGTAGTAGTCGCGCTCGTCTTCGGGAATGTCGTTGGGATGGCGATTATCGCCCGGCTTCTTGGGCACCCACACCCGGCCGTCGTTGCGGAGCGACTCCGACATCAGCGTGAGCTTCGACTGGTGCTCACCGTGCACCGGGATGCAGGTCGGGTGAATCTGCGTGAAGCACGGGTTAGCGAACAGCGCGCCCCGCTTGTAAGCCCGGTAGGCCGCGGTGACGTTGCAGCCGGCCGCGTTGGTCGACAGGTAGAACACCGTGCCGTAGCCGCCGGTGGCCAGGATCACGGCCGCTGCGGCGTGCCGCTTGATCTCGCCGGTGACCAGGTTGCGGGTGATGATGCCGCGGGCCTGGCCGTTGACCACGACCAGGTCGAGCATCTCGGTCCGCGTGTGCATCTTCACCTGGCCGGCCGCGACTTGCCGCTGCAAGGCCGAGTAGGCACCCAGCAAAAGCTGCTGGCCGGTCTGGCCACGGGCATAAAAGGTACGCGACACCTGCGCGCCACCGAACGAGCGGTTGGCCAAGAGGCCGCCGTACTCGCGGGCGAACGGCACGCCCAGCGCCACGCACTGGTCGATGATCGCGGTGCTGATCTCGGCCAGGCGATACACGTTGGCTTCGCGGGCGCGGAAGTCGCCGCCCTTGATCGTGTCGTAGAACAGCCGGTAGACGCTGTCGCCGTCGCTCTGGTAGTTCTTGGCCGCGTTGATACCGCCCTGGGCGGCGATACTATGGGCGCGCCGCGGGCTGTCCTGGAAACAGAAGCAGTCCACGCCGTAGCCCAGTTGCCCCAGCGTGGCGGCAGCCGACGCGCCGGCCAAGCCCGAGCCCACCACAATGACCCGGTACTTCCGCTTGTTGGCGGGGGAGACCAGCTTCATGTTGCGGCGATACTCGGTCCACTTGTGTTCCAGCGGACCAGGAGGAACCTTGCCGTCCAAAATCATGTCGTTAGCTCCCGCTCCCCCCGTAGAGGCCCAACAGAATTGATAGCGGTATCGCGCAATTGCCGATCACGATGAAGCCCACCACCAGCGGCGTGATCACCTTCACCAGGCTCACCACCACCGGATTGTGGGCGCCAAAGGTCTGAAACATGCTGCCAAAGCCGTGCACCAGGTGCGCCCCCAAGAACAGCATCGCGATCACGTAGCTGAGCGCGACCAAGGGCTGCCGGAAGCCGTAGATCACCATGCCGTATACGTCGTGGCGCTCGGTGCCGTCGGGCAGGGTCTGGAGCAACTGGTAGCCTTCACGCCCGATAAAACCGAGGGTGAAGTGCAGCAGGTGGTAGATCACAAACGCCAGGATCACCAGGCCGGTCTGCAGCATGTACATGGCCGCGGTGACGCGAGCCTTGCGCAGCGGATCGTCCTGGGAAAAGGCGTTGTACTGGTAGCGAATATCGCGGGCCTGGTGGTTCAGCTTGGACAGCCGCACCCCGGCCACGATGTGCAGCACAAACGCAGCCAGCAACACCAGCCGGGCTAGCCACAGCAGGCCGCCCATCTTCTGGAGGTTCTGGGCGTACTGATTCAGGGCATCTTGACCTGCATAAATCAGCAGGTTGCCGGCCAGGTGCGCGATCACAAACAGCACCAGGACCACGCCGGTGACGGCCATGATCTGCTTGCAGCCGATCGACGTATGGAACATCCGCACGAAACGGCTCATCCATTCCTCCTGCCGCAGCCCCGGCGGGCGTGCTCTCGTGCTGCCTCGAAGTCAAACTGGTTCAACATCACATTCGCTCGCAGGATACTCACGCGGCCGCCGTCAGCAACCGCTGGGAGCGGTTTCCCATGTACGGCCTGCCGCTGTTGGCTGCGTGCAGCCGGAGATTCCCCCCGGAAATCGATTCCAGCACCAGACGGGCAGAGCGCCCAAGGTGCAATGCCAGGGGGGCAACCCAAGCGGCCCCGGAACCGGCAGGCAAGATCGCCGTCGCGCAGCAGGCAGGCTTCAGGTGGTTACACGCGACTGAAACCGGGCTGCCAGGGCAGGTCATCGCTACCGTTGGGGGTGGCGGGAAGGTTGCAGGGGGAAGGCCAATGGGACAGTCGCTTGCCGCGGCAGAAAACGGCCCACAAACCGCGCTCAACCCACGGCCCATTCGATCAGGGATCTCGCACAATGCGGCCGGCCGCGGGGAGCTCCGCAACCCAAGCAGGTCCTCGGTGAAAGGCCAGCAGCGTCACCTGCGGCGGGCGAAGCGCCTTGGTGTTTGACCCGATCGACCTTTGCAATTGTGTCGATCAATCGCCCGCCGTCAATACACCTTGCGCAGCGATATTTAACACCCGCCGGGTGTATCGGCAGTTCACTCGCCACTACAGGTCCAAGATCAGCGGCAGCCGCCGCTCGCCCGCAATTTCAGCCGCCGTAACCAGCCGACTTAAGACCTCGCCCTCGGCCGTGCCCGCCTCAACAGACACAGCCAGTTGCGCCAGCTCATCCATCAGCCGGGCCAGCGAGCCGCAGTCGTAGACACCCATTTCGGAGGGGGCCTCCAGCTCGAACGGCTCGTCGAACGCGCCCGGCACAAAGATGTTCACCGCCGCCAGGGTGGCAGGCGTCGCGACCTCGCCCCGCCCCAGTAGACGCCGGGCAATCCGCCGCAGCAGCGAGGGCTTCTCGCCGACCATGGTCGCCGCTCGCCACCGCAAATCCCACAGCGTGCCGTGGTCCACCCGATCAAAGAAGGCCGGCTCGGCCGCTTCATCCCAGAGGCCGCCAGCCAGCTCCGGCTGCTGCTTGAGGCACTGGACCAGCTCCCCGGCGATGGCCTCGCAGCGGGCTTCAGCCTGGAGTCCGCCGAAGGGCACGCCTGGCGGGATCTCCTCGATCGCGTCCTCCATGGCGACCGCCGGCCGGACGACCTTATACACGCCCTGCAGAGCCCAGATTTGCTCCATGAACGGCGTGATGTAATTGCCGGAGATATATCGGGCTAGCGGCATCACCATGATATCGACGGCCATGACTGCCTGGTCTCCGTCGTATAGCGTGCCGCCTGCGTGCCACGACTCTGCGAGCCGTGCCTTAAGTACCGGGCGGCACTGGCTCTGCCGACTCTGCCAGTGCAGAACCCAGCTCCGGTTTATTCTACACCGGCGGGCGAGGCATCCGCCGCACATAGGGCGGCGTTTCCGCCGGCGGCGGCACCTGATCGGTGGCTTCCGCCCAGGCCCAGCGTTCTTCCTCGGTCGCGTAGTACCGCAGCCAGACCTCCTGGTCGCCGCTCACGTTGGCGCAATCCCAGTGCAGATAATTGCCGGGCAGGTCGAGCTTCTTCTCGCAGCTTGGCAATATCTCTTCCGCGATGATGCGATACAGTTCGCGGTCGGTTAGATGATCGGTAAAGTCCAGCACGATCCGCTGGCTGCACAATTGATGGATGGCGTCCCACAACGTGAAGTGCAGGTCGTGGTCGTCGAGCGTATCGGCAGGCGGCAATACCAGCGGCGGATCGAACCACTGGCCGATTGGGATGCTGGGCGTTTGCTCCCAGGCCAGCAGCGACTCCAGGTACGCGTTTTCCTCCGGCGTAGTCAGTACCGCCGCATTGATGCGACTGATAGACTCGTCGAGGAACGGTTCCAGCGCGTCGCGCAGCTCGGCGTTGCGCAACAGGTGTTCCACTTCTTCCGGGGCCGGCTTGTGCGTACGTGACATGGCAACCAAACTCGACTTCGACTGCTATCTTGCCCTGCGTGCTGCCTTGGCGCCCCCGGGCGGCCTCCCGCAACTGGCAACCCGGCTCACACCACACTTCTTAAAGGCGACCAAACTAAAGGCAGCGAACAACCCAACGACCAACCAGACTGCTCAAACCCAGCCGCTGCAATCACAGCCCCCAGCCACGGCCGCCGCGTCCTGCCCGGCGTCTCTTACCAGCGGGCCCCGCGGAGCCACCGCTGGCTCGGCCGTGTTGCGTTGCGGCAACACCTTGGCCGTAGCATCACCTGCCCAATGTAAACAGGGTCGGGGCGCCTTCAAGAATGATTCGCCCGGTGGATACGTGATTCTGGCGCGGGCCTGATTTCATAACCGATACAACCATGAATGTCTCCCATTCGCCGCTCTCCCCGCGACACTTGGACGCCCTAGCCGACGCCGTTTCCGGCGAGGTGTATACCGACGACTACCACCGCGCGCTGTACAGCACCGATGCTAGCTTGTACAAAATCCACCCGTTAGCGGTAGCCGTTCCCCGCACCGAAGCCGACGTCCAGGCCGCCGTCGCCTGGGCCGCCGAACACGGCGTGCCGATCATTCCCCGGGGCGGCGGCACCAGCCTCTCCGGCCAATCGATCGGGCCCGGCGTGGTGCTCGATTTCAGCAAGTACCTCAACCAGATCCTGGAGCTCGATCCGCAGCGGAGCATCGCCCGCGTGCAACCCGGCGTGGTGCTCGACCATCTCAACGCCGCGGCCGCCAAGCACGGTTTGCAGTTTGGCCCCGACGTGGCCACCAGCAGCCGCGCCAACATCGGCGGCATGCTCGGTAACAACTCGGCCGGTGCCCGCAGCATCCACAACGGCAAGATGGTCGACCACGTCATCGAGGTCTCCGCCGTGCTGGCCGATGGCAGCACCGCCCGCTTTGGCTGGCTCACACCCGAGGAATTGGCGGCCCGCCAGCAAGGCGATGATTTGCTGGCCCGCATCCATCGCCAGATTCCCGAGATCGTGGCTGCCAATCGCGACGAGATCCTGGCTCGCTTCCCGCGTATCTTGCGCCGCGTGAGCGGTTACAACCTCGACGAGTTCGTGCCCGAGACGCGCGCCTGGTACGAACCACCAGTCAACGTGGCGTTGGTACGGCAGCGCGAAGCCGAGCGATTCCCCGGCGCCAACTTCAACCTGGCGCGGCTGATCGTCGGAGCCGAAGGCACCCTGGCCACCGTCACCGAAGCCACCGTGCACCTGGTGCCGCTGCCGCGCGAACGGGCGATCATCGCACTGCACTTCCGTTCGCTGGACGATGCCTGCGCCGCCCTGGCCACCACACTGGCTTGCAAACCTTCGGCCGCCGAGTTCATCGACAAGATGATTGTCGACATGGCGCGCCGCAGTCTGGAGTACCGCAACTATCTCGACTTTGTGGTAGGCGATCCGGAAAGCCTGATCATCGTCGAGTTCAGCGGCGAAACCCGCGAAGAGGTGCAGCAGCGCTGCGATGAACTGCTCGACCGCCTGCAAGGCCAGAGGGGCTTGTACCACATCCTGCCGGTCATTGAACCCAAGCTCCGCGACCACATTTGGGCGTGCCGCAAGGCGGCGCTGCCGCTGCTGATGGCCATTCCCGGGCTGCGCAAGCCGGTGGCCTTCGTGGAAGACACGGCGGTCAACCCGTCGGTGCTGCCGCAATTTGTCCGCCGCTTCCGCGAGATTCTGCACAACAACGGCACCGACGGCGCGTTCTATGGCCACGCCTCGGTCGGCTGTTTGCATATCCGCCCGCTGGTCGATGCCGCCAACCGCGACGACCTGCTGATGCTCGAACGCATCTCGCACCAGGTGTGCGACCTGGTGATCGAGTACGGCGGAGCGATGAGCGGCGAACACGGCGACGGCCTGGCCCGGAGCTTCCTCAACGAAAAGCTGTTTGGCCCCAAGCTGTACCAGGCGTTCAAGCAGGTGAAGGCGGCGTTCGACCCGGCCAACCTGATGAACCCCGGCAAAGTGGTCGATGGCCCCAGCCCGATCGAAAACCTGCGGTTCGGCGCCGACTATCGCACGCTGCCGATCCAGACAGGGCTCGACTTCTCCGACCAAGGCGGCTTTGCCAGGGCGGTGGAGCAGTGCAACGGCTCGGGCGTATGTCGCAAGACGCGCACCGGCACGATGTGCCCCAGCTTCATGGCTACCGGCGACGAGGAACACAGCACGCGCGGCCGCGCCAACGCCCTGCGGCTGGTGCTTTCAGGGCATCTGCCGCCGAAGGAACTGACCGGCCAGAACATGTACCGCACGTTCGATCTGTGCCTGCAGTGCAAAGGCTGCAAAGCCGAGTGCCCATCGAACGTGGACGTGGCCCGGATGAAAGTCGAGTTCCTGCACCAGTACTACAAGGAGCACGGGGTGCCGCTGGGCGTGAAGGCGATGGCCAACGTGGCCCGGCTCAACCGCATCGGCTCGGCCCTGGCGCCGCTTTCCAACTGGCTGGCGCGATTCCCCGGCGTGCCGTACCTGCAAGAGAAGCTGATGGGCGTGGATCGCCGCCGCAAGCTGCCGCGGTTCCATCGCCGGCACTTCCGCAAGTGGTTCAAGAAACATCAGGACCAGCGGTCGCCGCACGCCTTGCCGGCTCCGCGCGGCAAGATCGTGCTACTGGACGACTGCCTGACCAGCTACTGCGAGCCCAACGTCAACCGCTCGGCCGTGCAGGTGCTGGAAGCAGCCGGGTACGACGTGATCCTGGCAGGCTTGGAATGCTGTGGCCGGCCTCACATCTCCAAAGGCCTGGTGCCCGAGGCCAAGCAGCTTACCCGGCGGAACCTGGCGGCGCTACAGCCGTATGTTCGCGAAGGTCTCACGATCGTGGGCACCGAGCCGAGCTGCCTGTTGACGATGGCCGACGACTACCTGGACCTGGTGCCTGGCGACGACGCCCAGCGGCTGGCCAAGCAGGTGGTGTTGCTCGATAGCCTGCTGGCTCGCGAAGGGATCGAACTGCCGCTTGCCCGGGATACCCAGCCGGTGGTGTTGCACGGCCACTGCCATCAGAAGGCGTTGGTCGGCGCGGCCGATAGCGTGGCCGCCTGCAAGCAAGTGTCAGACAACGTGCGGCTGTTGGACTCCGGCTGCTGCGGCATGGCCGGCTCGTTCGGTTACGAGCACTACGAAGTCAGCATGAAGATCGGCGGCCGGGTCTTATTCCCCGCCGTGAAAGAAGCCGCGGACGCGGCGATTGTGGCCCCCGGCTTCTCCTGCCGGCACCAGATCTGGGAAGCCACCGGCCGCCAGGCCGAACACCCGGCAGAATACCTCGCGCGGCATCT